>Ga0335080_10007395_pt1 | contig 11392 bp, 7 predicted proteins | sample Lox_Sample_34_FD_206720 | JGI IMG/M metagenome (GOLD analysis project Ga0335080, IMG submission 206720) | Soil microbial communities from Loxahatchee National Wildlife Refuge, Florida, United States - Lox_Sample_3.4 | ecosystem: Environmental > Terrestrial > Soil > Wetlands | place: USA: Florida...
AATTTGTACTGCGTGGATTTCGCGAATGAGGTGACCGTAGGCGAGAATTGGCACGCGAACCTCTCGACGATCACGGACGGCTCGGATATGAGCCTGACGCGGTACGGGAGCCTGGACGGAGCCCTGCAACTTTACCAGGAAGAAGCTTGGCTGAGCGAACAGTTCGAAAAACAGCCGGAGAGCGCGTGGGCCGACATTCAAGCGACCATGTGGCAAATATTCAATCCCGCGACGGCGCCCCACCCCAACCCCAACTCGTCCTGGCTGCAACAGGCGCAGCTGAACTATGCCGCCGCGGACTATTCCAACTTTCGTGTGATCACGAACCTGCCTCCGCTCGCGGCGACCGGGCAAGTACAGGAGTTCCTCACCGTGCTGCATGGCGACCTGCTCTACAAGGAGGAGGCGGTGGCGGCGCCCGAACCCAGTACTTGTATCCTCATGGGGCTCTCGTTGGTGGGCCTGGGGATCGCCCTGAGACGCGCGCGTGCGCGTTACTGTCCTGACACCCAGATGAAGTCCACCCAGTAGTTGCTCGCATTCCAGCTTTGATTTGGGAATCCTCCGGTGGCTCCGTATACGAATACTCCATTCCCGCTGCTGGCGCCATCGGCGAGCGCCGTCAGAATTCCACTGTTAAACGCGCTGGAGAAGTACGCCTGGTTGTCCGCGTATTCTCCAGCGGGCGCGAAGTAGGATGCGATGTACGTTGTGTCGGCCGAGACTGCCACGGGCGAGGAGAAGTAAACCTGCTGCCATCCGGATGCGGATTCATTGGTGAGTGTCGCGCTGGCCAGGAGCGTCCCCGAACTCGACCACAAGTGCGCGGTGTGTGTGCCGGTATTCAGCGGTCCTTTGTAGAAGCGAATTCCCAGGATGACGCCCGGCTGGTTGGCCTGGAATTTCACGCCTAATTCCACCGCGGCGTTGTCGTTCGCATTCACGGTTGCGGGTGTGGTGGATGGCGTCCACAGAGTGCAGGGGCATCCGTTGACGTCCTGCACCGTAAGGGTGACGGTGGCCGCGGTTGACGACGACACGCCGTCACTGGCCGTATAGGTAAAGCTGTCGAGGCCGCTGAACGCTGCATTGGGTGTGTATGTGAATGAGCCGTCGGTATGGAGCGTGAGGCTGCCGTGCGATGGCGCCGCGGCCACAGTCGCGGTCAGCGGACTGCCACTGGCCGAAACATCGTTGGCCAGCACGCCCGGAGCGCTCACCGTGAGGGTCTGAGCGTGAGGTGTGGAGTAGGCGTCGATGTTGGCGGTCGGCGGCCCGGAGCCTCCCGAAACGAACACCACATCCACCCAATAATTGCTCGAATTGAAGGTCTGGTTCGGGAAACTGGCGCCGGATCCGTAGATGAAGACGCCGTTGGCTCCATCCGTCCCATTCGCCAGCGCGGTTAGCGGACCATTGGTGGTCGCGGCGGTGTAATAGGACTGGTTCACCGCATATTGACCGGCGGGAGCAAAGTACGATGCGACGTAGGTGGTGTTGGCCGAGACGCTCACCGGAGTCGAAAGACTTACCTGCTGCCATCCGGACGTGGATTCGTTGGTGAAGGTCGCCGTGGCCAGCAGCGTCCCTGAGCCTGACCACAAATGAGCAACGTGGGTCCCGGTATTGGTTGGGCCTTTATAGAAGCGGATGGCGGTGATCAATCCTGCGGAGCTGGTTTGGAATTTCACGCCCAGTTCGACCGCTCCGCTGTCGTTGGCGTCCGCGACGGCGGGTGTTGTCGACGGGGCCCAAATGGTGCACGGGCAGCCGTTCTGGTCGGGGACGGTGATCGTAACGGTTGGCGTGTTGGACGCGGATAATCCATCGCTCGCGGTGTATGTGAAAGCGTCCTGACCGCTGAAGCCGGTGTTTGCCGTGTAGGTGAAGCCGCCGTTGGAATTCAACGTAACCGCGCCATGGGTGGGTGCGGAGGCGAGCGTCGCCGTCAATGGATTCCCGCTGTTTGAGACATCATTCGCGAGGACGCCGGGCGCGGCGACCGTGAGCGGCTGGCCGTGGACCGCATTGTAGCTGTCGTTGTTGGCGACGGGCGCGGCAGGAGGTCCGGAAAGGAAGACCACATCGACCCAATAGTTACTCGAGTTGAATGTCTGGTTCGGGAATGTCGAGCCTGAACCGTAAACGAACACGCCATTGCCGCCATCGGTTCCGTTGGCAAGCGCCGTAAGCGGACCGGAAGTTACGGCGCTGGCAAAATAGGCGGGATTGTCGGCGTACTCGCCGCCCGGCGCGAAGTAGGACGCGATGTACGTGGTGTTCGCGGTGATACTCACGGGTGACGCGAAGTTCACCTGCTGCCAGCCGGATGCTGTCTCGTTGGCGAAGGTGGCGGTGGCGAGGAGCGTCCCCGCGCTAGACCAGAGATGCGCCACATGCGTGCCTGTATTCAGCGATCCTTTGTAGAACCGGACGCCGTAAATCAATCCCGCCACCGACGCGCGGAATTTCACTCCGAGTTCCACGGCGCCGGTGTCATTCGCATCAGCTGTCGCTGGTGTCGTAGAAGGCGTCCAAATGGTGCATGGACAGCCGTTCTGGTCCGTCACGGTAATCGTCACTGTGGCGGCGGTCGACGTGGATGCGCCGTCGCTTGCTTTGTAGGTGAAACTGTCGAAGCCACTGAAGCCTGCCGCCGGAGTATAGGTGAAGGATCCGTTGGCGTTGAGGGCGACCGTGCCATGAGCGGGGTCGGTTTGCTTGATGGCCGTGAGGGGATTCCCGCTGAGTGACACGTCGTTGCCCAAAACGCCTGGTGCGGCCACGGTCAGCGCCTGACCATGAGGCGTGGCGTAGGAGTCGTTGTTCACTGTCGGCGGGCCACTTACGTTCTGGCTGAAAACCACGTCCACCCAGTAATTGGTCATACCGAATGTCTGATTCGGGAACAAGGTCGCACTGCCGTAAGCGAATACTCCATTAGGTCCATCTTCGCCGTTCGCCAACGCCCGAAGCGGCTCGTCATCAAAACCCACGGCGAAATACCCGGGGTCGAAAGCATAGCCGCCGACCGGTGCGAAGTACGACACGATGTAAGTCGTATTGGCGCTGATCTGCACGGGGGTCGAGAAATTCACTTGCTGCCATCCGGTTGCAGTCTCGTTGGCGAAGGTGGCGCGGGCAAGGAGCGTCCCGGTGGAGGTCCAGAGATTGCCGACGTGGGTTCCTGTATTAGCGGGTCCTTTGTAGAAACGTACGCCGGTGACGAATCCCGCCTGGGTCGATCGGAACTTCATTCCCAACTCACCAGAGCTGGTATCTGTGGACGACGCATTCTGTGGCGTCGCCGAGAGCGGCCAGACGCTGCACGGACACGTCCGCGGTGCGACCGTGACGTTCATGCCTGCGGATGGAGTTTCGAGATTGCCGCTGTCATCGACCGCACGGCTGCGCACGGCCACGGCGCCGGATTTCCCCGGTGTGAAGACATACGACCAGGATGATCGTCCGCTGGCGGCGTGCCACGTCGCGCCGCCGTCAATGGAAACTTCCACGCCGCCAACGACACCGCCCTGGTCCGTGGCGGTTCCGGTGATGGTGACGGGCGATCCCACGGTTGCGCCCGAGACTGGGGCGATGGTGGAGACTGGGGCCGTGGTGTCGGTTGACGGCGTGGCAAGCGAGAGACCGGCTTGCAGACTGCCGGGTTGTACGCGCATGTCCGCGAACAGATTGACGGTCGCCTGCTGGACGTTGAGGTCAGGCGTGGAATCACCGTCATCGTGGCTGGCGTCGAGTCCCCAGGACCAGCGGATCGTGCCGGCTCCGAACACGAGTGCGCCGCTGGGTGCACGATACAGTGTCATGTGATGCGTTGCGATTCCGTTACCGAATGTGGTCGAGAGGTGGAAGAGGCCGGCGGGGCGGAAGCCGTTGTCGAGTTCTTCGTCCCACTCGTAACCGATGACGGCTCCGCCCAAAGTGACTGACCCTCCCGCGGCCTGTGTGGCCACGCTGGTATTCCGCCAGAAGCGCATTTTGCCATCCTCGGCGGGCACGACCATGGCGTCGGTGCGGCAGCAGTTGACCATGAAGATCGTGCCTGTGAGCGCGTTTTCGGGACGACCGCCATCGGCCGGTGGGCTGAAGCGAGGATCGCGCCAAGTGCCGGTCCATATCGGCGGGTCGGCCGGATCGATCACCGCGTTGGACTGGGATTCTTTGTATGTCACCAACGTGCGATATGGAGTTCCTGAACCATCGATGCTGTTCTCCCACCGCGTTTTCCAGAAGACCTCGTTGCCGGCGAAGAAGGCCAGGTGGATGCCGGCGGCGCGCGCGGCCTCCTCATTGGCGCGCTGGTTGGCCGAGACGTACTCGTCGTGCCCGGAAGTCATGAAGACCTTATGGAGCTTCAGGTTCGAACCGAAGCGGTCGGTATCCACGCCGGTGGCGTAGCTGAGGTGGTAGCCGTTGGCTTCCAGCCACCGCACCATGGGGTACTCGTCGGCGAAGAAATTAGTGCGCATAAATTGATTGCCGCGGAGTATGTTGGGCCGGTTGTAGCTCACCTTGAAGGCTCGGCCGACAGGGTTTCCAACATACAGGCTGTTGCCGCCGAAATCGTTGTAGGCAGTCCAGGTGGTATCGGAGACTTGGTACAGAATGTCGGAACCGCCTGAATCGTCGCGAACAATGAAGAGGATGTGGCTCGCGCCTCCGGTGTCGCTTCGCACCAGTCGCGCGACATACACGCCCGAAACCGCCGTGGAGGGAACGGTCCATGATGCTGAGACAGCCCAGTTGCCGCAGTCAGTGAGGCCGGTAGAGGCGTCGGTCAGACAGGCCGGCTGGGCCTGCGGAAGAATAGCGGTAGGTTGAACGGTAGCGATTTTGCGCGCTCCCATGCCGCTATAAAATCCGATTCGATAGATATCGATGCGATATGCAGAGGCCGGAGTATTGATTTTGAAAAAGATAATCTGGCCACGATTCACGCTGATATCCGTGGTGAAGCCCTGAATTGTGGGGTCGCCCGCTGCGGAGACGTCCCACTCGCTCGAAGGATTACCGGTCAAGCAGTTTTCCGCCACGATGGCATTGGGCGGAGCAGAGCAGACCTGGGCGTGCGCCGTCAGGACGGAGGCGCCGGCCAGTAAGATCTGTCCCAGGCGTTCGATGACGCTTTTGTAAGAAATGTTCATGGATTTCCCCTCGGAGATCTTAGGTATTGTCTAAGAAATCCATTAGAAATTCAAGGGACATTCGGTTGTGGAAAAGGGGAGCAGTTCAGGAAACTCCGGACCGCCTGGACGTTAGGCAATAGACACACTGTTCGGAGTTCACGACGGAAAAGACTCTAACTATGCGGAATCGAGTCCGTCTGAGCTGAAGGGGGGCCGGATGCGCCTACGATTCCTGAAATTGCTTTGCGCCTGCTGGTTTCTTGTTGTGGGCGTCGCTTTGGCTCAGTCCGCCGCGCCGACTCCGGCGATCGCGCCGCGCGTGGACGAGCGCGTGGAACTGCTCAGCATCGTTTTTCGGTTGGCTGGCAATGACGAGTACAACATGAACCAATTGCCCGCATACTCCGGGGATATCGATCGCTACTTCGGGCCGTACAAGGAACATCCCGTTGTTGTGACTGCGCGCCAGTTGGCGGAAACGCAAAAGATCGGCTACGACGCCGTAATGGCGATGGCTATTTCGCTCTCGGCGCCCCCTGAATTGAAACCCTTGGTTCCGTTTACGACAGACGTACCCAACCGGCGATGGGGTGTGGAAGCAGCGGAAAAGTTTCTGCCTTTGCTCCGCAATTTTTATCGCGACAGCAAGTTTGCGGCGTTTTCCGAGGCGCATGGTCCCATGTACCGGATGGCCGAGGGGCGCTTCGCTTCCACGCTGGCCTCGGTGGATTTCGGCTGGTATCGGCGCTTCTACGGGAAGTCGCCGGATCTCAGCTACCACCTTGTACTCGGCATGAACAATGGCGGAGGGAACTACGGGCCGCGCCTCGTCTTTCCCGACGGACGGATGGAACTCTTTTCCATCATGGGTTGCTGGACGCATGACGAGGCCGGCAATCCCACTTACACCGACGCCGAATACCTGGCCACCATCATCCACGAATTCAACCATTCCTTTGTGAACTCGGCGGTCGCCGACCACTGGACGGAATTCACCGGCGCTCAGCAGATCTACGAGGCCATGATGAAGCAGATGTCGACCATGGGATACGGCAGGGCCGAGACTATGGTGAATGAATCGCTCGTGCGGGCCGCCGTGATCGTCTATTTTCAGCAGGCCGGAGAAGGCGGTGCGAAAAATTTGAAGCGGATCCGCCAGGAACAACGGTATGGCTTTTACTGGATGGACCGGCTTGTAGACAGCTTGAAACAGTACGACGCGAAGCGCAGTCAGTATCCCTCGTTCTCCGCATATCTCCCGCGGATCGCCGAATTCTTCCGCGCCTTGGCGCCCAAGGTAACGGCTGAGGCCGCGGCGTTCGACGCAAAATCCGCGCACGTCTCCGGCATGGAGCCGTTCAACAACCAGGCCCAGGATGTCGATGCATCGCTCAAGGCCATCACGGTTGTGTTCGACAAACCACTCGACCCCGCGGCGGGATATTCCATCAGCCAAGCCAGGGGCGGCGCCGACCAGTATCCGGTCGCCGGAACGCCCTCGTTCGAGGCTGGCGGTCGGCGCATTGTGGCGCCGGTGCAACTTCAGCCTAATCATGTGTACAGCTTTGTGTTGACGCCGGTGACGTTCGCGACTGCGGATGGATATCCCCTGGTGCGATACCAAGTGGATTTTAAGACCAAATAGAGAGTTTGTTGCGACCGGAAAGTTTCTTGGTGCAGAGCCGTTGAAGAATGGTGAGCGCGGAAGGAATCGAACCTTCAACCTAGTGATTAAGAGTCACTTGCTCTGCCAATTGAGCTACGCGCCCATCCTTAAGGCTGGTGAATATGGTGCGCCGACAGGCGCATCACGAAGTCGATTATAGCACCACGCTACGCGCGCACGCGCCACGCATTGCGGTGATCTTGAGAGTCTTTAATCTGCCCTCTGTATCCCGGCGGAATGCGCGATGCGTCCGTGAATGCAGGAGGAACCGATGCGGACCTTCATCATTCGCACTCTTTTCAGTTGCAGTCTTCTTTTCGCGGGCGGCGTGGTCGCGGGCGCTCAGCAATATCCGCCCCAACAGCAGTATCCACCGCAGCAGCAGTATCCACCGCAGCAGCAGTATCCGCCACAGCGACAATATCCGAACGATCCGGCTTACCAGCAGGGCAATCCTTACGAACGCGGTCCATATGGCGAGCCGCGCTATCAAACTCCCTCCAACGGCGCCCCGCCGTACCAAAATCCCGGATATGCGCCGCCCGCGTATGGCGACAATGGCGCTGGATTGTTTGATCGCGTTGTCGCCGACCTTGAACGCGCGGAGTCCAGTTCGTATCGATCTCAGGACCGCTTCGAGCATGCCCGGCACGAAGTCTACGAATTCCAGGTTCGCCTGAGCCGCGGCCGGTTCGACCGTGGCCGCCTCGATCACGCCATTGAAGCAGTGCAGCACGCCGCGGACACGCGCTGGATCCATGGGCGCGATCGTTCCGCCCTCCTCGATGACGCCGCTCGCATGCGGGAATTCCGCGCAACGCAGCGCGGCTACTACCCTCCGCGGCCCTACGGCTCCGAACCTGGCTATCGCTACTAAAAAGCCCCGTTTCCACCAGGTTGCCTCCTCGGATATAATTAGGCAATTAGCTAATTGCCTATATGGATGCGGAGAGGACCCTTCGAGCGGTGGCCAACGATCGTAGGCTCCAGATCCTCGACTGGCTCAAGCAGCCCCGCAAGCACTTTCCTCCACAGGTCGATGGCGACCTGGTGAAGGATGGCGTCTGCGGGCTGCTGATCGCCCGTAAGCTCAAAATCACTCAGCCCACGGCCAGCGAACATCTCAGTGTCCTCATCGACGCCGGCTTGATTCGCGGCAAGCGCATCAAGCAGTGGACCTTTTACAAACGCAATGAGCCTGCCATCCGCCAGGTAAAGCGGATGCTCGGCAGACTCTGAGGAGAGCTCGTTACATGAACGCCACGCCAAACACTCCGTATGAAACGCGCCTGGACATCGCGTTCCAGCCGCTGGAACTAATCGACGTGAAGGCCCTATCCGACGCCTGTGAATACAAGTGGTTCAATCAAACGCTTTGCAAGGTGAATGGATCGGTGGTCCGAATGGGCGTCATTCAGGGCGAATATCACTGGCACAAACACGATGACGACGACGAGTTCTTCTACGTGGTAGACGGCAAACTGCTAATCGATCTGCAGGAACGGACTGTCGAGCTCGCTCCGCGGCAGGGCTTTGTTGTCCCGAAGACCGTGGTGCATCGCACGCGAGCGCCCGAGCGTACAGTGATCCTGATGGTGGAAAACGCGGGAATCATTCCAACTGGGAATTGATCACGCTTCGGTCTTCAAACTTGCTGCGGCGATCTGCGCGATGTCCAGCAACTTGGGCGGCGTCTTTCCGCCGGTAGTGAGAGCATCGCGGAACATCGTCTGGCAGAACGGACATGCCGTGCCGATGGCGCTGGCCCCGATGCTGACCAATTCCTCGGCGCGCTCGACATTGACGCGCTTTCCCTTTTCTTCGCCGAGAAACATCTGGCCTCCACCGGCGCCGCAGCAGAACGAGCGCTCACGCGTGCGGTGCGGTTCGACAACCTGAGCATAGCGGCCGATTACGCTTCGCGGTTCGGCGTACTTGTCGCGATAACGGCCGAGGTAGCAAGGGTCGTGGAAGACGACGTTCTGCAGGCCGTTCGACGGGGCCGGCAGCTTGGATTGAATCCGGGCCAGCAATTCGCTGTGATGTTCGATTTCAAAGGTTGCGCCTGCTTCGCGCCAGTCGGTCCCGATGGTGCGCACGCAATGCGGACAGATCGAGACCATCTTGCCGACCTTGGCCGCCTTGAGCGTCTCGATGTTCGCCTCGGCTACTTGCGCAAACACGAGGTCGTTGCCGAGGCGGCGGGCTGGATCGCCGGTGCACTTCTCTTTACTGAGCACGCCGAACGTGATGCCCGCGTGGCGGAGCAGGCGCACCAGGGCCAGCACGATCTCGCGGCCCTGCGGGTCATATGCGCCCATGCAGCCGAGCCACAGGCAATATTCCTGCGAGCCGTCATAAATCGGCAGCCCGTTTTTCTCGATAAAATTCCGGCGTTCGCTGGCGGGAAATCCCAGCGAATTTCCGTTGCGCTCCAGGTTGAGAAACAGCTTCGTGCCGAAGTCGTTCTCCCACTTGCCGGTATTCACGGCGCCGCGCCGCAGCCCAACAATGATTGGCAAGTGCTGAATCCCGACGGGACACTGGAACTCGCAACCGCCGCAACTCGTGCATTGGAACGCCGCCTCTTCCGAGATGTGCTTGCCCAGCAATGCGGCTTCACCGGCCGGGCCGAATTCATTCAAGTATCCGCGCAGCCCCAGAATAATTTCCTTGGGGTTGAGAATTTTGCCGGTATTATTGGCGGGGCAATGCTCCGTGCATCGGCCGCACTCCACGCAGCTATAGGCCTGCAGCGCGTCGATGCGTGTGATGTCCTTGCCCGTGTCCAGGCCGAAATCCTCGTCGCCGGCGAGCGGCGGAATGCGGCTGAACCCCGGGCGTCGCAGGAACACGGTGATCGGGCTCAGCGCCAGATGCAGATGCTTCGTGTGAGGAATGAGCGGCAGGAAGATCAGAAGTGCGAGCGTGTGGCCCCACCACATGGAACGGCCCGCGATCGACGATTCGTCGAACTCCAGTCCGAGCAAATAAGTCACCATCAGGGCGAAAATCAGAAATGCGATGAACCCTGATTCCGGCGAGACCGGGCCCAGCCATCGCGGGCGGGCGACAAAGCGCCGCATCGCCAGTCCGGCAATCGAGATTGCCACCGCAAACGCCCACACTGCAGCGAAAGCGTAATAGAAACGCCCGAAACCGCTGTTCCACAGAAAGCGGCCCCCAAATGCGCTCGCCAGATGATTCAGAGTAATCAGCGCAAAAACACAAAAACCCCAAAACACGAAGGCGTGAGCCAGGCCAGGCAGCGGTCGCTGGCGAATTACTTTTCCTTGCAGCATTACTTCCCAAAGAAATTGCCGGATGCGCAGCCCGAGGGGCGCAAGTTCGAAATCAGGAGTGGCGCGCGCGGCCCCGATAATCCGCGCAATTCGCCGGAAACGCAGCCCGAATAACACTAGCGAACTCACAATGAGCAGGACCAGAACGTATCGCTGCGTCCAGGAAAGATTCTGCATATCCGCTAGAATAAGGCTTCGGAGGTGGTTTGCGCATACTGGTTGCCGGCGCCGCCGGCTTTATCGGATCGCATTTGTGCGATCGGCTGTTGGCCGATGGACACACTGTCGTAGGACTCGACAATTTCATCACGGGCGACGAACGCAATCTGGAGCATCTCGCCAGAGAGAAGCGTTTCGAATTTATCAAGTGTGACGTGACACAGCCGCTGGGGCGCGACTTCGCGGTGGACTGTGTCGCGAACCTGGCTTCGCCTGCAAGCCCGAGGGACTACCTGGAGCATCCAATCGAAACGCTGGACGTCGGCTCGGCCGGGACGCGCAATTTGCTCGAGATCGCGCGGAAACAGGGCGCCCGTTTTCTGATGGCGTCCACCTCGGAATGCTATGGCGACCCTCATGTTCATCCACAAGTGGAGACGTACTGGGGCAATGTGAACCCTGTGGGTCCGCGCTCGTGCTACGACGAGAGTAAACGCTTCGCGGAGTCGCTCACGATGGCGTTCCACCGTTATTACGGCGTGCGGACGAACATTGCGCGGATCTTCAACACGTACGGTCCGCGGATGAAATTGGACGATGGCCGCGTAGTTCCCGCATTCATCGACCAGGCGTTGCGCGGCGCGCCCCTCACGGTGTTCGGCGATGGATCGCAGACGCGCAGCTTCTGCTATGTGAGCGATCTTGTGGATGGTCTCTGCCGGCTCATGCTCTCTGAGGAACGGTACCCGGTGAATCTCGGCAATCCGTGTGAGATGACGGTGCTCGAATTCGCTGAGCAGATCCGCATGTTGACGGGCAGCCGCTCGGAAATCAGATTTGAGCGGTTGCCGGAGGACGACCCGAAGCAACGCAAGCCCGATATTTCGAAAGCGGTGCGCGTGCTGGGCTGGCAACCGCGCGTGTCGCTGGAAGAGGGACTCGACCGCACGCTCGAGTACTTCGGTAAGCTGGCGGCGTACTCTTAACCGGCGAAGCGCGATACTCTGGAGTCCATGCCAGACTCCCTCGCTCCTCTCCGTGCTCCGAAGCGTCTGCTTTTCGGGCCCGGACCCAGCATGGTTGCGCCGCGTGTCTACGAGGCGCTGAGCCAACCACTC
>Ga0335080_10007396_pt1 | contig 11391 bp, 7 predicted proteins | sample Lox_Sample_34_FD_206720 | JGI IMG/M metagenome (GOLD analysis project Ga0335080, IMG submission 206720) | Soil microbial communities from Loxahatchee National Wildlife Refuge, Florida, United States - Lox_Sample_3.4 | ecosystem: Environmental > Terrestrial > Soil > Wetlands | place: USA: Florida...
CGCGCGCGCAGTTCTTCACCATCCATTCCCTCACCCCGATCGAGCTGGGCCAAACCGCGCGCGATTTTGTCCTGGACTGCTTGCTTGTTTTCATTCAGCCAATCCTCGCGTTCGCTCTGCAGCTGCTGGGCATCGAGAAGAACGTCCTCGATATTCTTAAACGCTCCGCTCTGCAGGCGCTGTTGAATCATCGCCTCCAGCGCCGGACTAAACTCAACGGTCATGGAAATCACCCCATCCGTGCCATTGTAACCCCAAGGATTCGTGGGGGCGGGTCGAAGACTCGGGTCGAAGACCCGCCCACACAATCGAACACCCTGCAATTTCACTTTCCCCAGTTATTCACCAGGTTGTAAGCATTCACCGTACCCAGACCGGTGGAGAAATCCCAACCGGTCGTAGTTCCGTATGCCTTGGAGTAAGCGCTGCTCGAAGTCGAGAGCACCCCATTCGTCCCCGACGGCCGGTAGCAGCTGTGTGTGCCGGTGCAGTTCACATCCATGTCGCCCTGCGTGACGTCGTAGAACGTGCAGGTGCTGGCCGCAGTATTTCCCTTGCTGGAGTTGCAGGAGGCATTCCCGCCGGTTCCATATTCAGCCTTCGCCAGCTTGTAATACTCCGGATTGGGATTCCCCTGCCGCGCTTTCATCTTCTGATTGATGATCGCCTGAATTCCCGCCAGAATGGGCGAAGAGAACGAAGTTCCGCCCGCGCCTGCCCAGGTGCTCGGCGCGCCGCTGCAGGAAGCGCCACCGGCGGCTCGGTCCGACCAGCAGAAGACGAAGTAGTGTCCCCAGAGCCCATTCGCGGCAAACAGCGAAACGTCGGGAATGTCGCGGACCGCGTCTGCCGGATTGCCAACCACGCCGCTCTGCCAGGAGGGCTTGGCATAACCTTTGCAAGTGCCGCTTACCACCCCGGAGGTTGAAGCGGTTCCGGTGGCGCACCCGCTCGGGCCGCCGCTGCCGGAAGCCGTGGTCAGAAATTCTCTCCCGGTAGAAGTATTGCAGAAACCGCTCGATCCGTAGGTGACCCCGGATCCGCTCACGTAGGTGGCCAGCAGCACCCCGGCGCACGAATCGTTCCATGGAATCTCAGGAATGTAAGACTTCGCCGATCCGAAGGTCGCGGTGTTAGTGGAATTCCAATAGGTGCTGTTGCTGCCGGCGTAGGTGTCGCCGTAGTCGGTGCCGCCGACCGCTACGTTATATGGCGTGGAGGCGAAGCCGCTCACCCCGATGCCATGGGTCGCGCGCGTAGCATTGGCGTCGCAACTGGCCGCTCCTTCATCACCCGAGGAGACGAATACCGAAACGCCCTCCGCCACCGCCTGCTGGTAAGCCGCGTTGTAAGTGGCATTCGCCGTCGCGCCGTTGAAGACCTCGCACTCGCCGTAGCTGATGCTCACGACCGCGGGCGGCGTGCTGCTGGCGTTGATCAGGTTTTGCAAGGCGATCAGGCCGCCAAAGGTCGTGCTGGTATCGCGGCAGGATGCAATCTCAATCGCCGCGCTCGGCGCGGCGGCGCTGGCCCATTCTGCATCCAGGATCACCTCGGCGTCGGTGCCCAGCACCACGCCGGGATTCGCGCAGTTATTGGTCCCGCTCTTGGGAGCAGGATGCACTGTCGTCAGCGAGCCCGAAGTATAGGTCGAAAGCCCGAACTTCGAGCGGAATGTCGTCCAGTCGGCAGTGCTATAAGCGTTGGAGTCCTCGATCACAACGATCGTTTGCCCCTGCCCCGAAAGGCCCGCGCTGAACAGCTTGCTCAGGCTGTAGATGGTTGCCAGGTCCGCCGGCACCACCGCCTGGTAAGTCGCGCCGCCGGAGGTGAACGTATACGAGGGCGCAGCCTGGGTAAGCGCCGAGGTCAACGTCCCGGAGTGCGGATTCACATGCGCCTGGTTCACAGGATGATGCATGGCATGCGGGCGAAAGTTGTTCAGGGAACTAATTCCCACAATCGCCGGCGCGAGGGCTGCCGGAACCTGGGGATCATTCATGTTGCCGATGTGCCTTACGCCGCTTACTTCCAGATTATGGATCTCCGCCTGGAAAGCTTCGCGCACCGCGCCCGCGGTCCCCGAGAAATCAATCACCATGCCACTGGGATAAACCATGTTCACCTGGAACCCGTGCGACTGCAGCCAGGCGGTCACAGCCTCAATATCTTCCGGCGCCGGGCCGAAGCGCTCCCCGAACTGTTCGGGCGTGAGCCACTGGTGAAAATTGGCCGAATTCGGCGTTTGCACCTGTGCCAGGAACTGCTCGAGGGCCGCTTCCCGGTCCGCCGGACGCCGCAACTGCAGCAGCATGTGGTCCATCGCCAGGCTATCTGAGACTGCGCCGCGGTCGTTCTGGACATTCGCTTCCGGCCGGGTGTTGCCGGCAAGCCGGACTCGGGTGAATTCATCAATGCTCCGGGTGATCAAACGGCGCGGAGCAGCGCCCCCGAGCCTCTGCCCGCGAGCGGCAGGGGAGAAGGTCATCGAGAACGCCATCAGGGACAACAGCAACAGAGAGAGAGGCAGCTTCTGGCGGGGCATAGTTACTCCTCAGTGGATTCCGGTCGGACGAGGGGCGGCCGGTTACATCGCGTACGAAGGGAAGCGGGCAGGAAAACCGGCCAGGGGGTGAGCCAAACCCGCATCTGTCGTGCAGCATGATGTACTGGCCGGGGGCGGGAGTCAACTGGAATTTATGGACATGACCTTCCGTGTTTCGTGATTAAATAGGCCACCCGTCGGACCTGAGGTTACTCTGCGCAATCAATAAGCATCCCCGCCGGGGCTTGCGCTGACGAGCGAGTTCTTTTCGCCTGTGACCGAAACGACAAATCGCACGGTGGAAGCATCGCCGCAACTCTACGCCAGAATTGGCGGCGTGTTGTATCTGATCATTATTGTGGCCGGCGGCTTCGCCGAACTCTTTGTCCGCGACAAACTGATCGCGCCAAGGGACGCCGCCGCCACCGCCGGCAAGATCATGGCCTCCGAGCCGCTGTGGCGCATGGGCTTCGCCGCCACCCTTGTCATGCTGGTATGCGCGGTCGCGCTGACAATGATCTTTTATGTGCTGCTCAAGCCGGTGAATCGAAATCTCGCCTTACTTGCGGTTCTATTCAACCTGGTGGATGTGGCCATCGAAGGCATCAATAATCTCCACCATTTCGCGGCTGTGCTGATTCTGGGGGGCGCCGACTATCTTAAAGCCTTCGATCCCCACCAACTCCAGGCCCTGGCTTTGTTATCGACCAAGTTGTTCGCCTATGGCTACGGCATCGGCCTGGTATTTTTCGGCTGCGAATCCCTGCTTCGCGGATATCTGATTTTCCGCTCGGGCTACTTTCCCCGGTTTCTCGGCGTCCTTGTAACCATTTCCGGGCTGAGCTATCTGACCAACAGCTTCACGCTCTTCCTCAGCCCCGCTGTCGCCAGGCTGATCTCGTCCTGGATTCTGCTCCCGGCCGGCATTCCGGAATTGATACTTGCCCTGTGGCTCGTTGTCGTAGGGGTCAACGTCGCCAAGTGGAAAGAGAAGATTCCCGGATTGCGAAACTGAGCGGCGCGAATCTCCGCGCACTATGGCAAGTCAGAAAAAGGCCTCGATCCACGGCAGGAGCGGCGGATTTGCAAGCCCCCGCCCCCATCCCTAGAATAGAATCCATCTCCACGCAGAGAAAAAATCTATGATCCACTTCCCGGTTCCCGAGGCGCTGACCTTCGACGACGTGTTGCTGCTGCCCGGCCGCTCCGATGTAGTCCCGGCTTTTGCCAACACGCAAACGCAGCTCACGCGCAATATCCGCCTCAATATTCCCATCATCAGCGCCGCCATGGATACGGTGACCGAGTCCCACATGGCTATCGCGCTCTCGCAGCAGGGCGGCATGGGCATCATTCACCGCAATTTTTCGATCGACCAGCAAGCCAATGAAGTGGACAAAGTAAAGCGCTCGGAAAGCGGCATGATCGTAGATCCTGTCACCATGTCGCCGGATGACAAAGTCTCCGACGCCCTGGAAGTCATGCGAAAGTACAAGATTTCCGGCGTGCCCATCACAAAAAATGGCAAGCTGGTCGGCATCCTCACCAACCGCGACCTGCGCTTCGAAAGCCGCTTCGATATTCCCATCAGCTCGGTCATGACCAAGGAGAACCTGATCACGGTCGCCGTCGGCACCACCCTCGAAGATGCCGAGAAAATCCTGCATGAACACCGCGTCGAGAAACTTCTTGTAGTGGACGACAAATACAACCTCAAGGGCCTGATCACGGTAAAAGACATCCAGAAAAAGTTGAAATATCCAAACGCCGCCAAAGACTCCCACGGCCGCCTGCGCGTGGGCGCGGCGATCGGCGCCAGCGGAGATTTTTTGGAGCGTGCCCAGGAACTGGCCAAGGCCAAAGTCGATGTCCTCGCCATTGACAGCGCCCACGGCCACTCCTCCCGCGTGCTCGAAGCGGTGAAAGCAGTTAAGGCCAAGCTCCCGGAAGTCGACCTCCTCGCCGGCAACGTAGCCACCTTCGACGGCGCGTGCGAACTCGCTCGCGCCGGCGCCGACGCCATTAAAGTGGGCATTGGCCCCGGCTCCATCTGCACCACGCGGGTGGTAACGGGCGCCGGCGTGCCGCAGATCACCGCCATCGCCGAGGCTTACCGCGCCACCAAAGACGCCGCCGTTCCCATCATCGCCGACGGCGGCATCAAGTACTCCGGCGACATTACCAAAGCGCTGGCCGCGGGCGCCGGCGCGGTAATGATCGGCTCCATGTTCGCCGGCACCGACGAGAGCCCCGGTGAGTTGATCCTCTACCAAGGCCGCTCGTTCAAGTCTTACCGCGGCATGGGATCGCTGGGCGCTATGGCCACGGGATCAAGCGAGCGCTATTTCCAGAGCCTCGAAGGCGAGGCTTCCACCGCAGCTCCCAGCAGCGGCGACGACGGCAACCGCCTCGCGAAACTGGTCCCGGAAGGCATCGAAGGCCGAGTCCCCTACCGCGGCTCGGTGTCGATGATCGTCTATCAGATGGTAGGCGGCCTGAAATCGGGCATGGGCTACTGCGGCTGCGCCACGGTTCCAGAACTGGTGCAGAAGACCCGCTTCGTGCGCGTCAGCCTCGCCGGCCTCCGCGAGAGCCACGTCCACGACGTAGTCATCACCCGCGAAGCCCCCAACTACGCGGCGGAGTAATCGACCGTGTAGGGACGGGGCTTGCCCCGTCCAGCGAGCAAAGCGAGCCAGAACAGGATTGAGCCGCTTTAAAGGGATGTGCCCGATATCGCACGCGTCCTCCCTGACGTAACCACCCCAAGCCAACCGACGCAGGCCTCGTAGTTTATAATCGTATTTCCGCACAAACTCTGGAGTAACTTCACATGATCCGTTTTCTGCAAACCCCTGGGCCGCTGAAAAAAGTCATTCTCGGCGGCATTTTGCTGGTGATCTGCGCCGCCATGGTGATCACCCTGGTGCCCGGAGGCCTGGGCACTACTTTCGGCTTCGGCGGTCCCGGCCAAGGCGTGCTCGCCACCGTCGCCGGCGAAGATGTAACCCTCCAGGAGGTTAACCGCGCCACCGACCAAATGGTCCGCCAGCAGTCGCGCAACGGCCGGGACGCCTCCATGCTGCGTCCCTTCTTCGTCCGCCAGGCTGCTGAACAACTCATCAACGAAAAAGCCATCCTCGCCGAAGCCCACCGGTTGGGCCTGCGCGCCAGCGACGGCGAAGTCCGCGACGAAATCCAGCACGGCCGCTACGCCGAAGCCTTCTTCCCTGGCGGCAAGTTCGTGGGCCAGGATGAATACGAAGCCCGCCTGCAAAACGCTGGTCTCACCACCGGCCAGTTCGAACAGTCGGTAAAAGATGAGATCCTGTTCGACAAACTGCGCGACATGATCTCGGGGGGCGTTACGGTCACCGATGCGGAAGTCCGCAAGGAATTCGCCCGCGAAAACACCAAGGTCAAGCTGGAGTACGCCGTTCTCGACCACGATGCGGTGCTCAAGGAGCTGCATCCCACCGACGCTGAACTCAAGGCTTACTACGAGCAGCACAAGGCCAGCTACAACAACTCCATTCCCGAGAAACGCAAGCTGAGCTACGTTGTGATTGACACCAACCGCCTGCAGGCTGACGTGCAGATCACACCGCAAGAAATCCAGTCTTATTACGATCAGCACAGCGACGATTACCGCGTCCCGGAGCAGGTGAACGTTCGCCACATCCTCATCAAGACGCCCCCACCCGGCCCCGATGGCAAGGTAGATCAGAAGGGCGTGGATGCGGCCCGCAAGAAGGCGGAAGACGTGCTCAAGCAAGTAAAGGCGGGCGGCGATTTCGCTGCCCTGGCCAAGAAGTATTCCGATGATCCTGGCAGCGCATCCAAGGGCGGCGTGATTGGCTGGATCGACCGTTCGGCCTCCCTGGTTCCGGAGTTCATGACTGCCGCCTTCTCTCTTCCCAAAGGCGGGACCAGCGACCTGGTGCAGAGCAGCTACGGCTTCCACATCATTCACGTGGACGACAAACAGCCCGCCCACATGAAGACTCTCGATGAGGTCAAAGCGCAGATCGAGCCCATCCTACGGCAGAACAAGCTTGCCGGCATCGCCGAAAATCAGGCCAACGCGCTGCTGACGCAGGCCCGTGCCGACGGCCTGGAGAAAGCCGCGGCCGCCAAGGGCCTGCAGGTCATCACCACCGGTTTCGTCTCCCGCAATGACGTTCTCCCCGGCATCGGGAGCGCGCCACACTTGATGGACGCTGTGTTTTCCGAACCGGAGAAAGCTCCGCCCGACGAAGCCCAGCTTCCTGAGGGCTATGCCGTATTCGACGTGCTAGCCATCCAGCCGCCCTCCACGCCTACGCTCGACGAAATTCGCGGCCGAGTGGAGTCCGAATTCCGCAACGAGCGTGGCGCCGCCCTGCTCACCCAGAAGACCCAGGAACTCTCGGACCGCGCCAAGGCGGAGCACGATTTGAAGAAAGCCGCCAAGGAATTGGGGGCCACGGTGAAGACCAGCGATTTCGTGACTCTTGATGGCCAGGTGCCCGATATCGGCTCCATGTCCGGCTCGGCCTCGGTCGCCTTCGGCATGAACCCCGGCGAAATCAGCGGCCCCATCGCCGGCGGCGGTAACGGCGTAGTGTTCACGGTGGTCGATCGCCAGGAACCGCCGGACTCTTTGTTCCAGGCCAAGAAAGACGACATCCGCGATACCCTTTTGCAAACCCGGCGGAACGAGCTGTTCAACTTATTCGTCTCCAACCTGCGCGCGGAAATGGAGAAGTCCGGCAAGATCAAAATCAACACCCAGGAAATGAACAACCTGATGCGCGCCCCAGGCGGCGAGCAGGGCGAGTAACTGGCGGCGGTTATCGTGGAGCGGGGTGTTGGCCGTGTGCTAAAACCCCCCGGAAGAAGGGGCGATAGCCTCTGATTGTTCTCTCGCATTTTTTTACGTCGCTTCGGCGATTTCATCGAAACCAGAACAGGCATTACACTCAAAACAGCGAATGAGTCCAAGGCAATGTCGTTTCCGCGCTTAACCGGAATTTTGCTTCACCCCATCTCGCTGCCTTCGCGCGGCGGTATCGGCGACCTCGGTCCGGCCGCGTACCAGTTTCTCGATTTCCTCACCTCCGCCAAGCAGGGCCTGTGGCAGGTATTGCCTTTGGGGCCGCCGGCCAATGGCACCTCGCCGTATTCTTCCACCTCGGCCTTCGCCGGCAATCCGCTGCTCATCAGTGTGGAGCGGCTCGCGGAGCACGGCTGGATTCGCCACGAATGCCTGGGCGGCCTTTCCGACTCGGTCGGCCCCATCGACTATGACGAAGTCGTGCGGCGCAAGCTCCCCTTGCTGAACGAAGCTGCCGGAAATTTTCTTCAGCATGCCCACGATGCAGCCTGCTTCCGTTTTGAAGGCTTCCGTTCCCTGAATGCCTGGTGGCTGGAGGATTTCGTTCTCTTTGACGCCTTGCGCTCGCGCTACGATCGGCAGCCCTGGAACCGCTGGCCGCAGGAACTGGCGCGTCGTGAACCGGCGGCCCTGGACGCCGCCCGCGAAGAACTGGCTCATGAGATTTCCCTGCGGCGCGTTCTGCAATTCTTCTTCTGGGAGCAGTGGCACGCCATTCGCATGACGTGCGCTCAGCGCTCCATCCGCGTGGTCGGCGATATCGCCATCTTCGTGGACTATGACAGCGCAGACGTCTGGGCCAACCGCGATCTCTTCCGCTTGCGCGAGGATCTCGAGCCCGAAGTTGTTTCCGGTGTGCCGCCCGATGCGTTCAGCGCAGACGGCCAGCGCTGGGGAAATCCTCTTTACAACTGGGACGCCATGCGCGCACGCGGCTATCAATGGTGGGTGCAGCGCCTGCGCTGGGCCACCTTGACCTGCGACTACATCCGCCTCGACCACTTCCGCGGCTTCGCACAGTTCTGGGAGATACCCGCCCACGAGCCCACGGCCATTCATGGGCGCTGGGTGGACGGCCCCCAGGACGATCTCTTCCATAAGCTGCGCGAAGATCTTGGCAGTCTCCCGTTCTTCGCCGAGGACTTAGGGATTATCACGCCCGATGTAGTGGCTCTGCGCGAGCGCATCGACCTGCCCGGCATGGCCGTCCTGCAATTTGCCTTCGGCGATCCCGGCGCTCACATCTACCTGCCGCATCGCCTGACCCGTGACCGCGTGATCTATACCGGCACCCACGACAACGACACCACGCTGGGCTGGTGGAATTCCATTCCTGACTACGAACGCCAGGCCGTGCGCGCCCTGGTCGGCAACTGCCAAGACGGCGTCAACTGGGCGCTCATCCGCCTGGCGCAAAGCTCGGTTGCCAATTTCTCCGTAGTTCCCTTGCAAGACGTTCTGAGCCTGGGGAGCGAGGCCCGCCTGAACACACCCAGCACCCACGAAGGCAACTACCACTGGCGCTATCAGCACGGCGTCCTCGGCCAGGATCTGGCCGAGCGCCTGGCCCGCCTGGCCGAAGTGACCGACCGCCTGCCCCAGCCGGTTCCTCTTCCCCACAGTGGTGGCTTTGTAGCTTAATGTAGCGCCAGCGTCCCGCCGGCAGTTTCAAGCAAGGAAAAGGCCGGGATCGTTTCCGATCCCGGCCAAGTTGGCAGGTTGCCCGGATAAACTCGAACGCAGAGATGCAGCGCGGGTGGCCCGGCCGCGTCTTTGCCGCCTGAGGCAGGCGGCCCGGGGCGCCGCAAGAACTACGCGCTTCTCCGCGGGCGCATGGTCAAGTCCCGCACCTGCGTCAAAACGCTGGAAAGCTGCATGCCGTTCAACTGCGTCACAAACGGCAGCAACTCCGCGATAAACTGGTCTTTCACCAGATCGCGGACTTCTTCCTGGCGCGTGCGCTCGCCACCTGAAAGCAGATCGGGGACGCTGACTTCCAGCGCCCGCGCCAGCCGCTCCAGCGAAGAAAGCGTCGGCGTGGCCTTTTCGTTCTCAATCTTGGAGACGTAGGTCCGCGGGACCGACATGCGGGTGGCTAGCTGCCGCTGACTCAGCCCATTGCGCAGCCGCAACGAGCGGATCGCGACCGCCAGGTTCAGCTGCCCACGGGTGCCGCCCGGGGAGGGCATCATTTGCGGCTCAGGCGCGCTGGCTTCCATCACCGGCACGTCTTCATCAAGCGAGCCGTGGCAGCGGCGGCAAAGGTGGTTACTGGTCCGGAATTGTACTAACTGGCAACGGTCGCAGCGGACTACTTCCCGTGAGTCAACCGGGGCAAGAGTCGTGACCATTCGAAGTGGGAGTTGCCAGAGCGGGAACGCAACCCCCGGAATCCCGCAGGATTCCGATATCCTGCGTAATCTGAGGCACAAGCCCTGTGGAAGTCAACCATAATGTGGGCACAGAACAGAAATATCTGCCGGCAAAACCGGCAGAGTGAAGGAAAACCCAAAGAAAACGGGGAAGAACGCATGATCGATCGGGAAACCGCCTGGGGTTTACTAACTGAGTTCACCCAATCAGAAAGTTTGCGCAAGCACGCACTCGCCGTTGAGGCTTGCATGCGCGCCTGCGCGCGAAAATTCTCTTCGGATCCCTCGCAGGAGGAGAATCTCTGGGGAATCGTCGGCCTCATCCACGACTTCGACTACGAAAAATATCCCAGCCTCGACGACCACCCCTACAAGGGCAACGAAATCCTCAAGCAGCGCGGCTATCCCGAGGTCATCTGCCGCGCCATCATGTCGCACGCCGAGTACACCGGAGTCACCCGCGACACGCCGATGGAGAAAGCTCTCTTTGCCTGTGACGAACTCGCAGGATTCATCACCGCCGTCGCCCTGGTCAAGCCCGGCAAGTCTCTCGCCGAGGTCGATGCCAAATCCGTCAGGAAGAAAATGAAGGACAAAGCCTTCGCCCGCAGCGTCAATCGCGACGACATCATCACCGGCGCCGCCGCCCTCGGCATCGATCTCGAAGAACACATCGCGTTCTGCATCGAGGCCATGAAACCGGTCGCGGCCCAGCTGGCGCTCGATGGCAGCCTAGCCAGGCCGGCCTAGCAGAGAAGTGGCTTTCGGGTTGGGGGAGAAGATTCAAAAGGCCGAGACTTGAGGAATTATCCCGGAGATTGCCGAGAGGTTCGTGGTTCCTGCGAGATTGCGCTTGTGGCCGGGTTGCCGGCAGGATGCCGGCGCTACGATCGCTACACTCCGCGAACTCGGCGGGTGCTCCTCTGCGTTCTCAGCGATTTAAGGTTCTTCGGCCGTTACGCCTGCACGAACTTCTCGGATTGCGCAAGGATTTCTTCCACCAACTCAGGTAAAGCTGCTTCCGCATACACCCGCAGCAGTGGCTCGGTGCCCGAGGCGCGAAACAGAACCCAGGCCTCGGCCCCGCCGCCATTCGTCGGTGCGTCGAGGAAGAACTTCACGCCATCCAGGTTTTCCTTCTTCAGCACAGAGAACCTGCCCAGGGTTTGTGTGCCTTCCGCCCGCGCCCGCTCAATGGCGCTGCGCTTGACCTGGTCCGGAATATGCAGATCACGGCGGCCGTAGAAGTGCGGGCCGTATTCGCGTTGCAGATCCGCAACCAACTGGCCGAGCGGTTTCCCTTCTTCCGCCATCACATTCGCCAGGAGAAGGGAATTGAGTATGCCGTCGCGCTCGGGCAAGAACCGCGAATAGCCGATTCCACCCGATTCTTCTCCACCGATCACGATCTCGTGCTCCATCATCAGGTCGGCGATGTATTTGAAGCCAATCGGGCATTCGTGCAGCTTGCGGCCGTGGCGGGCGGCGATGCGCTCCACCATGCGCGTGGTGTTGAAGGCGCGCACAACCTCGCCCGGCCACTTGCGCCGCTCCAGCAGCCACCTCAGGAGCACGCAGAAAATCTTGTGGGAATCGAC
>Ga0335080_10007397_pt1 | contig 11391 bp, 16 predicted proteins | sample Lox_Sample_34_FD_206720 | JGI IMG/M metagenome (GOLD analysis project Ga0335080, IMG submission 206720) | Soil microbial communities from Loxahatchee National Wildlife Refuge, Florida, United States - Lox_Sample_3.4 | ecosystem: Environmental > Terrestrial > Soil > Wetlands | place: USA...
GAGGCGGTCGGCGACAAGAAGATCATGGACAACGCGGTGGCCGATCTGACCAAGATCGCAGGGCAAAAGCCGATCGTCAGGCTGGCTCGTACCTCGATCGCGACCTTCAAGATCCGCAAAGGTTATCCAGTGGGATGCATGGTGACCCTGCGCGGCGCCCGCATGTACGAATTCCTCGACCGCCTCGTCTCCATCGCGATCCCGCGCATCCGGGACTTTCGCGGGATCTCGGGCCGCTCGTTCGACGGGCGCGGCAATTTCAGCCTCGGGGTGAAGGAACAGATCATCTTTCCCGAGATCGAGTACGACAAGATCGATGCGGTGCGGGGGCTCAACATCAGCATCGCCACCACCGCGAAAACCGACGAGGAGGCGAAGGCGTTGCTGTCGGCCTTTCATTTCCCGTTCCGAAACTGAGGGATCCGCATGGCTAAGTTGGCACTGGTCAATCGCGAGCGCAAACGGCGCACCATGGTGAAAAAATTCGCCAGCAAGCGCGCGGAGTTGATCTCGCTTACGCAGAACCCGAAGCTGTCCGACGAGGATCGCTATGCCGCTCGCCTGCGGCTGCAGCAGCTGCCGCGCAACGCGAGTCCGGTCCGGCTGCGCAACCGCTGCACCCTCACCGGCCGCCCGCGCGGCGTGTTCCGCAAGTTCGGGCTGGCGCGCAACAAGCTGCGCGACATCGCGCTGCGCGGCGAGATTCCGGGCGTCATCAAGGCCAGCTGGTAGCCGGAGGGAATGCATGAGCATGAGTGATCCAGTTGCAGACATGCTGACGCGCATACGCAATGCGCAGGCGTCCGAGAAGACGTCGGTGGCGATGCCATCCAGCAAGCTCAAGATCGCGATTGCCGGTGTCTTGAAGGACGAGGGCTACATCGAGGACTTCAAGGTCACCCAGGACGGCAGCAAGACCCTGCTCGAGATCGGTCTGCGCTACTACGCCGGGCGTCCGGTCATCGAGAGGATCGAGCGGGTGAGCCGCCCGGGGCTGCGAATCTACCGCGCCAGCAGGGACATCGACCCGGTCATGAACGGGCTGGGGATTGCCATCGTGTCCACCTCGCGCGGCGTGATGACGGACCGCAAGGCGCGGGCCAGCGGCGTCGGAGGAGAAGTGCTGTGTATCGTGGCGTGACCGGAGGGTGTGCGTTGCGCGACAGGTGTGCGGCCAGAGGCTAGGACGACCAGCATGTCGAGAATTGGGAAACTACCGGTCACCCTGCCGAGCGGCGTAGAGCTGACGGTTGGAGCCGAAGAGTTGACGGTCAAGGGACCGCTGGGCACTTTGAAGCAGCGGTTGAGCCCCAACGTTACGGTCAAGCGCGAGGCAGCCAAGGTCGTGTTCGAAGCGGTGGGCGAATCGAGCGAGGCCGACGCGATGAGCGGGACCCTGCGCGCCTTGCTGGCAAACATGGTCCTGGGCGTGACTAAAGGTTTCGAGCGCAAGCTCACGCTGGTGGGCGTGGGCTATCGCGCGCAGGCGCAAGGCGACAAGCTCAACCTGACGCTCGGATTCTCGCATCCCGTCGCGCACCGCATGCCTAAGGGCGTCAAGGTCGAGACGCCGACGCAGACCGAGATCTTGGTGAAGGGCATCGACAAGCAGCAGGTCGGACAGGTGGCGGCCGAGATCCGCGCCTATCGCCCCCCCGAGCCGTACAAGGGGAAAGGCGTGCGCTACGCCGACGAGGTAGTGATTATCAAGGAAACTAAAAAGAAGTAAGAGGACGTTGGCTCAAGGCTGCGAGTGAACAGATGATCGACAAGAAGCAATCCAGATTGCGCCGGGCGCGGCAGACCCGGATCAGGATCGCACAACAGGGAGCGGTGCGGTTGAGCGTGCATCGCTCTAATCTGCACATCTACGCGCAATTGTTCGACGCCTCGGGCGCGAAGGTGATCACGAGCGCTTCCACTGTGGAGAAAGAGCTCCGCGCACAGCTTGGCAACGGAGGCAGCGTGAAGGCGGCGGCCCTGGTCGGGCAGCGCATTGCCCAGAGAGCGCGCGAGAAAGGCATCGATAAGGTTGCTTTCGACCGCGCCGGTTATAAGTATCACGGCCGCGTCAAAGCACTGGCCGAGGCGGCGCGAGCTGGCGGCCTCAAGTTCTGAGGATTGTCATGGCGAGAGCAGCGCAAAGCAGAGTAGGACCAAGCGAGGAGCGCAGCGATGGCCTGCGCGAGAAGATGATCTCAGTGAACCGCGTCACCAAGGTGGTGAAGGGCGGACGCATCCTGGGGTTCGCTGCGCTCACCGTGGTGGGCGATGGCGACGGCGGCATTGGCATGGGCAAAGGCAAGGCACGCGAGGTGCCAGTGGCTGTACAGAAAGCGATGGAGGAGGCGCGCCGCAGGATGGTCAAGGTGAGCCTCAAGGAGGGCACGCTGCATCACGCGGTGATCGGCCGGCATGGTGCCGCCAAGGTGCTGATTCAGCCTGCCTCCGATGGGACCGGCATCATCGCGGGAGGTCCCATGCGGGCGGTGTTCGAGGTGATGGGCGTCCAGAATGTGCTGGCCAAGTGCTTCGGGTCGACCAATCCCTATAACGTTGTACGCGCCACGCTGGACGCGCTTACTTCCATGACGGCACCGTCCGAGATTGCCGCCAAGCGCGGCAAGAGCGTCGAACAGGTTACGGGGCGGTGAGATGGCTAAGCAGGCGAACGGCAAGGGCGGCAAGACCATCAAGGTGACGCTGGTGCGCAGCCCGATAAACACGCGTGAGAGCCACCGTGCGACCCTGCGCGGCCTCGGGTTGCGGCGGATCAACCACACCGTCGAGGTGGAGGACACCGCGGCGGTGCGCGGCATGATCAACAAGGTCGGCTACATGCTCAAGCTCGAGGAATAGATGCGGCTCAACGCAATCAAACCAGCTCGCGGGGCGACGCACCCGCGCAAGCGCGTTGGCCGCGGCATCGGCAGCGGCCACGGCAAGACCGCGGGCCTGGGGCACAAGGGACAGAAAGCGCGCTCGGGTGGATATCACAAAGTGGGCTTCGAGGGCGGGCAGATGCCGCTGCAACGGCGTCTGCCCAAGCGCGGCTTTGTGTCGCTGCACGACGGTTGGACGGCCGAGGTGCGTCTGTCTCAGCTCAATAGCATCGACGCGGCGACAGTGGATCTGGCGAGCCTCCAGCAGGCTGGCATCGTCCCGCGGACGGCCCACCGCGCCAAGGTGATACTGGCTGGCACGATCGAACGCGCGGTCAAGCTCGAAGGGCTGCTCGCGACCAAGGGTGCGCGCGCGGCGATCGAAGCCGCGGGCGGCAGCGTCAGCGCTCCTGCGCCGGACGCTGATACCAGCAGGAAGGCGAACAGGGCGAAGCTGGCAGCCGAGAAGACCAAGGCTGTGGCGGCGAGGATCGAAGCGGCTGCCAAAGCCGAGCCTGCGGCGAAGGGCGTTGCTGCCGGTGTCAAGAAGGCCAAGGGCGAGGACAAGCCGCGGGCGCCGAGCGCGGGAGCGGACGAGGGCGCGGCGAAGGCCGAAGGCGCGAAGGGCGCCGCCAAGGCCAAGGGCGCCGCCAAGGAAAACCCGAAAGACAAAGGCAAATAAGCTTTGGCCAATGACGGATTGCTAGGCGGGGCGGGACGCTTCTCGGATCTGAAGCGCAGGCTGTTGTTCCTGCTCGGCGCGCTGATCGTGTTTCGCATCGGCGCGCACATTCCCGTGCCCGGCATCGACCCTGCGCGGCTGGCGGAGCTGTTTCGCGCTCAGCGGGGCGGAATCCTGGACATGTTCAACATGTTCTCCGGGGGCGCCCTGTCGCGCTTCACCATCTTCGCCCTGGGGATCATGCCGTACATCTCGGCCTCGATCATCATGCAGCTGATGTCCGTGGTGTCCCCCACGCTCGAGGCGCTGAAGAAGGAAGGCGAGGCGGGGAGACGCAAGATCACCCAGTACACGCGCTACGGCACGCTGGCCCTGGCCACGGTGCAGGCGCTGGGCATCGCCATCGCGCTGGAGGGACAGAGGGGTTTGGTCGTCGACCCGGGGCTCGTGTTCCGGTTTACAACCGTCGTCACGCTGGTTACAGGGACGATGTTCCTGATGTGGCTCGGCGAGCAGATCACGGAGCGTGGGATCGGCAACGGCATCTCTTTGATCATTTTCGCCGGGATTGCAGCAGGTTTGCCGCGTGCCATCGGGGGCACGCTCGAGCTGGTGCGCACTGGCGCATTTTCGATTCCACTGGTGTTGCTGTTGTTTGCCGGCGCCGTACTGGTGACGGCGGTGGTTGTATTCGTCGAGAGCGGTCAGCGGCGTATTCCGGTGCACTACGCCAAACGTCAGGTTGGACGGAAGGTCTACGGCGGGCAAAGCTCGTTCCTGCCGCTCAAGCTCAACATGTCGGGGGTGATCCCGCCGATCTTCGCGTCCAGCTTGATTCTGTTCCCGGCCACGCTGGCCGGGTGGTTCGGCACGAGCGAACGGGCGTACTGGCTGCGCGACATCGCTGCCGAGCTGCACCCGGGGCAGCTGCTGTACGTCGTGCTGTACGCCTCGGCGATCGTGTTCTTCTGCTACTTCTACACCGCGCTCGTGTTCAACCCGAAGGAGACGGCCGACAACTTGAAGAAATCCGGCGCCTTCGTGCCCGGCATCCGGCCCGGGGAGCAGACCGCCAAATACGTGGAACGGATCATCCTGCGGCTGACACTGACCGGAGCAGTGTACGTGACGCTGGTCTGCCTGCTGCCGGAGTTCCTGATCGTGAAATGGAACGTGCCGTTCTACTTCGGCGGCACGTCGCTCATGATCATCGTGGTGGTGACCATGGATTTCATGGCTCAGGTCAAAGCATACGTGATGTCGCATCAGTACGAGAGCCTGCTCAAGAAAGCGAATTTCAAGGGCGGCGTGTTTCCGACGAGGTGAGTGCAAGGGCGCATGGCGAAGGAAGAGACGATACAGATGCAGGGGGAGATCCAGGAGACCCTGCCGAATGCGACCTTCCGAGTCAAACTGGAAAACGGCCACGTGGTGCTGGGACATATCTCCGGCAAGATGCGCATGCACTACATCCGCATCCTGCCGGGAGACAAGGTGACCGTGGAGCTGACACCCTACGATCTCACGCGGGGGCGGATCATCTTCCGTGCCAAGTGAGGCAACCAGGAGTGGATATGAGAGTACAAGCATCAGTCAAGAAGCTGTGCCGCAACTGCAAGATCGTGCGCCGCAACCGTGTGGTGCGCGTGATCTGTTCCGAGCCGCGCCACAAGCAGCGCCAGGGCTAGGGCCGCCGCTTCTCCACAGTTCAGACAGAGGACCACCATGGCTCGTATAGCGGGAGTCAATATTCCGAACCATCAGCACACCGAGATCGCTCTCACCGCGATCTATGGTGTCGGCCGCAGCACCGCGCGCAAGTTGTGCGCGGCTGCCGGCATAGCCGGGTCGGCCAAGATCAAGGATCTGTCGGACGGCGAAATGGACAAGCTGCGCGACCAGGTGTCCAAGCTCACCGTGGAAGGCGATCTGCGGCGCGAAGTGTCCATGAACATCAAACGGTTGATGGACCTCGGCTGCTATCGCGGGGTGCGCCATCGGCGCGGGCTGCCGGTTCGTGGCCAGCGCACGCGCACCAACGCCCGCACGCGCAAGGGACCGCGCAAGCAGGCGATCAAGGCCGGTGGTGGCACGCCGACCAAGTAACGTCAGGAGCCGCGCGAGGATCGAGCAGACATGGCGAAAGCAAGCACCCGGGTTCGCAAGAAGGTCAAGAAGAATGTGGCAGAAGGCATCGCTCACATTCATGCCTCTTTCAATAACACGATCGTGACCATCACCGACCGCCAGGGCAACGCGCTCGCCTGGGCCACCTCGGGAAGCTCCGGATTCAAGGGCTCGCGCAAGAGCACGCCATTCGCCGCTCAGGTTGCTGCCGAGAAGGCTGGGCGGCAGGCCCAGGAATGCGGCGTAAAGAATCTGGAGGTGCGCATCAAGGGGCCGGGGCCGGGGCGCGAATCCGCGGTGCGCGCGCTCAACAACGTGGGTTTCAGGATCAGCAGCATCTCGGACGTGACGCCGGTGCCGCACAACGGCTGCCGCCCGCCCAAGAAGCGCCGGATTTAGGGAGGTTGCTCTAGAACATGGCGAGGAATCTCGACGCAAAGTGCCGCCAGTGCCGGCGGGAAGGCGAAAAGCTGTTTCTGAAGGGCGAGAAATGCTTTACGGACAAGTGCCCGATCGAGCGGCGCAGCTACCCGCCTGGCCAGCACGGGCAGAAACAGTCGCGGCTATCGGGCTATGCCACGCAGTTGAGGGAGAAGCAGAAGGTCCGGCGCATCTATGGTGTGCTGGAGCGGCAGTTCCGCAAAGTCTACGCCGAGGCGGACCGGCGCAAAGGCATCACGGGTGAAAACCTACTGCAGCTCCTGGAGAGCCGGCTCGACACCGTTGCGTACCGCATGGGTTTCGGCGCCTCGCGCACCGAAGCGCGTCAGATCGTGCGGCACAACGGCATTCTGGTGAACGGCAAGCGCGTCAACATCCCGTCCTATCAGTTGCGCCGAGGCGATGTTGTCCAGGTGGCCGAGAAGGCCAGAGCGCAACTGCGCATCAAGGGGGCGGTCGAGGCCGCCGAGCAGCGCGGATTCCCCGAGTGGCTGGAGGTGGACAGCAAGGCCATGAAGGGCGTGTTCAAGGCCCTGCCCCAGCGCACCGAACTGCCGGCCACGATTAACGAATCGCTCGTGGTCGAGCTGTATTCGAAGTAGCACGGCTGGGCGGCACCTACACCGCAGTCGGCAACGTTTTCGACCTTAGAGGCACAACGCTATGCAGAGCAGCACTCTTCTCAAACCGCGCATCACTCAGGTACAAAGCGTCGGGCCGTTCCACGTCAAGGTGACGATGGAACCGTTCGAGCGGGGCTATGGCCACACGCTTGGCAACGCGCTGCGCCGCATCCTGCTGTCCTCGATGCCTGGTTTTGCGCCTACCGAGGTCAACATCAGCGGGGTGTTGCACGAGTATTCCACCATCGACGGCGTCCAGGAGGACGTCGTCGACCTGCTGCTCAACCTGAAGGGCATTGTGCTCAAGCTGCACAATCGCGACGAAGCCGTGCTCAACCTGCGCAAGCAGGGCGAGGCCGTCGTCACCGCCAGCGACATCGAATCGACGCACGACGTCGAGATCATCAATCCGAATCACGTGATCGCTCACTTGGCGGTTGGCGGGAAGCTGGACATGCAGATCAAGGTGGAACAGGGGCGCGGCTACATCCCGGCGACCGCGCGTGCGGGGGCCAAGGAGGCGCGCGCCATCGGCAGCATCCTGCTGGACGCCTCCTTCAGCCCGGTGAGGCGGGTGAGTTACGCGGTCGAGTCGGCGCGGGTGGAGCAGCGCACCGATCTCGACAAGCTGATCATGGACGTGGAAACTAACGGCGTGATCGAGCCGGAGGAAGCAATCCGTTCTTCGGCCCGCGTGCTGATCGACCAGCTGACGACCTTCGCGGACATCAAAGAAACACCGGCCGCGATCGAGCAGCCGAAGACGCCTCAGGTGGATCCCATCCTGCTGCGTCCGGTCGACGACCTCGAGCTTACGGTACGCTCAGCCAACTGCCTGAAGGCGGAGAACATCTACTACATTGGCGATCTGATCCAGCGCACCGAGACCGAGCTTTTGAAGACTCCCAACCTCGGACGCAAATCGCTGAACGAGATCAAGGAAGTGCTCGCCTCTCGCGGGCTCACGCTGGGGATGAAGCTCGAGAACTGGCCGCCGATTGGCCTCGAGAAAGATCGCGTTTAGCTCAAATACCCCGCGCTAACTGAGGTGCAAGATGCGTCATCGCCTGGGACTCCGCAAGCTCAACCGCACCAGCAGCCATCGTCTGGCCATGCTGCGCAACATGACGAACTCTCTGCTGCGTCACGAGTCGATCACGACGACTCTGCCCAAGGCAAAGGAGCTGCGGCGCGTGGCTGAGCCCATCATCACGCTGGGCAAGAAGCCGAATCTGGCCAACCGCCGGCTCGCCTTCAACCGCCTGCGCGACCGGGAGATGGTGAGCAAGTTGTTCGCGGAGCTGGGCCCGCGGTTCGCGAGCCGCAACGGGGGTTATCTGCGGATTCTAAAGTACGGCTTCCGCCGGGGAGACAATGCGCCCATGGCGTTGGTGGAGCTGCTTGATCGGCCGGCCGACACGCAGACAGGCACCGGTGCCAAAGACAGCAAGTAGCCGTGCTCAAGCGGCTGCAGCGCTCGCTGCACGCCGCTCCGGCCGGCGACCCAGGACAGCCCTGAGATAACGGCCCGTGTAGCTCGTTGGGTGCTCGGCCAGCTGCTCGGGAGTGCCGGCGGCCATGATACGGCCCCCGCCATCTCCTCCCTCAGGACCGAGGTCCACGATCCAGTCAGCAGTCTTGAGCACGTCCAGGTTGTGCTCGATCACCACGACCGTGTTGCCGTGATCCCTCAGCCGATGTAACACCGCGAGCAGCAGCTCGACATCATGAAAGTGCAGGCCCGTCGTCGGCTCGTCCAGAATGTATAGCGTACGCCCGGTGTCGCGCTTGGACAGCTCGAGAGAGAGCTTTACCCGCTGCGCCTCTCCACCCGACAGCGTCGTCGCCGACTGACCGAGCTTGATATAACCCAGACCGACATCGGTCAGAGTCCGCAGCCTGCGCTCGATGCTCGGTACGGCGCTGAAGAACTGGTGCGCCTGCTCCGCCGTCATCTCGAGCAGCTGGTGGATGTTTCTGCCCTTGTACTGCACTTCCAGGGTCTCGCGGTTGTAGCGCTGGCCATGGCATACGTCACACTGCACATAGATGTCGGGCAGAAAGTGCATCTCGACTTTGAGCACGCCGTCACCCTGACAGGCTTCGCAGCGCCCGCCCTTGACGTTGAACGAGAAGCGGCCAGGGCCATAGCCGCGTTCCCGCGCAAGCGGGACTCCAGCCAGGAGCTCGCGAATGGGCGTGAGCAGCCCAGTGTACGTAGCCGGATTTGAGCGAGGCGTGCGCCCGATCGGGCTCTGGTCAACGTCGACAACCCGATCGACCTGCTCCAGGCCCTCGATCTCGCCGTGCGCAGCGGGTTCTGCGCTACCGCCATGGACGCTGCGCGCGGCAGCCCGGTAGAGCGTGTCGTTGATCAACGTGGACTTGCCGGAACCGGAAACGCCGCTCACGCACACGAACAGCCCAAGCGGCAGCTCGAGATCGACGTTCTTGAGGTTGTTGCCGCGTGCACCTCTGAGGCGCAGGCAGCGGTCGGGCTGCGGAGCCGTGCGCAGGGTCGGTGTCGGGATGCTGCGCTTCGCAGATAGATACTGGCCAGTGAGAGACGCGGCGCTGGCGGCCACTTCCTCCGGTGAGCCGGTCGCTACCACCTGGCCACCGTGCTCCCCCGCTCCGGGTCCCATGTCCACCACGTAGTCAGCGGACTCGATTGCTTCCCGGTCGTGCTCGACGACGATAACGCTGTTGCCGATGTCGCGCAGCGTTTTGAGCGTGGCCAGCAAGCGGTGGTTGTCGCGCTGGTGCAGGCCGATCGACGGCTCATCGAGGACGTACATCACGCCGCTCAATCCGGATCCGATCTGGCTGGCGAGCCGGATGCGCTGCGCCTCGCCGCCGGAAAGCGTTTCTGCGGACCGATCGAGCGAGAGATAGTCCAGGCCGACGTCATTGAGAAACTGCAGCCGGCGATCTATCTCCCCCACGATTCTTTCGGCGACGGCCGCCTTGGAGCTCGAGACGTTCAGAGCGGCGAAAAACTCGCGCGCGCCCTGAAGGGTCATGCGGCTGATGGCATAAATTGGTTGGCCCCCGACGAAGACGCTCCGCGCTTCGCGCCGCAGCCGCGTGCCGCCGCATTCGGGACACGGCGCGCTGTTGAGGTACTTGCTCAACTCCTCGCGCACCACCGGCGAGTCCGACTCCTTGTAGCGCCGCTCGAGGTTGGGAATGATGCCCTCGAAGGCGTGCTCCTTGATGCGTGCACGGCCGCGTTCGCCGGAATAGACAAAGCGGATCTTCTCGCGTCCCGAGCCGTACAACACAGCCTGCTGAACGCGCTCCGGCAGCTGGTCGAAAGCAGTATCGAGATCGAAGCCGAAATGTTCGCCCAGTGCCTGCAGCACCTGGAAGTAGAACTGGTTGCGCCGATCCCAGCCGGTGACTGCGCCAGACGCGAGGCTCAAGTGCGGAAACGCGACCACGCGCTTCGCGTCGAAGAAGCTGATGGTTCCCAGCCCGTCGCAGCGCGGACACGCGCCCATCGGGTTGTTGAAGGAAAACAGCCGTGGCTCCAGCTCTGGCAGCGAGTAGCCGCAGATCGGGCATGCGAACCGCGCCGAGAACAGGTGCTCGCGGCCTGACTCGATCTCGACCGCCAGCGCTCGGCCGTCGGAGTGGCGCAGTGCGGTCTCGAACGATTCTGCCAGGCGCTGTTTCAGCTCCGGGCGCACCTTCACCCGGTCAACCACGACCTCGATGGTGTGCTTCTTGGTCTTGGCCAGCCTGGGCATGTCGTCGATGTCGTGTACCTCGCCATCCAGCCGCAGGCGCACGAAACCCTGTGCGCGCAGATCCTCGAGCAACTCGTGCTGCTCGCCGCGTCGTCCAGCGACCAATGGCGCAAGGATCATGAGCCGCGTGTCCTCCGGGAGCTGCAGCACGTGGTCGACCATCTGCGAGACGCTTTGCGCCTGCAGCTTGATGTTGTGGTCTGGGCAGCAGGGCTCGCCCACGCGCGCAAACAAAAGCCGCAGGTAGTCGTGGATCTCGGTAACTGTGCCGACGGTCGATCGCGGATTGTGGCTGGCCGCCTTTTGCCCGATCGATATGGCCGGTGACAAGCCTTCGATCAGGTCCACATCGGGCTTCTCCATCAGCTCCAGGAACTGGCGCGCGTACGTCGACAGGGACTCAACGTAGCGGCGCTGGCCCTCAGCGTACAGGGTGTCGAACGCCAGCGACGACTTGCCCGATCCGGACAGGCCGGTGACGACGATGAGCCGCCCGCGCGGGAGATCGAGGTCGACGTTCTTGAGATTGTGGGTGCGCGCACCGCGCACGCGGATGAAATCCATCTGGATGATGTCCGGCCCAGCGATCGGGGCGAAGGGCAACCTTGTAATATACTGCAGCGAGCAGCCGTTTCCTACTGTGCTCGTTCTGCTCCACGCGGAACGCCGCCCGAGTTCTACAGCTGTCGGCCTTCCATGGCTGCGCGGACTGCGACAGGCGCCGCTTGGGCAGGTCTGTTGCAGCGCTTTCGGCCAACCGGCCCAAGCACTCGCGCCGCCTGTCGCGTAAGCTTGGCGGCTTAGTGCGAGGCTCCGCGCCGGAGAGCCCAATCGACATGAAGGCGCAGGACGCCCACTTCAAGCGTCGGAGCGTACTGAAAACG
>Ga0335080_10007399_pt1 | contig 11388 bp, 8 predicted proteins | sample Lox_Sample_34_FD_206720 | JGI IMG/M metagenome (GOLD analysis project Ga0335080, IMG submission 206720) | Soil microbial communities from Loxahatchee National Wildlife Refuge, Florida, United States - Lox_Sample_3.4 | ecosystem: Environmental > Terrestrial > Soil > Wetlands | place: USA: Florida...
CCTTCGGATTGTGCTTGGAAAGCACCTTGGTGATCGCCGCCGTCAGCGTGGTCTTCCCGTGGTCAATGTGACCGATCGTTCCCACGTTCACGTGCGGCTTGCTGCGCTCGAATTTTTCCTTGGCCATGCTTGTGCACCCTCAGCAACTTGCTTCGTGAACCTCTGGAGCGGGGGACGGGATTCGAACCCGCGACCACCGGCTTGGAGGGCCGAGACTCTACCGCTGAGTTACCCCCGCAATCTTGCCTGCCACACGCTTGCTTCACTCCGGCAGGTCTTTCGACCAGCAACGCTGGTCTCAGGATCAACTGGAGCCTGGGACCGGGTTTGAACCGGTGACCTCGTCCTTACCAAGGACGCGCTCTACCAACTGAGCTACCCAGGCCCGCGAACTCGCATTTACTCCGCGGCTCTTGACTCTCTTCCGCAGCACGCGCCCTGCGCATGCTGAAACTCTTCGGGCCCGCACGCCCCGCGCCGCACCTTCTTCCAGGCAGGGCTGGTGGACGGGGGAGGATTCGAACCTCCGTAGCTCGCAAGGAGCGGCAGATTTACAGTCTGCTGGTTTTAACCGCTCACCCACCCGTCCACACACAAATGCGTATGGACGCAAAAAAGGGTCTGCGTCCGGAGACACAAACCCTCTCATCGTCTTGTTCTTGAATCTGCTCCGCAGTGGCTCCGAAATTCTCTTGCCCGCTCGGTGGAGCTGGCGGAGGGAATCGAACCCCCGACCCTCTGATTACAAATCAGATGCTCTACCAGCTGAGCTACGCCAGCCTAGCAAACCTTAGTAAGATAGCAGTCCGGCCCCCGAATTGCAAGGGGCTCCGAAAGCACTGTCAATCGGGGGGTTGTGGAAAACTCGCGGCGCTGTGGAAAGCCTTTTTCGGCCCTCAATCCTCCCTTCCGCCAGGGAGATGAAAGAGCCGATCAGTCCCCGCTCGGGCTCGCCTTCAGGAATTTCCAGGGATTTACGGGGGTTCCGTACATATGCACCTCAAAATGCAGGTGCGGCCCGGTGGCCCTGCCGCTGTCTCCCACGTAGCCGATCACTTCACCGCGCTTTACCCGCCTGCCAGGTTCCGTGGCGTAGGCCGAGAGATGCCCGTAAATTGTCTCCACCCCGAATCCGTGATCTACCCGGATGGAGCGGCCCAATCCCGTGTGCGTGTCCACATCCATCACTATGCCATCCGCAGAGGCGCGCACTTCAGTGCCATAGGGCGCGGAGATGTCCAGCCCGGAGTGGAACGCACCTTCACCACTGAACGGATCCAGCCGTTCTCCGAAGGTTCCCGTCAGCCGGCCCACCACCGGCCAAAGCGACGGCGAAAACTGCATGTCCTCCCAATTGCGTCCGGGCGAAAGAGTGAGTCCTTCGGAGGCCAGAGCTACGGCGGTCGCGTTCTTCATCAGGAAATGGAACTGTTCCACAGAGCGGCTGAATCCGGCGTCCCCTTCCTGGGAAGTTTCGGAAGCGAAAAATGGCGTGCGCCGCGCCCCGAGGATTCCGTAGCTCATGGCCACATCCGTGGCCAGCGATTGCAGCGACGAAATCTTCTGGTCGGAGTCTTTCACGCGCGCTTGCAGATCGTGGAATTCTCTTTTCAATTGTTCCTGGTCCCGCCGCAAAGCGTTGTAGCTCGCCGCTTTCCACAACATGCGCCCATACGAACCCACCGCGGCGATCACCGTCACTCCGCCCACCACCGCGAACAACGCCAGCAGGTGCAGCGCGTAAAAAGGGATTTGGACTTTGCGGAGAGATCCCCGCTCACTGGAGACCACCAAAAAGGTATGAGAGCGATGTCTCATTTTGGACTTTGGAATCTATGCAGGCGCCACCCGGGAGTTTCGGCCGCTTGCCCCCGCAAGCGCCGCCCCCGCACTGCGAACGTGCCGGAACCGAAAGAGCTGATCCGCGACGCTGTCGAGTGTAATGAGCACGAAATCACGAAGTCAAGAAAAATTGAATCGCCCACACCTAGCACGCCACCCGCCAAAGCAGTTGGTTCAGACGATATTTTCGGTGGAAATCTTCGCCGTCCCTCGCGGTATCCTTCTTCACCGTTCGTCCGTGCGCCCGCTGCATCCCGCGACCGCGGCGCTTCCGCCGGTTGCGGGTCCCCGTCGGGCCGGGACGCGCCACGGACATTGGGGAAAGGACCATGATGAGGGATGAAGCCTCGATGATCGCGCGCCTTTCTCGCATCGTTCCGAGTCGCATCGGCGCCTGGCCCGTTCGGGGCGTCCCCCTCGGCATCGGAGACGATGCTGCCGTCCTGCGCCCCGCACGCGCGCACGACTGGGTCGTGAGCACGGATGCGTTCATCGAAGGCCGGCATTTTCTCGCTCGGCTCCACCCGCCGGATGTGGTCGGTCACAAGGCCCTGGCGCGCGCGGTGAGCGACCTTGCCGCGATGGGAGCCACTCCGCGCTATTTTCTTCTTACCCTCGCCCTCCCGGAACAGCGCGCGGCCCGCTGGCTCACTCAGTTCGCCCAGGGTATGGCCCGCGCCGCGAGCCTGTATCGTATGCACCTGATCGGTGGCGACCTCTGCCGCGACCAGCGCGTGGCCGCCGCCCTCACTGTGCTCGGCGAGGTGCCGCGTGGCCGCGCGCTCACGCGCGGCGGTGCACATCCCGGCGATGCCCTCTTTGTAACCGGCCGGCTGGGTGGCGCCCAGGCGGGTCTGGAAATCCTTCTGCGCCACGGCTGGGCCACGTTTGCGCGCACTCGCTTCCATTGGACCGGCCGCCACGCCCTCCCCTACCCTCGCCTCGCCATCGGCCGGATGCTCGCCGTCCGCCGGCTGGCCTCCGCTGCAATGGATCTCTCTGACGGACTCTCCACCGACCTCGCGCGCCTGTGCGCGGCAAGTCGCGTGGGCGCGATCGTTCATGCCGCCGCGGTTCCCCTCGCGGGTCACACCCTCCCCGGAACCCTCGGTCTCGCCGCCCGGGATTCGGGCCAGTCCCAGATTCACCGTGCGCTGCATGGCGGTGAGGACTATGAACTGCTCTTTACCGTTCCCCGCCGGCTGGCCTCTCGCATTCCGTCTCGCTTCCGCGGCGTCCCCATCACCCGGATTGGAGAAATCACCGCCCAACGCGCCGTTCTGCTCGAGGAAAACGGCCGGAAGCGAAAACTGCGGTCCCTGGGTTGGGATCATTTCGCCCGCCGGTAGCATCGCGCATGGCTTCCGTTCACGCATGTTCTTTGTACACGCGGACCCGGTTCCGTCCTTCCGCCTTGGCTTCGTAGAGCGCCTCATCCGCTCCGGCCAGCAGGTCCTCCGAGGTCAGGCCGTGCACCGGAAAGCCGGCCACTCCCATCGAAAACGAAACGGCATCGAGTTTGTGATTCATGTGCCGCACCACCATTTTCCCGAAACCATCGCGCAGTTCCTCGGCCCTCCGCCGGGCCACTTCCAGATCCGCATCCACCAGCAGGATCACGAACTCGTCTCCGCCATAGCGGCATGCAATGTCCTCTCCGCGCGTATTCTTCTGGATAAATCGCCCGAAGGCGCGCAGCAGCGCGTCCCCGGCTTCGTGCCCGTGGCTATCGTTGAAAGGCTTGAACTGATCCAAGTCCAGCATCACCACGCCCAGGGGGCGCCCGTTGCGGTCCGCGCGCCGCACTTCCCGATCCAGTGATTCGGTGAGGTAACGGCGATTGAACAGGCCGGTCAGCGCATCTCGCGTGGACTGCGTGCGCAGCGTCTCGCGCAGCCGCAGATTGGCCAGGGCCAGGGCGATGTCCGCGGAAAAATCCATGGTCAGGCGCAGGCGCTGCTGCTGCGCGCGCGCCCGTTCCGCCTGCGGCCACTCTGCCTCCTCCGGCGCGCTGCGCACGTGCAGCAGCCCCAGGGCCTCATAGTGCGCCACCATGGGCACGCACACGTAACTCCCGCCCGGAAAGGGCGCCACGTGCCCGCACTGCAGAGCCATGCCCTCCGGCCCGCTGGTGTGCACCTGCCCGGTGCGCAGCGCCCAGCACTCCTCCGGACCAAAGGTGGATCTGCTTGCGGGGGCCGCGCCCCACGCCGCCGATGTCTCCATCAACGCCAGCGAAGGGTTCAGCAGGCACAGCGCGCCCGAGTCCGGCGGGAAGATGCGCGTGGCAAAGTCGTGCACCACCTGGAACGCTTCTGCGGTGGTGGCGCAGGTCTGCAGCAGCGTGCTCATTTGTTTGATCAGCGCGGATTGCCGGCTCTTTTCCTCGGTTTCCGTCAGCAGCACGGTCAGGCGCTCGTTGGCTTCCTGCCGCTCCCTCTCCGCGCGGCGCCGCTCCTCGATCTCCTTGCGCATGTCTTTCAGGATGGATTCGAGTTCCCCGGTGCGGCCCCGCACCCGGCTTTCCAGCTCTTCATTGAGCGTTTGCAATTGCTTCATCACCCTCTCGCGGTTGCTCACCTCTTCCGCCAGCCGTGCATTGGCCTGCTCCATTTGCCGCGGACTGGGCCACTTCAACAGCTTGGGCAGCAGCAGCAATAGGTATCCCGTCGTGGCGCCGGAGGTGATCGCCGCCACCGCTTTCATCATCGCCGCCGGCCAGTAATCGTCGTGCCAGACGTTCCACACCTCCAGGAAATGCGTCGCCCCGCAGGCCACCAGGAAAGAGCTGAACCACAGCAGCACGCCCTGGAAAGGCACGTCGCGCCGCTTCCTCACAAACCACAACAGCGCCACGGGAATCGAAAAGAAGGCCAGGCCCACCAGCGCGTCCGACACCACGTGCAGAAACGCCAGCGGCGCGTCCCACAGATAACAGTAACCGTAGGGCATGTACGGCGCAGGAGCTTCCAGCAGGAGGGATACCAGCATGACTTGCTACCTTCGGAAAATGGCGAGGCTCTCTTGACCCGGCTGGACTTGCATCTTCGCCCATCGCTTCCGGACGCAGTTGCAAGCCTACGCGGCGGGATGACACAGAACAACTGGCCTAAGGGACAGTCGTCGGCCAGCGTACCCAGACCGAAGGAACAGGAAAATTCAGACGATCTGGCGGTTCGAGAATTCGAGATGCGATCGCGCTAAGGGCCGACGCGGCTCAACACCAGGCGGCCATCCTTTGAGGTACGCAGAAAGGTGAAACCGTCGTTCGGCGAATAGCACGCAAATGCGCCACCAATCTCGGCAGAGGACTGGTAATCGAGTTCGCGCGCACCTGTCTCAGCGTCCACTACAGAAAAGATGGCAGACTGCCATTCCCATTTTCGTTCCCCGATCTCCCTCTGAAACTCGAAGATTAGCTTGTTGCCGGGGATGGATCTCATGTCGAACGCCGGGGCGTTTTCATAAGGCGGCGTGACCTCGAAAGTGTGTACCACTATGCCCGCAGGAGACACCACGTAGACTTTGGGCTTGGTCGCCCTGCGCAGCATGAAGTAAACGTTGCCGTCATCTCCAATGACCGTCCTGCCGAGCGAAATCTCCCGCGATGGAATTCTGAGCCCTGCGCCCGATCCGGGCCTATCGCTTGCGGTTCCCTCGCGCTCAAGCGGAATCTCCCTGAGCAACTTTCCGACTCCATCAAAGATACCGGTGAACGGTTCAACAAGGGCCTGCTGCCCCCGGCCTGCTCCGTTGGCCGAAGGAGGAGGGGTTGGAGGCGAAACATCTTGGCGTGTCCACCCCGAGACAAAAAACTCGCCGTTGGCCAAAACGAGGATCTGCAAAGGGGTGAAGTCTTTCTCTAATTTCGTGGCGGTTTGAAAGCTCCCATCTTCCTGAAATGACAGTACGTCGGCCTCTCGCTTCCCCTCGGTGACTCTCAAAGCCAACGCATAGGTCCCCCCACGCGGGCCAACGGCGAAGTCCAGCAACTGGGCCTGCTCGTACCCTGAGACACCTGAAATGGCGACAACTGATAGCCGTTCGCCCCCGGGGGAAAGCTTGGTGATGGGCGTCTCGAACGCATCGGCGGATTGCCAGGCTCTTAGATAAATATTTCCTCTGGAGTCGCATCGAATCGGGTCGAGAAACATCCCAGAGACCACGTTCGAGACGAAAACCTCGCCCTTGATTTTGAGCTTCAATTTCGGCACTTCCTGCCCGTCAGCGGGTGGAGCGAGAAGAGCAATTCCGAGAAGCAGGATCCAGCCGGAACGCGCGCGAGAGTGCCCAAGCATAGTCTGCCGCGCCAATTATCGCAAAGCCGGGCCCGGAGGGGCGATGGCGGCAAACCCGCCGGCGCAGGTCGGCACATAAACTGCAACAGCGATGGAGTCCGGCCCGGCTTCCAGATTTTGTGGAGTCTGGATGCAGTCTGAGTCAATGCATGCACTCCATGCTCGCTCGTTGCCACAACATGTTTGGTAGCTGCACAGGTGAAAGCAGTGCCCATCCCCCCCGTAGGCACACTGTTGTGTGGCTACCATGTCGCCACAAGAACAGTGCGCGGTTCTATCCACTAGGTAGCTGCAAATCTGAGCTCCAAGGGGCAGCGCAACAACCGCGCTGACCACGAGGCTAGCCAGAGGGAGGAAAATGCGTTTCATAGGAACCTCCAATCCACATCACGGGACGGTGTTGCAAATCTAGTGGGGGGAGATTTGTTGTCAAGAGAATAAAAAGAGAAAACAACTATCACCGCGACAGGTTAAAACCGGAACCGGAAACTTCAGCGCATGGCGGTTCGCCGGGCGCGCTCGGAGCCTGAGGCCCCAGGCGATTTACTTTAGCGCATGCTTGATTTTGGAGAGGTCGATGGGCTCGAACTTTGGATCGGTCTCCAGCGCCTGCTGGCTCAGAAATTCCCAGGCATCGCCGGTCACCTGGTCCAGGTGCGTGAAGAATTCATGGTCCGCGCCTTTCAATTCCACGTAATGGAGCGGAAAACCGCGCGTGGTCAGGGCGTCGCGCACCGCGTGGCTCTGCGCCAGGCTCCACCACCCGTCGCGCGTGCCCATATAATAGGCGATGGGAATCTTTCGTGTGGCGAAATCCGCAATCTGATACTTGAAGTTCTGGATCACTGAGCCGTGCACCGCCACCGCCGCGAAGTAATTGGATTCGAGGAAACCAAAGTAAAAGGCGAACATTCCCCCCGCGGAGTCCCCCCACAGGTACATGCGCCGGACATCCACGGAGTGATTCTTCCTGGTCTCGTCAATGGCCGCCCGGATCCATTCCGGGTGGTCATACAGATGATCCCAATCGGTAGAAAGCGTGCCCACCGAAGGTGCCAGGAGCATCACCTGATTCTTGTCCGCAACTCCCTTCCATGCGCTGATCTGGCCCAGCGCCTCTTGTCCGGCCGCCTGCATCACAACCATCAGCGGCAGCGCCTTGTCCGGGGGCACCCCAGCGGGAATGTACACGGAGTATTTGTTGTAGTCGTGTCCGGCACGCGTTACCTTCTGCTCCAGGATTGGCTGCGGGGCTTGCGGGGCCTGTGCTGTTTGCGGAGCCTGCGGGGGCTGCTGTTTGGCGGCGGCCCAGCCGCTGACCGCGGCGAGCGCGATCGCCGCCAGACTCATTGGAAGAATTGACCTCATCTCTGACCTCTCAACATTTTCCGCACTTTCTGGACTCAGGTCCAGCGGCATTGCAGCCCCCCGGGCGTGCTCCCAGCCATCGCGGGGAAAAAGGTGCCCTGTCCCACCCGCTTCCAACCAGTTTCGGCGGACGCGTCATTCAACGCTTGCACCACACCCCTGGAAAGGACAAACTCTCCAGCGCGAGAGCGCATCCAAGCAGGCGACCAGCCGAGCACCTTCCGGAGCCAGCGACAGTCGAGACACCGTCTTCCGGGGCTGAGGGAAATCAAACGAAATCATGGCACCCCGTCTTCTAAAGCCGTTGCTCATTCTGTTCCTGGAAGCACTCCTGCCCCTCGCCTCTCTCGCCCAGACGAATCCAGCGGACCGCGCCGGCCGCGCCTGCCCCGCGGCGCTCCCGCCCGCCGCGGACTCCACGCCTGCGGCCGTGGCCGGGGGAGAGCGCGGAGAAAAAACCGCTTCCGGCGAGAGCTGCCAGCCCCTTCCGCAGGACCCGGCGGTTTGCCGGGATCTCGATTCCGGTCCGGCTCAGCCTGACCCATTGACCTCCGGCCCCAACGGAGAAAACGTTCCACCGGCAGCACAAACCCCCGCGCAGAACCCACCGGCCGCCCAGGCCGTTCCTGCCGGCACTCCGCCTCCACAACCCAAGCGCATCCTCGGCGTCATGCCAAATTTCCGGGCGGTCAGCGCCGGCGCGATTCCTCCTCCCCCCACTCCGAAGCAATCCTTCATGCTGGCCACACGGAACAGCTTCGACTATTCGTCCTTTATCTTCGTCGGCTTCACCTCTGCGCTGGCGGAATGGACCAACGCCCACAAACAACTGGGACAGGGCATGCCCGGCTTCGGCCGGTATTACTGGCGCGGTTTTCTGGACAAGACCGATGGCAATTACTGGGTGATTTTCATCCTTCCCACCGCGTTTCACCAGGACCAGCGGTATTACGCCGTGGGAAAGGGCGGCTTCTGGAAGCGGTTCGGCTATTCAACGACGCGCGTGGTGGTCACACGGAATTACGACGGCCAGAATACTTTCAATATCTCGGAGCTCCTGGGGCGGGGGATCGCTCAGGCCATCTCGGTGACTTACTATCCCACGCAAACGCGCACCGCGGGCGCCATCGCGGCCAAATATGGGTATGCCATCCTTCGCGATGCCGTGACCAATGCGTTTCGTGAGTTCTGGCCGGACATCGCCACCCACGTCTTGCACCAGCACGCCGCCGCCGCTCCGGCCCCCGCAGGAGAGTAAGCAACCGGGCGGCTACCGCGGCGAGTCGTAGGCCGCTGCCGCAATTTCTCCCAAGGCTTGTCCGGCCACTTTCGTCCCCGCGTCCGGGTCATCGCGGGAAAGCGGAACCAGATTAACGTACAGCGCGAAGGCCAGGTGGCGGCCGTCAACGGTGGTGAGGTAGCCGGCCAGGCCTTTCCCCGTCAGCATCAGGTCTTTGTTCAAAGCATTCTCCACCACGTACGTCCCCGTTTTTGCGTGCACCTGGCCCGCCGCGGGTGCCTCCGGCTGGATATTCCACAGAGTGCCGTCCCGTCCCAGAATCGGCAGCGCTTTGTAAAACACCTGAAAATACTTCTGCCGGGCGAGGAACGCCAGGTAGTGAACCATGAAGTCCGGTGTATAGAACGCGTCGGCGCCTGCGCCGTCAGACTGCGCCGCGCCGCTCAGATCCAGCCCGGCTCCCGCCAGAAAATTGTGCTCCAGATCGAATCCCGCGCCCGGATCCGCTTTGTGCGCGAGCAATGCGGCCCATAGATACGGCATCGAGCTGGCATGCAGGTTCTGGCTGACCTTCAGCGTCACTTTGATTTCTTCGGAAAGCGGAGGCGATACGTGCTCCGCCACCAGGTTGCCCTCCGTATAGGAAGCGGCCAGCGATTTGAATTCCGGCGGCGCAGCCGCCGCTCGCGGCTCCAGCTTTACTCCCGCGTCCCATAAGCACTCGCGCAGCGCCACCTCCGCAAAGCGGCGGGGTTCGGGAACCGGATAAGCAAACAGGATTGCCGGGCTGCCCAGGGGCACCGAACCGGTCACCGTCACCGTGTGACTCCCGTCCGGGTTGGTCACATCCCCGGCAATGTCCATCTCCAGTTTCGAAGATGGACTTCCGGTCTGAATCTGGCTGGCAAAACTTGCGTAGGCGCTGGAGGGAGATGCGCGCAACACAGCCGGGGCGCCTTCGGCCCGCCCCGGCTCAACCGTGATGTCAATCACGTTGTCGTTGACCATGATGGGAGAGATGACCACGCCGGTTCCGCCCTCACGGTTACCCTCCGGATAGAGGCTCGCATCCACCACCACGCGGCCCTTGATGCGGCGAATACCCTGGCGCGCCACCTGCCCGGCGATCTCCCGGAGCACGGCCAGGGGGTCCCCGGGAACCGCTCGCGTATCCGGACTTCCCCCGTAGGAATGATCGTGATTTTCAAAGGCCAGTGTGCCGTCCGGCTGGATGCGGTTGGAGAGATTCGGGTCCCCGCTGGCCACCAGGATCAGATCTCCCTCCAGCGTCTCGTTCCGACCCAGCCGCCCTGTGCGATAGACGCGTGTGTGGAAGCGGTAGTCCGCGCCCAGCAAGGCGAGAGTGGTTCCCTCCGTCAGCAGTTTGGTTGTGGAACCGGGGACAAACAGCTTCCCGGAATTCTGCTCGAAGACCACGGAGCCATCATCCAGGGAGAGAAACTCAATCCCGAAGTGGGAGTGGCGGAAGTCCGGGCGCTCCGTCACCCCCCGAATGCGCGCCGCTAGGCTGGCCGGGCTGGCTTCTTTTCCAGACGCAGTTTGCGCCCATCCCCGCGCGCACAGCGCCAGCGCCGCGGCCGCGAGCAGGGCCTTCGAGACTCGGGAAATTGGAAGCATCCGTCTCCTCCGCGGGAGCGAAAAGCTTACGCCGGAAGAGTGAGAATCGAGAAGCAAAACATGGGCCGTGCCCCAAAACGGCCGCCGGGAGTGAACCAATCCCCGGCGTGCCTGCCGTCCCTGGCCGCACTCGCATTGCGAGGTCCCGGAGCGCGTGTTAGGCTGCCGTCGTCTCGATGCATGCTGGCTCGCAGACCTCCGCACGGCACCCTGTCCTCGATATACAATCTGCGCCCTCCAAAACGCTCCAAATTGCATCCTATCCGCCCATGGCCGCACTGCCTCCAGCCCGCCATCACCCGCGGGCGTGCGCGGCGGCAGGCGTCTGGCCGGTCGCGCTCTTTCTTGCAATTCTGATTTCCTCCAGCGGCCTGGCGGCTCAGCAGGCGCCGGCTCCGGGGCATGGCCAACACGGGATGATGCAATTGGAAGCCCAGCAGCAGCGCAAGGTGGGCGATGTTTTCTACGCCGATGGGGAGGTGGACATCCGTTACCGCGATCTGCGGCTGCGTGCCGACCACGCCCAGTACAACGCGGAAACTGGCGAGGCCCGTTTCAACGGCAACGTGCGCTTTGACACCGGTACGCAAAGTCTGCAAGCGCGCGACGGCGTCTATAACCTGAAGACCGGCCAGGGCTCTTTTCAGCAGGTGAAGGGTGCGGTGCGCGCCGTCCGCCTGCCCAATCGCAATGTTCTGGTCAGCCAGAGCCCTTTCTCCTTCACCGCCCGCGAGGTGCGGCGCACCGGAGAATCCACGTATCAGATCTACCGGGCGTGGGTGACGGTGTGCCCGCCGGACCGGCCCGCCTGGAAGTTCTACACCCGCCGGGGCACCATCCACGTCGAGAAAAATGCCGTCCTGCAGGACGCCACCTTTCGCCTCCTCGGGGCCCCCATTCTTTACCTGCCGTACGCCAGCGTTCCCGTGGGGCAACACCTTCGCCAGTCCGGTTTCTTGGCGCCGGAGATCGGCCAATCCACACTGAAGGGCTTTGTTGTGG
>Ga0335080_10007402_pt1 | contig 11388 bp, 19 predicted proteins | sample Lox_Sample_34_FD_206720 | JGI IMG/M metagenome (GOLD analysis project Ga0335080, IMG submission 206720) | Soil microbial communities from Loxahatchee National Wildlife Refuge, Florida, United States - Lox_Sample_3.4 | ecosystem: Environmental > Terrestrial > Soil > Wetlands | place: USA...
AATATCAAATCGATATTTCTATAGTGAGGTGCCCTCCGCCGCACCAGAAACTCCGCGCGCGCCCATCATTTCAGTGGCTTAAGATCCGCCCAAAGGCTTGACACAGGTCAACGTGTCATCCTGCCGAAGCTTGAACGTGAACATTGCCGGAGGCCCAGTTGCATCCGACGGCATATCATCGATTTGTGACGACAACGAAATCCGGAGGCACCCATGCGCAATTTTCGGTCCTTTGCAATGTCGTTCACGTTCGCGGGACTCGCATTCAGCGCGTTGCTGGGAATTGCAGGTGTAACGATCAGCAGTGAACCCGCAGGTGCGGTCATATACTGCACGTATGTCGGCTACCCGCACGGTTGCGTCGCAAGGCCAGGCGTCGTGCTCCATCCGCGCCCCGTCGCGCGCGCTGCAGTCCGTCAAAACGTCGGTGGCAATGCAAATGGCGGCGTCAATCGCGTTGGGGCGGGGCGGTAGACCTGTCCTGCAAAGGGTAGGCATAGCGCCGTTTCGACCCATCGAATGCATTTAGAGCGGTTGCCGCCCGGGAGAAACGCCGCCGGATCTGACGGAGAGGTCGTCTCGATCTCTCGAAAGCCCGGTCCTTGGGCGGCGGCCCGGACGATCATCCCGATGACCTTTATTAGGACAGCAGCGTTGGCTTGATCCGCATCAGCGCCGATCACACGTCCACGCCATCGGGGATCGTTGTCCCGACACATTGGCAGCGCCTTGAGAGGCGCACGGCTACGGCAGGACAGGCTTCCAACACCTCCCATGCAAACCCAATGCAACGGTGAGAGCCGTCGAGGGCCGCACCCTCGGCGGCTTTTGCGTTCAGTGCCCCTTCTTCACCTTGGGCAAAGGCGGCTCGGGTTCGGTTTGGGGCTGAGTGTTCCGGACGGCCTGCGCCAGCATCTCGCGGAGCTCGTCCTTGGTCTTTGCCGGCGTGCGCGGCATAGGTTTCCATGAGGTCATGAGCGTTATATGGGGATGCGGCAGGCAGAATGGAAGCCTCCGCGCCAACGCCGGGGCCGCTTTCTGTGCGAGAGGTCATGTCATGAGTAAGCGCAAAAACAACGCCAACAACCTATTCCGTCCATCGGACAGCCCGTTGACCGAATACGAGAAGGAGCAAATCGCGCTGCGCAAAAATCTGGAACGGCTGAGGGCCGAACGATTGGCCAGAGAGGCTGCCAATGCGCCCAAACAAGAAGACCAATGAAATGATGAGCCATGACCGCCCGCCCGACCAAGATCACCTTCGGCGAAATGCGCGTCCGGCGTTAGCGGCGGCGGCGTCCATTGCTCAGGCTACCGCTGCTCGCGCTCAGTGACGCTCAGCGCGGATCCATGGGCGCATCACGTCCGCCTCTCGGACATCGAGCACGCTTCACCGGCACCGCCTGCGGCAAGCGCGCGGACGTGCGGCCGGACTTCAACTGCGACAAGGAACCGGTTGGGCGGGCGAAACAAAATCGGTCTGCGGATGGGTTATCCCTTTGGGAGCCGTCAGGAAGGCTCCCCAGGGACTACTTGCACTGCCCCGCTTTCTTGCGCTGATCGATCGTTTGTAAGCAGGTTCGAGCGCAGTAATTACCAAACGCGGTGTTAGTACCACGTTTTTCGCAATAGGTGATACAAGCGTTGAGGTCGCAATTGACGGCCAGCGCCGGCGGAGCGAAGGCAGCGAAGAGCCCGTAAACGAACATCGCGGAAAGAAAGGCAAGTGACAGACAACGTGACATGGACCCCTCCAGCAATAAGTAAGCTTTGAAAAATGGATGCGCCCCTCGATGCGCATATCAGCCTATCAAAGGCTGGAACCGGACTTCAACTGGAATAGGACAACCGTTGGGCGGGATCGGCTATCGTTGAACGGCTGCTGATCCGGGCAGACCACGTTTCCTTGCCAATTTTTAATGAGGGTTGCTCTCGAGTTCGCTTTATTGGAGTCAAGCCTAGCAAATTGGGAAGCTAAGATGCGCGCACTGGCTGGGGTGATTTTTGGAATGGCGGTAGTTGTTAGCGCGGAGCCAACCTGGGCTCAAACGTACGACCCGAAGTACCCCGTTTGCATGGAAGTCAGCATCGGGGACGACAGTCACATCGACTGCTGGTTCGCTTCAATGGACCAATGCAGAAATGGTTCGGCCGGCACCGGGCACTGTATCGAGAACCCCTATTACAAGCCACCGCCGCCCGAACCGGAGCCCGTTGCCGAGACTCCGCCCCAACCTGCAGCGAAATCAAACCCACCTGCAACGAAATTAAAAAAGACGAAGCAGTGATCTGATTCGACGGCCTGCGAGTTCGGGCTCGAGCCGCTGCCGCGGGGCTCATAGTTCTCGGCGCAGTTTATCGGGCTAACGCGGGCCTGACTGCAGGCGCATCACAAGCCCATGGCACGCACCATCGGCTCAGCCAAAGCTAAGGCGGCTCATTGAGATTCGCCGCCTGCGGCAAACGTGGCGCCCGACGTGCGGCGGGTTTTCAATTTTGGGAAAGGCGCCGGCCTGTGCGATGGGTTACCGGTAGCTATCGGTCGCTCTTTGCCCCGCCTTCTTTGGCGCTTGCCATAGAAAAAGAGCCACGTCAGGCATGGCCCGAGCGTGCAGCTCAGGAGCACCCACCACCCTATGATCTTGAGCGCGAGCATCGCGTTGCATTTTCTTTGGCCCTAACCTGATCAACGCGACGTGTCATTTTTAGGTTCCCGTCAGGGGCGCAAATCTGCGTTTTTGAGGACCAATTGGGGCGTGTGGTCGCTCTAACATCGGCCTCGTTTGAACTCGCAAAACCGCGCTCCGCAAATGCTGCGCCGCGAAGAGCTTTGTGCGCGGCCCGCGCGCCAACAATCATTTTCTTCGGAAAGCTTCCCCATGCGGGGACTGAGATTGGCGGGCCAAGCTGACAAGCGCTTGCTAAAGGGAGCTCAGCCTTTTGGGCCAGGCGGGGCTAGGTTGTTTTGCCTTGGGCGCGGCAAAGGGAGATTCGAAAGCGACGGGCTCGCGCTGACGTGAACCAGTGAAACCAAAACGAAACAGGCGATGAAGCTGGCCGGAAACTCTCCGCAGGTACGATGGTTGTTCGTTCACGAGGGCTTTCGTTATGCGTAACATATGTCTGTCGGCTGCTTTGGTTACCGGGTTGATGCTCCACGGTGCCTTTGCCTGCGAATTGAACCGCGAAGCCAGTCAGCCAGGTCCGGGAATTGCTTTTCAGGGTTGCAGTGGACCAGATTGCCTGGTCAATCTGACGCAGGATCCTCTCGCTGCTGTTGCCAAGGGCACTTCAGCCGATCCGGTTCGGGACTGCGGCGCTGGCTATTTTGACCCCGGCACTTATTCGGGAAGCAACGGCCTGCTGGATTGGCTTGTGGCGTCGATCGATGCCCAACGCGAATACAAGTCCGGTGTTGGTTTTGCTCGATCGCCAATGGATGCCAACGCGCAGTACCGCTAATTGCACAAGACTTCTGCGCCGCCTCTTGGAGCGCAAAGCCGGGCGGCGATCGTCGCTGTCTGCACTCGACCGAGCTTTAGGGAACGTCGCCCTGCCTCGCATGCCCCACCAGGTTCGGCGGCCTGTTGAGGAAGAACTCGCGGTTACCCGTCGCGGCTTCCGCATATTGGTCGATGGCGACGATGATCGCCTGCACATGCTGATAGCGAAACCCTTCTCGCGTCGCGAGACGACGCGCTAATTCCAGTGCCTTCAGAAAAGGCGGAGGGTCATTCTCATCGTCGAACCATCGCATCAAGTCATAAGAACAAAAAAAGAACAGAATGCAAGCCGCTAGGTATAGCGGGTATGCGCCGCAGTTCCATCAATGTGCGATAGAGTGCATTTCGTTGATTGAGGACCTGCGTATTTTTTGTGGAGTTGCGTCATGTCCCGTTCGCCTTCAATCGTGCCTGAGGAGGATACTTATCTCGTACTGGACGACTTCGGCCCTCTCGGCAGGGCGTGGCGTGAGACCGACGAGGCGGGAGCGACCCGCGCGACGCTGGTACGCAACCTGCTGGACGGGCAATATGAAGATCCGGTGCGCATCGTCGCATTCAATACGGCCGAAGGCTGGTCGCGCGACGTGACCGTGGAGATTGCCGACGAGGTGCGCCGACGCTTCATTGAGAATGACGCACCGGCCTCGCTTCTCAGGTTCCTGGATGCGGCCAACCGGCATTGAGCGGCGTTGCTTGTTCCAAAGTCTCCGGTCGCGAGCCCATTGGAGAACAATCTCATGCCCGAGAGCAAGATCGAGGCCACCAGAGCAAGCGCTCGTCTACCCGGCCTCGACATCGACATCATTCACCGGCAGTCGCCAAACGGCGATTGGGAACAGGTATCGATCAACCTGCGTGCGACGCCGTCCTTCGAAGCGCTCGGGCGTTCTTTCGAGGTAGCCGATCCCTTCACGCTTTGGGTGCAGGCCGCGCGGTTGATGTGGATGCCGTGGCTGCTCACGGCGCAGACAATGATGCTGCCAGACGGCCGGCCGCGAACGCTTCCGTCGTCCGCTCCCAAGGGGTGACAGATCATGTTTGGAGCAGAATGGGGCTACGGCGGATACGGACAGTTTCACCTGATCGTCTGGATCATTCTCGCCATCGCCCTCGCGGTCGGGGTCGTCTGGCGCCTCAGATCAGGTCAGTAAGCAAACAGAAACGGCGCCGTTACCGACGCCGTTCTTGGTACCTACGCGTGGACCGGCCCACTTCGACTGGCGCTGGCGGGAGCGACCCGCTCTGGCACTCCTGGTGTGGGACACCTGCTCGCGATCCGCGCACGAAGCTATGCGGCATCCACCGAGGCGCTTTGATCTACCGCAAATCCAGCAGCCGTCGCTCCCCAACAACCGGAACGGAAATTGCTTGTCAAACGCGCGTCGCCAAACGGCGCAATCATCGAAACCATTGCCAACGGAAATTTTGAGCAAATGAATTTCAGGGAAGTCGCGGCCATGTTCCTGGTAGCCCTCATCATAAGCGTCGGAGTTTGGGTCACGATCGGACCACCTCCTCCGGAACACACCAAGCTGCTGTTTGCGGGGCCTCGGTAAGGGAACCCGAATCACAGCTCGCAGGCCCGTGAGCCGACTTCACGATCGGAGCATGGGCGTCAATCGGGATCGGCGGAGCGCCCGTCATGCTGCCACCTTCCAAGCGAAGCGGCGGGCGCCCGCCTTTTTACCGGTCGATATCTACGTCCTGCCCTTCAAGCTCATCCAGAATCTGTCGCTCAATTTCGCGACGCTCAAGAATGAGACGACCGATCGGGGTTACTCCCAAACCTTCAGCGGCTTCGTATCCCTCCTCTGCCTCCTCGATCAGTTCGCCGATCTCAGCCTCCAATTCAAATCGCTCGCGTTCGGAGAGATCGAAAATGTTTCGACCTTTGGCACTCGCATAGATGACGGCGATTTCCCGCTCTTTTCCCTGAAGATTGCGATACAACTCGACGATATTTGTCATAACACGCCCCGTTCAACCACAGAGCGAGCTTGAACCTCTCGTGTTTCGGCACAAGAGTCAGCGTCGACAAAGCTGTGGATGTTCTCATCCAGCTCGCCAGGCCGCCGCAACCCAAATGCCGTCGCAGCGAGTCCTGCCGCCGAACACATGCTGTAACCGTTTCAAACACTCATCCACATGAAACTGTCGTTTGTCCCCAGAACTTGATGGTTCCGCTCTTGATTTGGCAAAGCCGTCAACCGAGCCTTTTGCCGGGCTGAGGGTGGTGTCATGAGCTGGAAGCAAGAGCGCGACGGGCTGATCGCGCAAACGCTGGCATTTGTTCAATCGGTTACCGGCAGACGCGACGACGAGACCGCGTCAAAGACCAATGTCCCCCCGACTCCCGACACGGAACCGGCAGCGCTGGCGGCGAAGCCCTCGGTCCCGAACGCCACGCCGGACCTTCCGTCTCCGCCGCCGCCGATCGCGCGGCGACCGATCGTGCAAACCGAGTTGGCAAACGAGATCCGCGCACGGATCGCGAGTTTTCGCGCGCACCAGGAGCGCTTCAACCGCGAACGCGAGGAATATTTTGCAGCAACGCTTGCGAGACTCCGTGCGGCGATCAAGGACCCGCCACCGCCGCCACGCGCCGAAAAATGACTTAAGGCGCGATCTTCTCCAGCACCGGCAACAGGTGCTTCAGGAATTCGCCGGGATTCTCGCTCATCGGGAAATGGCCGAGGCCTTTCATGATCGTGGCCTCGCAGCCCCGGATGCTGCGCGCCACCGCAAGCGTTTCCTCCGGCGTGCAGGAATAGTCGTATTCGCCTGACAGCAGGAACAATGGACAGCGCCGCGTGTCGATCTCGGCAACGCGGCCGCGGATATCGCCGTCGATCTTGTAGAAATAGAGATCGCCCTTGAAAACGCCGGGACCGCCCTGCATGTAGTGCCAGAGCGTTTCCCAGCGCTCCTTGTCGGGCGCGTCGGGTCCGACCAGGCCGGAGACGATGGCAGCACACACCTCGCCGCCGTGAATGTCCGGCCTGTGCAGCATGTTGAGGTCGTAATAGGGATCGATATGCGCGCCGGCCTGCAGGCCGATGATGGCGCGGAAACGATCGGGATGCTCGAGCGCCAAATGCAGCGCGATGCGTCCGCCGATCGAGCAGCCGATCAGAACCGGCTTGTCCAGTTCGAGTGCCGACAGCACCGACAGCACGAGGGTCGTATATTGCGCCGAGGTCAGCTGATATTCCTCGTTGTGCCATCCTTCGGGCGGCGAAGACTTGCCGTGCCAGGGCATGTCGAAGGCGATGACGCGAAAGCGCTGCGTGATGCGCCGGTCGTTCATCAGCGCGCGATACTGGCGGCCGTCGCTGCCTGCGGTGTGCAGGCAGAGCAGCGGCGTGCCCTCGCCGGCTTCCTCGACATAGAGACGGTGCGGTTTGCCGAACAGATCAAGATGCATATAGCGACCGACGATCGGCTCGAATCTCGCGCTCATGCCGTATCTCCCAGTGGCCGCAGCTTGGCGAGCGCGTCCTTGAAGTAGCGCAAGTGAGCCATGAAGATCTTGAGGTCGCCCTCGGCCTTCAAGACGCGACGCCGGATCAGCGCCATCAGGTCGTTGGAGCCGGGCGGCGGACGCGGGCTGAAGAACTTCCGCCATTCCGTCTCGCTCGCCCGGAGCGCAAACGACGATGACGGCATCACGAAAGGCCCGCGCACAATCTGCACGATCCGCCCTTCGAACACTGAGATCAGCCAGGCAGTCTCGCCGGTCTCGACCAGGAATGTCGTAGTCAGATAGCGGCCACGGCGGACGAGCGCTTGATCCGCATTGACCCGCTCTTGCAACGCCTCGAGCATTGCCGAAGCCTCCCTCTCAATCCGACCTTGGCGGTTCGTTGTGCGGCATGATGCTGGGAAAGGGCGCGGCGTCAATCGGCGAGGCCGATCGACTCAAAGAAAGGTCCATACCAGCGCAACATTGGCTGCGCAGGCCATCAAAAGCCCGACGGCAAGCCGAAACTGCACCCGCTCGCAGGCTGTGTGGACCCTCGTTTCCATGGCCCGAAACATCCGGCGATTCTGGTCCGGGAGTCTCGGGGATTCTTTTTTTCGAAATTCATACCTCGTTTACGACTCAGGGCGCCCCCGGAAAGGGGCCATTTCGGCCTGAATCCGGCCAATGAGCGGCGCTATCCGGGCAACCGAACGCGGTCTTCCGCGTTAGGCTATTTTGGCGGAGCGAGCTCATGCCCTATGCGCTGTTTTGTCACGAAGCCAAGCTGAGCAAGACCTACCCCACCGAAGCCGATGTCTGGAAACTTGCGCGCCAAAGCGGCCTCGTCGTCGACGCCGCGTCCGGCGAAGGCGAGATAGCGCCGCGGCCGATACTCGACAACGACTACGAAATCAGGCGCTGCTGGCCCGATCCGCAGGAGGACCCCGCGCAAAACCGCGCGGAGGCCGAACGCGAGGCCCTGCGCGAATTGCAATTTTCGCCTGATGGCCGAGGCTAGTCCAAACAGAGCAAAGTCCGAGGCGCAGGCAACAAAGGGCGGACAGCGCCGGAGCCTCTCAAACGATGAGGCGGTTCAAGGCGTTGCCGTCGCAAGCGAAGCCTGTTCGGCGGCCAGCCCGACGCACACCCGTTTGCGGTGCAGCCCCCGGATCGCCCCGGTCACCTTGAGCACTTTCCCGGCAGGACAAGAGAGATCCTGCACGAAAGCGACTTCGTAGGGCGCAAGCACCAAGGGCTCAGATTTCAGGACGGTTTGGGCAGAACACGGCAGCGCCACCGCGGAAAGAATCAGCACCGACGCCAAAATACGCATGTTTGTTGTCCACCAGCCGGCAACAACATAATAGCCGATCTCCGTGACAAGTTTCGGGCATGCGCAAAATTATTTTTCGGCCCACACTCAACAAAAAAGGCCGGCAGACAGCCGGCCTTTCGCGTTTCCAGGCTTGCCGTCGCCTCAATATTTTGAGGCCACCGGGCCGCCCCAGCCGAATCGGTAGTTCACGCCCAGCTTGACGGTGTGGTCGTCATCGCGGAAGCGCGATCCGACAATCGGTGCGGGGCCGGCGGTGAAGGTCGTCGTGCCAAAATTGTAATACTGATATTCGGCTTTGGCAGACCAGTTCGGCGCAAACATGTATTCAAGGCCGGCGCCGACCGTCCAGCCGTCCTTGTTGTTTCCGGTTGTGGCGAAGGTCGACGGCACGCCGGCCACCGCCACGCCGATATTCGGGTTGTCGCGCCAGGCAAAGCCGCCCTTGGCGTAAAGCAGCGCGGGACCCCAGGTGTAGCCGAACCGGCCGGTGACCGAGCCGAGCTGGTCGTTCCTGGAGGTGATCAGCACCGCGCCCGGAAAGGTGACGCCCGTGGTATTGCTGTTCAGCCAGCTGTACTGAGCCTCGATGCCGCCGACCCAATTCGGGGCGAACTGATAGTCGAAGCCGCCCTGCACGCCGCCCATGAAGCGGCCGTCGCCGCCAAAGAGCGCGTTATCGCCGGCGAACGCGCCACCAAGATGGCCGCCGATGTAGAAACCGGTCCAGTTATAGATCAGCGCCGGCGCGGTATAAGCCGGAGGCGCCTTGTAGGTGCGCGCCGGTATGTCGGCGGCCAGCGCGGGAAGCGCGGTAGCCGCCAGGACGGCAGCGCTAAGCAGCAGTTTTTTCATCCAAATTCCCCATGACGCAGGACGCCACATCGATCAACAACTTGACCTCAATTTGGTTGCTTGGCGGCAATGCCGCATCTGTGATGTCGCGATTGTGAGGGGCCTGACCGCCCCTCCTGCCTTCCCGTTTGCTTGCCCGATTTTACCCTTTATCCCCCTCCCGCACCCGTTCTCGGGCCGGATTCGAGACTTTTTGCTCGTAATTTGGTCGCGGGAAAGCAGTTCGAGGTTCAATTCTCGCCGAAACGTGATGGCCCCAGACCGGCGCAATCGGCCCGAATCTTACCGCGTCATGCGCTCCAGCTCGGGAAACGCCGCATAGACCGCGCCGGCGCAAACTTCGCTGGAGTCCTGCAGCATACGATCAAGCCGGCCATTGACGAACAGGATCGCCCGCTCCCGCGGATCCCGGTAGGTGCCATCGGACTGACGCTCCGCAAAGCGCAGACAGGCGACATAACGCGCACGGGCGTTGACGGTCCGCTGCGTCGGCTCGGCTATCACGGCTTCGCGCACGCCGACGGGATTGTTGAGATAGGTCTTCATGAATGCCAGCACCTCCGAACGATAGTTCGTCGGAAAGGCCTGGTTGGAGTTGGAGTCCTCCATGAAGGAGGTGGCTCTGGTGTCCTCGCTGCCGAGACAAGCGGACAACGCGAGCGGCAACAGCAAAATCGTCAGGATTCTTGCTGGTATCTCCAAGTGCAATTCGTGTCTCAAAAGGTACGTCGCCCGGAGCCGTTCTATCCGCTTCCCGTACCAGAGTGAACGCGCATTTGCACGAACGTGTTGACGGCACCGGCCCGCAGCGATTGGGCAATCGCATGCGAGCCGGCTTTCCGCCGACGCGGCTGGGGGCGATGTGGAACGAACCGCGTCCAGCAGGTCCGTGATCAGCCGCGCCCGGTCGTGGAGTAGCCGGCTTTTGACGTCGCCTTGGTCGATGCCATCTTCTTGTGATGGCGAGAGGCCATCGTCTTGTGATGGGTGTGGTGGCGAGCGTGCTTCACATGATGCTTGTGCATCTTGGCATTGGCATTCAGCACGCCGGGCTTGACGGTAGCGGTCTTGTTCACCGGGGCTGCATCGGTCTTGCCGTTGGAGGCGGCAAGCGCCGGCGCGGCAAGAACGGAAGCGGCAAGCAGGGCTGCGGAAATCGTCTTGAGCATCGTTGTCTCCTGTTCAAACGGGGTTGATCTGAAGGCGGCCGTCTGAATGATCGGTCCCCGTCGATCGTGCTCACGACGCTAAGGCTTGCGCACTGAACCCGGCCTGAAACGTAACGCCAGACAGCGTTCATCTCGATGACATGTCGTTCATGTGTGGGACGGCCGCCGCCACCAATCTGTGGCGACAATGGGCGCGGATGGTGACGGCGCTCGCGGGAATGTTTTGCGGCCAAAGGTGTTCATGTCGCAAGGATCGGGTGTAGGATCGCCCTCAGGCGCGCGATGCCGCAAAGCGCGGTCGGCGCCGCAAATGCAATCGGGAGACAGATGCATGAACAGCTTTTCGATCAGGGTTTTGGCGTTGGCCATGGTCTCGACGGCGCTCGTCGCTGCGCCCATCGCGACGGCATTTGCCGCCGGCAGCGACAATCCGGCGCCGCCGGCGTCCGGCACCAAGGACAAGAAGAAGGACAACAAGGGCTCCAGCATCGAGGACCCGAAATTCCTGAAGGGTTATCGCACCGCCTACACCACGATCTATGATCGCCACGACTATGCTGTCGCAATCGACCAGCTGAAGGCCCTCGGCCAGGACGACCGCGCCGACGTCGCCAACCTGATCGGCTACTCCTATCGCAAGCTTGGCGACTACAAGCTGTCGCAGGTCTGGTACGAGCGCGCGCTGAAAGCCGACCCCGACCATGTGCGCACCTGGCAATATTACGGGCTATGGCAGGTCGAACAGGGCAATCGCGATCAGGCGCAATATCATCTGAGCAAGATCGCCCAGCTTGCCGGCACCGACAGCGAGGAATACCGCTCGCTTGCGGCCGCGCTGGAGAAGCCGCCCGGCACCGGCCTCGTTTATTGAACCGGGGGCCAATTCACCTTCCAGGCACAATCCAAGGCAAGAGCCGGCACGACCTTCACGGGTTGTGCCGGTTTTGCTTTGTCGTGTTGTCTGCGCATGATCCCCCGCGCAACCGCGTTCGGCATTTTGTTGGAAAGCCGGTGCTCATTGCAGGGCAAGCTTTTTTCCCGATCATACGCTAGCATCGTTCA
>Ga0335080_10007403_pt1 | contig 11387 bp, 11 predicted proteins | sample Lox_Sample_34_FD_206720 | JGI IMG/M metagenome (GOLD analysis project Ga0335080, IMG submission 206720) | Soil microbial communities from Loxahatchee National Wildlife Refuge, Florida, United States - Lox_Sample_3.4 | ecosystem: Environmental > Terrestrial > Soil > Wetlands | place: USA...
AGATCGGGTAGCGGGGCGGGTTCGGTGTCGTAGCTGCCCGGCTTCTTAGGGCTCTTGCTCACGCGGAGCTCGCCCGCCAGCCTGACCACCGCCCGCCCAACCTTGCCCTGTCAGCCCAGGAGCGGGCATCCGTCACTGCGTTACCGCGCGAAGCTGCCCGCGCTTGTTACTGGTCAGTAGAAAAGAGCTGACCTTCAGTTAATCTACAGGCAACGCTGAGGCGGGCAGGCGAAGATTGCCTGTTCCCCTGAGAAGCGCGCGCACAGAAGTAAGCACCATGAACCACACCCGCATCGCGCGCCCAGCCAATGTGACCGATACCCCGATAGCACGTGATGCCGTCGTGCCCGCTGTGTTCATGACACCCGGCGCGGCACGCAAGGGATCAAACGCGGACTGGGCGGTCGCCGAGCTGTATTCGCTGCATTACCGGGCGCTGGTCCGCCTGGCGGTGCTGCTGGTGCGGGACGTCCCCACCGCGGAAGATGTCGTGCAGGACTCCTTCGTGGCGATGAATGAAGGCTGGCACCGGCTGCGGAACGCGGAGAGCGCGCTGGCCTACCTGCGGCACGCGGTGCTGAACCGGTCCCGGTCGGTGCTGCGGCACCGGGCCGTGGTCGACAAGCACCCGCCGAACCCGCCGCCCGACTTGCCCAGCGCCGAGTACGGCGCGCTGATGCGACTGGAGCAGTCCGCCGTGGTCGCGGCGCTGCGCAGGCTGCCCGGCCGGCAGCGCGAGGCGATCGTGCTGCGGTACTACGCGGACTTCTCTGAAGCCGAGACCGCGGCGGCGATGGGCATCAGCCGCGGCGCGGTGAAAAGCCACACCGCGCGGGCCATGGCCGCGCTACGCGCGGACCTGGAGCAACAGGACCGGGCGTGGAATCCCTGACTCCCTGCTGAAGCCGGCTGGGGCGACGTGCTTGCCGTGGGGAAGGTCAGGGGCGCTTGGCGCGCCGCTTTGCCCGCGCCATCCTCATCCGCGACGCCGGCACTCGACGATTCGCTCGCCCCGGTCTGGGCGAAGCTGACCGGCGAGGGGCTGGCCGGCATGACGATGCTGGGCCGCCACCTGCTCGACACCGGCCAGCTCCGTGACGGGATCGGCCTCGGTGAGGTCCGCGACGTGCTGTGGAACTACCTGGCGATCGATCACTACGAACGGCTCGTCCTGACCCAGGGCTGGCCGCTCGAGCGCTATTCGCGCTGGCTTACCCATGCCATCACCCGTGCCCTTTGCCCGTAACCGGTTTGCCCGCGGGGCGGCTAGACAGGGCATGGACGCGGGGACGCGTGACGATGACGGCGGGAAGGGGCCGCCGACGCTGCCAAGCAAACGCTGAGCGACTGACGTCCTAGCTCAGGTGACCTTCGTCCCTACTCGGTCAGCCCGGTCCTGCATAGACAAGAACGTAGGAGGCCCCGGCATGCTGGCGGCGCGGCTACCGGGGAATTCCAACTACGACAACCCCCGGCCGGGCGTACCGGGGGTTGCCTTATTCCAAGGTTGAGTCTGAGGTGGCACTGATGGTAGTCAGTAGCAGGAACCCTTACCGGCGCAAACCCTATGGGGGGACTAGGGGAAACCGGCGCCGGTAGGGGTTCTGCACTGTAAGTGTCCCTGTAGCGGGACAGTGCCGCAAGGCTAGTTTGCGTTGGGAAAGCGTTAGCGTCGGTTGACCTTCGCCTCTGCCTCGGCTATCGCGGCGCTCAGCTCTGGCTGCGCGTCCAGCTCACCTGGCACCTTCCAGCGACATGGCGGTCGGCCATCACCGGCACGAGACCCGATAAATGGCTGGCCGGGAGCAGGTCCCCTGGCCGCCGACGGCCGGTGCGCGCCAGAATGTCGTTTCATGGCACGCCTGCTGATCGCCGATGACACGGTCACCATCGATATGTCTCGCGGGGAAAGGTTGGAGGCGGCGCACGGAGATCAGACATTCCCCCGCAGCGCGATCACTGGCGCGCGGGCCGTAGCGGACTGCATAGCCGAGGTTCACGGCCTGAAGTGGGCGGGCACGGAGCTTCCCGGTATCCGGGTGGGGAGCTTCCATGACGCCGACCACGTCACCTTTGCCGTCTGCCACGGCCATAACCCCGGGGTTGTCATCGAGCTGGCTAACAGCAAATACGACAAGGTAATACTGACCGTCGAGAACCCGGAGGACCTTGCGGCCCGCCTGTCCGCATCGCCGGGCTAGTGTCGCGCCACCAACGTTCACGCTGCGACATTGTCGAGCTGCGGCCGGGGCGGACCGCACGGGCCAACCTCTGGTGGCATTGCAGGTCCACTGCTGAGTTGACGCGCCCGCCAGGAGGCAACCGAAGCAGTCAGGTCACCGATACGGTCATCTTGCCGCCGGCCTGGCCTGACTCCATCACCCGGTGCGCCTCGACGATCTCCTCGAAGCCGAACACCCTCGCGGGCTTGGCCTGGTAGCGGCCACTTTCGGCCTTGCCGATCATCTCGGTCAGCGGGATCTCGGTCAGCGGAAACTCGCTGCTGCCCAGCACGAACGCGCTGCCGTAGAAGCTGAACTGCACGCCGCTCGGCAGGTCGGCGATCGGGTTGAAGTCCGCCACCGGCTCGAGCCCGCCGAGGAAGCCGAGCTGGCACACCCGGCCGCGCGGCCGCACGATGCGCAGCGAGTCGCGCAGGACGCTGTTCCCGACCAGGTCGAAGACGCAGTCGACCACGCCGGGCCGCTGGTCGGCCAGCCGCCCGTCGTCGATCAGGACGGTCGTGGCGCCGATGCGCTCGAGCAGGGCGGCACGGTCCGGGCTGCGGGTCGTTGCGATCACGGTCGCGCCCTGCTCGGCGGCGACGTTCACCGCCGCCTGGCCCAGGGCCGAGGTCGCCCCCCGGATCAGGACGCTCTGACCGGGTCGCAGGTCCAGGTTCTGCCGCAGGCCGGCCAACGCGGTCGCGTACACCTCGGGCACGGCGACCAGGTCGGTCCACGGCAGCGTTGTGCTGACCTGCACCACGTTGCCGGCCGGCACGGTGACGAGCTCGGCGTAGCTGCCGTTCCGGGTCCGTCCCATCCCGCCGAGGATGGCGACCACCGCGGTTCCCTCGGCCAGCCGGCCGCTCGGGTCGGCCGCCACGGTTCCCGCGCACTCGATGCCGGTGACCTTGGTCACCTCACCGAAGACTCCGCTGCGCATGTACCCCTCGGCATGGTTCAGGCCGAACGCCCTGACCGCGATCAGCACCTCGCCGGCCGCGGGCACGGGATCGGGTAGTTCGGTCACGGTGAGCACCTCGGGGCCGCCGTAGGAGCTGATGATGATCGCTTTCATGGTCCGCCGTCTTTCTTGAGTGATCGTTCATTTATCGAGGTACAGAAGAGGCCGCCAGGTGGCGGCCGGGGTTCCCTACGTCAAGAGGTCAAGCCAGCGAAGGCGTTGTCAACGATGATCCGCAGCACCTCCTCGTCCGGGTTGGCCTTGCCGACGACCATCAGGCCCGAGGCCGTCGCGAGCAGGCCCTTGGCCGTCGCGGTCACGTTGACCGACGCCGGGATCTCGCCGAGGTCGATGGCCGTGCGCAGCGCGCCGGTGAAGCAGTGCTCGAGCCGCGCCATGTGGCCGCGCACGACCGCGGCCACCTCCGGGTCGGCCGCCGCGTTCTCGATCGCGCTGTTGATCAGCAGGCAGCCCTGGCGTCCCTCCGGGCTCAGCAGGTCGCGGACGAGCCCGTCGAAGTACGCCCTGATCTGCGTCACGGACGCGCCGGGTTCTTCCAGGTCGCCCAGCTTCTGCGGGACGACCAGCCGGGAGTACCGGTCCAGCGAACCCATCAGCAGCGCGTGCTTGCCGCCGGGGAAGGCCGAATAGAGGCTGCCGGGTTTCACGCCGGTCGCGCGAACCAGGTCGTCCACGGACGTGGCCCGGTAGCCGCGCTCCCAGAACTGCCGCATGGCCGAATCCAGAACGTCGTCGGGTTCGAACTCTCGCGGCCGGGCCATGACGACGACAATACGCGAACGATCGTTCAAGAACAAGGCCCGGCCGCCCGGACCGAATCCGGGGCCGGCGGCACGGTGACTGTCACGCTGGCAGGGGGCATGATGTCGGCATGGCTGAGGTGTCCGGATGTTGCCCGCATGACTGCCCCGACACGTGCGCATGGGTGGCGACCGTCGAGGACGGCAGGGTGACGGGCGTGCGGGGCCGGCGGGACCATCCGGTGACGGCTGGTCACCTGTGCACCAAGGTGCAGCGGTACGAGGAGCGCTGTTATCACCCTGACCGGCTGCTCGCGCCGCTCGTGCGGGACGGGGCAAAGGGTTCGGGCCGGTTCCGGGAGGTGTCCTGGCCGGAGGCGCTGCAGGCAGCCGGGGACGGTCTGCGCCGGGCCATCGACCGTCACGGTCCGGCCGGGGTGCTCCCGTACAGCTACATGGGCACGCAGGGGGTCCTGCAGGGCGCCAGCCTGGATCGCCGGTTCTTCCACGCGCTCGGGGCGTGCGAGCTGGAACGGACGATCTGCTACTCCGCTGGCGGGTGGGGCTGGGGGCTGACGTACCCGCCTGGCTGGCCGGAGACCGACATCGAAGCGGTCCCGTCGGCCGAGATGGTCATCGTCTGGGGCGCCAACATGGTCTCGACCCACCTTCATCTGTGGCCGTTCGTGCTCCAGGCGCGCCGCCGGGGGGCATCGATCGTGTGCGTGGACCCGGTCGTGACCAGGACGGCCCGGGCGGCGGACTGGCACGTGCAGCTGCGGCCCGGTTCGGACGCGGCGCTGGCGATGGGCATGCTGCACGTCATCTTCCGCGAGGGCCTGGCGGATCAGGAGTTCCTCGAGCAGCGCTGCATCGGCGCGGACGAACTGCGCGCCAAGGCGCAGGGCTGGCCGCCGGCCCGGGCCGCCGAAGTCACCGGCCTGAGCGTCGGCGACATCGAAAAACTCGCCCGGGGCTTCGCTGCCGCACGGCCGGGGTTCATCAAGCTCGGTCCCGGTGCGCAGCGGCACGCCACCGCCGGCCAGGCGTTCCGGTGCGTGCTCGCGCTGCCGGCCGTGACCGGTGCCTGGCGCTACCCCGGCGGCGGCGCCCATGTCCACAGCGCCGACAGTTTCGCCGCGGCCGACGATGTCATGGAGCGCCCGGACCTGCGCCCGCCCGGCCAGCGCCATCGGGTCAACATGGTCCAGCTGGGCCGCGCGCTCGAGCCCGGCGCCGGCGTCGGCGCCCTGGTGGTCTACAACTCCAACCCGGCGGTTATCTGCCCCGACAGCGAGCGGGTGCTCGCCGGCCTGGCCCGCCCGGACCTGTTCACCGTGGCGGCGGACACGACACTGACCGAGACCGTCGCCTACGCCGACGTCGTGCTGCCCGCCACCACGCAGCTCGAGCACCTCGACATCTTGTGGTCGTGGGGACATCGCTACCTCACCCTGAACCGGCCGGCCATCGCCCCCCGCGGGCAGAGCGCCCCCAACACCGAGATATTCCGCCGCCTGGCCGGCGCGATGGGCCTCAGCGAGCCCGCTCTGTTCGTCACCGACGACGACCTGCTCGCCGAGTACCTGGCCTGCTACCCCGACGACGTGCGGGCCGAGGTGCTGAGCAACGGCTTCGCCAAGGTAACCCCCCGAACCGACCCCGGCGCCAAGGTCCTGCTCCGCAACGACGTCGCCGCCAGATTCGGCATCGATCCGCTGCCCGACGCCACCGAGCTCCCCATCCCGGGCGAGGGGATGATCGTCCTCACCCCCAAGTCCCACCACTTCCTCAACTCCACCTACCTCGACCACGGCCGGCTCCGCCGCGCGGCAGGCGATCCGGCCGTCCTCGTCGCCGCCGAAGACGCCGGCCACATCGGCATCACCACCGGCGCCCTCGTCCGGCTCCGCAACGCGTCGGGCACCGTCACCTGCCGCGCCACCGTCGACCCGTCGACCCTGCCCGGCACGGTCGTCCTGCTCGGCAACTGGTGGCACCGCGACCTCCCCGGCGGCCGCGGCGCCAACGCCCTCACCGACGGATCGCTCACCGACCTCGGCCGGGCCGGCGTGCTGACCATCAGGGCCCACCTCGAGCCGGCCGGCCTACCGGCGGCGACGCAGTAGCGCGGCCGCGAGGATTCCGGCCGCGGCCGGCAGGACGGCCAGGATGCCCCACAGCGGCGGGAACACCCGCGCGCCGTACTCGGTCGTGCCGAGCAGGAGCAGGCCGAGCGCGGCGGTGACCGTGGTCACCACGACCGCCAGGATAGGCGCCGAACGACCTCGTGACTGCACCACACGCAGCACGAGCAGCCACAGCAATGCCCCGATCGCGGCGACGGCGTAGACGAGGCCGTACAGCAGGTTCGGATCCGCTCGCTTGCCGTACGGCGTGTAGATGGCGGTGGCGTGCTCGGCCAGGCTGCGGCCGCCGGCCTGGTCGATGATCGCCGCGACCGCCAGGACGGCCGACAGCGCGACCGCCAGCGTCACCGCGCGGGCCGCCGCGGGCCAGTTCCGGGTCGCCGGTTCCGGCGGACGGTGGTCGATGCCCCTGATTTCAGATAGTGACTGTCTCATGCAAGTGACTCTACGGTAGCTTTTTCAGAGAGTCAATGTCTTTTAGGCAGTCACTTGCTCAAGCGTGTGACTACCTGCTAATCTCGGCGGATGGCTACCGGGCTGCGTGAACGCTGGCGGATCAACGCCATGCGCACGATCCAGGAGCGCGCGCTCGACCTGTTCGACGAGCGCGGGTTCGACGCCGTCACGATCGAGGAGATCGCCGCCGCGGCCGAGGTGTCCCCGTCGTCGGTGTACCGCTACTTCGGCACCAAGGAAGGGCTCCTCGTCGCCGACGAGTTCGACAGCTTCAGCCAGGAGGCCGTCGAAGCCATCCTGGACGTGAACGATCCCGTCGGCAGCCTGCTCCAGGCCGTGCAAAGGTACGAGGCCGCACCGGGGCCGGGCCCGCAGACCGGCCGGAGCCCGTGGCGCCGGGTGCGGTACTTCTTCCAGGAGCCGTCGGTGCGCATGGCCGCGTGCGCGGCGCTGGACCGGGCCAGCCAGCGGATCGCCCCGCTGATGCTGGCCGGCGGCGGGATGACCGAGACGCAGGCGCGGGTGGCGGCCAACGCCCTGGTGTTCGGCTACTTCGGCGCGCTGGAGCAGTGGTACCTGGACGGCGGCATCCATCCGATCGCCCAGTACGTCGAGGAGGGCCTGCGCCCGCTCCGTAGCATCTGGTCAGAGCCGGACCGTTCGGCCTCGAATGGATAATGAGGTCATGGCGTCCCCCCGTGCCGGGCTGCCCGGCGAGCTCGCCGGCCATGAGATACGGCCGGGTGCACCCAGCCCGGTTCTTCCGAACGGTCCCGGCTATCCGCGCGTCGTGCAGGCGTGGCTGTGGCTGAAGAAGCCGACGTGGTTCCTCGACCGCTGCTCTCGGGCCTACGGCGACGTGTTCACCATGCGCCTTCCGTTCGGCATGAACCTGGTCCACATCGCCCGCCCCGAGCTCGTGAAGGCCGTCTTCAGCGGCGACAGCGACGTGCTCCGCGCCGGTGAGGCTAACGCCACGATCCTGGAGCCCCTGGTCGGCCCGCATTCGGTCCTCGTCCTGGACGGACCGGAGCACCTGCGCCAGCGCAAGCTGATCCTGCCCGCGTTCCATGGCGATCGCATGCGCGCCTGGGAAACCGCTGTCCGCGACATCACCCGGGCGGAGATCGCTCGCTGGCCGACGGGCAAGCCGTTCGCGCTGCGGCCGAGCATGCAATCGATCACCCTCGACGTCATCGTGCGAGTCGTCTTCGGCATGGACGCGAGCGCACGCCGTGACCAGCTGCGCCGGCACATCCTCGCGGTCACCGGCCTGGGCCGGAATCCTCTCGTGCTCTTCGCCACGCGCGATCGCAAGCTCGGGCCGCACGCCCCGTGGGCGCGGTTCATCCGGGCCCGGGATGCGCTCGATGCGGCGCTTGCCGCGGAGATCCGGCAGCGGCGTGACGCGCCCGATCTCGAGCAGCGCAGCGACGTCCTGTCTCAGCTGCTGCTCGCGAGGGACGACGAAGGGCGTGCCATGACCGACGAGGAGGTGCGCGACGAGCTCGTGACCTTGCTGTTCGCCGGACATGAGACAACGGCGACGTCACTGGCCTGGGCCTTCGATCTGCTACTGCACCATCCCCGCGCGCTGAGCCGCCTGGTCTCGGACCTGGACAGCGGCGCGCCGGAGTACCTGGACGCCACGATCATGGAGACCATGCGGGTCCGGCCAGTGATCGCACTGGTGGATCGCCACGTGCGCCAGCCGGTCAGGATCGGTGAGCAGACCATTCCTGCCGGAGCGGTCGCGTGCCCCAACATCTACCTCGTCCAGCGGCGCCCGGACCTTTACCAGGACCCGGCCGTCTTCGATCCGGACCGGTTCGTCGGGCAGACGCCGCCGGCTTTCGGCTGGTTTCCATTCGGTGGCGGCATCCGCCGGTGCCTGGGTGCCAGCTTCGCCACCTTCGAGATGCGGATTGTCATTCCCGAGGTGCTGCACGCCGTGACACTCCGCCCCGCCTCCCGGCGGCCTGCGCGGATTCGCCGGGAGGCGGTGACGCTCGTCCCTCACGACGGCACGCGCTGCGTCGTGACGGCCAGAAGCTGAGGCATGGCGGGACGGGCCGGACCCGGCCCGCCAGACCGGGTTTGGGCAGGTTCGGTGCCGTAGTCACCGCGGCCTGGCCGAGGAGGTTGAACGAGCCGGCGAACCAGGACCAGGCCGAGCCTCGCGCGGCGCTCGTAATCCGGAAATCGTCAGCACCGACAGCATCAGTCAGAATTTGCTGATTCGGGGTGTATCAACGGACCAGACAGTCCCTCCGTGGAAGTACCGACTCCCTGGATAGGCAATCGCGGCGGCGAAGCCGGGCAAGTGAGAGCATCGCAGGGCGGCGGAATAGGCGTAAGAGATGACAGGCCAGGACATCTCCAGGCCGACTAAAGGGAGGGGCCCAGCCGTGATCACGAACTCTCATTTCCACGAGGACATCAGCCGTGGTCGGCAGCGCGACATGCAGGCGCATGCCGAACGCGAGCGCATGGCCCGGCAGTCTCTTGCCCAGTCCAGGATGGCCAAGTCCGTCGAGCGGCCCATGCGGCGCGTGCGCCGTGTCCTGCGCGCAGCCTTCGCCTGACGGCGCATAAGAGCACCGGCATTGCAGATCCCCGGCATTGCAGATCCCCGGCCAGGTGGCCGGGGTTTTGCTTTTCTTTCCCGATAGGTTTTCCGCTTCTCCCGTCCGGCGGTCAGGCTCCATCCGGATGTGAAATGTCTGTGGCACAGACGTTTCCCCGCCTACCCGCTAGATTTCCCCTTTTCCCCATGCCCGGGAGGCGGACTCCATTGGTTCTTGGTTCTCCGTCGACGATTTCGCCGGTGGTTACTGTATGTCGTCGTCTCCGGGCTGAGGGTGGCGGCGAGGATGGCCCTGGCGGCTTCCACTTCGGCGAGTTCCCGGTCGCGTTGTTCGCGGGCTGCTGCCATGAAAACCCCGGCCCGGCGCCGCCGCTCGGCCGCCCGCTGCCGGATAAGTGCCTCATCCGTCCCGGCATCCCGGCACAATGACGGATGGTGCGTGTAACGCACCATCCGGCCGGAGCGCTCCGGAAAGCCCCTGCCGCGGGATCTCCTAGCTCCCAACTAGCTCCCAACTCGCGGCAGGGGCGCAAAACAGGCTAGATCATGCGCTGCCGGGTCGCACCGCCGGCCCTGTGCCGAGCCTGGCGCCCTCTTGGTTCTGGGCGCGCTGAACGGCAGGAGGCTGGCGTTCGCCCTCCGGCGCCGTCCTTCCCCGATCCACCCCGGAATCATGGCCGGGTCCGCCCTGGCATCCCGCCTGCCTCGCCCGCGGCTCGTCCAGCTCACCCTCGGATGCGATGAATGCGTGATAGGTGCGGGTCACCTGGGCCTCGAGTCCGTCGCGCCCGCAGACCTGGAGCACAAGGGAGGGAAAGCCCAGCTCGGCAGGCTCCCGGCAAAGTGGACGCCATGTACAGAAGGGGGCACCATGAGTCTCGTGACGATCGCCGAGGCCTGGCCTGCCGCCGGCCGCCTCTCATCGACCCCGCCCGCCAGCAGGACGTCCTTGCCGTCCGCGACCGCACGAGCCTGCTCTACCGCGGCCGCGACACCGCCGGTCACGAACGTGTAGCTGGTGCCGCCGCTCTTCTCGATCCGCTCCTGCCCGCGGTGCGTCACCACGAACACGGGCGCGTGGAACGGCGGGTTCTCGCCCCAGTTCGGGTTGCCGAAATCGAACATGGTCCGCCCGACCACCTGCGGGCCGAACCGCTCGAAGTTCTCCGCCCACACTCGCGAGTCCACCGAGTCCTCCCCGCCTTCCATGCCCTGCTGCTCGCGCCAGCTGCGCAGCGGGAACTGCCAGCCCAGGATGGCGGTGAAGATCGCCATGCCTTCCGCGTCGGCGGACTCGGGACCCGCTATGCCATCCAGTGCCCTCTCTCGTCGAGGAGATTAATAAAGGCACCATCGCGGTCACGGCGAACACCATGCCGCTGGCCCAGGTGGAGCAGATCTGGACCCGGCCGGACCTACCCGGCCAGCGCACCGTGCTGGTGCCCTGAGCGGGCGGCGCTTCAGGCCGGATCGAACCGAACGGGCAGGTTCGGGGGCGACCGGAAGATCAGCCCGTGGATGTGCGGGTCATCGGCGTCCGGATCGAGCCGCACGCCCGGCAGCCGGTCGAGCACCGCGTTCAGCAGCACCCGCATCTCCAGCCGGGCCAGGTGCATCCCCAGGCACTTGTGCGCCCCGTCCCCGAACGTGAGCTGCTGCGTCCCGTCCCGGAAGATGTCGAAGGCATCCGGGTCGGCGTACCGCCCCGGGTCCCGGTTCGCCGCGCCCAGCGAGACCGCCACGAAGGCGCCGGCCGGAATGTGCACGCCGCCCAGCTCCACATCTTCGGTGGCCGAACGCGCCACGGTCAGCAGCGGCGACTCCCAGCGCAGCGCCTCCTCGATGGCCTGCGGCACCAGCTCCCGGTCGGCCCGGACCGCGTCCAGCTGGTCCGGTTCCGACAGCAAGCCGAACAGCAGGTTGCTCGATGACCGGTAGGTGGTTTCCGCCCCGGCCGGCAACAGCAGCAGCAGGAACGGGTAGATCTCGTCGTCGCTGAGCCGCCGCCCGTCCACCTCAGCCGAGATCAGCTGGCTCACCAGGTCATCGCGCGTGTGCTGCCGCCGGTCGGCGATGATCTCGGCGAAGTAGCCGCGCAGCTCCCGGCTGGCCGCGACAGCGCCCTCCCAGTTCCGCATGACCGCGATCAGCTGGGTCGACAGCCGCAGGAAGCGGGGCCAGTCGGCCTCGGGCAGGCCGAGGATCCGGGCGATGACCCGGACCGGGAACGGGAAGGTCAGCTGC
>Ga0335080_10007405_pt1 | contig 11386 bp, 8 predicted proteins | sample Lox_Sample_34_FD_206720 | JGI IMG/M metagenome (GOLD analysis project Ga0335080, IMG submission 206720) | Soil microbial communities from Loxahatchee National Wildlife Refuge, Florida, United States - Lox_Sample_3.4 | ecosystem: Environmental > Terrestrial > Soil > Wetlands | place: USA: Florida...
CGAGTCATGGTCATGTTTGTACCATTCAGGCAAGTGTTCGTGGCTGAAGCGATGTCTAATTGGACTGTCCCGCCAGAGGTATCCATGCCAGGGATGATGATCGTGGCCACCCCAGCCCCACCGCTTACTTGTATGTACTGCACACCCCAATCCAATCCGCTGTTATACAGCAGCTGCGTATTATTAAATGGTCCGTAGTTCTGACAAACCTTGGTGGGGTTGTTGGAATAATTGCACAGGTCGTTGTAGGGATTGAAAACCGCGTGAGCTTCGGTAACCGTTCCACCACTTGGCGCATAAGTGCCAACCGGGCACGTGGTGTGGAATGTGAAAGGCCCAGGGAGGTCGCCCGAGAACGGGACGACGGTTCCGTTCCCGTTAGGACCGTCTGCCAGAAAACAGGCATTGTCGGCTCCCGTGATATCCACTCCGTAGACCATGTTCTTGACGTTGGTCCATGTAACCGTAGCAAGATTGGTTGGACTCCCAGCGGTCACGACGATTTGGGAAGGCCCGCTGGGCGACCCGATCTGGCCCATCGTTCCCGAGAATGATCCGATCACCGGCAAGGCGATCTCATCGCCGTTGATGCAGGAAAGAAGTTTTCCCCCCGCCTTGGACATCGCGTATGCCCATTTCGTGGCAAAATTGGAGTCCGAAGTGCTTTGCAGGGTCTTGCCTTCCTGATCCATCCCCTCGCAGCGTCCCATGAAGCTTCTGAATCCAGCGGAGAGCGCTAAGTTGACATATCCCCAATTCGGATCAAAAGCATTACTTTCCCAACTGGATACCGACAGGTACAAACCGGATGTAGGCCAGAGCGGGAACTCGAACACATTAAAACTGTTGGCGAACATCGCTGGCGCGAGGCTGTGGTCCGGGATGATGTTGCTGCCTCCATCGAACATGCCGCGCACAATCTCACTCTTGCCGCCGGCGCAATTTCCGGAGTTATAGGCTGTGCAAATTGACCCGTCGTATCCGAAGTGAGGAAAGATGGGCGTGCCTGCCAGGACGACCACCCGAGTAGTATTCGTCTTGCCGCTCACCGGATCTGTTGCCGTGATGATGCTTACGCCCTGCGCGACGGCGGTCACGGTGCAGGACGCTACGTTGGTGCAGCTTCCTACCGTGGCGACGGATGGAGTGCCGCTGACGAACGTTGCGTTGGTGGCGATCTCACTGTTGTCCGTATGCACCATGCGCTCGAAGAGAGACACGGCAGGATTCGCGCCAAGCCATAGGTAAGCGGTGTCGTAGTTGGCGCGCAATTCCCGGTTGGCTGTGGAACCCGCCCCGCACGCCACGCTGTTACAAGTCGTCAACGTCCCAAAGACCCCGGCGAAAGGGGATGGGGCCGTGTTGCCAGAACCATTCACCCCAGTGGAACTATAAACGGCTCCCCAGACTTGATGCTGTCCGTCCTCGAGACTGGTCGTGTCCAGACCCAGCGTGATATCCGGATATCCCGTTTCCAGGTGCGCTCCTCCGGTGATCTCCAGCCCATCGACGTAGAGATTGTAGTTGCCGTTTGCCCATGCGCCAGTCATCCCCGAGAACGGGCAGTGCATCGTCAGATTCACGGTCCCGCTCTGCGTCACGGCGAGGTTTGGAGACGTGAAGGAGCACGAACCGAATCCATAATCCTGCACCACCATGTTCACGGAGGGCGAGGTGGCGAGCACCGTTCCGGCTGCGTCCGAGAGCTGCACTGTCAACGGCCAGTTGCCGTCCCACAGAAAGCTGGCATTGTAGTTGCCGTAGCCGTTAGGTGTTGTATAGGCGAGCGTGCAGGTGCCCGATGCGCACACCGGCAGTGAGTAGCTGTATTCATAGGTCCCGTTGCCGGGAAGCGGAGCGCCATTGATCTTCCACTCGCCACGTATGGCGGATGGACAGTTGGATTGCGTATAAGTGGCCGTCAGAGCAATGGGACCTGAAACGGTGGCGTTGTTCGCGGGCGAAGTAATCGAGATCGAGCACGCCGCGCCACAAGGCCCGCAGACACACAGAAACAGCAGAAGCTTCTTCATGTTAGTTGACGAATGACCAGGAATAGCAGGCCGGGTTGACCGACGGAGCCGACGGCGTGGCAATCGTGAAACTGACGCCGGCCGTGCGCGCGCTAACGTACGGCGCCGCATACGTGGCATTGCACGTGACGCTCAATTTCGTCCCGAGGCTGGCGTCGAATGTGATGAGGATCTCGCTGTTGGCGGTGACATTAACATTGGAGACGACTACCGTGGTAGCTCCAGCCGCAATCGTGGTCATGCCGGCGTTGGAGGTCTGGGCAAAAAAGGTTTTCAGGTAAGCCGTATCAATCGGCAGAGTAACGTCAATTTGGGAACCGTTGACCACGCCGGTGAATCCGGCAAGACCGGTGCCGGGAATTAGATTCAGGGTGGTTTGTGGTCCCACGGCTGCTCCGCCGTTGATCTTGACGAAAACAGGAAGCGTTTGCGGATTTTGCAGCTCGAACTGCGTGCCATCATACACGGCGCAGGCGATCGCCGTGGTCGTGAGGTCGTTTGCCACCAGCGCTGCGGTCCCATACTTCGTTAGTGGTTTCGCTGCGAGGCCGTTGACAGCCAAGGTAGGCGCGGCCCCGGTGTTCGCTGCTGCCGGGAGCCAGCAGATGTTGACGCCGTTCGTCAAAGAGGTGATGGGCGTTGCCAATGTCGCCACCTGCGCCTGGGCGGTTCCGCTCCCCGCGACGTAATTCAGAGCGGACACGTCGGTCGCGGTGGCCGCAGCGGTGGTGTTCAATGCGGTGCGCTTCATGACGCCGTTAGCGCCCGGGTCGGCCATACCGCCACCAGCGCCACTGGTAGCTTGAGTCCAGGTGTTTGTGGATGTGCAGAGATACAATTCTGTCCCGGCACTATTGTTAGATTTGAAAAACTGCTGGCCGACGTTGCAAGTTCCGGGCAGGGAAGTGCCGACGCTAGTCGGAGTGGTAACTGTAGAAGCACTAAAATCTACCAGCGCTCCGGGATCAGTAGTCAACCCTCCCGTATGGATTTGCGCCGCCACGATTGCGGCAAACGCCAAGATGGATACCAACATGTTCCGAAACATTCTCATCTGTTTCTCCGTAAGTTCAGTAGGTCCACAACGATCGGACCGTGCCAGTCTTTTTGGTGATCAGGGTCAGTATATCGCCGCCTTCAACTGCGCACTGCGCACAGTCAATTTGGTTGTTGCGCCTCATCTAGGCACTGGACTGCGTGGGAAGAGAGAGCAGGATTATTGCAGGGGATGCTCCGGACGAAGAATGACGCGGCCCAGAGTGTTCGAAGAGATATGGGTTTCATAGCGCAGAGGAGGGTTATATTCCTGCGCATCACGGTAGCACGCGGTCAAGTGTTGGGAACAGGCGGCACTGCTTAAGCCTGTCATCTGGACGAAGATAGGTTGTACGAAACCACGTGATCGTCCGGCGAGCGGTTCGCGCTACGCTCGGGCTGTCAAGTCAGCACCGCCAGGCGTTCCTTCTGAGCGCACAGATAGGCCAGCCAATTCCCGTACAGGCGCGCCGCCACGGAATGCCACGTGTTCGCGATTCTCTTTTCCGCGAGAGCCGTTGGAAAATGCTCGAGCAGCTCCTTACGCCGGTCAGACAGAGCCCGGTCTCGCAGCTCTGTGAACGCATCCGCAATTTCGCGATCGCCGTAACCCTCGGGCATCGATGGGTACGTGTCTCGGTCTCCGCTAAGGTAGCGCCCGACATCCCTGCGATACTCGAGCAGCAGCGAGTTGACGTCGTACTCCGGATGGCCTTGGAAAAAGACAGCCAGGTTTTTTCGCTGCTTCGCGAACGCGTCGACGCTCCCATCTTTGGCCCGCGAGAGCACGCGATAGCCGCAATCCGCCAGTTGGTCTCCCGGGATATCGTTCCACCTGGAATGCGGCATCCGGAAAAGCGAGGGGACGCCGGCGGTCAACGGGTGATCGGAGGTTCGCGCGCATTCGAAAACGCCAAACCGTTTTTCGGAGAGCCGTCGCCGGCAGATGCCGTCATTGTGCAGAATCGCTGCGTGCGCGGCCAGACACGACCAAACCGTGGAGAGGGTGTTGTGTTCGGCCCAATCGATGACTTTCGTCAAACTTCCCCAGTAGGGTTCGTCCGCCAGGTTCGCCGTCTGCGGATCGGCTCCAGTCACGATCAGACCGTCCAGGTGGCTATCCCAAAGTTTCTCGATATCCGAATAAAAACGGCTGACGTGTTGCAGGCCTGGTTCGTCTCGAGGAACCTCCGGCAAGGCAAAAAGGGACAAGCACACCTCGACGCCGCCCGCCGCCGCACCGAGCAGAGTCAGAAACTGGCGCTCGGTGGCTTTCAGCGCTCCGTCCGGCATGTTGTTGACCAAGCCGATATGGATCGACCTGGCGCCGGATCCCTCGAAGCGGGCGCGGCGAGACGTGTCTGCAACCAAATGGACTGACATCAGCGTTCCTCCGATAACTTCATTTGTGTCCTACTTGCCAGCGGGCAATCTCAGTCCGCCCGTCTGGTCGCGTCGAGCGCCTCATCGAAATCGGCGATGATGTCATCGACGTGTTCGATACCGATGCTGATTCGAATCATTTCCGGTGTTACTCCGGCCTTGCGTTGTTCTTCCGGCAACATTTGCCGATGGGTCGTCGAAGCCGGGTGGCAGGCCAGTGATTTGGCGTCACCCAGGTTGACCAGCCGTTTCACAAGCTGGAGCGCGTCGTAGAAGCGCTTGGCAGCCTCAAACCCTCCCTTGATCCCGAAGGTCATCAAAGAGCAGGCGTGGCCGCCGAGATATTTTTGTGCGAGCCCATAATAGGGATTGTCCGGGAATCCGGCGTAGTTGACCCACTCCACGCGCCGGTCCTTGCGGAGAAACTCGGCTACGCGTCTCCCGTTTTCCACGTGGCGCTCCACCCGCAGCGCCAGCGTCTCAATACCCTGCAGCAGCAGGAAAGCGCTCATGGCGGGCAGCACGGCCCCGGTGGTCCGCAGGTAGACGCTGCGGCAGCGCGCGGTGTAAGCAGCATTACCGAAACGCTCGATGTAGACAAGATTCTGATAGGAAGCATCCGGCTGGCTGAACATCGGAAAACGTTGGGCGTGTTCCTTCCACGGGAACTTGCCGCTGTCGACGATGACGCCGCCGAGCGTAGTGCCGTGCCCGCCCATGAACTTCGTCAGAGAATGCACCACGATGTCCGCGCCGTATTCGATGGGACGCAGCAGGATGGGACTGGCCACCGTATTGTCGACAATCAGCGGCACGCCGTGTTTGTGGGCCGCGCGAGCCAGCGCCTCGATGTCGCAAATATTTCCCGCCGGATTCCCGACGCTTTCGCAAAAGACCCCCCGCGTTTGGCCGTCGATCAATTTCTCGATATCCGCGGGTTGATCCGACTCGGCGAAGCGGACCGTCACCCCCTGACTGGGCAGAATGTGAGCGAACAGAGTATGTGAAGTGCCGTAGAGCTGAGGGACCGAGACGATATTCGTCCCCAGCGCCGTCAAGTTCAGCACGGCGTAATTTGTGGCGGCCTGCCCGCTGCTCACGCACAGCGCTTCCACTCCGCCTTCGAGCGCGGCCACGCGCCGCTCGAGCACCGCCACCGTTGGGTTATTGATCCGGCTGTAGCGGAATCCGTCGACTTCGAGATTGAACAGCGCGGCTCCGTGATCGGCGCTGTCGAACGCATACGCGACCGTCTGATAGATGGGGACCGCGACGGCTTTCGTCGCCGGATCAACTTCGTAGCCGCCGTGAATCGCGATGGTCTCTCTTCTCATGCGCTCATGTCTCTCGCTAGATGAGCCGGTTCATCTCGGTCACCACTTGCCGGATGTCCGCCTCGGTCGTCCGAAAACTGGTGATGCACGCCCGCACCACGGGGGCGGTGCCGAGCCGGACCTCCGACATCCACGCGATCTGCCGCTCATGCAAGGCCGCCACGAACCTGGCAGTGTCCAGTCCGTCCCTGGTGAAGCACACCACAGGCAGCGGCGTCGTGTTGACGATGCGCCACCCCGCGCCCTTTAGCGTTTCTCGCAGCACGTCGCCCATGCGCGCCTGGTGCTCGATCATTTCGACGTACCCGGATTCGCCGTAGTGCGCGAGCGCCAGAAAAAGCTTGAGTCCGATAAACCGCCGCGACCATTGTACGGAGCTCGTGTAAGGATCGAGCGCCGGGCCGGCAGTCTTCCCAGGCATGTAGCTGGTCTCCGCGTGAAAGCTCTCGGCCACGGCATCCGCATGCCGGCAAAAGAACATCCCGGCTCCCATAGGCACGGAGAACCACTTGTGCGCGTCGCACGTGATGGAATCAGCCGCGTCGATTCCGGCGAGATGATGCTCGAGTCTTGGCGAGACGATGGCGGCGCCGCCCCAAGCCGCGTCGACGTGAAACCACAGACCCTCCGCCCGGCAGAAACGCGCCAGCTCCGGCAGAGGATCGATCACACCCGCAGCCGTTGTCCCGGCAGTGGCAGCCACCATCATGGGCGCCAATCCGTTTCTTCGATCCTCGGCCACGCGTCTGGCCAGATCGCCGGCGTCCATTCTCAGATCATGGTCCGTCGCTACCACATGGAGCGCCTGCCGTCCCAGTCCCGTCATGTGCGCAATCTTGTTGAACGAGTGATTGGCCTCGGTGCTCACGTAGACAACCGGCTGTGCGGTGAGATGCCGCAGCCCGCGTTCGCCATAATCGGGGAAAGTCCGAGTCAAAGCGACGATCACCGCCGAGAGATTCGCCTCCGCTCCGCCGCTGGTGAAGGTCGCGACGGCATCTTCGGGGAAGCCGAACTTTTCGGAGAGCCAGCCGAGAGTGTGCCGTTCGATTTCGTTCGCCGCCGGCGAGGTCCGCCAGGCCGCCAACTGCGGGTTATACATGCCGGCCAGCGTGTCGCCCACGATAGATGCCAGCGTCACGCTGGGATTGAAGAGGCCGAAGTAACGCGGGTGGGTCACCTGGACCTGCCACTTGCGTAACATCTGCTCCACGTCGGCGACGGCTTCATCGAGCGGCACGGTCTTCTTGAAGTCATAGCGCGACGCCAGGTAGTCTCGAATCTCTTGCGGTCGGACGTTGGGGAGAATGGGGCCGCCGGCGATGTCGGATTCCAACGTCGCCACCGCATCCGAGATTTCGTTAAGCATCATGCGTCCCAAGCTCCGAACTATGGACGGATCTCACCGGCCTGGATGCGGCCATAGAGCGCCGCGTCGAGCCGGACGAAGGCCTGGCTCTCCGGGTGGTTGAAATAGAGAATGTCGGATGTCGCCGAAGGATCGTATCCCTGGCGCGCCAGATCCGTCTTCGTGTATTTGAAAGTGCCGGTAACTTCCAGCTCCGTGCGAAGGCGCAGGAACACAGGGCGCGCGTAGCGGGGCAGCCGGCCCGTCAAGTGCGCGCGGAACGCCGTCAAGTCGAAATCCTGTTCCGTGACGAGCGTGGCCATGCCGGCCCGGCCGTCGGCGCCGGGCACCATCACGCCGTAGACATTGGCCTGCTTGACTCCTGGAAATTCCAAGATCGCCTCGGAGATTTCGGAGGTCGCAACATTCTCCCCCTTCCAACGGAACGTGTCGCCGGCGCGATCCACGAAATAGAAGAAGCCCTTCTCATCTTTTCGCATCAGGTCGCCGGTGCGCACCCAGGCATCTCCCGGCGAGAAGACGTTGCGCAGAATCTTCTTCGCGGAAGCCTCCGCGCTGGTGTAGCCCTCGAAGCGGCCGCCCACATTCGCCGGGTCGTCGGCAATTTTGCCGATGGCTTCACCGGTTTCGTTCGCAGCACAACGAATGCAGAATCCCTGGTCGTTGCGCACCGGCTCTTCCTTCTCCACATCGAACCGCACCAACGCCGGCGAGAATCGATGCGCCAGGTACGAGGGGACCCGTCCGATCGCGCCGCATTTTCCTTCGACGTTGAACAAGGAGATGTTCCCCTCTGTGGCGGCGTAGAATTCGAGAATCTGCGGAATTCCGAACCGGCTCTGGAACGGTTCCCACACATCCGGCCTCAGGCCATTGCCGCAGGCCATCCGGATCTTGTGTCCGTTATCATGCGCGGAGGGCGCGGTGTGGAGTAAGTAACGGCAAAGCTCCCCGATGTATTGGATCAGCGTGCAGTCCCAGCGAGTCACGTCGCTCCAGAATTGGCTCGCCGAGAATCTTTCGGCAAGCACTACTGAACCGCCGGCGGATAGGATCGCGCCGGGAGCCAGAACGCCGCCGACGCTGTGATACATGGGCAGGCAATCGTACATCCGGTCTGCCGGTCGGGCATCCATCATCCCGGCGAACCAGTGGCTCCACTGCATGAGACGAGCATGGCTCACGTTGGCGGCTTTGGGCAACCCCGTAGTTCCGGATGTGTAAATGAAGAGCGCCCGATCCTCAATGGTTACCGGCCGGCGTTCGCTGTCACCCAACTTTTCTCCTGCGTGCTGCTCGATCTCGAGATCGATGCGAGGAAATGACCGGTCGCTCGATCCGTGCACCCAGGTGGTCGCCGTCGCCTTAAGATCCGGCAGCGCTGTGGAAAATGCTTCGGCCAGCTCCGCGTCCACAATAAGATGTTTGGGCGCGACGATATTTATACAGTGGGCGAGCGATGCTCCGGTCAGATTCGTATTCAGCAGGGCCACCGTGCCGCCGGCTTTGGAAATGCCCAGCCAGATGGCCATGAACTCCGGACGGTTGGGCATGAACAGGCCGACCGAGTCGCCTTTGCCCAGACCCTGAGCGAGCGCCCATCGGGCATAACGGTTCACGCGTTCGGCCAGTGCGCCATACGTCAGGCTTTCGCGGTCCGAGAGCAGGGCAGGCGCTTCGCCGCATTGCACGGCGCGTTCCTCGATCACCATGGGAAGGAGACGATCGGGATGGCGGGCGATCGGCGCCGTCAGTTCGAGCGCGCGCACCCAGGCTTTGATAGCGGAGGCGCTACCGCTCTCCGGCGGCTTGATCAGGCTCCCCGTCATGCCGTACTGCCCGCGTCAACGGTCAAGACCGTGCCCGTGATGCTTTTCGATTTGCCGCCAAGAAGAAACTCCACCGCGTTGGCCACGTCGTCAATTTCGGTGAGGCGCTGCAGCGCGCTGCGCCGGGTGATCTTCTGCCGTTGCTCTTCCTTCAGCCCCTGCGTCATTTCCGTATCGACGAATCCGGGGGCGACCGAATTGACGTTTACCCCCATGCGCCCGACTTCTCGCGCCAGCGATCGCGTGAAGCCGATCAGCGAAGCTTTGGTGGCGCCGTAGACGGAAAGACCGCTGTAGCCGGTGAAGCCCATGATCGAAGCGATGTTCACGATCCGCCCGCCGCCATCGGCCATCATGGCGCGCACGACGTACTTGGTGAGGACCATGGGGGAGAGCGTGTTGACGCGCACCAGTTGCTCGATCTGCGAATTGGGCATGAGGGCGAGAGCGCCGTCGAAACTCACTCCTGCATTGTTGACCAATCCGTAGATCGGGCCGAAATCCTTCCGCAACGTCTTGACTAGCCCGGCAATGTCGTCGATCTGGGAGAGATCGAAGGGCACGAAATGGAAGGATGCGGGATGGCCGCGTTCCGCTTCTTCCATCGCCGATGTGAGCTGGTCGGTTTCTTTCCTCGCAATGGCGATGACGTGGTACTCCGCCCCCGCAAGCTTGCGGGCGATCCCCAGGCCCAGCCCGCGATTGCCGCCTGTCACGATGACGTTACGCATGGCTGGCGCACCATTTTGCCGGTAGTGGCAACGGGCAAGTCGCTCACGAAGCGGATCGCCGCCGGCACCTTGTGCCGGGGAAGCGGTCCACGGCAGAACTGCAGAATCTCCTGCTCGAGTTTGGCGGCGTCTCCGTTGCCGGTGGCGGCCGCCGTCTTTAACACCACATCGGCCACGACGAGCGCGCCCGTGATGGGGTTCTTTCTTGTGCGCACCAGGGACATCCGTACCAGCGGGTGACGATTGATGATGGCTTCCACTTCCTCCGGATGCACCTTCAAGCCGCCGACGTTGATGACCCCATCTCGCCGGCCTACGAAGTAATAACGATCGCCGCGCAATACGAGCATGTCGCCCGTATCCACGAAGCCGTCCGCGCCGCTGAGCGGCTCGGCCTGGCGGCCCAGGTAGCGCCGAGCGATGCGGGTGGAGCGGATGCGCAGCGAGCCATCTTCGACTTTCATCTCGACCTGCGCGTTTGCTTCGATCACGCTCGCGGGAAAACCGGCAAGGCCATCGGTCACTTCGAACGCCACGCCGGCCTCGGTGGAGGCGAACGCGTGCACGATCCTGGCCTGCGGGTAAAAGGACCGCAGATGGCTCAGGATGGTCTGGTCGGCGATTTCGCCGGACAAACGCACGTTTTGGGGCGCTATCCTGTGCGCCGACGGGTTCATCAGAGCGCGGCGCCAGTGCGAGGGGGTTCCGGAGATATGGGTCACCTGATGCGCGCCGGCGCGGATCAGAAAATCGGTGGTGGATTCCTCCGCCGCCGACAGCACCATCGACGCCCCGGTGAGAACCGCGCGGAGAAAAATCTGCAGGCCGCCGTAACGGCGAATATCGTAGAAGGTGCTCCAGACGGCCTGGCTGGACTCAGTGCTGCCGCTGTCAATGGCTCCAGCCAGAGTCGCCAGGGTATGGACCACAAGCTTCGGCTGTCCGGTCGTGCCGGAGGTGAGGAGAATCCATTCGGTTTGGTGCTCGGCACTCCGATCGTCACGGGCGGGGACGAGCTCCGGACTGCACGGAAGGGAACATCCGACGTTCGGAACATCCGGGCCCGTCTGCGTTTGATCCGACACGATCGCATCCACGCCGGCCGAATCGATGACGAGGGGAAGATGTTCCACCGGCAAATCGGAAGGGCACAGAACCAGGCGTCGCGCCACGCCGTCAAGTTCGATGAGCGCTAATGCGGCGGCGAACTGGTCCCGGATCGAGAGGAGCACGGACCGGCCGCGAAGTTCCCCGGCTCGGCCCCCCAGGCACGATCCCCGAACCAGATCGCCCAAAGTGATGCTCGCGCCGGCTCCCGAGAGAGTGCGGCCGCTCAGATTTCCGCGAGCGCTGACTGCGTTCCAAAGCGACGCCCGGTCACTTTGCGGCATTTTCGTAAAACTTGATGAACTCTCCCACCGTGACGGGAAAGGCTGTGTCTTCGGCGGTGCTGAACGGCTCGATTCCCAGCACATCCTCCAGGCGGGAGACGATGATCGCTACGCACAGCGAGTCAAGTCCTGAATCCAGAAGCTCCAGATCATCGGCAAGGGTCGCCAACCGTTTGTCCTGCTCTTTGGCCACCTGGTTGAACTGCGTGATGATCTCAGACCGAATGGACATATGCGCCAGTCCCGCCCTCCTAAAGGGTCAATCCGCCCTTGCGACCTAC
>Ga0335080_10007406_pt1 | contig 11386 bp, 5 predicted proteins | sample Lox_Sample_34_FD_206720 | JGI IMG/M metagenome (GOLD analysis project Ga0335080, IMG submission 206720) | Soil microbial communities from Loxahatchee National Wildlife Refuge, Florida, United States - Lox_Sample_3.4 | ecosystem: Environmental > Terrestrial > Soil > Wetlands | place: USA: Florida...
CTGTATTCCAGCAGGCGTTGCGGCCCGCAAGCCGAATATCGCTCGAATGAGATCCTTGCCTGCTTCGTCGCCGAAGATACGGTTCTCTAATCTCCCGCGCCCTGGTGTGGCAGCATCTCCTGGACCGTGTTCCAGAGCGCAAAATCACGCTCGAATAGCGCGGGCTTTGCGACGGGCGGGCTCGCGCTCATCCAAAAAGCGCCGGTAGGCCTGCCTTCAGGTTTTCTTTGGCGTCACGCTCCGCCCGTATGCCCCGCTCAGCCAGGGAGACCAGCGCGCGACTCCAGGCTCTCCAGTTCCTTCCTGGCGTCCAGAATCTCGGGGATATCAGCGTCCGCCGCCTTCCACAGGTCCAGAAAACGCACGTATGCGGCTTGGGCGAGGCGGCTTTGTCCGGTCTTCTGATACGCCTTAGCGAGATAGTATTCGGCGAGAGGATAGTTTGGATTCAAGCTTAAGATGCGGCGATACTCGCGGATGGCTTCATCAAATCGGCCCACCTCGGAGTATGCGCTTGCGAGACAGTCTTCATACAGATCGAGCCCCGAACTGGGCGGCAGGTGGCGAAGAGCGGCTTGGAAGTTTGCAATCGCGTCATCCGGTTTGTCCTCGAGCAGGGCCATGGCGCCGAGGTAGTAGTCGTGGCTGCGCAGTTCATCCCGCGACCCCCGCCCGGGATACAGGATGTCCTGAAAAGACGCCAGAAACCGCTGCTTCAACCGTTCGTAAGTACCGGCTCCGCCGCGCGCCAAGGCGAGTCGCAAGGAAATCCAACCCGTGCCTTTCGCGTACCGGTCTTCGTTGCGGGCGGCTTGCCCGGCGCGATTGAAATCACCGAGGCGCCAGAAGACTTGAGCCATGCTGCCATATCCCACCGCGCGCGCCTTGTCGGATCCGGTGACGTCGATGTACCGCTGGTACTGAGCAACGGCGTCGCGGAAGCGACCCTGCTGAAAACGCACATCTCCCAGGTGAATGATGGCCGGCTCGAACTCCGGGTCCTGAGAAAGCGCGGCCTCATACTCCGCCGCGGCCTGCGGGAATCTGCCCGCCTGCTGATACGACATGCCCAGGCTGTCGTGAGCGTTAGGGTCATGAGGCGACAATTGCAGGTAGCGCAGGTGAGCTGCGATGGCCTCCTGATAGCGCACCAAACCCAGGTAGCAGACACCCAGGACGTTGTACAGGTCGCCGTAGTCCGGGCCGGCGGCCAAGCCCCGTTGCACAACGGCGATGGCTTCCTGCGGCCTTTCCTCCCTGTACAAGAGCCGCGCCAGGCGCGTGTACGCTTCGATCTCGGCCGGATACTGATCGACGATCTGCCGCAAGGTGAGGATCGCGCCCGCGTAATCCCGGCCCGCGATGGCGGACCATGCCGCCACATACAGACGATCAATCGGCGCCAAATGATCTGACAATTGAATCGCTTTTGCCAGAAATGGCTGGCCTTTTTCGGGAACGAAGTCCGTCACCGAATAGGCGTAACCGATCCTGGCATAGGCCATAGCGAACTGTGGATCGAGCTGAATTGCCTTTCGCAAGAGTGAAATTCCCTGCGAATTCTGGAAGGATTGGGCTTTGCTGACGCCCAGCGAGTAATACCGATAGGCTTCCAGATTTCCCGTCAGGGCGCGCGGCAGGCCGCCGCTGTTGTCGGCGATCTGCGAAGGTGTTTCCATGCCGGCCGCCAGCTTGGGCGAGACCATGTCAATGAGCGAAAGGATGTCGGCCGGCCGCTCCACCTCGAACTGGTCGGCCGCCAACAACCGGGCACGGACCGCATCGAACAGGCGGACGTGGACCAGAAGCTTGTCGCCGGGAGCCATGAAACTGCCGAGAACAACGCCTTCCGCGTGGCTCTGGCGTGCGATCAGCAGGGCGTCCTCAAGGCGGATCCCGTTGGAAGGCCGGCGTCCGATCCGCGCGAGGGTTGAGCGCAGTTGGTCGCGGCTCAACACGGTCAAACGGTCAAATCGCGACAACCTGGCGATGAACATTCCGGCGAGGCCTTCGCTGAGCCAGTTCAAATCCTGCCGGGCGCTTTGGTTCTCGAAATACATTATGGCCAGGGTCTTCTTGCCGGGAACACTGGGCAGGATGACGTCGGCGCGCGCGGCGGCAGTGCGGCGCAGCGCCGCCCAGCCCGCTAATGCCAGCGCCGCCACCAGCATGGGAAGCAGCCAGCGCAGAGGCCGCCAGAACCGCCGCTTGGCTGGCGCGGCAACCTTGGCCGATTCAGGCCCAACGCCGGCCGTGAGCCGGGCGACCGTGGCATGCTCGGCCCGTTCCTCGACCACCTCGGCAATGAACCGGTAGCCGATCTTGTGCATGGTACGAATGAATCGGGGCTCGCGGGGATCGTCGCCAAGGGCCTTGCGGATCTCCTTGATGCATTGGACCAAGGCGTTGTCGGTCACCGCCGCACCTTGCCAAAAGTTAGTGGCCAGTTCCTCCTTGCTGACAATCCCATCCCGGCGCTGCAGTAAGTACACCAGCAGGTGAAAGGACTGTTGGCGCAAGTGCAGTTCATTTCCGCCGCGTTTCAGGTAGCCTTTCGAGACATCGACTTCGATGTTGTCGAACCGGTACACGGAAACTGTCGGCAGCATCCTCCCACTTGGAGCGGCACCGGTCAGGGCCCCATCCCCTCCCTGAAGCATGTGCCCGATTATATCGCAAACGGTCTTTGCCGGCGTTCTGCTGCGGCATCGTTAACGCGCATCCGGAACAGATGCGCTGGACAGTAACCCAATGCAAACGCACAGATTTCAGGAGAATTTCATAATTTATTCACGACTTAGGGGCCGAATCGAGCTAATCAATATTCACTAGCTTGGAAATTTGGTGTATCCGATTTGTCCAAAGGGGGATAAATCGCACACTCTGCGAGGGAGGGGTATCTATGAAGACACACGTTGTCGCGGGTGTCGTGGCTGGCATTCTGGTTCTAGGAGCTTCCACCGGCCTGCGCGGGCAGGCTCTCAGTTCCATCACCGGCACGGTGATAGACGCCAGCGGCGCTGTCGTTCCGGGCGCCAAGATAACCGTCACCAACAACGCCACCCAAGTCGTGAGCCGGTCGGTTACGAGCACGTCAGGCACGTATACGGTGACCGATTTGATCCCGGGAACTTACACCGTGCAGGCTGAGAACCCGGGATTCCAGACGTCCGTTCACAACGGCGTGCTCGTGGAAGTAGGACGCCCCTCGACCGTAGATGTAACACTTCAAACCGGCAATGTGTCGCAGAGCATCGAGGTGCAGGAAAGCGCCATTACGCTGAACACAACTCAGCCCGAACTTGGCACGACCATCGAGAACACGGTGGTGCAGTCGCTGCCGGTGGAACTCGCGGGAGGCCGTGGCCGCCAGATCGATCAGTTTGTGTTTCTGGCGCCTGGGGTCACTGGAGGCACGTTCAGCAAGCGCATCAACGGCGGCGTGGACTTCGAAAGCGAAGTGGTCTTCAACGGCGTGCCCATGGCGCAATCGGAGACCCAAGGCTTTCAGACCATCTGGAACCCGCCGTTCGAACAGGTGAACGAGTTCAACGTGCTGCGTTCGTCGTTTTCCGCTCAGTACGGCCTGGCGCAGGGCGTGGTCACCTACCAGACCGCATCGGGCACCAACCAATTCCATGGGGACGCGTTCGAAATCATCCGGAACAACTTCTTCGACGCGCGCGGCGCCTACAACCCAAGCGTGCCAGTCGACCAGGAACACAACTTCGGTTTTACGATTGGGGGGCCGGTGTGGATCCCCAAACTCTACAACGGCAAGAACCGCTTCTTCTGGCACCTGAGCATGGAGTGGTACCGCGTAAACCAGACCGACACGACCTTCATGTCGCTGCCCACCGCGGCCGAGAAGCAGGGTGATTTCAGCGGCTTGGGAGTGCCGATTTACGACCCCAAAAGCGGCTTACCTTTCACCGGCGCCATGATCCCAACCAGCCGCATCAGCCCTTTGTCGAACACCTTGATTCCGGAGATGCCCGACCCGACTTTGCCGGGATATGTGAACAACCTACAGTCCACCCTGGGTGTCATACCAACGCGGCAGAACCCGTGGGGCTTCAACCTTGATTACAACATCAACGACAAACAGTCGATCCACTGGAGCACATGGCGCGACAAGTGGACATCTTACGGCACGGAAACCGCTTCGCACCTGAAAGGTAATCTGGGAAGCCAGATCTATCAGCCAGACTTGGGCACGGTGTTCCTGCTGACCTACTCCAACTCGCTCACGCCGCACCTGGTCATGACTGCCGGGGCTAGCTGGCTGGGTGAACTCAACGACCAGATCAGCCTGGTGAAAGACTACAATTTCGCTGCCGCACCGGGCTCGCCGCAACTTCCGGCGATCACTTTCAGCGGACCCCTGGCGCCCACCACACTCGGCTCCCCCTGGATCCAATCCATCAACCGGAAACTGGGTTGGGTGGTCGAAAACAACTACCTATGGATCAAGGGCAAACACACATTCAACATCGGCCTGGAGTTGCGCCGCACCTACCAGGATGATAATGAATGCCAGAAGTGCGCGGGCACCTTTGCCTTCAGCAATTATACGACCGCCGACCCAAACAACCTGGGGACGACCGGCAACGCCTTTGCCAGTTTTCTGCTGGGCCAGGTGGACAACGCGAACCGCGTCGGATCGCCCGAACTGCGGCTGCGCAATCGCGATTTCTCGCCCTATATTCAGGATGACATCAAGCTCCGCCCGAACCTCACGATCAACATCGGTTTGAGATGGGACATCATGGTTCCTTTCACTGAAGAAAACAACCAGATCGTGTTTTTCGACCCGAGCATTCCCAATCCATCCGCCGGCGGCATCCTGGGCGCGGCTTCCAAGTTCGGCAACTGCACGGGGTGCGCGGGTTTCGATCGCGCCTATATTCACTGGCATCACTTCAGCCCCCGTTTTGGTTTTTCTTACGGCCTGAACAACAAAACCGTGTTGCAGGGCGGCATCTCATGGAACTACCTGGATGGCGGCGCGTATGAGTACGGCACCAGCAAGGTGGCGGTGAACTATGCCAACCTGCTGACGGGGTCGTTCAATCGCAACTCGACCAACACCACCGTACCGGCTTTCGGTTCGTGGGACAGCAATATCCTCCCTCTCCCGGCGCCCGTTCCATTCAGCCCCAGCTTGGGGATCGCGCAGCAAATCAACGCCTTTTCGCCGACCGATGGTATTGCGCCGTATGTCATCAGTTGGAGCGTCGGCATTCAGCGTGAATTGCCCTACAACATGCTGCTCTCGGGCCACTACACCGGCAACCGCGGCAATTTTCTCCCCGCCGCATTAAACATCTTCAACCAGATCGATCAGAAATATCTGTCGCTGGGCAGCACCCTGGGCTTGCCGGTTACCGACCCGACTGCCGTCGCGGCGGGCGTTCACATTCCCTACCCCAACTTCCTGAACGATTACGGCGCTAGCGCCACCGTCTTGCAGGCCCTGCGTCCTTACCCCCAGTTCGCCAACATTTTCAATAACTTCGATAACAGCGGGTCGTCGTTTTACAACGCGATGCAATTGCAGTTGGAGAAGCGTTTCTCCAATGGGCTGAGCTTTTTGGTCAGCTACAACTTGTCACGCATGATGTCGAACACGAATTCCGGCTTCACTTCGTTCGTGAACAACTCGCTGAACCGCAACAACCAGAAGGCTGAGTGGTCGATCGACAACAACGATCAGACACACATGATCAGTATCGCCGGCGTTTACGAGTTGCCGATTGGAAAAGGTAAGCCGTTGCTCGGTGACAAGGGTGTTGTCAGTAACCTGCTGGGTGGCTGGCAGGTCTCGCCGATTTTGACATACTCGACCGGTACGCCGCTGTTTAGCGGAACGGGCGGATCCGTGGCGGTGCCAGGCGATCCTCTCGGAAACGGGTGCAGTAACTGCAATCGCGCCGACGTTGTTCCCGGCGTGCAGCAGGAGTTCTCCTACAGCAACGTCTACAAAGGACTTCCCGTTCTGAATTCCGCGGCATTCACGAATCCGGGTCTTTGGGTGCTTGGCACCGCACCTCGTGTGTTGCCGATTCACCTTCCCTGGAACCTCAACGAGAATGTCTCGCTGAGCAAGCGGTTCAGCGTAAAGGAACGATTCAAATTCGAGTTGCGCTTCTCGTACTTCAACCTGTTCAACCGGGTGGTCTTCGGCGGTCCGGATCTGACCTTGACCGATCCGAACTTCGGCTTGGTCATCAACAGCCAGGCCAATACGCAGCGCCAAGGGCAGGCGCAGCTACAGATGAATTTCTAGGCGCGGCCGGACAGGTGGCTTTCCGCCTGCCCTATATACTGAAAGGTATGTTGCGCGGTGTGGCCGTTGCGTGGTGTCTTGCGTCTGTGGCCCGCTTGTGTGGCCAGGAGCAGCCCGATGCAGCGCTGGCACAGGCGCAGGCCCTGGCTGACCGCAGTGAACTGGATGCGGCCGAAACCGCGGCCGCGCATTATCTGGCAGGCCACGCGGATTCCGCGGACGGGCATTATCTTCATGGTTACATCTTGTTCCGGCTGGGCCGCCCCAAACCCTCCCTCGCCGAGTACACCGAGGCGGCCCGCTATCGCCCGCCGGCCGCCCTCGACCTGCAGGTGATCGGCACCAATTACTTTCTCCTGGAGGACTACTCCGCGGCGGACGCCTGGCTGACTCGCTCCGTGGCGGCCAATCCGTCCGATCCCCTCGCGCACTACTATCTGGGCCGCACTAAGTACAACGAGAAGCACTTTGAAGAAGCTACCCGCGAGTTCACCGAATGCCTGAAACTCGATTCACGGAATGTGAAAGCTGCCGATTACCTTGGCCTGTCATACGAAGGCTTGGGCAGAAGCGAAGACGCTGTAGCCGCGTACCGCACTGCCATAACCTTGGAGCCGGGGAACGCCGTTCGTAACTCTGCTCCGTATTATCACTTGGGCACATTACTCACGGAGACGGATCGAGCTCGCGACGGCATTGGACTACTCACTCAAGCCATAGCCATAGCGCCGGGAGATGCCGAGGCTCACCGGGAACTCGGCAAAGCGCACCTCGCGTTAAACCAGGTGGAACAGGCACGAACGGAATTGGAAACCGCCGCTGCGCTGGCGCCGGAGAACGCGCCGATACATTTCCTGCTGGCCCAAGCCTACAAGCGCGCCGGCATGCCCGAGAAGGCCCGGCTGGAGACGGACCGCTACACGGCGCTGACTGGAGCGCATTCCGCGCCCGACACTCCTTTGGCGGAGGCGCGTGCGCTTGTCGAGGCGGGCAGACTGACAGAAGCCGAGCGAGTGGCGCGCCAGTATGTGGAATTACACAAAGGTTCTCCCGACGGGCATTACTTGCTCGGGTACATATTGTTTAAGAAGCAGGATGCCAAAGCATCGCTGGCCGAATACACGGAAGGCGCGAAATACCGGATGCCGGGAGCCGCCGACCTGGAAGTCGTTGCCGCTGACTACGTGCTGCTCAAAGACTATCCCGACGCCGATAAGTGGTTCACTAAGGCGGTTGAGTGGAATCCAGCCGATACGCTTGGTTGGTACTACCTCGGCCGCACCAAGTACAACGAGAACCGCTTTGAAGAAGCCATCCACGCGTTCCAGCAATGCCTCAAGCTCGATCCCAAAAATGTAAAGGCTGAAGACAACCTCGGGTTGTCGTATGAAGGTCTGAATCAGACCGAACAGGCCATCGCCGCTTACAGGGCCGCCATAGCCTGGCAGGCGGATACGCCGGCCAAGGATCCCGGTCCGCTATTGAACCTCGGTAGCCTCCTCGTCGATACGGACCGCCCGGGCGAAGGGTTGCCCCACCTGTTGGAAGCCGCCGCCCTGGCGCCAGGGGACTATCGCGTCCACCGTCAGCTGGGCAAAGCCTACGCGCACTTGAACCAACTCGAAAAGGCGCGGATGGAGCTCGAAAAAGCCGTCGAACTCGCGCCGGACAATGCGCCTGTGCATTTCATGCTGGCACAGGTCTACCGGAAGCAGGGGCTCGCCGACAAGGCCCGGCTGGAACATGAGCGCTATGCCCTGCTGACCGGCTCGAAGTCCACGCCGGAGAATTGAGGACTCCTATGAGATCGCTTCCAGTCGTTCTTTGCGCCCTCGCCGCGGCGGCTTCGGCCCAGACCCGGTTCATCCAGGCTGAGCTCGTTACTGCTATCAACACAAAAACGGCGGCTGTCGGCGATCCCGTCAAGGCTCGTGTTGTAAGTGCTGTCACACTACCCAACAATCTGATTGTCCCCCGCAATGCCGAAGTCTCCGGCCAGGTGCGCGCCGTGGACGCCCGTTCGGTGGCGATCTCTTTCGACAGCGTGGAAATCGGCGGCAAGGCAAATCCACTCAGTTTGTCGATTCGCGCGGCCATGGCGCCAGGATCGGCCCCGGAGACGGCCGCACAGGCAGGCTCAGTCATCGGGATGCACGGAGTGACACTCGAGGTCGATGACAGTCCTAAGCACGCGTCGAAGTTCCAGACCGACGCCAAGAACCTGAAGCTGAGGCCGGGCCTGCAACTCATGCTGGTGGTGCCGGAATAGCCGCCGCCCTCCAGGAACCGCGCAAAACGGGCGCCCCGCGCCGCTTGAATCCATTCGGTTCTTCCTTTAAATGGCGGCGCGGGAAACGCGCCCTTTGCGCTTAGTGCGCGGTCTCTTTGTTCTTGATCACTTCCTGGGCGCGTTCCGCCACGGCCGCCCGGGCGCTCTCTTCCAGCTTGCTGTAAGTCTGCATCTCGGCTTGCGCCTCCTGCGAGCGCCCGAGCGCGCGATAGACCTTCGCCAGGAGGAAATGTGTGCTGGGCTCGGCCGGATCGGCCTTCACGGCGGCCTCCAGTTCCGTGGCGGCCTCCGCATTGCGGTTCAGCTTCGTCAGCGCGCGCGCGCGGTCCACATGCGCGTCGGTCAGGCTCGGGCACATCGCCAGCGCTTTGTCGATCGCAGCGAGCGCCTCTTCCGGGCTGCCGTTCTTCTGCAACACGATGTTGCCGAGTCTTGCGCGCGCCAGGCAGTTTCCCGGGTCCACCGCCAGCTCCGCTTGAAACTGCTCGGCGGCGGCATCCCACTGCGAAAGACTCCAATAGGCATCGCCTAAGCGGTAGTGCGTGCCTGCCTGGTTGGGAGCCATGTCAACGGCTTTCTTCAACTCCACCACCGCGCCGTCGAAGTTGTTCATCGCCTCCATCATTTCGCCTGACAGCTCATGAGCCAGTACCGACTGCGGGTCGATGGCGTTCATTTTCGCCAGCGACTGCTCGGAGAGTTTCATGTATACCTTCGCCAGCAGATACCAAACCTCCTGGTTCTTCGGTTCGCGCATAGCCAAGCGGTGCAACTCAGCCGCTGCCGAGTCGTAGTCGCCCGTTTTCGTCAGATCTTTCGCCAGGTACATCTGCGCATTGCTATCACTCGGGTTGGCGCGCAACGCCGCTTCCAGGCGCGGACGGGCCTTTGCAAACTCACCCATTTCGAACAAAGCAATTCCCAGCAGCGCCGATGCGGATGGCATGTCCGGGCTCACCTTGAGACCCCGCTCCAAAACCGCTACTGCCTTGGGATAGTCGCGTTGCCGGAAATAGAGTGCGCCGAGGTTGTTATAGGCTGGGCCCAACCGCGGCGCGATGCGCACAATCTCCTCGTACTTGGCGATCGCCGCCGCTACATCGCCGCGCGCTTGCGCCGCCTTGGCCTGGCCATAGAGTTCCTGCACGCGCGGGTTGTCCTCGCCGGTTCCTGTTTGCGCGACCGGCAACATCGTCAACGCCATCAGGGTTGTCAGAAGGCCATACTTCATCCCGAAATTACCTTTGCTATACACTATAACGATAGGCATGGGGCGCATGGCGGGGGCTGGGCTGTGGGTCGGCGCGTGTATTTGGACGCTGACGGCCGGTCAAGGTCCGGCGGCGAGCAAGCGCGTTCTGCCCGTCCCGTTTCAATTCAGCGACGTGGCTGAAGCCGCGGGAATCCACGCGGAAATGCGCTGTGGCGGACCGGAAAAGCGGTGGATACCTGAGGCCAATGGCAGCGGCGCCGCATGGCTGGATTACGACAACGACGGCCTGATCGACTTGCTCATCGTGAATGGCGCCACGATGGAGCAACTGCGCCGCATCGTAGCCGGGCTGCCGCCCGCGTCCAACCCCCACGGAGTTTACCTCTTCCACAACCTGGGCAAAGGGAAGTTTGAGGATGTCACTGAGCGGGCAGGTCTCTCCAATGCCTATTGGGGCACCGGAGCAAACGCCGCGGACTATAACAACGACGGCTACACCGATATCTTAATTACTAACATCGGCGTGGATCTGCTGTATAAGAACAACGGCAACGGGACTTTTACTGAAGTCGGCGCGGCGGCGGGATTAAGTCGCGCCATCGAATGGCACACCGGCAGCGCGTTCGGCGATATCGATAATGACGGGTATCTGGATCTCTATGTCGCCGGTTATACCGACATTCATTCCATCTCACTTAGCGAACCTGCTCCGGTCTGTCCGTACAAAGGCGTGCCGGCCTTCTGCGGACCAATCGGGCTGAAGGCCGGGCACGGCGTGCTCTATCACAACAACGGCGACGGGACCTTCACGGATGTCACGAACCGGTCCGGAATCGGCGAGACCAGGCTCGCACATGGCTTCACCGCGGTGTTCGACGATTTCAACCGGGACGGCAAGATCGACCTGTTTGTAGCGAATGATTCGGACCCCAACTTTCTGTTTCTGAATCAGGGGGACGGGACTTTTAAAGAATCGGCGCTGGAGCGTGGGGTGGCGGTGAACGTGGACGGCCGCGCGCAGTCGAACATGGGAGTCGCCGCCGGTGATTTCGATAATCAAGGACAGTTGGCCGTTTTTATCACCACCTTCTACGACGACTACTTTCCGCTATTCCGGCAGGATAAGTCCGGATATTTCGAAGACGTCGCTCTGTCTGCCGGGCTGGTATCCATCACCAAGCCTTACCTGGGATGGGCGTGCGGATTCGCCGACTTCGACAACGACGGCCGGCGCGACCTGTGGCTGGCCGCCGGACATGTGTACCCGCGATTCCCGCACTACCTGCAATCGTTCATCGCTCTTCGTAACGAGGGTGGCTCATTCGCACCCGCAGTCAGCTACCCCGCGGTACCAGAGAACTCGTATCGCGGCGGCTGCGCGGGCGACTTCGATAACGACGGCAGGATCGACGTCGCGGTCTTGCCGATTGCGGGCCGGCCTTTGCTTCTGCACAACGACACTTCCGGGTCTTATTCATGGATCGGCCTCTATCTTCGCGGCACCCGGAGCAATCGGGATGCAATAGGATCGAGCGTCGAGGTGGCTTATTGCGGTAAGACGCAGTTCGAGACCGTCCGCAACGGAGGTAGTTAC
>Ga0335080_10007407_pt1 | contig 11384 bp, 9 predicted proteins | sample Lox_Sample_34_FD_206720 | JGI IMG/M metagenome (GOLD analysis project Ga0335080, IMG submission 206720) | Soil microbial communities from Loxahatchee National Wildlife Refuge, Florida, United States - Lox_Sample_3.4 | ecosystem: Environmental > Terrestrial > Soil > Wetlands | place: USA: Florida...
GCGCGTGGGGCTACCGGCAGACCGTGGGCGGCGAGATCGACCCCAATCTCTATCCCGACGCGGTGCGCTCGGTCTCGCCGCTGTCGGTGTTCGCGACGCGCGGCACGCCCGAGATGCTGGCGGCGCTGGATCTGCCGGCCATCCTCGAGCTCGAGCCGAAGAGCGGCGAGCGCCGCTACGTCGCGCTGATCGCGATGGACGACGCCGGCCGCGCGCGCCTGGGCATGGCGGGCGACCAACTCGAGATGGACCGCGACGAGCTCCAGCGCGTGTGGACCGGCCGCATGTTCTATCTGTGGACCAACTTCGAGTCCGTGCCCGCGCTGTCTTCCGGCATGAAGGGCACGGCCGTGCGCTGGCTGCAGGCGCGGCTCACCGAGCTCGGCTACCTGCACGCCGGCGACGCGAGCGCCGAGTACGACGAGCTCACGGCCAGCGCGGTGAAGGCGTTCCAGAGCGCGAGCTCGCTCGCGCCGTCGGGCGAGGTCGGGCCCGAGACGCTGATCGCCCTGTATCAGGCGCTCGACTACACCACGCCGCGGCTCTACCCGACAGGGGACGAGTCGTGAGCACGATCCTCGAAGCGCTGCGCAAGCTGCAGCGCGAGAAGCAGGCCGTGAGCCCGCCGCGCGACCTGCGCGGCTCGGTCACGGACGAGTTCGGCGCGGCGCGCGGCCGGCGGCGCGGCCGGGGCGGCGTCGCGACGTTCGCGCTCGTGCTCGTGGCGTGCCTCGCGCTCGCTGGCGGCGCAGGCTTCTGGCTGTACAGGAGCGGCAAGCTGACGCTGCCGCACCTGGGCGGCGCGGGGCCGCGAGCCGTCGCGCAGGCCGCTGCGCCCGCGGCACAGCCCGAGGAAGAGGGGCAGGGCGCGAGCGAGGCGGAGCTCGAAGCGGCCGAGCGCGAGGCCGACGCCGCCACGGCGGCCGACCCCGAGCCGGAGCCCCCCGTCGCCGCGAATCCGACGCCTCCGCCCGCAGAGCCGCCGACGCCGCAGGCCGAAGCCGAGGCCGAGCGCACGCGCCTCCAGGCCGCGCAGCAGCAGGCGCTCGCCGCACTGCAGGCGCAGCAGGCGGCGGAGGCCGCCGCGCAGCAGCAAGCGGCCGCGCAGCAGGGGGCGGCCCAGGCCGCGGCACCCGCGCCTCCGCCGGTGCCGACGCCCGCTCCTGCGGCCGCGCCCGTGCAGACCGCGCAGGCCGCGCCGCCAGCGCAGCCCGCGCCTCAAGCGAAGCCCGCAGCCGCGCCGAAGCCCAAGGCCGCCGCGGCGCCCAAGCCCGCCGCCAAGCCCAAGGCGAAGCCGGTCGTGCCCGAGATCCAGCCCGACGTCGTGGCGGACACCACGCCCGACGCGGCCGACCCGTTCCCGCCCGTGCGAGTCACGAGCATCCGCTGGCACCCGCTGTCCGCCCGGCGGCTCGTGAACCTGCGCTTCGAGCAGCAGAACGTGAACGACGCGCACGAGGGCGACGTCGTCGGCGGCGTGCTCGTGTACCGCATCGACCCGGGCGCCGTGGAGCTCCGCGTCGGCTCGACGAGCCGCGTCGTGCGCCCGATTCCTTGAGCGCGGCGCCCGGCGAAGAGCTCGAGCTTTCGATCGAGAGCCTGGCCGCCGGCGGCGACGGCGTCGCGCGCGCGGACGGCCTGGCGGTGTTCGTGCCGCGCAGCGCGCCCGGCGACCGCGTCCGCGCACGAGTCACTGACTCGCGCCCGCGCTTCGCGCGCGCCGAGATCGTCGAAGTGCTCGCACCCGGCCCCGCCCGCCGCGAGCCGCCGTGCCCGTACTATGGTCGCTGCGGCGGCTGCGACTGGCTGCACCTCGACGAAGCCGAGCAGCTGCGCGCGCGCGCCGCGATCGCCCGCGAGGCGCTCGCGCGCATCGGCGGGATCGCGGCGCTGCCCGAGCTCGAGCTCGTGGCCTCGCCGCGGGCGCTCGGCTACCGCGCGCGGGCGCGCGTCGCCTACGAGCCGGGGCGCGTGGGCTTTCGCTCGCGCGGCTCGCGCGAGGTGGTCGACGTCGAGCGCTGCGCCGTGCTCGAGCCGGCCGCGCAGAGCGCGCTGGACGCCCTGCGGCGCGCGCCCCCGCGCGGCTCGGGCGAGCGCGAGCTCCGCGGCCGGGACGCGCTCGAAGTCGGCGGGCGCCGACTTTCGCTCCCGCCGGGCGCCTTCTTCCAGGCCAACGCGGCGCTCTGGGAGCGCTGGCTCGCGACGGTGCTCGAGCTGTGCGGCAGCGGCGCGCGCGCGGTCGAGCTCTACTGCGGCATCGGCTTCTACACGGCGGGGCTCGTGGAGCGCTTTGCGCGCGTCGTCGCGCTCGAAGGCGAAGCCGTCGCCGCGGCCGCCGCCGCGCGCAATGCGCCTGGCGCGGAGATCGTCAGCGAAGCAGCGGAGCGCTGGGCGCCGCGCGAGCTCGCGAAGCGCGCACCGGAGCTCGTGCTGCTCAACCCGCCGCGCCCGGGGTGTCACAGAAAAGTGTCGGACGCGCTCGCGGCGTGCGGTGCGAAGCGCGTCGTGTACGTCTCGTGCGAGCCCGCGACGCTCGCGCGCGATCTGGCGCGCCTCGGCGCGCGCTTTCGCGTCGCGCGGCTCGTGCTGCTCGACGCGCTGCCCCAGACGCACCACGTGGAGCTCGTGGCTCGGCTCGAGGCGGATTGACTTCTCGTCAATACGAAAAATAGAATCCGCCCGTCGAGAGTGAGCGAGCGGGGCAACGGGCGAGTGTGCGGAGCAGCGCCATCGGGAAGTCGGGCATCGGAAGTTCTCGCATCGGGCGTCGGGAGCTGCGAGTCGTTCCCCCGCGGGTCGGAGAGATCAGCCTGGCATGAGTCCAGCGACGGGTCCTGCGGCGAGAGGTCGCAGGGCCCGTCTCCTTTTCCGACTCTGCCGCGGACTGCACCGACGACGGTCGTCCGCTCGGTCAGTGGTAGGTCGGGCGGTCCTCGTCGCGGCGCGGGTCGCGCTCGTCGCGCCGCACGGCGCGGAGCCGATTGCGCATGCGCAGCCGGTGCCAGCGGTAGCTGATTGAGCGCCAGCCGAGCGCGCGGCGCAGCTCGCTGTGCAGGGTGAACGCGGCGACGAGCGCGCCGCCCAGGTGACCGACGTAGCTGATGTTCGCGCCGCTGCTCATCACGAACTGCAGCAGGAACAACGTGGGGACGAACCAGATTGCGCGGATCGGAATCGGCGGAATCAACAGCAGGATCGTGCGATCGGGCCAGAGCAGCGAGAACGCCGTGGCGATGCCGTAGATCGCGCCCGACGCGCCCAGCGTGGGCACGTACGCCATCTCGGGGTCCCACGTCGACGCGAGCGCGTTCCAGCCGAGGATGACGAAGCCGGCGCCGATGCCGCAGCGCAGGTAGAAGCGCAGGAAGCGCTCCGAGCCCCAGACCATCTCGAGCGGTGGGGCGATCATCCACAGGAACAGCATGTTCAGCGCGACGTGCCACGGCGAGCTGACCTCGTGCAGCCACATGTAGGTGAGCGGCTGCCAGATGCGGAGCCCGTGGAAGAAGCCGTGCACCGAGATCGCGCCGAGCTCGGTCAGCGGAATGCCCGTGCGCGCGAACACCACCTGCAGCAGCCAGATGACCGCGTTGGCGACGATGATCCGCTGCACCATCGGCGTCGCACCGGGGATGCCCGAGCCGAAGCCTCTGCCTCGATTGCGCCCGTACACGCGGGGAGGCTAGGGAATTCGCCCGGCCGGCGCTGGCGCGAGCGCCTCGAGCGCGCGCGAGGCGGCTGCTTCGTCGAGGCCGGCGAGATCCGCGATGGGCAGCGCCAGGCCGAGCTCGCCGCGCAGGCGCTCGAGCTCCGCGCGGCAGCGCGCCGGCTCGCCCCACAGCACCGCGTCGGCGGCCTCGTCGGGCGGGAGCTCGGCGAACCACGGCGCGTGGCGGCGGTACGCCGCCACGGTGTCGTCGCGAGCCCCGCCGGGCCGCGCGAACACCCACAGCCAGGTCGGCAGCGCGCGGCCGAGCCGCGCGCGCGCGGCCTCGAAGCGCGCGCGCAGGGGCGGCACGTTCGCGTCCCACACGTCCGCGTGCTCGCGCACGACCTCGAGCGCGCGCGGGCCCGCGGCCGAGATCGCGATCGGCACGGGCCGGTTCGGCGGAGTCACGCGCGCGCGATCGAGTGCGACGAAGCGCCCGTTCGCGGTCACCGTCTCGCCGCGCAGGAGCGCGCGCACCGCAGCCACGGTCTCCGCGAGTCGGGCGACCCGCTCGCCCGCGCCCGGCTCGGGCAGGCCGAGGCGGTGCGTCTCGCGAGCGGCGCCGACGCCGAACAGGGCGACCAGCCGGCCGGCGGCCAGGTCCTGCGTGGTCGCCAGGCTGCGGGCGAGCAGCGCGGCGTTCCAGAAGTGCGCCACGTGGATGGCGCCGAGCTGCACGCGCTTCGTCTCGCGCGCGAGCGCCGCGACGACGGCCGTGGGATCGTGGACGGGCCGATCGGCCGACGGCGCGGCGACCCCGGCGTCGCCGTCGACGAGCACCAGTGCGTAGCCGAGCGCCTCGGCGCGCGCGGCGAGGCGCAGGAGCGCATCGAGCCGCAGCCAGTGGCCCGTAAACGCGACGCCGAGCGGCGCCGCGCCCGCGGGGCTCACGGGCGGCCGCGCCGCGCGGCGAGGAACAGGGCGGCGATGCTCTTGCCGTCGCAGATCTCGCCGCTGTCGATCATCGCGAGCGCGCGCTCGAGCGGCACGACCTCGCTCTCGAGCACCTCGTGCGCTTCGGGCGCGGCGCGTCCCGCGACGAGGTCGTAGGCGCAGAACAGGTGGATGCGCTCGTCGGTGAAGCCCGGCGTGGTGAGGATCGAGCCCGTCTTCTCGACGCGGCCGGCGCGGTAGCCGGTCTCCTCCTCGAGCTCGCGCGCGGCGCAGTGTGCCGGGTCCTCGCCGCGGTCGAGCTTGCCGGCGGGCACCTCCCAGATCACGCCGCCCGCGGCATGTCGGAACTGGCGCAGCAAGACGATGCGCTCGCGGTCGAGGAACGGCACGACCGCCGACGCGCCGGGGTGCCGGAACAGCGCCAGGGTCGCGCGCTCGCCCGACGGCAGGTCGACCGTGTCGAGCCCGAACGAGCCGACGTTGCCTTCCCAGAGGACGCGGCGTTCCACGAGGGCCATGGGCGCGCAGCGTAGCCTAGAATCGGCGCGCGATGGCGGATCTGCGCGCGCGCTTCGAGTCGTTCCGCGAGGCGCGCGAGCGCGCGCGGCTGGATCACGCGGCGGGGCTCGCCGACGCGTTCGACCCCGAGCGGATCGAGGCCGAGTACGCCGACGTGACGAGCGGCGACGCGCTGCCCGCGCTGCGCGCCGATGCCGAGGCGGCTCACTTCGCGGGCGAGCGCGCGGCGCGCACGCGCTTCGTGCTGGCGGTGGCGCAGGCGGCGCTCGCGGCGTCGCTGCGCGAGACCGACGCGCACGTGGAGGCGCGCCGGCGCGCCGGTGCGGAGCCCGACGAGCTCGACGAGCTGCGCTCCGAGCGCATCGCGCTGCGCAGCACCGCGCTCGCCAAGCTCGGCTTCGCGAGCGCGCGAGCCTTCGCCGAGGCGCTGCGTCCCGGCGTGGACTACGCGCTCTGGTCCGCCGGCGCGGCGCGCGCGCTCGCCGCGCTCGAGCCCGCGCTGCGCGACGCCGGGGGCGCGCCCGGCGCCGAGCCGAGCTTCGCCGCCGAGCTGCCCGCGCCGCGGCTCCGCGCCGCGCTCGACTACGCGCTCGAGGGTCTGGGCCTCGACCTCGAGCGCGTGCCGGATCTCGACAGCGACGGCGAGCCGCGTGCGGGCAAGGCGCCGCTCGCCTTTGCCGGCGCGCCGCGCGTGCCGGGCGACGTGCGGCTGGTCTACGCGCCGGCGGCGGGGCTCGCGGCGCACGGCGCGCTCTTTGCCGCGGCGGGCAGCGCGCTCCACGCCGCGTTCACGTCGCCTGCGCTGCCGCTCGAGCGCCGCGCGCTCGGCGACCCCGCGCTCCCGGGCGGCTTCGGCGAGGCGCTGCGCGCGCTCCTCCGCGAGGCGCGGCTCGGCGCCGCGCTCGCGGGCGTGGCCGAGGAGCACTTCGCCGCGGTCGCGCTGCGCGCGCGCCTGCTCGAGCTGCGCCGCACCGCGGAGCGCGTCGCGGGCGAGCTCGCGCTGGCGGAGCTCGCGCCCGGTGCGGGCGCGCCGCAGCTCGGCCCTGCCGGCTTTCTCGCCTCGCTCGGTCCGGCACTGTCCTCGGTCGACGAGCTCCGCGCGGCCTCGTTCGGCGCGCTCTTCGCGGGCGCGCAGCGCGCGCGCTTCGGCCGCGAGTGGTGGAAGGCGCGCGGCGCCGGCGAGCTGTTGAAGGAGCTCTGGAACACCGGCAGCAGCTACGGGCTCGAAGCGCTCGCGCGCGAGCTCGGCCTCGCGCCGCTCGGGGCCGAGGTCCTGCTCGAGGCCGAGCTCTCCCGCTAGCGCGCGCCCCGCGTCGTGTACCCTTCCGCGCATGTCGTGGAAGGAACAGATGGCCCCGATCGCCGTGCCCGGCAGCGGGCTCGTGCTCGAGGGTGTCTGGCAGAAGGGCGCGGGCCGCGGCGCCGTGATCGCCCCGCCGCACCCGCTGTACGGCGGCAGCCTCGAGCACCCGGTCGTGTCCGAGCTCGCGTACGGCCTGTATAAGGCCGGCATTGCCTCGCTGCGCTTCAACTGGCGCGGCGTCGGCGGCAGCCAGGGCCGCATCACGGGCGACTGGGCCGCGGCGGAGGACGACTACCTGGCCGCGCTCGAGCAGGTCGCGTCGACCCTGCCGCCGCCCGTGATCGCCGCGGGCTACTCGTTCGGCGCCGCCGCGGCGCTGCGCGTGGGACTCAAGGACCCGCGCGTTTCGGAGCTCCTGCTCGTCGCGCCGCCCGCGGGCATGATCGAGTCCCTGCCGCTCGACACGTTTCGCGGGCCGATCCACGTGATCGTCGGCGGGCGCGACGAGTTCGCGCCGCTCGACGAGCTGTCGACCCTGCTCGAGGGTCTGCCCAACGCGAACCTCGACGTGATTCCCAAGGCGGATCACTTCTTCGGCGCGCAGGGTCTCGCCGAGCTCGCCGAGCTGGCGCGCGGCGCCGTCTCCTAGCGCAGCCTGCTCTGGCCGCCGTTCGCCGCGGGCGCGCGCGAGTCGAGTCACTCGGTGCGCGCACGCGCGTTGTCGCGCAAGGCACATGACTTGCTCTCCCGGCTGCGGCCCGTGGGGAGGTGAGTCATGGACGAGTCGATCCTGTTCGTTTCGGATGCGCCGGTGCGCGAGGGCGACGGCGCCTCGCTCTACGCGGGCGCGACGGTCGCGCTGCGCGACGACGTCGCTGCCGCACTCGGCGAGCGCGAGTTCAGCGCGATCTGCCTCGACCGCACGCGCGTGGACGAGGCGCTCGCCGACGCGCGCTGGCTGCGCCGCCGCCGCAATCGCCTGCCCGTGATCGCGCTGGTCGACACGGGCGACGTGGCGCGCGCGCACGAGCTGTTCAGCGTCGGCGTGCAGGAGATCGTGGTGCGCGACGCGTCGAGCGACGCGAGCCTGCGCACGCGGCTCGCGGGCCTGGTCGCGCCGCGCGCACCGTCCCGCCCGCTCGGCTCGGCGGGCGGCGTGGCGGCGCGCAGCCCCGCCATGCGCGCGTGCCTCGAGCTCGTGCGCAAGGCGCAGCGCAGCGACGCGACGGTGCTGCTGCTCGGCGAGACGGGCACGGGCAAGGAGGTGCTCGCGCGCACCGTGCACGAGGGCGGCCGCCGCGCGCGCGGACCGTTCGTGGCGATCAACTGCGCGGCGTTCCCCGAGACCTTGCTCGAGAGCGAGCTCTTCGGTCACGACCGCGGCGCGTTCACCGGCGCGAGCCGCTCGCGGCCGGGTCACTTCGTGCAGGCCAACGGCGGCACGCTGTTCCTCGACGAGATCGGCGAGACCACGCTCGGCTTCCAGGTGAAGCTGCTGCGCGCGCTGCAAGAGGGCCGCGTGCGGCCGCTCGGCGCCGACCGCGAGTCGCCCGTCGACGCGCGCATCATCGCGGCGACCAACCGCGACCTCGAGGCCGAGGTCGAGGCCGGGCGCTTCCGCCGCGACCTGTACTTCCGCTTGAACGTGTTCCCGATCTCGCTGCCGCCGCTGCGCGCGCGCATCGAAGACGTGGTGCCGCTCGTGCTGCACTTCCTGGAGCGCAGCGGCGAGCTGACGTCGCTGCGCGGCGTCGCGGCCGACGCGCGCCACCTGCTCGAGACGTATCCGTGGCCCGGCAACGTGCGCGAGCTCGAGAACGAGGTCGCGCGCATCGTGACTCACGCCGAAGCCGGCGCCGAGATCACCGCGCGCATGCTGTCGCCGCGCCTGCGCGGCGGCGCGCCCGAGCTGCCGCGCGCCGCGGCGAGCGAGACCCTGCGCCAGGCGATCGCGCGCTTCGAGTCCTGGTACTTGAAGCAAGCGCTCGAGCGCAACCAGGAGCGCCGCATCGCCACCGCGCGCGAGCTCGGCATCACGCGCGAGTGTCTCTACAAGAAGCTCCGCCGCTACGGCATGCAGTGAGTGCGGCTCACTCGGCGTGCAGGCGGTTCGCGACGAGCGCGGGGATCAGCACCAGATTCGTGAGCAGGATGAGCGACAGGCCGAGCGTGAGCAGCACGCCCAGGCTCGCCATGCCGGGGTGCGGCGAGATCGCGAGCGTGCCGAAGCTCGCGATCGTGGTCAGGTTCGACTGCACGACGCCCGCCGCCGTGCTCGTCTCGAGCAGCTTCTCGCCGGCGGGCAGGTGGCGCGAGCGGTGCACCAGGTGGATGCCGCTGTCGATGCCGATGCCGAGCAGCGCCGGCAGCACCAGTACGTTGGCGAAGTTGAACGGCAGGTTGAAGATCACGCCGATCGCCGCGAGGATCGCCGCCGAGAGCGCGAGCGGCGCCAGCGCGATCAAGGTGTCGACCACGCGGCGCCACAGCACGAAGAGCAGCAGCGCGATGGCGAGCGCCGCGCCCGCGAGCGCCTCGCGGAACGCCTTCACGACCACGCGCGCGGACTCCACCGTGGTGACCGCGATGCCCGTCGCCTGCGGCAGCACGGCGACCGCGGCGTCGGCGAAGCGCTGCAGCTCCTTGTCGTCGCGGCCGAGGTCCGCCTTGGGATAGGCGTCGACGCGCACGCGGCCGTCGGCCGCGACGGTGTCCTTGATCAGCTCGGGCGGCAGGTCCTGCGCCGACACCGGCTGCGCCGACAGCGCCGTCTCGACGCGGTGCACCTGGTCGGGCAGCGAGCCGACCACGCTCTTCTCGAGCCGCTCCAGCGCCTCGGCGCGCGCGGGCTCGTCCGCGGCCGCGAGCTCGTCGACGAACCCGCTCACCGCGCCGCGCAGGCGGTCGAGCGCCGCGCGCGTCTTCGCGTCGAGCGTGGGCGGCATCTCGGCCGTGTTCGCGAGGAAGCTTCGCAGCGCGGCGATCTCGTCGTCGGGCGTCGGCGCCCGCGGCACGGAGTCCGCCGCCGGCGGCGGCGCCATCATGAGCGCCACGTCCTCGAGGATCGCGAGCTTCTGCTCCTGGTCCTCGGGAATGAAGTCGGACAGCGTCATGGTGTGGTCGACCGTGTCGAGCTTCTTCAGCCGATCGGCAACGGCGTCGGCGGACGCGCGGTCCTTCGCGAGCACCGTGACGCTCCACGGCGAGAGCCCGTCCGTCGAGAGCAGGTCGTTGAACGCGGTCACGGAATCGGCGGTCTGCACGCGGAGGCGCAGCGGGTTGTACTCGAAGCGGACCTTCAGCACGAACGGCACGCACGCGATCGCGAGGCCGAGCGCGCCCAGGCGCACGCCGCGCGCGTGCCGCATGGGGAAGGTCACGATGCGCTGCGACCACGCACTCGCGGGCTTCTCGGCGCGCGGCTTCGGCAGCGGCGGCTTCAGCAGGATGATCAGCGGCGGGATCAGCGTCAGGCTCGCGATCACCGAGATGATGATTCCGCCCGCGGAGATCACGCCGAGCTCCGCCACGCCCACGTAGTCCGTGGGCGCGAAGGCCAGGAAGCCGATCGCGACCGTCACCGCCGCGAGCAGCAGCGACAGCCCGACGTCCTTGGCCGTCTCGCGCAGCGCGGCCGCGGAGTCGCGCGAGTGGCCGTACAGGTCTTGCCAGCGCAAGCAGAAATGCACGCCGAAGTCGTCGCCGAGCCCGATGAACAGCACGGCGAACGCGACCGACACCATGTTGAGCGAGCCCACCGTCACGGTCGCGAACGCGAACGTCCACACGAGCCCGACGGACAGCGCCAGGGTGGTACACGCCATGAGCCGCCAGCTGCGCAGGCCGAAGTAGAGGATCGCGGTGACGGCGATGAAGGAGAGGATCCCCGAGATCGCCGTGCCGTTCATGACGGTCTCGAGCTCCTCCGACGACAGCGCGAGCTCGCCGGTGACGCGCACGCGCACGTCGGTGCCCTCGCCGAGCCCGATCTCGTGCGCGAGCTCGTGGATGCGCGCGAGCGACGCCTCGGCGGGGACGATCGCGGTGTAGTCGACGATCGGCTGCACGACGACCACGCGGCGTTTGGTCTCGGGCAGTGACTCGCCGAGCAGCACCTCGCGCCACGACACGGGCGCGGAGTGGCCGACGCGCTCGGCGTCGACGGCGCGCGCGAGCCGGTCGAACACGGGCGCGAGCTCGACGACGGTCGCGTCGCCCTTGCGCAGCGAGTCCGCTGCGCGGTCGAGCAGCACGAACAGGCCGCGTAGGCTCGAGTCGCGGCGCAGCTCGGCCAGGTACGGCTGCACTTCGGCCAGGTGGTCGGCGAGCTTCGAGAGCTCGTCGGTGGACAGGTACAACAAGCCGTTCTTCTCGAAGAACGGCCCCTCGCCGGGCACCTCGACGCTGCGGAACAGCTTCGTCTCCTGGCGCAGCCGGTCGCGCAGCCGGAGCGCCGCGTCGCGCGCGCGCTCGGGCGTGGCCGCGTCGACGACGACGAGCAGCGGGTCGTTCGACTCCGGGAACGCGCGCGTGATCTCGTTCCAGGTCTTCTGGTGCGGCAGATCCGGCGAGAGCATCGCCGCGAGGTCCATGTTGATGCCGAGCTTCTCGTACGTGTAGAGCCCGAGCACCGCCGTCACGAGCGCGGCGGCGACGAGCGTCGCAATCGGGCGCGAGCGGACGAAGTCGACCCAGCGCGCGACCGCGCTCCCGATCAGCTCGTCCATTCTGCCTTCACCCCCGATCGGCTATGCTGCGCCGAACCATGCATCATTCCAGGCGCGGCCGCAGGGCGGCCCTGTGTCTCTTCGTCTCGGCGCTCGCTGTGTCCGCGGTCGTTTCGCCGCCCCGCGCGCACGCCGCGGACGCCGCGCCCGCGAAGTCGGCGGATGCCGCAGCGGCCACGCCGGTGATCGATCGCTTCCACGCGCTGCTCCTGGACGTGATGAAGAACGCCGG
>Ga0335080_10007408_pt1 | contig 11383 bp, 8 predicted proteins | sample Lox_Sample_34_FD_206720 | JGI IMG/M metagenome (GOLD analysis project Ga0335080, IMG submission 206720) | Soil microbial communities from Loxahatchee National Wildlife Refuge, Florida, United States - Lox_Sample_3.4 | ecosystem: Environmental > Terrestrial > Soil > Wetlands | place: USA: Florida...
CGTCAGAAACATCACCACCAGAAACGCGGGAACATTGAACCCGAAATGCAGTCCCGGAGCGTAAAGCGAGTTCCCCGCAAGGTCGGATAGCCCGGAAGGTAAATAGGCGGGAGAAATCCATCGCAGCGCGGGATGCACTCCGAACCAGTCAAACATATCCACCAGGTGCGCCGAAAAGCCGACGCTGACCGCCATGTTGCTGACGGCATATTCCAGAATAAGATCCCACCCGATAATCCAGGCGATTAACTCGCCCATTGTCGCGTAAGTGTAGGTGTAAGCGCTTCCGGCAATGGGAATCATCGACGCCAGCTCCGCATAGCAAAGTGCGGTAAATCCGCAGACGATCGCGACCAGCACGAGAGAGAGCGCCAGGGCGGGGCCGGCCCCAGGCCGTCCCAGGGTCGCCGCGTGATGCACCATGTAGTCCAACAGGGGAGCGTTCAGGATTGAAGAGGTATCGAACTTCTGTCCCGCGATAGCCGTGCCGATAACCGTAAAGATTCCGGATCCGATTACCGCTCCAATGCCAAGCGCCGTCAGCGAAAGAGGCCCCAAAGTTTTCTTGAGTTTGCGTTCGGGGTCTTCGGAATCCAAAATCAGCTTGTCGATGGATTTGCAGCAGAGAAGTTGACTGCCCGATTGCGGTGCCGCATCGTGCTGGGTAGCAGGTTGTGCCAAGAGACAATGTCTCCTTCACCCGTTTTATGGAGCGTAATAGAAGGCACGGACGCGAACGCCCGTGCCCTCGCCAAGCCCAAATCGGCGTTGGCTGAAAACGAACAGCTCGAAGCTCGTCGCTTGTTCTACCGCTTCGCTTGCCCGCGAGCCATCTTCTTAACCTTGCGCTTTTTCGATCCACGCGCGTAGTCGCGCGGCTTCTTTGGTTTCTCGGCCTTGCTCTTCTTGCGTGCCGCCCGTTTCGCTTTCTTGCGTTCTTCCTTGCCAAGCTTCTTGGTATCCGCCATGAATGCGTTTCTCTCTCTCTTCTCTTGAATTGTCTTTCAAAGTTCTATGTTCCGGCCTTCAGTGCCCGCGACTCGTCATTCCGAGCCCGATGGAAGCGAGTGGACAAGGAATCCGCAGTTCTTGCTCGCGGCTCGAAACGCGCGACTCGAGGCTCAATCAGAACGGCGGAAACCGGTCCGACGCTCCCCAGCACTCGATGTCGTCGCTGTAATAAACCGATCCATGCTCATTCGTCTGGAGCACGCGCGCATCGGTCGCGGTGACAAATTCTACATACGGCCAGGTCTTCGACTTCGGATCGCGCTCTTGCAGCGCTTTGTTCTGCAAGGTATACCACTTCGCGCAGTCGCGCGCGTTGCGCGGGTTCACGTCGCCCTTCCGGTCCTGCGGATGCGCCGTATAGAAATTAAAAATCTGCAGGCCTTCCGGTTCCAGGTCGCCATCGGAGTTCATGACCTGCAATTCGATCACAAACGCGTAAATATCGATCGGTTTGTTCGTGCCAACTTCGGTGTCATGATAGAGCGTAAGCAGAACCGGCAACCCGTCCAGAATGTAATAGCCGTTATCACCGGTCGCCGGCTTTGTTCGTTCCGATTTCGCCGGACTATCCGCCGCCGGCCTTCGCTCTGTCTTGACCTGTTTACCCTGCCCAAAAACCACCCCACACATCAACATCCCCACCACTGTCACCACACCCGCTCGACCCAACGTGCCCATGCGCGTTCCCTTTCTGACGAAGTGCTGCTCGAAAAATTACTCAATTACAAAATTACTCAATGCCCTCAAGCTCTCTCCAGCTGCGCGTACTTCTCCACCAGCTTCTTTAATCCAAAGCGAGGAAATTGTACCGTAATCTTGGCCTCTTCCCCATCCCCCTCGCGCCGAAAAACCGTACCCTCTCCGTATTTCGGATGCTTTACCTTCTGCCCCGGCCTGAATCCGCGCTTTCCGCTGGGCTCTTCGACGTCAATCTTGGGCCGCGCAAACTTCTTCCCCCGCGAAGCGAAAAACTCCGCAATATTGTCAATCGAGTTGTAACTCTGCAAAGGCCGCGCGCCCTGAGAACCTCGCGAAGCCTGACCTCCCCGCGCCTTTACCCTTTGCGGATCCCATGCCGCACTCTGATCCTCATCCTCGTATGAATAGTGTGCCGCCTCTTTTTCAAAATGTGAGCGCGGGCGACTCGCCCGCGCGGCAGCATCCCAACCGGATGAATCGCGATCACTCCCCTGCCCGCTTCGCGAATACTCATCTCTCGAACTTCTCCTCCGGCCGCCGCCCAATTCCTCCACCAGCTCCGCCGGCACCTCGTCCAGAAACCGCGACGGCACCGAAGCCTCCGGCATATCCGTCCCATACCGCCGCCGGTAAACCGCCCGCGACAAAATCAGCGTATCCATCGCGCGAGTCATCCCCACATAACAAAGCCGCCGCTCTTCCTCAATCTGATCTGGCTCCATCAGCGTCCGCGAATGCGGAAACAGCCCCTCCTCCATTCCGGCCAGCACCACCAGCGGGAACTCCAATCCCTTCGCGGCATGCAGCGTCATCAACGTAATCTGCGCACTCTCGTCATACTGATCCGCATCGCTTACCAGAGCCGCATGATCCAGAAACTCATCCAGAGTCTCCCCGCGATCCTTCGAATCCATCGCCGCATTCACCAATTCGCGCAGGTTCTCGATCCGCGAATAAGCCTCCGGAGTATCCTCCTCTTCCAGCAACTTGATGTATCCAGTCCGGTCAATCAAAAACTTAAGCAACTCCGCGGTGTTAGCCGCCGCTCCCGGCGCCCGAAATCCTTCAACGGCATCATCCGGTGTCGAGCCGGGCGGTAATGAGGGGACGGGCGACTCGCCCGTCCGGTCTGAAGCTTCTTGTCCGCCGCCACCTTCCACGACATCATCAACATTTGCCCCAAAATCAAAACTGAAGTTGGCAGGATCAAAATCAGTCGAATCGTTCTCCGCATCTCGTGTAGGCACGGCTCGTGTGGGGGCGGTCGACTCGCCCATCCGGGCCGAGGGAAGTTCGGCAGTGCTCTCTTCAACGCCAGCACTCTCTTTCAGGCGCTCGGCATAATTGCCGGCCAGCATCGCTCGCCCATCCTCAATCAACTCCCGAAACGATTTCAGCGCTGCCAGCGCCCGCCCCGGCACCAGTTCCCGCATCACCGCCTCGCCCACCGCGCCCCACATCGACAATCCCGTCTCCAGCGCCAACCTCTCAATCGTCTCCAGCGTCGACTTCCCAATCCCTCGCGTGGGAGTATTAATCACCCGCAGCAGCGACACCGAGTCATCCGGATTCTGCACCACTTTCAAATACGAGATCATGTCCTTGATCTCGGCCCGCTCATAAAACGAGAACCCGCCCACCACGTGATATTTCAGCTGATACCGCCGCATCGCCTCCTCGAATAATCGCGATTGCGAATTCGTCCGATACAAAACCGCCGCCCGCGCCGTGTCGGCGTTCTCAACCGCAGCCTTCACATACTTAGCGATCGTATCCGCCGCAAACAGCGCCTCATTCTCCCCATCCGGAGCCTCGTAGTACCCAACCTTCGCCCCGCCCTGCCGCGACGTCCAAAGATTCTTTCCCTTGCGCCGCACATTGTTCGCGACCACAGCCGACGCCGCTCCCAAAATATTCTGCGTCGACCGGTAGTTCTGTTCCAGCCGCACGATCTTCGCCTCGGGAAAATCGCGCTCGAACTCCAGAATGTTCCGTATATCCGCCCCGCGCCACGAATAGATCGACTGATCCTCGTCGCCCACCGCGCAAACGTTATGCCGCTCGCCCGCCAGCAGCCTCATCAACTCATACTGCGGACGATTCGTATCCTGATACTCATCCACCAGCAGATACTGGAACCGCCGGTTGTAATACTCGCGCACCGCCGCCACTGACTTCAGCAATCGCGCGGCCTCGAGCAGTAGATCGTCGAAGTCCATCGCGTTCGCCTTGCGCAATTCCTTCCGATACTCCTCGTAAATGTGCGCAACCCGCTCCGTCTTCGGATCGGCAGACTGCAAATAAACTTCCTGTGGATCCAGCATGTGATTCTTAGCCCAGGAAATTCGCGACAACACAACACGCGGCGTCAGTTCTTTGTCATCCAGCCCCAGCCGCCGCATCACGCCCTTCACCACTTGCTGCTGATCGCTCTCGTCATAAATCACAAAATTCTTGGTCAATCCGATCGGAGGCTGTCCCGGCACAGTCGACGGAATCCGCAAAGCCTCGATGTCCCGGCGCAAAACCCGCACGCAAAAAGAATGAAAAGTAGAGATAACTGGTTTAGCAATACTCAACCTACCAACAAGCTTCTCGACGCGTTCCGCCATTTCCGCCGCAGCCTTGTTGGTGAACGTGACCGCCAGAATCGCCTCCGGCATTACGCCCATCTTCTCGATCAGGTAAGCAATCCGGAAGGTAATGACGCGAGTCTTCCCGCTACCCGCCCCAGCCAGAATCAGCACCGGCCCCTCGGTAGTCTCGACCGCCTCGCGTTGTTGAGGATTTAACTCGTCCAGGAACGACAAAAAAGTGCTCCAAAATTGCGATGGAGGAATTTTACAGGAAGCACGGACAATGACTTCTGATTGTTCTGATCGGCGCTTATTTGGTCGAAGCAACTGAAAGTGTTATTATGTTTCAATAAGTTATACACTCTAATATATTTATTCTAGTCATTGACATTCTATCTATGAGTATATATTCTTTTTGTATGGAGGGCAAGATGAGTGCCATGAATGCGACAAAGAAAATTGGAGCCGATGAGATAAGGGATTACAGCTCTAGAACCTTTGTCGCGCCCGCGCGACAAAAGGCCCAAAAGAGATTCTCAATTAAGGTGGGGGATGTGGTGCGAGAGCTGAAGTTGTATCGAAGCATTCCTGCCGTTTGTAGCGCTCTAAAGACGCGGGAATTTCAGAGAACCAATGGCTTGAAGTTGGTTGACGCGACTGGGCCCAAATCCGGGTTGAGCACGACGGTCGTGTTCACTTACGAATTTCTTGACCCGGAGCCGGACGCGGCCCGAGGTGGCAGTGACGACCCATGGTCCCGCTTGCGGGGCGCCCTGAAAGACGTCTTCGCCGAACTCGGAGGCGGCGAAGCCTACCTTCGCGCCGAGAGGCGCAACTTCTATGCGCCAGAGGATTGAGAATGAGTCGCATCTACTGGGACAGCATGCTGTTTATTTACTGGTTGGAGGACCATCCGCAATACGCGAAGCAGGTCGGTGCGATTCGCTCACGTATGAAGCAGCGTCAGGATCAACTCATTACTGGGGCTTTCACTTTTGGGGAAGTATTGGCTGGCGTCTACCGCAAAGGGCATGCCGATTTGGCCGATGAGTTTCGCGAAATTCTAAGAACAGTGGTCTCTGAAGTGGTGCCATTCACAACGGACACCGCCGATCACTATGCTCAAATCCGCGGTGCGCTCAATGTCTCGCCGGCAGATGCAATTCATCTCGCATGCGCGGCGGAAGCCGGCACCGACCTCTTCCTGACAAATGACAAAAGCCTCGTAGGCAAAATCGTACCGGGAATTCAATTTATTGCCATGCTCGACACGCCGATACTCTAATCGCGACAATCAATTAAACGTGCGCGCTGCCCTGTGTCGATCACTTGTATAATAAAAAATTGCGCTCATGAAGAAATCAACATCCGTATCCAGCGGGCTGGAATCATCGGGAACCCGTCGTCTCATCCGCTCCACCACCGTCCTCTGCGTCCGCCGCGACAACCACGTTGTCATGGCCGGAGACGGCCAGGTCACTCTCGGCGAGTCCGTCATCAAGCACGGAGCCAAAAAAATCCGCCGCCTCTACCAGGACAAAATCCTCGCCGGATTCGCCGGCTCGACCGCCGACGCCTTCACCCTCTTCAGCCGCTTCGAAGCCAAGCTCGAGCAATATCACGGTAACCTCGGGCGCTCCGCCGTCGAGCTCGCCAAAGACTGGCGCACGGATAAATACCTGCGCCACCTCGAAGCCCTGCTCCTGGTCTCCGACAAAGAGCAGACGTTTCTGCTCAGTGGCCAGGGCGACGTCATCGAGCCCGATACCGGCATCGCCGCCATCGGCAGTGGAGGTCCATTCGCCCAGGCCGCCGCCCAGGCGCTCGCCGATCACACAAACTTGTCGCCCCGCGAAATCGCCGAAGAATCCATGAAGATTGCGGGCCGAATGTGCATCTATACAAATGACAAGATCACGATTGAGGAGTTATAGCCCTCAGCTCTCAGCCATCAGCCGTTAGTAAATACGGTTTGGCTGAAAGCTGACGGCTGAAAGCTGACAGCTGAAAATGGCCATTTATTTACCCGGAACCGCCGAAGAAGAACAAGTAACACTCGACGAGCTCACGCCCCGCGAAATCGTCGCCGAGCTCGACAAATACGTTGTCGGACAAAAGGACGCTAAGCGCGCTGTCGCTATCGCGCTGCGCAATCGCATGCGCCGCCAGAAGCTCGCGCCTGAGCTCGCCGAAGAAGTCATCCCGAAGAACATCATCATGATCGGCCCCACCGGCGTCGGCAAAACCGAAATCGCCCGCCGTCTCGCCAAGCTCGCCAACTCGCCGTTCCTCAAGGTCGAAGCCTCCAAGTTCACGGAAGTCGGCTATGTCGGCCGCGATGTCGAATCCATGATCCGCGACCTCGTCGAGATCGCCATCGAAATGATCCGCGAAGAAAAGCTCGAAGACGTAGCCGACAAGGCGGAGCTCAACGCGGAAGAGCGCCTGCTCGACATCCTGCTTCCGCCCAGCGCCCCGTCTCCTTCAAGCGCGGCCTCATCGGGCGGAGTCGTAATCGACGCAAGTACCAGCCTAAGCGAGTCCGCGAACCGCACGCGAGAAAAACTTCGCCAGCAGCTCCGCGAAGGCAAACTCGACGACCGCACCGTCGAAATCGAAACGCGCGAGCGCAATTTCCCGTCCTTCGAAATCATCTCCAACCAGGGCGTGGAGGAGATGGACGTCAACCTCAAGGACATGCTTCCCAATATCTTCGGACAGCGCACCAAGAAGCGGAAGATGAAGGTCAACGAAGCTTTCGAATATCTGATTCAGGAAGAAGAGCAGCGCCTCATCGACATGGAGCAGGTTACGCGCACCGCCATCGACCGCGTGGAAAACTCCGGCATCATCTTCCTCGACGAAATCGACAAGATCGCCGGCCGGGAAAGCGGCCATGGGCCTGATGTTTCGCGCGAAGGCGTGCAGCGCGACATCCTTCCCATCGTCGAAGGCACAACCGTCAATACTCGTTACGGCATGGTCCGCACCGACCATATCCTCTTCGTAGCCGCGGGAGCCTTCCATGTCTCGAAGCCCAGCGACCTGATCCCCGAGCTGCAGGGCCGCTTCCCAATACGCGTCGAACTCCAGTCGCTCACCATGGACGACTTCATCCGCATCCTGACCGAGCCGAAGTCCTCGTTAACCAAACAGTACACAGCGCTCCTCGAAACCGAAGGCGTGAAACTGGAATTCACGAAAGATGCTCTTGAAGAAGTGGCCCGCTTCGCCTTCCGCGTCAACGAAGGCACGGAAAACATCGGAGCCCGCCGTCTCCATACCATCATGGAGCGAGTGCTTGACGAAATCAGCTTTGACGCTCCCGACAAGAAAGGTCAGCAATTCACGATCGACGCGATCTACGTTCAGAAAATGCTGAACGAGATTGTGAAGGACCAGGATCTGAGCCGCTACATCCTGTAACAGCAGTGTGGGGGCGGGCGACTCGCCCGCCCGGCCAGCAACTACTTCTCCACCGTAAACGTCACCGACCCCACTGGGCTAATCGCCGCCGAATTCCCCACTGAATTCCCCGAAGGCAATCCCGCCTGCACAGTCCCCACATCGCCCAGCGCCGCATAAAAATAAAGAGTGTGCAGCCCAATCGAAAGCCCGGAGAGCTTCACCGTAGCCGCCGATGTCAGAGTCCCGCTCACTGGCTTCAGCTTTGCCGTCTTCCAGTTGCCCTGCCATCCATCCAGCTGATAGAAGCCGATCGTCGGCACCGAAGCCGTAGACGAAAGCCCGAAGTTGCCGGCCGCGGTAACCTTGAAACTCGGCTTCACATTGTGCGTTCGGAACAGGGGCGAAGTCGCAATCGTCTGCGCGTCCTGCACTCCCTTGCCTGTCACCGCGATCGGAACACTGTCCTTGCCAGAGACTCCGGATGTCGGGAAAAACAAATTCGTGTAGCTGTAGCCCGCCGCCGCCAGAACGCCGGTTCCCATATCGAGCGTCATAGCCTGCGCCGCACCGTCATAGAGCGGCGGTATCGCCGTCACCGTGCCCGATTGCTCGTCGATCGCCGCCACCACCGACGCGCTCGTGTTGAACACGCTGCCCACATACACGACGTTGGTCAGAGGATTCACGCACAAGCTGGCCGCTCCCGTCAGAGCGGGAATTGTTTTCTCCGAGAAATCGGTGACCAGCTTGTTTTTCTTTCCGCTCATTTCATAAACATGCGTCACGCCATTGCCATCGCCCATGCCGATGTAGTAATTCCCGCTGTTCGGGTTCACCGCCAGGGACTCCATTTGGCTGAATGGAAGAGAAACCGTCGTGACCACCGAATGCGTGCTCGTGTCGATCACGGTCAGTTTCTTGCTGCCGTCCAGAACGTAAAGCCGGTTCGCATCGGTGTTAATCGCCTCCGCAAAAACCTGTCCGCCCAGAGTAATCTTCGTGACGAGCGCCCCCGCCGCCGGATCCACTACGTACACCGCATTCACCCCGCCCAGATATCCCAGATTGTGCACTGGGTCGACAACAAGTGACGCGAACTCCGCGAAACCCGTCAGCACGGTATGCAGCAGGGCATTCGTGGAGCCGTCCAGGACAAAGAGATTCCCGGTTATTGAATCCCACTCGAGAATCTCGTTCGTCGCATAATCCACCGCAATCGCGCCAATGTTCGCGGAGGAAGGAATCGAGGTGAGTGGTGTCGCAACGTTCGTCTGTCCGTCCACCACATAAGTGGCGCCGGCGTTAATTCCGGCGTAGATCTTGTTGGTCGCCACGTTGACCGCAACACTGCCCAAATTAATCGTGCCGAGCGGAATCGCCGTCACCCCCGCCGGATTTTGCCGCGTCCCGTCTGCTCCAGCGCCCGCCGCTGCCTCATTGATTGCAAACAGAGTTCCCAGCCGCAGCGTATACACCATGCCCGTCGCCGGATTTGAATCGATGTAATTGAAGTTGATGCTGTTGCCGTCGAAGCTCCCCTCGTATGCGTCGACCAGTTCGCGCGGCGAAATGTCATACACACAAACTGTGCCGTCAGCCATGTTCGTAATAAACAGTTTGCTGCCAATCGGGTCGAACGCCACGCCCGCCACGCCCAGTCCCGAATTCAGAATGTGGTAGTTCGACGGAAAGAGCGGATTGAGCAGGTCAACCAGGATCACCGCATCCGTCCCTCCCAGCACCACCACCATCTGATTGGTCGATGGACTGATGGCCAGGCCATTCGCGCCCTGAAAGCCAGTGAAGTAAGCGTCGCCGAGCGTGACTTCTCCGCTCCCGTCGCTGAAAAAAACATTTCCGTCGCCGGTGTCCGCCTGCAGAAAAAGCCCATTCGGCAGCGAGCTGTCATAAGCGGTGGCGAACGGTTTAGCGCCGGAGTCGCCCGTCTGCGTCGACACCGCAAATCCATTTCCCGCCTGAATGGTCGTATGCAGGTTCGCCGTCGGGCTTACCGCCACCGCCACATTCGTGATCGGATCGACCGAAATCGAAGTCGTGCCTGTCGCCACCGGAATCGTCGTGACAATTTGCTTCTGCGCGCCATCGATAACCACAACCGATCCCGAACCGCCCGAACAAGCCACAAACAACGTATGCGCCACCACATTCACGGCCATCGCGGTCGGTGGCAAAGACGTAGAGATCGTCTTAAGCAGCGTGCCCTTCGTGTCGTCGAGAATTTCGATCTGATTCCGCGCGGTGTCCATCACATAGACTTCCCCAAGCGCGCCGTCCACGGCCAGCGCCGCCGGCGTTCCACCCACGTTCCACGCGGCCTGAACCGTCGTGGTCTTGATCGGAGAAATCGTTCCAGCGGTCGAGTTGCCCACGTAAACCAACCCAGCCGCCGGATTCGTCGCAATCGCAATCGGCCCGGTGCCTACCGTAAGCGTCTTCGTGACCTTAAGCGTCTCCGTGTCGATCACCGACACCGAGTTGCTCCCCTCATTTACCACATAAGCGAGGTGCGCCGAGGAATTCACGACAACCTGAACCGGCTTCGATCCCACGCCAAGCGTCGTCAGCAATGTCGCCGCATTGCCGGGCAGGGCGAGCAGAAGAGCGCACGCAAGAAACGCGGCGAGACGAAGGAATCGGGATTGGTTGCCCGCTCCAGCATTGCGCTGGGAACGGGATGCGGACGGACGGACTCGGGCACACTTGTCCTTAACAATTCGATGAACGATCATTCGGTAGCCTTTGGGGGAAGGTGAATCGACAAACTCGCCGGGACAGCTTAAAGGCAAACCCGCTCGAGCGCAACCGCATTTCTCGAAAAATGCAGTTGAAATGAGGCTCACAGCACGCTTTCTCGCGGTGTAACCCAGGGTCGCATTGGATGGTGTGCGCCCCATTTTGAGAAGCAGTTCCGATGGTGGGGAACGGGTTTGATTGTGGGGGGCCGGTCTGATTGCGAGAGCAGGTTCGATGGGGAGGCGGGCGACTCGCCCGCCCTCGAACCGGATTTGTCGTCGCCGTGCTTCCGTCCGCCTCTGGTAAGCTTTTCATTCCGCATGGACCGACGACTCGTAGCCCTGTGTGCTCTGTGCCTCCTGCTCGCCGGCTGCGCCCAAACCGGTCCACCGCTCCCGCCCTCGCTCGAACTGCCCAAGCCGCCAACCGACCTGCGAGTCTCGCGCAAAGGAAATGTCGTCACGCTGACCTGGAGCGAACCCACCCTGACTACCGATCGCCAAACCGTCCGCTACGTAGGTCCAACGCTGATCTGCCGAAGCCTGGAATCGGAGATGACGGCCTGCGGCAACTCGCTGGCAATAGCGCCCCCGCCTCCGGCGGCCACCACTCCGCGGCCCGCGAAAAAATCACAGCCGAAGCCCACTCCCGAGATCCAAACCTACATCGACACGCTCTCTCCCAGCATCCTGAGCAGCGAGCCCAACGCCGAACTAACCTATGCCGTCGAAACTCTCAACCGCCACGCAAGAGGGGCGGGCGTATCTAATCGCGTTCACGTTACCGCAATCGCGACGCTGCCAGCGCCATCCGATCTCACCGCGAAGCTCACCGAGGACGGCGTTGATCTAACCTGGACCAGCGCCTCTGATCCGCCAACCAAGGCGGGAGTCGAATACCGGTATCGTATCTACCGAAGAAATGTAAGTGCGGGC
>Ga0335080_10007410_pt1 | contig 11382 bp, 8 predicted proteins | sample Lox_Sample_34_FD_206720 | JGI IMG/M metagenome (GOLD analysis project Ga0335080, IMG submission 206720) | Soil microbial communities from Loxahatchee National Wildlife Refuge, Florida, United States - Lox_Sample_3.4 | ecosystem: Environmental > Terrestrial > Soil > Wetlands | place: USA: Florida...
CTGCAGTTTCTTGCGGCCGTCGTCGCTTTCGTCCTTGTTAATTCTCCACGCACCGAAAATGGTCTTGCGCGCAGGAAGCTCTGGTTTTCTGGGTGGAGGGGGAACGGGATCGGCGGTACTAGCGGTGGAAGGAGGAGGGGTCATGGGCCCCGGCGGAGCCTGTGCCTGCAAAACTCCAGCTCCAAGCAGGCAAGTGCCTGCAAGAAGAATCGTCCTACTGTGCTGCATCATTTTCATTTTCTCCGCCCGCCAAGTCGCCGGGCCGGCCTTCTGGAAAATTCCCCGTGAACCAACTGGAAGTTCCCGTTGCCGACCTATTCTCGCGCTGATGAATAGGATTCGCCAGTGCTTGCCAAAGGCTGCCCAGGCCCTTGTGTAGCCCGTAGCAACTGTTCTATACGAGCCAGTCACCCAGGTCGCGCGCCCGTTCCAGCAGCCCCAGAGCCCCCAAGTCCCGGAAACGCTTGGCTCTCTGCCTATAGTCCATGTCTTTTTTCGAAAGGATCGCCAGGAAGGGCATTCGCGCCGCTTTCGCCGCCAGAGCATCGTCCACATTATCCCCGAGATACAACGCGCTCTTAGGATTTCGACCATTCAAAATCAACCGCAAGCCCTCGGGATTCGGCTTCTTCTTGGCATCGTCCATGGTAATCACGGTGCGAAACGATCGCGCCGCCGGCCATTTTTCAAACGTGTAGGCGAACTCTTGTCGCGTCCGCCCGGTAAACAAGTTCAGCTCCCGGTTCCGGCTCCAGTTCTCGATAATCTTTGGCGTGACCAGCAGCTTTTCTCTCTGCACGTTTCCGGGCTTGCCGTCTTGTCCCCAGTAGAATGGCTGAAACGCTTCCCTCGCTTGTTCGTACGTGGTCGGAACGCCCAGCGCCGTCGCCCACCTCGACACCATCATCCAATCGTCGTTATTCCCCGGTTGCCGCTTCCATTCATAGAATTCCGCCCACGTCGGCTTTTTCCCCGTCAGATGCTGAATCGTCTGCAATCCCGAACGCCAGTAGGTCTCCCGGACGTCCACCAGCACACCGTCGACGTCAAAAATCAAAATTTGCGGGTCCAGCTTTTCCTTGGCTGAGGGCTTCTTTCCTGACTTCTTCACCTGTAGTGTCCTTTCGGTTGACGCTCCAGTTTACTTGTTTCTCTCCGGGAGTCGCGAACCGCGATTACTGGCTCGCTTCTATTCTCCTCGCACGCTTCTTGTGATACACCTCCCGCATGGTCAATGAAGAACTGCGCCACGAACTCCTGGCCATGCGCGACGAGGACCTCACTGTTCGCGAAGAATTGCTGAAGGCCAACCAACTCGGCGGACCGTACCAGCCGCGCATGGAAGCGATTCACGTCAAAAATCCCGAGCGGCTTAAGGAATTAATCGTCAAACATGGCTGGCCTTCGGAGGATCTCGCCGGTCCTGATGGCGCGGAAGCCGCGTGGCTAATCGCGCAGCATTCCATCGGCGAGCCCAGTTTTGTGCGTCATGTGCTTCAACTCGTGCGCGCCGAAGCCGAACAGAAACGTGTGCCTGCTTGGCACGCCGCGTATCTGGAGGATCGCATCGCCCTCTTCGAAGGCCGTCCGCAACGCTACGGTTCGCAATGGATCGATGATCCTAGGGACGGCCTCGCTCGTCCCTGGACTCTTGCTTATCCAGACCGCGTGAACGAATTGCGTAAGAACGTCGGACTCAAGCCGCTTGCGCCACTCCCTCCTCCGGGTCTGGAGGTCGATCCCAAAGTGCGCCAGAAAGATGAGGCCGAACCGCCAGTGGTGGCTCGACTGGCTGGTCGCGCGCGGTTGACGCAATTCAAACGGCCGGACGTGACCCCGATTCTGTCCCACGGGACAGGTTGTCTCCGCTCTTCCCTCTATCTACCCTGATACGCACTGAGGGACGCGCTCCAGCCACCCCAAGAGACTTCACATGTACAAGCTCCGCACGCTTACCCGCAAACTGGCCTTGGTGTGTGCAACTGGCGTCGCGCTGGGCCTTGTCTCTTGCAGTTCCATGTCCACCGGCGGTGGCGGAGGCGGCGGGAATTCTCAGCCTCCTGCGCCCCCCACTTCCTTGCAGGCCACAGCCGGAGATGCGCAAGTCTCTCTGACCTGGAGCGCCAGCACCGGCGCGACGAACTACAACGTGAAACGCTCCACGACCAGCGGGGGACCCTACACCACAATCTCATCGCGCAGTTCCCCGGCTTTCACCGATTCTGGATTAACAAATGGAACCACTTACTACTACGTTGTCAGCGCGGTGAACTCCGCCGGAGAGAGCGCCAATTGCCCTCCAGCCTCCGCGAAGCCTTCCGCGCCGCAAACGATTCCTGCGATTCCTAGCGGCGTGCAGGCCACCGCAGGGAATGCGCAGGCCGCTCTGAGTTGGGCGGCAAGCACTGGTGCGGCAAGCTACAACGTGAAACGCTCCACGGCGAGCGGGGGTCCCTATACGACTGTTTCATCGCCGACAACTACCAGCTTCACGGACACGGGACTCACGAATGGCACGACCTACTACTACGTGGTGAGTGCGGTGAACTCGGCTGGCGAAAGTGGCAACTCTTCGCAAGTCTCCGCAAAGCCCGTGGCACCGCAGGCCGCCCCGGCAACGCCGTCCGGCTTGCAAGCCACGGCCGGCAACGCACAAGTGAGCCTCTCGTGGAACGCCAGCACTGCCGCGACCAGCTATCACGTAAAACGCTCCACAACAACCGGTGGGCCGTACACCACAGTTTCGTCTCCCACCAATACCAGCGTTACGGACACCGGCTTAGCGAACGGCACGACCTACTATTACGTTGTGAGTTCGGTGAACGCCGCCGGCGAGAGCGGCAACTCTTCACAAGCTTCCGCAACCCCCGCTGCGCCACAAACCGCGCCGCCAACTCCCACTGGCCTGAAAGCGGCGGCCGGCAACGCGCAGGTGAGCCTCTCCTGGAATGCCAGCACCGGAGCAACCAGCTACCACGTGAAACGCTCCACAACAACCGGTGGGCCGTACACCCAGGTGGCCGTGCCGACAGCGACCAGCGACATTGACACTGGCCTCACCAACGGGACTGCTTACTACTACGTCGTCAGCGCCGTGAATCCTGCGGGTGAAAGTGCCAACTCCTCACAGGTCAGCGCCACTCCATCCAGCCCGACGAATCCCGATGTCACGATCACGATCGATCCGAGTAAGTCCCGCGCGATCTCTCCCTACATCTACGGGCTGAATTTTTACTCGGGAAACTCGGGCGCACCGCCTCATCTCGCCCTCGACCGCGCCGGAGGCAATCGCTGGACCGCGTACAACTGGATCAACAACGCTTCCAACGCCGGGAGCGACTACTTCTACGAGAATGACAACTATCTTTGTAACGGCAGCTGTAATGCCAGCGTTCCCGCAGAGGCTGTTCGCATGTTCATTGCGGAAGACCAGGCGAACGATCTGGCCAGTCTCGTCACATTCCAAATGCAGGGCTACGTCTCGATCAACACCACGACCGTGCAAGTACCGCAACCCTTCCCGAACCTGCAGTATTTCCGGCCAGTGGTCGACAAGAAGAGCACCGTCTCCAGCCAACCCTTCACGTTGAATCCTCCGCCTGCTTCCACTGACAACAACGTGTACATGGACGAATTTCTCTGGGCGTTGGATCAAAAGTTCAGTGGACAATCGATCTTCGGCACAAATCCGACGACACAGCATGTCTTCGTGGAACTCGATAATGAGCCTGAACTCTGGAACTCTACGCATGCCGAGATTCAGGGCTCCACTGCGGTCACTTCCGACAACTACATCACCAAGACAATTACGCTTACCAAAGCGCTCAAGGACCAGTTCCCAGACCTCGTGATTTTCGGACCCGTGCACTATGGCTTCGAAGGCATCTACAACTGGCAAGGCGAATTGAATGCCACGCCCTCTGGCACAAATTGGTTCCCCGACAAATATCTGCCAGCCATCAAGACAGCTTCGACCACCTATGGCAAACCACTCGTCGACGTCTACGACTTTCACTGGTATTCAGAAGCGACAGACGGCTCGACGCGCGTCACAAACCTGTCAGGTCCGACGCTCACAGCCGCGCAGGTGCAAGCGATCGTCCAGAGCCCGCGCAGTCTCTGGGACACCACCTACAAAGAAAATTCCTGGATAACCAACAGCGTTCTGGGAGGACCAATCTACATCCTCGGCCGCCTGCAATCCAGAATCACCGCCGAAAATCCCGGCATGAAAATTGCCATCACCGAATACAACAATGGCGGCGGCCAGCACATTGCCGGCACCATCGCGGAAGCGGACAATCTCGGCATCTTCGGAAGTATGGGCGTGTTCGCCGCCAGCTACTGGCCGCTGAGCAATAGCGAACTTTATCCTCTTGCTGGATTCCGCGCTTATCGGGGGTTCGACGGCGGCAACGCGAGCTTTGGCGATATCTCGCTTCAAACTGCTTCCAGCAGCGCCACGGATGTGGTCGTCTATGCAAGCCTGGACAGCGCTACACCCGGCCGAGTCGTCTTCGTCGGCATTAACCGCTCCACCGTATCCAAAGTCACCGCAATTAGCGGCCAGACGCTCTCCGGCACAGCCTACCTCTATCAAATCACTGCCAGCACCGCGCAGGGCCAGAACCCGGTCGAACCGGTGCCGGCGGGTCAAATGCCTGTCACCGGCTCATCGCTCACTGTGACACTTCCCGCGCTCAGCGTCACCACCATCGATGTCCATTGATTGGTTAGATCCTCTTCGAAGAGGCCGACCACTAGGGTTGGCTACCGACTAACCAGAATCTGTCATCTTGAGCAAAGCGAAGGATCTCAACCGCAGAGACTTGTCTCAGAACTCTGCTATTCGATGTCTACGGCGCCACCTGCTGCGGAATCGCCTTCACTCCATCGCGAGTGTATTCGAACCGGATCAGCCACTCACTCTCCACGCTGCGTCCGTTCACTTCCGGCGAATTGAACACCCAGTGCTGCGCCGCTTGGGTCGCCTTGTCGGCAAAATACCGGCTCGGCCCCGGCTCCTGCAGCTCCACGCCCGCCACCTGGCCCGCGGCGTCCACGTGCGCTTTCACCACCACGCGCACCGTGCCGGTAATGGTGGAAAGCGCCTTGGAGGGCACCTGGGGTAGCTCCTGATCCAGCACTTCCCCACGTCCTTGTGGTTCGCTGGAACTGCGCGCCTTCACTGCGGTCGCACTATCTTTTGTACGCATCACGGCCGGGGCTGGTGTAGGGATATCTGGCTCTTTCGCTGCCGGTGGCACGATGCTCTTTGCGTCTTCTTGTGCAGCTGTTTTCGAAGTGGCGTTATCCACGAGATTCGTCGTTTCAGACTTAGGTACGGCCGGCGTCGCCAGCGGTTTTACTGGCTCGTTCGGCGGCTTGTTCGCAACACTCACTGGCGCGGCCTTTGTGGCCGGCTGTGATACAGGGCGGTTCCGCAGGATTTTGGGCAGCACGATAGCGCCAAGCAAAATGAGCGCGATCAAAAACGCGGGCAAGGCATAGTTGGGCAGGACAAAAGTTTGTCGCTCTGCACGGTTCGGAGCTGGAGGGGCCGCGTGCATCGGCGGCACTGTTGGCTTCGCCTGCTTCGCCAACGGAACGGCCGGCTCTTTCGAAAGCGGCACGCTCAGAGGTTCCACCGAGCCAGAGACACGCGATGGCGCGGGCGGCACCATAACCGGAGCCGCTTGTGCCATTGACACCGATTGCGGTGAGGAAGCCATCGTGGCAATTGGAGTCTCCGCCGCAGGCACTGACGAAGTTGCCGTCCCGCTCGCGGCCGCACCCGCCACTGCTGCTTTTGCTGCAACGGCGTTCGGATTCAGTCGCTCAGCTATCTGCGCAGCGGTCCAGCGATTGGCGGATTTCCGCCGCAACGCATGTCGCGCGATTTCCAGAAAGGGCTCGCGCACAACCTGCGGAATCACCGGATCGACATTCTCGTTGTAGGGAAGCAACGCGCGCTGTTGCGTCAGCATTTCCACCAGCGTCACGCCGAGCGACCAGATATCCGCGCTTTGCGTGTACGGCGAACCGGGAATCTCTGGCGCATCATAAGCGCTGCGTTCCCGCGTCATTTCGCGCTTTTCGGCAACAGGTTCAATCGTGTCGCTCGACACCTTCAGGTACTCTCCGGTCGCCAGAATATTCGCCAGGCAGATGTGCCCGTGCGTAAGACCCTTGCCATGGAGAAACACCAGCACGTCCACGATCGCGTTCAGGGCTTCCCGCGCTTCATCCGGAGTCAGTGCCCGCTGCGGAATGATTTCTGCCAGGTTCTCATCCGCTTGCTCCATCGCCACGTACAGCAGGTCCATGTCTTCAATCCTGCACCGGCCGGTCGCCAGAATTCGCAGCAGATTTGGATGATTGAGTTGTGCAGCGCTCTTCCAGTCCTCGATGATCTGCTCGCTGTTCGGGATGTCCCCGGCGACAAACTTGATCGCGCACCTCTGCGGTTCGGGAGCGCGATACTCGGCAAGAAACACCACGCTGTGGTCCGTGCTGCCCAGCAGCGACAACAGCCGGTACTTATGCTCGATTACCTGGCCTTCCCAGTTCTGCCAAATTGCGCTCATAGTGCACCTCGGATCGCGGGTCCTCGCGTCTGGGACCGGGACGATTCCACCGCGCAGTAAAAACCGCCTTCACCAGTGATCGCCTGGCGTCTGTTGGCTGGAAGGAAACTTGGGAAACAGGCGCCAGGGGCCGGGCGCTCGTCGACTCATTTTGCCATGAATCGCCGCACTTCGATATTTCGATGTTAATCCTTTGGAGGCGCGGAGTACCAGCGCTCTTGGCCAGGCACACACTGGCAAGCCGCTCGGCCGCCTTGTTACACTGCAAGCGGCACTTGGTTTCGCTCCAAGGATTTCTCATGTCTTCATTTGCCGGTGTGGATTTTATCGATTTCGACTCCCTGCTCAACGACGAAGAAAAGCTCGTCCGGCAAACCGCGCGCCAGTTCGTCGACAACGAGATCATCCCTATCATCGAAAAACACAGCCGCGAAGCCACGTTTCCGTTGAATCTGGTTCCGCAACTCGGCGAGCTTGGCTTCTTCGGCGCCAACCTGAAAGGTTACGGTTGCGCCGAAATGTCGAACGTCGCGTACGGCTTGATGATGCAGGAACTGGAGCGCGGTGACTCCGGGCTGCGCAGTTTCGTGTCGGTGCAGGGCGGTCTGGTGATGTACCCGATCTATTCCTACGGCAGCGATGCGCAAAAAGAAAAGTGGCTGCCGCAACTGCAGTCGGGCCGCAAGATCGGTTGCTTCGGCCTGACCGAGCCGCAGTTTGGCTCGAATCCAGGTGGCATGCTGACCCGCGTCGTCAAAAAAGGCAACAAGTACGTTCTCAACGGCGAGAAAATGTGGATCACCAACGGTTCTCTCGCCGATGTCGCCGTGGTCTGGGCGAAATGCGAGGACGAGAAAGTTCGCGGGTTCTTGGTCGAACAGGGCGCGCACGGGTTTAAGACGTGGGACGTTCACGGCAAATGGTCGCTGCGCGCTTCGGTGACCAGCGGCCTGTCGTTCTCCGATTGCGAAATCCCTGAGGAAAATCTACTGCCCGGCGTGGTGGGTCTGCGCGGACCGCTTAGTTGCCTCAATCAGGCCCGCTACGGCATCGGTTGGGGGGCTATTGGCGCCGCCATGGGATGCTACGACACCGCTCTGCGTTACGCGAAAACGCGCAAACAGTTCGCCAACAAACCCATTGCTTCGCATCAGCTTGTGCAGGAAAAACTCGCCTGGATGATCACCGAAATTGTGAAAGCGCAACTCCTCGCACTGCAGGTCGGCCGCCTGAAGGACTTAGGCAAGGCCGATCCGTCGCACATCTCCATGCTGAAGATGAATAACGTCGGCTTCGCCCTCGAAATCGCTCGCAAGTCCCGCGACATCCTCGGCGCGAACGGCATCGTCGACGATTACTGCATCATGCGCCATATGAACAACCTCGAGAGCGTCTACACTTACGAGGGTACCAACGACATCCATAAGTTGATCATCGGGGAAAAAATCACCGGCATCGCCGCCTTCGAGTAAAACATGAAACTTCGCTCGCTCACGAAGTCTTTGGTCGTCTCCATGATTGCCGCGCTCTTATTGGCGATTTCCCTGCCGGCTCAAACGGCACCCGCCGAGCAGCCGAAAACAAAGATTCGCACCATCACCGCGTTCGTTCGCGTGGAGCGCGGGCAATACCAGATCCAGTTTTCCGAGGCGCTAAAATTTTTGAAGATTGCCCAAACCACTTTTGAATCGCGTGGGTTCACCGTACAAACCCTGCGCATTGCTACGCAGCCCTTCCCCGAGTACACGCAAGGCATGTCGCAAGCGGAAGCATTGCAGTTCTTCAAGAATCTCGACGCCATCGCGCAAGACGACCACTTTATGCTCTCCATCGGGCCCGCCTGCCTGAGCGGAAACGATTGCGACGCGCAAGCCGATCTGCTCGCTGAAATCCTCAAGAACTCCAAATCTCTCTACGGCAGCCTTTTCGTCACCAATGAGCAAGGCGTAAACTGGCCAGCGGTGAAGGCCGCCGCGCGCGTGATGAAGAAACTCGCCGACGGCACGTTTCACAGCGAAGGCAATTTTCATTTCGCCGCGCTCGCCAACGTTCCGCAAGCCTCGCCCTTTTTTCCGGCCGCCTATCTCACGGGACTTGGCCATCAATTTGCCGTCGGACTGGAGTCCGCCAACGAAGTGGCTACCGCCTTTCGAGACGCGCCCGACGTTCCAGCCGCGCGCCGTCGTCTAACTGACACGTTTTTCCAACTTGCTACTGATGTGGAGGACGTTGCGCTGCGCGTCGACCGCGAACGCGGCTGGACCTACCTGGGACTCGATCTCTCCCCCGCGCCTTCGAAGAACGCCTCCATCGGCGCCGCGATCGAGAATCTCTCCAGGCAGCCGTTAGGCACCCCGGGCACGATGACGGCGGTTGCGTCCATCACCGGCGCGATCAAAGACACCGGTCTGCGCAAGACCGGCTACAACGGATTGATGCTGCCGGTCCTCGAAGATCCCATCATCGCAGAACGCTGGAACGCCGGCCTGGTTTCCATGGACGCGCTGATGAGCTACTCCGCCGTGTGCGGCACCGGACTCGACACCATCCCACTTCCCGGCGACGTCACGGTAGAGCAACTCGCTCGCATCATCGGCGATCTCGCGACGCTCTCCGCCAAGTGGAACAAGCCGCTCTCCGCGCGCCTACTGCCCGTCTCCGGCAAGCTCGCAGGCCAAACCACGGAATTTACCGATCCCGCCCTGTTCAACGCCGTCATCCAGCCCCTCAGCGGCCCCGAACCCCGCCAATAATAACCTCTCCGCGCGGGCAGTGTGTCCGCAGGTCGATTTGTCCGGAAAAAGTAATCTTACTTTTCTTGCTGCGTGGTGCGCGCCATGCGCAAGGCCGCCTTGAGTGCCTCTCCCGACTTAACCTGCGCATCCGGCTCAACACCGACTTCCGCCCAATCCACCATTGAAAATGGATTGATCGCTTTCGTCTCCGGAACTCCCATTCCAAAGTGATCGTCAATGCGATGCCATACGCCCGAATGCGCTGCGCCCGTCGTTCTCTCTCCTACGATGGTGGCCCGCTTCAGCATTTTCAAATCATACGAGAAGTGCTCCGCCGCTGATGCCGTCGATGCAGAGGTCAAAATGAAAACAGGCTTGTCTGCCAATTTATTGCCGCGAACCGGCGAATGAGTCCAGCTCTGCTTCGTGGTGTTTTCCCGCGGATTGTACATATATTCGGGATGGTCAAATAGATATGCTGCAAGCAGCATCACCATCGCGGGATCGCCGCCATGGTTCTCTCGCAGATCGAAAACCATCGCCCGCGCCGAATTCAGGGAATCCATGGCGCTCTCAGCGGCTTTCCCGCAAAGCGACGCGCTCGGGAAGGTGTTCAGTTTGAAATACCCGATATTACCGCTAAGAATTTCGACTCTCTCGAAAGTGCAGCTCTGATTTGTCAAAGACGTTTCGTGCCGCGTCAGGCCTTCAGTATCCGGAGCCGCCGGTTGCGGAGGTAGTTCCTCTTCGCTGTACTCAAGTGTCAAATGCCGGTCGTAACTTACTTCCCTCATTTGTCCCGTAAGTAGTGCCGCAAACGCGTGTCCATCTGCGAGCACATCATCATCGCCATTTTTCTCGTGCTCCAGCAGCGAGTCCGCCGTTTTCTCCGCCTTCTCCCGTTCCGCGTAATATTGCCTAACGATCGACGCTGCCGACCGTACGACGCGCCGGCGCTCTGCATCATCCACGGGGTACATCCGTTTATTCTCTTCAATGCTCGGTGCCGCAGGGACGATCTCGTTACCTATTCTCTGCGCTCCGGGCCCAGGAGCACCCACGCCACGCCCCTCGGAACTAGGCCTGAAGTGCACGATTGATGCGGCTCGGCCACCGTAGCCGAGCAGAATCCAAAATGTGGACAGAGCCAGTAGCGTGAGCAGTGTTCCAGAAACTAAGGATTCGGTGGGCAACCGTTTGTCGTCCAGCACATGGAACGCAGGAACACCGTTCGAAGTGTAAAGTGCCGTGCCTTCCGCTAAACCCCCGCGGGAGTGCATATACTCTCCCGGCAACGAAATCGCAAAATCCACAAGCAAATCGCGCCACAACTTTATTCCCGGGAACGAGCCTTTTTCGTCGCGCACCCGGTCGCGAAACAGTTGCAGCGCCTCGTTTCCGTATCTGGCTCGGAACTTGGACGGATAGAGTCGCAGTAGCAAGGAGTAGATTTTTTCAGACATACCCCCCCCTCAAAATCTTTTTGGCCCGCGCCACGCGCAAAAGATCGGCGAGTCGCTCCGCTTCTGAGCGCGCCAGTTTTCGTCCTGCAGATGTCAGCCGGTAGTATCTGCGCCTCGCGCCCATCGCGCTCTCGTCCTCGCGCTCTTCCAGCTCTTCGATGAGTTTTGCCTCCAACAGCGTCTGTATTGAGCTGTACAGCGTCCCTGGCCCGAGGCGCATTCGGCCGTCTGTTTGCTCCGAGACTTGGCGCATGATGCCGTAGCCATGGAGGTCCTCGCCGGCCAGCGCCAACAGGATTTGGAAAGCGGATGCGGGAAGTGGATCCAGTTTTCGTTTGGGCATAGTCATTCGATAATCGGTATATCGATAATCGACTATACGCCGGTGTTTTCAGAGCGCAACATCTTTTCTCCCTTGTCCCGGCGGTCCACGTCGCCTCGACTATAAGCAGACCTTTGACCTAAGATATGCCGTCGCGGGGGGCCTGCATGGAAGAACATCTCAGTCTGCAGTTTCTGCGTGTGGTCGAAAATGCCGCCATCGCCGCGGCGCGCACCATGGGTTTCGGGGATCGGCCCAAGGCCGACGAAGTCGCC
>Ga0335080_10007412_pt1 | contig 11379 bp, 10 predicted proteins | sample Lox_Sample_34_FD_206720 | JGI IMG/M metagenome (GOLD analysis project Ga0335080, IMG submission 206720) | Soil microbial communities from Loxahatchee National Wildlife Refuge, Florida, United States - Lox_Sample_3.4 | ecosystem: Environmental > Terrestrial > Soil > Wetlands | place: USA...
CGATCCCCACAGGAACCCCACGGACTAAACGGCACACTCCGGTACACTTGTTATACGTGTTAAAAGCACGGAGAACAGCCGGTCAGCAGCGTCGATGCGCGTGAGCTGGGCTGTTTGGAGCCTTTTCCAGGTTGGTGCTCTCGGGATGACAGAGCTCCTGAAAAACGGAAGGTCAAGGGCTCGATCGATTCGGCTCTCCTTCTACCTCAGGTAGACGATGTTCGGGGCTCCGCATGCCGGCGCTTGCAGGCCCGGTGGACAGGGCGAGAGCTTTGGCGTGTCCGGTACGACGGCGTGGCGGCGGAGGGATCCGGGGCGGCTGCGATGCCCAGTACAGTGTCGTGATGTCCGATATCAAGCCCCCGCGCCTGGCGGACGGTGAGGCTGAGACCTTGCATGCGCTGCTGCAGTATCAGCGGGATTCGCTGGTCCGCAAGGTGGCCGGCCTGGATGAGGCCTCGGTGCGGTGGTCGCCGGTCGGCACCGGTACGAGCCTGCTGTGGCTCATCAAGCACATGACCCGCGCGGAGATCACCTGGGTCCTGCGCCGGTTTGCGGGCAGGACGTCGCTCTCCCCGGCGACCAGCCCGGGCCGGGCGACACCCTCGATGCGGTGACTGCCGCGTACCGCGTGGCCTGGCAGCAGGTGGACCGGGTGGCCTTCGCCGGGGCCGGCCTGGATGAGCTGTGCCGGCTGCCGGACGCGGATCCGCCGGTGAGCCTTCGCTGGGTGCTGATGCACCTGCTGGAGGAGACGGCGCGCCATGCCGGGCATGCGGACATCCTCCGCGAGTTGATCGACGGTCGCACCGGCCGGTAGCCGCGGCGGCTGGGCGCGGGGCGGGCCTGAGGATGGGGGTGAGGTAGCCGCACCGACAGGAGGTAGTGAGTTCCGGTGGATGACACAGGGGCGGGGCCCGGTCCTGGCTGGGACGTGGGCATGGCCGATGCGGATACCACGGCGGTCGCGGCGCGGTTCCGGCCTCCGGGCGGCGACAGCGGCCCGCCTGAGCGGAAGCTGCGGATCATCATCAGCGCGCTGGCCGGTCCGCGTGAGGTGTCCGTCGTTGCCGGGTGGGACGACGAGCCGCTGGGGCGTGCGCTGGTGTTCCGGGTGCGGCCGGCACGGGTGCTGCACGTGGTGGGCGACAGCCCGCTGGCCGCGGAGTTTAGGCGGCTGATCACGGCCGGGGCGGTTCCCGGCTGGGACCTGCACCCGGTGCCGGCCGGACGCACCCCGCTGCACGTGCTGGCCGGGCCGCTGCATCGCCTGTCGGGCAGCGACCGGCTCTACAACCTGCTGGAACGCAACGGGTTTGCGGTCGTCGAGGAAGTCGCCGCCATGCCGGAGGAGTGCTGGTTCGAGCTGCGGAACTGCGGAACCCGGTTCATTGCCGCGGTACGGCAGGTCATCGCCGGGCTCCAACCAGGTGACGCACAGGCCGCGGCAGGCACCCTGCCCGGCTCTGGCGGCGCGGAGCCGACTGCGGGCGGGCCGGTCCCCCCGGCCGGGCTGCCCGCGGACGCGGCCTGGGCCCTGCAGATCATGGCCGCCTGGGCTGTCGCGGAGCACCGAGCGCAGACCTTGGGAGACCTTCTCACGCTCGCCCCAGATGCGGAGGACCTGCCGCCGGACGTCGCCCGTAGCTGGGACCAAATCCGCCAGCTTGACCTGCGGCCGCTGGCCGGGGCGGCACGGGCCGACGGTGACCTGCCCCGGCTGGCCTTCGACCTGATCGATGAGCTGGAGGAACGGCGGCGGCTGATCCTCACTACCCGCACCTTCGCGCTGGACCGGCGCACCTATGACAGCCTGGCCGCCGAGCTCGGCGTCGGCCGCGAGCGCGTCCGCCAGCTCGAGGCCTCGGCGCTGCAGCAGCTGGCTCGTGCGGCCGCGCACGACCGGTACTGCCCGCTGCGCTGGCGCGCGGCATCGGCCGCACGACCCGGGGGCGACCGTGCCGCCGCGATCCCCGGCGCACCGCCGTGGATGAGCCCGATGCTGTCCTGGCTAGCAGGCCAGCTCGCCTGATGCCGGGGCGGCTCACCCGCTGTCGGCACACCTTGCCCGCTCGGCGCTGAGCATGCGCGCCAGGGCGTTCAGTGCCTCGTTGGAGCCCGTGACCCCGCCGCTGCGCAACGCCCGTCGTGATACCGGCCTCCCCGCCGCGGCCAGCCTCCGGGCAACCATGCGGGCCTGATCCACCTGTGATCCGGCGGGCTGCAGGCCGGGTCCCGCGATCCGGGACCAGGACACGGATCGCAGGACGGCTGGCTGCCCGGTCCGGCTGCCGGGTGCTTCCGCGGCCCCGGCGTCGGCGCGCAGCATGTGGGCCAGCGCGGTTCCCATGCGTCTCTACCGACTCCGGAGTGTTGCACGCTGTTGTTGCCATTTTCGTGGTTCACTTTGCGGCATGGGGGATCAGCTAGCTGATATCTGCGATTCAGCGGCTCTGACGTGGCAGCTTCATCGTGCCAGGCTGGAGAAGGTCCCGTTGTGGTGCGCGGAAGATCCTGTCCTGGCAGGGCTCGGCGGGCTTCGGGAGCTGGCGGCGGCGAACGGGACTGCGCATGGCCAGGTGTTCCTGGTCCGCGGCGACGGCCATGTGGTTGCGGAGGTGAACGCGTTCTTCACGTCGCGGCGGATGCGGAACTGCTCGGCGCTGACGCAGGTGAAGTACGGCCGCGGGCTGTGCGTGTGGCTGGGCTACCTGGATGCGGCTGGGCGAGGCTGGGCGGAAGCGGGCGAGGATGACGTCGACGGGTTCAAGTTCTGGCGGATGACCGACGCGGCGAATCCGTCGCGGGTGGCGGGTTCGACGCTACTGGGTGATCTCGGCGCGGTCAGCGCGTTCTACTCGTGGGCCGGGCAGCGGTACGGGGTTGCCAGCCCGGTGGCCAGGCGTCAGTTGTCCCGGCCACGCCGCGAGGGAATGAGCGAGGGTTTCGCCGCTGCCCCGCATGTGGTGCGGGACCGGGATGTGAAATGGCTGGATCCGGGCGGGTACGCGTGCTGGCGGGATACCGGGCTGCGCGGCCTGGACCGGGACGGGCGTGAGGCGCGGGTGTGGCGGGGCCGTAACAGCCAGCGGGATTGCGCGTTCACCGACGGCTTGTACGGGACCGGGCTGCGGCTGTCGGAGTGGGCTAGCGTGCTGCTGTGCGAGCTGCCGCCCGATGATCCCTCGCGCGGCTACTACACGTGCACGCTGGCTGAGGGGTGCGCCAAGGGCAGGCGCGGGCGCCGGTACTGGATGCCGCGCACGGTGCTGGCCGACGTGCTGGCATACCGCGACGGGGAACGGGCGGCAGCGGTGCGCCGCGCACAGCGCGCTGGCCGTTATGAGCAGCTGGCCGGGACGCGGGAGCTGACGAGGGTGCTGGGCGGTCGCCGGGTTGAGGTGACCGGTCCTGACGGCGCGGTGTCCCGTATGCCGCTCGATGCCCTTGGTGAGGAGCAGCGGCTGCTGCTGTTCACCCGCAGCGAGGCTGGGCTGGTCCCGGCGGCCCTGTGGCTGAACGAGGACGGGATGCCGCGCCATGCGCACGGCTGGCAGCACACGTTCGGCACAGCGAACGAGCGGGTGGCCAGGGCAGGGCTGGACGGGGTAGCGGCCTCCGCGCATATGCTGCGCCATAGTTTCGCGCTGCGCTGGTTCTCGGTCGGGCGGCTGTTGTATGAGCGGCGGTTCGCGCATCTGGACGGCGAGGAGCTGCGGGATTTCCGTGCCCAGTTCGGCGACACCTGGTACCTGGTCAAGACTCTGCTAGGCCATGCGGATGTGGCCACCACGATGAACGTGTACCTGGAGCCGTTCCGGGACCTGGACGTGGCGCTGCTGATCGAGCACGCGCACGGCGTGCCGATGGCCGAGCTGATGGCGGCGATGTTCGCCAGTCACTCGCAGGTGATCACGGCACCGGCTCCGGAGGTGCCGGCGTGAGCGCCGCGCGGCGTGCGGCATTGCCGCAGGCGGGGTACGCGATGCCGCGGCGGCTGTTCATCAGCGAGGATGAGTGCCGGGTCCGGCTGTTCCCGGAGGACGGCGGCAGGCCGGCCGATATCGACCTGTCGGTGCTGCCGGTGTCGCCGCAGCTTCAGGCCTGGTTCGCCGGGGCCGTGGCCGGGGTGACCGGCCCGGGCGGGACGCGCCGGTCGCTGCGCTCGGGGCTGGACACGCTCAGCATCCTCAACCGGTTTACGAGATTCCTCGCCGGCCTTGACCAGCCGCCGCAGTCACCAGAGCAGCTCACCGCGGCGCATGTCAGCGGGTTCATCCTGGCCGGCGGGGCGGCGCTGCACCGGGATATCCCGGCGCTGCGGTCGATCCTGCGGTTCGCCCAGGACCCGCCGGCCGGATTCGCGGCCAGGCTAGCGCAGGCCAGCGTCCCGAACACCGACATGCCGGCAGTCAGCTACAGCCCTGATGAGTACCAGCGGATCATCGCTGCTGCCAGGTCCCAGCTGCGGGCGGCAGCCACCCGGATCGCGTCCGGCCGCGCGGAGCTGGCCGCCTGGCGTGCTGGCCTGATCGGCCAGGCAGCCGAGCCGGCCCGGTGGCAAGCAGCGAGGCTGCTCGATCACGCTGACCGGCACGGGGACGTGCCGCGCCGCGGCAGCAGCCAGACGCGGACGTACTCCGCGCAGTGCGCCGGAGGCGCGCCGGCGATCATGAGCCGGCTGCACCTGACCTACCACGAAGCGGTGGCCGGGTTCGTGCTGCTGCTCACGCTGACCGGGCACAACCATTCCACCGTCGCCGCGCTGACCACCGCGCACTCCCGTCCCGACGGGTACGCCGGAGGCGTCCCGTCGGCTCTGGTGGAGATGGTCAAGCCGCGCCGGGGATCACGGCGGGCCTCGATGAGCCAGGCGCTGCAATCCGGCGGTGAGGCCAGCGCGCCTGACGCCGGCCGGATCGAGGTCATCACGGCGTTCGGGGTGTATACGGCGCTGCTGGACCTGGCCGGCCCAGCCCGCGCCCGGTGCGGCTCGGACAGCCTGTTCGCCTTCTACCACTATGCCGGAGGCCCGGCCGGGCGCGGGTTCCGCGCCGGGATCCCCAAGGCCGCGCTGGCGTGCTGGGCGCAGCACGCCTGGCAGGCTTCCGGCCAGGACAATCCGGACGGCGGCGAGCCGGCCGGGCTGCGTGTCTCATCACGGCGGCTGCGGCTGACCTGGCTGGAGATGAACCAGAAACCGGTCGCGCACACCGAGACGACGCTGGCGAACCAGTACCTGGCCCGGAACCGCGGGAACCTTGCCGAGTACCAGCAGGTCGTCGCCGCCGCGCTGGCCGGCCAGGTCACCGCTGCCCGGTCCCGGCCACCCATCGCGGCCCTCACCCCGCACGATGTCGAACTCGCCGCCACTGACCCGGAGACGGTAGCGGACCGCTACGGACTGGACGAGCAGCGGCTCGCGCAGCTGCTCGCCGGCCGGCTGGATACGGTGCTGGCTGGCTGCACTGGCAACCTGAACAGCCCGCACAGCCGCGCCGGCGAGCCGTGCACCGCCAGTTTCCTGCTGTGCCTGTCCTGCCCGAATGCCCGCGCGACCCCGGCCCACCTGCCGGTCCAGGTCCTGACCGCCGACATGCTGACGGCACGCCGCGAGCAGATGACCCCGCTGGGCTGGGCACAGCGGTTCGCCGATCCGGCCACCCGGCTCGGTGACCTGCTGGCCAGACACACCAGCGCCGCCATCGGCGACGCCCGCCAGGCCGCCACTACCGCCGACCGGGACCTCGTGGAGCGTTTCCTGCGCCGGGAACTGGACCACTGATGAACGACGCCGCCGCCCTGGCCGCCGGTGACCAGGCCACACTGCCCGGCCCGGGCACGCTGGTGCTGGCCACCAGGCCGCTACGCCCAGGCACCGGCCCGGCCGCGCTGTCCCGGTTCGCCGACGACCGCTGGAACCTGACCCCGGCGGTGTTCGCCCAGCACGCCGACGCGATCTCGCTGAATTTTACCGCCGTTGTCCCTGGCTACCGGCATCTGGTCAAGACCATGACATGGCTGGTGATCAACCACGAGCCGGAGCAGGACATGAGATTCAACGTCTGCGCCGCACGCCCGTCGCCGCGCACCGTCGTGACGATATGGCGTGGCCTGCGTGACTTCACCAGCTGGCTGGACATCCGCGGCATCCAGCGGTTCAGCGACGTCACCGCTGCTGACCTGGACGCCTACGCCGAGCATGTCAAAGCCGCACCGGTCAACCACGCCATGCGGGAAGACCAGCTGACCGCGGTGCTGCGCGCCTGGATGCTGCGGCACCTGCTGCCCGAGGACGGACGGCTGCCCGCAGCACCCCCATGGGACGGGGACCGCATCAAGGACATCCTCGGTACCGGGCGCGACCGGGGCGAGAACAAGACCCGGCGGATCGCCCCCGCGACCATGACCGCGCTGCTGGACTGGTGCCTGCGGTTCACCGAGATCTTCGCCAGCGACATCATCGCCGCGTTCGACGAGTACAAGCACCTGTCGGTCCGCAACTACTACACCCGCAAGCGGGAATCCCGCCTGGTCACCGCGTCCGCCCGCCGCCCGCGGGGCTCGGTGACCGCGATGCTGGACGAGCTGCTCGGCGAGTACCAGGCCGCGGGCCTGGCGCTTCCTGGCCTCCGCGCTGCCGACGGGACCGTTGCCGTCAACGCCTATCACCTCGGGCGGGAGCTGGACGCCCAGATACTGCCCGCCCGGGCTGCCGCGATGGCTGCCGCAGCCGGACTGCCCGTCGATGACGGCACCTACGTCCGCGCCCCGGTCACCGCGCTGCTCGATAACGAGCCCTGGCTGCCGCACCGGATCCGGTACGACCAGGCCCCGGTACTGGCCCGTCACCTGAGCACTGCCTGCTTCGTGATCATCGCCTACCTCACCGGCCAGCGCCCCGGAGAAACAGCCAACCTGGAACGAGGCTGCCTCACCCGTGACACCGAGACCGGGCTCGTCCTGCTGCATGGCAGGCACTTCAAGGGAGCCACCGGCGACGACGGCAGCCACCTGCCCGAAGGAAAGATCCGCAACGACCCCTGGGTCACCGTCGAGCCAGTCGCCACAGCGGTCGCGGTCGCCGGGCGGCTGCACGACGCCCAGCTGCTGTTCCCGAACACGCTGCTGGTCAACGGCAGTGCCTGTGCCGGCTCCCTCGGGGACCGGGTCGGGCGGGCCAGAGGACAGTCACATATCGGCGGCGACATCACCAGCCTGGTCACCTGGATCAACCAGTACTGCCGTGAGCACGGCAGGCTGGACCCCGTCCCGCCCGATCCCGCCGACCCCGGCCTGGCCCCGGGCCGGCTGCGCCGGACGCTGGCCTGGTTCATCGTCCGCAAACCCCGCGGCCTGGTCGCCGCCGCGATCCAGTACGGGCACGTCGAGGTCAAGATGACACTCGGCTACGCCGGCAGCTATGCATCCGGGTACCCCGACGAGCTCGCGTTCGAGCAGTGGCTGGACCGCATCGACACCCTCGCCGACGCTCACCAGCGTCTCGCCGCGGGCGAGCACGTCAGCGGGCCGGCCGCCGCCGAATACACAGCCCGGGTCACCGCCTCAGCACGGTTCGCCGGCCGAGTCGCCCGCACCAGCAGGGAAGCAGCGGCCATGCTGGCCGATCCCGGCCTGCAGATCTTCCCCGGCACTGGCATGACCTGCGTCCTGGACCCGGCCAAGGCCGCGTGCCGCCTCACCGGCGACGACAGCGGAACCCGCCGCACACCTGACATCGGCAACTGCCAGCCCAGCTGCGCGAACATCGCCCGCACCGACCGCGACATCGCATCGGTCCGGCAGCGTGCCGGCGATCTCGCCGGCCTGGTCGCTGACCCGCTCGCCCCGCCGATCCGCCACCAGCGTGAGCAGCGCGAACTGCACCGGCTGCACCAGATCATCGAGCACCATCAGGAGACCGCCCCGTGACCGCCAGCCGTGACGCCGAACGCGACGCCATCAAGGCAGCCATGGACAGGCTCCTCAACGGCACCCCGGCCGTCTCCACCGGAGCACTCTCGGTCCTCCAGCTAGCCGCCGAAGCCGGAGTGAAACGCTGGGTCCTCACCCACAAGCATCCCGACCTGAAAGCCGAATTCGAACGCCGCCGCACCGCCAGCAACGGAATCCCCGCAGCCTTCCAGAACCTCCACGCCCGCATCACCGACCTCGAAGACACTTGCCGACGGCTCCGCGCCAGCAAAGCCGAACTCACCGGACGCGTCGAGGTCTACGCACAGGTGATACATGAGCTGAGCGCCCAGGTCAGCCGCCTGCGCGCCGAGATGGCCACGCCCGCCAGCATCAGCCACCTGCCATCGCGTCACCGAAAGCGCCCCTGACATTCTGACGTCCACCGGCCAGCCGGAAATGTCAGTGAGTGCCGCTCTCATCCCCGGTCATGGACTTCCGGGACGTCGTCCGGCACTGCCGACATGGCAGCACCGGGACGCGGCGAGTGCAGCGAGAATAAGCGGTGAGTCGCGCGGGCGGGACGTGTCGCGGCACGTGTAGTCGTCAGCCGATCGAGATCATCCGTAGTGACGGCGGGTCAGCTCCCTGGCCAGCAAGCCAAGCACGACCTCTTGCACACAAACCTCCAGATAACGGTTGCCCATATAGATACGGCTAGGCGGTAAAGGCGTAGGTGGCGTCATAGACGCTCCAAGGCGGGGCAGCGCCTGGATCACGGCGAACGCTCTGCGGGCCTGCACGGCTGGGGTCTCAGGAGTCGAGGTAGGCAAGAACGGCCAGGACGCGGCGGTTGTCGTCGTCGGAGGGCGGCAGGTCAAGCTTGGCGAAGATGCTGGTGCAGTGCTTGCTGACCGCCCGCTCCGAAACGACGAGGCGCTGGGCGATCGCGCTGTTGGACCGGCCCTCGGCCATCAGCGCGAGCACCTGGCGTTCCCGGTCGGTAAGCCGGGCGACCGGCGCCTGGCCAGAGCGCCTGGCCAGCAGTTTCGCGACGACCTCAGGGTCCATGACCGTGCCGCCGCGTGCCACCGTGCGGAGCGCTTCGGTGAACTGCTCGTCGGTGAACACCCGGTCCTTGAGCAGGTAGCCCACCCCGCCCGCCCGGTCGGCGAGCAGTTCCCGGGCATACAGCCGCTCGACATGCGCCGAGAGGATCAAGACGGGCAGCCCCGGCACCTGACGCCGCGCCTCCAGCGCCGCCCGCAGGCCCTCATCGGTATAGGACGGGGGAAGCCGGACGTCAACGACCGCCACATCCGGGCGCTGGCCGGTCAGCGCCGCCAGCAGCGACGGGCCGTCACCGACCGCTTCGGCGACGTCGAAGCCATGCTCCTTGAGCAGGCTGGCCAGGCCTTCCCGCAGCAGGAACAGGTCTTCGGCGATCACGACCCGCACGGCACCTCGATCACCACGATGGTCGGCCCGCCCAGCGGGCTGCTGACCGCCAGCACCCCGTCGAAGGTGCCCAGCCGGCGCTCGACACCGCGCAGCCCGGTCCCGCGTGACGGGTCGGCTCCGCCGGCGCCGTCGTCGGTGACCTCAATCCGCAGCATCCCGGCCGTCTGCGCTGCCCTGACGCGCACGATGGACGCGCCGGCGTGCTTGGCCGCGTTGGCCAGTGCCTCGGCGACCGCGAAGTAGACGGCCGTCTCAACCGGCGGCGGCAGGTGCCGGGGCAGGTCCACGTCGGCCGTGGCGGGCACCGGGCAGTCCAGCGCCAGCGCGCGGATTGCGTCGCCCAGCCCCCGCTCGGCCAGGACCGGCGGGTTGATCCCGCGCACCAGGGCACGCAGTTCCGCCAGCGCCCTAGCTGAGTTCTCCCGCGACTCGGCGGCCAGCGCCACGGCGGCGTCCGGGCTGGTCTTGATCAGCCGCTCCATGGACCGCAGCGCCATACCCAGCGCGACCAGCCGCGCCTGCGCTCCGTCATGCAGGTCACGTTCGATCCTGCGCAGCTCAGCCGAGGCCGTGTCCACGGCATCCACCCGGGTGACGGTCAGCCGCCGCACCCGGGCCAGCAGCTCGCTGTTACGCCGGGCCAGCCCGGAGTGGACCCCGATGGTGCGCGGCACCAGCCACGCCCCGAAGGCCAGCAGCACCAGCCCCGCCCCCAGGTCCACCGGATGCCATCCGAGACCGTAGACCAACGTGTGCAGCGGGTAGCCTTCCGTTGTCGGCGACCCCTGTGGCAAAGGGCTGCTGCGCCCGGTCAGGGCGAACGCGACGGACGCGAAACCGATCAGGGCCACCACCAGCAGATCCGCGGCCACCGCCGGAGCCAGCAGCGCGACGACCACCGCGGCGAGAACCACGGACCCGGTCCACGGGCGCGCCCCCCAGCAGACGAAACACAGGCACATCACGACCGGGAACACGACAGCCCAGCCGAGGACACGCAACCGCCGCAGCAGAACATTCAGGACGCTTTCCATGCAGTCCATGTTGGCCCGCACGCGCGGCCGTCACCATGGAGCCGCCTCTACTCATCGGGGGTACGTGAACATCCACCATCGTTATCGGCCCAGCACAACATTCCTGGATAGGCGAGAGAGCCATGGCCAGGACCAGGACCGGCAGGCAGGACACGATGGTGGTGACCGGCCACGGCGCCCGGGCCATCCCAGCTTGGGCCATCAGGTGGTAGGCGATCTGCCCGGCCATGCCGAGCGCGAAGGAGCCGATCGCCGACCACTTGGCGAACCGGCGGGTCCGGCCGCTGATCGCCTGGTCGCGGGCCAGCCAGGCGCGCAGCGCGTACGCCGCATAGGCCTCGACGCCGACTTTGCCGAACGAACGTGGTGTAAACATTGTGCTGACCTGGGCTTTCACGTCGAGGACATGTGTGTGACGTCAGCGGTGTCGCTGTGGTGTCGGCAGGTTGGGTGCGAACGAGCACTGGATGCCGCGAGGAGGGCCCGCGCCCGTGTACCGACCTCGCTATCTGGCGCTCTTGCGGCGGTGTGGGCGCTCCGTGAGTACGGATCGACAGCGCATGATGAGCATTAGCGTCACTCACGCGAGACCCGGCCGATGCTTGGGCTGCGGCGCCTGGCGTCATGCCGGCTGCAGCTCGGCTGACGCTGCGTAACTGGTGGAAGCTGCGCTGGGCGCGCACAGTGACAGTGCCGCCGATATGGCGGAAAATCCGGTCGGAGTAGCGACTGTTTATGCCGCTCCCGTAAAGAGTGTTCTGCGCGTGCCGAATACGCGCCCAAGTTAGCCCTACTCTGCTGCATCGAACCAGGTCAGGCCGATGTAGGCCTCTTCACTGCTCGTGAATTATTCACAGAATCATTCGCCCTAGGTCCGACGCCGTTGCGCTAGAGAGTTAGAGTTCAAAAAACCCGCCGCATAACCTGTTTGTTACTGATGATGCTGGTGTACTCTCTGTGAGTTCAGGGG
>Ga0335080_10007413_pt1 | contig 11377 bp, 8 predicted proteins | sample Lox_Sample_34_FD_206720 | JGI IMG/M metagenome (GOLD analysis project Ga0335080, IMG submission 206720) | Soil microbial communities from Loxahatchee National Wildlife Refuge, Florida, United States - Lox_Sample_3.4 | ecosystem: Environmental > Terrestrial > Soil > Wetlands | place: USA: Florida...
TAAATACGAAGCAATTGCAACTGCAGGCTTATGAAAGGCTGATGTTGCTTACAGACAGGATTGCATTGCCGAATCTCATCAGCCGTGTCAACCAACCGGGGCTCAGTGCAAAGGAAATGCAGGCCCTCCTCACTCAAACGATCAAACAGGAATACGAACACAATATCACCCAGCAAATCTATGTTTCACCTGAAGCATGGGATGCCCTTCGCAATTATAAAGAACAGAACACGCTTATCATCAATCAGGTCGCTTCTTATTTACCGGCTGATGCAACAGGTTCAGATTTAAATAAAAGTCTGCTTGAACTGATTATGCAAAATCCGAAAGCCTCCTTGCAGAACCTTGTTTCAGATGCTTTGAGTTTTGAAGCAAAAAAATTGATGAAATAAGAAAAGTGTGGATCAGACGTTGCTGAGGATTGCCAAAAATTTTTTCATGAACGAAAAAAGAATTTATACTGATTCAGGAATAGAAGTCAAACGTCTGTATACTGCCGATGACCAGGCTGCATCAATGAATACCGAAACTCCCGGGCAATTTCCTTTTACCCGTGGCATTCAGCCCGACATGTACCGGGGTAAGTTATGGACCATGCGCCAGTATGCGGGATTCAGCACAGCAGAAGAAAGCAATAAACGATACCATTATCTGCTGAAACAGGGAGTCATGGGATTGAGCGTGGCTTTCGACCTTCCTACACAGTTAGGATATGACAGTGATCATCCCCTGGCAGAAGGAGAAGTCGGAAAAGTAGGCGTAGCTATCGATTCTATCGAGGATATGCAAACGCTTTTCGACGGAATAAAACTGGAACAGGTTTCTACTTCAATGACCATTAATGCCACTGCATTCATACTACTTGCTTTCTATATCGGATTGGCAAAACGACAGGGCGCTGACCTTAAAAAAATTTCAGGTACGGTTCAGAATGATATACTGAAAGAATATGCTGCAAGAGGAACCTATATTTATCCACCCAAACCTTCGATGCATATCATCACCGACATTTTCGAGTGGTGCAGCATGGAAATGCCCAAATGGAACACCATTTCCATTTCCGGTTATCATATCAGAGAAGCCGGCAGTACTGCCGTGCAGGAAATTGCATTCACACTAAGTAATGGTAAGGCCTATGTGAATGCGGCATTGGAAAAAGGCCTTGATATCAATATTTTTGGAAAAAGGCTTTCCTTCTTTTTTAATGCACACAACAACCTCTTTGAAGAAATTGCAAAATTCCGCGCCGCGAGGCGAATGTGGGCAAAAATAATGAAGGATTGTGGAGCAACCGATCCGCAAGCCATGATGCTTCGCTTCCATACCCAAACCGGCGGCAGCACATTGACTGCACAGCAGCCACTGAATAATATTTCCAGGGTCACCATACAAACCCTGGCTGCTGTGCTGGGCGGAACCCAATCTCTCCATACTAACGGTTATGATGAAGCGCTGAGCCTGCCGACGGAAGAAGCTGCACGGATTGCCCTCCGCACACAGCAAATCGTCGCTTATGAAAGCGGGGCACCCGATACCGTCGACCCACTCGCTGGCAGTTATTTCATTGAAAAGCTGACGGGTGAAGTAGAAAGTGAAGCCTGGAAATTGATAGAAAAAATAGATCAGATCGGTGGCAGCATCCCGGCCATTGAAGAAGGATTTATTCAGAATGAAATTGCCAAAAGCGCATATGCGTACCAGCGAAAAGTCGAAAATGGTGAAAAAATAATCGTTGGTGTAAACAATTTTAAATCCGATGGGAAAAGTAACCCATCAGTTTTTAAAATTGATGATTCCATCCGAAAAATTCAGATAGAAAAGCTTGGCGCACTTCGGAGAAAAAGAGATCACGCAAAATGCGACCAGTTACTCCAGGCATTGAATGATAAAGCAACCAGTGGGGAAAATATCATGCCTGCTGTGATAGAAGCTGCAGAAAATTATTGTACGCTGGGCGAGATTGCCGATACGCTGAGGGAAGTGTTTGGAGAATATAAATAAATTCTTATCTCAATAATTCTTCAACCGTTTCGTAAAATGTATTTTTTTCTTCCTCGTAATGCTCGCCCGTCGCCGGCCCATTGAAGCCCGTAAGAATTTTTTTTACCTGCTTATCACGACCAATAAAAATACTGGTAGGAAATCCTTCGATAGTTTGCAACTGCGGCAGGGTCTTTTCTGAACGCAAAGAATCGGATTCAGTAACCCCCGTGATCAATAATGTATAGTGAACGTTCAGCCTTTGCTGAAAAGCACGAACGCTTTTCTGCGATCTGGCAAAATCGGCGCTTCGCTCATAAGCCAGTCCTATAATTTCCACTCCTTTTTTCCGGTACTGGTCATAAAATCTGCTGAGAAAAGATGTTTCATCCATGCAATTGGGGCACCAGGAGCCCATGAGTTGTACAATGACTACTTTATCTTTAAATTTTTCATCATCAAGCGAAACAAATTTTCCATCGAGATCTTTGAACCGGAATGCAAGTCTCGATTCGCCGGGTTTCATTTTTGTTACGCTAAATTCATCCTCAAGCTTTGCATTAGGATCTCTTTTCGCCTCCCAGCTTTCTTTATAAACAGGCCCGGAAAAACGCTTTCCATTCGAAATGATCTGGTTGCTTTCAATTTTAGCAGTGAAAAGATAAGCATGGCTGCCATCAAAACAGGAAAGTCTCAATGAGTCGCCATCAACCACTCCCTGCAAAAAACGATAATCACCCGTTGGATCTAAAAAAGTCCCCGTAAGTTCATTTCCATTTTGTGAAAACTCTCCCACTGTGTAATTCGAGTCATTATTCACAGGGCCTTTAAAAATTGCAGCCCATCTGCCTGAGACATTTATGCCGTGATTTTCATTCTTTGCCGAAAAGCGGAAAGGCTGATTACGAAAAGCCTTGAAAGGCATCACCTGGTCTTTATCAGCAAGTCTTTTGATCCAGACTCCATTCAACTCATCCTCATTGACGAAAACGGCGCGAAGCTGGGATTCAAAAAAGGGGAACCTGATTAAAATGGAATCAGACTTAATAGCAATATCGTCAACCAGCAACCGCTCGGCAGCATTCCGGATATACAATATCTTTTTTGCGTTGCTGTCTTTTACCTCAAAATTGAAAATGATATTGTTGCTGTCGGCCCTTTCCAAAACAGCCCGCCATTGCCCGTTAGAGAGCATCCTGCCATGTTGGGCCTTACTCAGAAAAGCAATAATCAAAAGGACGGCCATAAAAAAAGATGTACGCATTATGGAACCAGATTGAAGTGCAATTTTACTGTAAAAGCTGTAGAAATAATTGATGCCTGCAAGAATTTACCGGTTCGTAATTTTTAATGTTATTAATCCCGCTTATAATAATACTTTTGTAACCGGCAATTAATTTGTCTTAACCTTTATCGATGTTACCCAAAGCGCTTTCCTATCGAATGTGGAACTAAAATTTGCCAAAAGAAATACTTTATCTGCCATGACCTTTTTATTAAATACTTCCCTGCCATCGACTTTTACAATTACAGGGTTTTGAAGGTTTACCATAACCGGGCTAATAAATAATTCAACTTCTTCTATTCGGGAAGTATTTACTTCAAATGTATTATTGTTATAATGGGCACGAACGGCAACACTTTTATTCAAGACATAATAAGGATAATCCATGTATATCTTGTCTTTTTTATTATATGATTTTGTATTAAGTACAGTATGCCATTGGGCAATGTCAAGAGCAGTATCAAATTTTGTAACGCGTAACCAATCACAACCATTGAAGTTTGAATCACTCATTTCCCAAGAGATATTTTTTTGAAATGGATTTCTGCTAATTCCATTCATCCATTCGAAACTATGTGGCAAATCTATTTGTAAATGTTTGTCATAATGTTGGTATCCAATATATTCTTTATAAAGAACAGGGCTGTTTAAAGAATCCAGAATTTTCATAATCAACCGGGTTTGTTGAATTGGCCTTAGATCATCTAAATCGGAATGAACTAAATATAATGGACGATTGAGTGTATTTCTTATGTAAATATCATAATCACCAAGAGTAGTCAACATAGAATTGTAAGCAATGAGGCCGGCAAAGCAAGAAGGTTTGTAAACGTCGAGAGCAAATACACCGTCCGAACCATCTGAATGTCCCAGCGCAAAAATTTTATTGTCATCAATATTTAGAATTCCTTTTAACTGATTGATGATTTCAACCAGAGATTGATAAGTTGGATTTGTTTTATTTCTGATGTTTATGCCATTAAACCTGTTAATCACCCAATCAAAGTTTATTTTTCCGGTAGCATTGGGTCCATAACCGTCAGCAAATGGCCTGATAACAATAAAATTATGATCAGCGAAGTAGCTGTAAAATATTTCCTCATTAGCAATACTGTCTTTATACGCATCCTTAAAACTACTCATTGTAGTAGCCCCATGTAGTATTAATACTGCGGGTGATGAGATATTATTTTGATAATTTTCAGGTATATAAATTTTAAAAGGAACAGTTCCAAAAACAAAATCTTTATACAGGAATAAATACCATTTTTTTGTGCCTTTAATAACGGGATACTGATTCCAATTTGATAAAATACTATACGTTGAATCAGCATTAATTTTCGGATTGCTACCAATACTTTCTATTTGTTTTTTAAAAGTATTGTCCAGCGTTAACAAGCTATTAGACGATTGCCCGAAAGATATAAATGAAAAAAGCAGAAAAATCTGAAGGAAGGCGATTTTGATCATGCTTTGGATTTAAAGCAGTTGATTTTTAATTTCCTCTAACGTGTAGCTATGTGTAACCAGATTTCTAAGGCCCTATCCCATTATTGCAGGACAAATTATGATGAAAAAATTAAACTGAAACATTATTCAGGTTTCTACTTCAGGTTTTGAAGCATGTCATTTGTAATTTTTTCCAGATCATATTCGGGCTTCCATCCCCAGTCGGATCTGGCAATTTGATCGTCGATACTTTGGGGCCAGCTGTCTGCAATTTGCTGCCTGTAATCTGGGGAATAGTTCACCTGGAAATCGGGAATATGCTTTCTTATCTCGGCGCTAATTTCACTGGGTGAAAAACTGATCGCTGAAATATTGTATGCGGTGCGCACGGTGATGCGGTCAGCCGGCGCCTCCATCAGTTCAATGGTGGCTCTGATTGCATCCGGCATATACATCATCGGCAAATAAGTATCTTCTTTTAAAAAACATTTGTATTTTTTATGTTCCACGGCTTCATAAAAAATCTCAATTGCGTAATCGGTGGTTCCGCCGCCAGGAGCCGATTTATAACTGATTAATCCCGGATAACGCAGGCTGCGAATATCGACACCGAAACGACGATGAAAATAGTTGCACCAGAATTCCCCGGCGAATTTGCTGATGCCGTATACCGTAATCGGTTCGATAATGGTTTGCTGCGGACAATGCTGTTTTGGAGAACTGGGGCCAAAAACTGCAATGCTGCTTGGCCAATATACTTTTTGTAATTTTTCTTCTCTTGCAATATCCAGCACATTCAGCAGGCCCTGCATATTGAGGTGCCAGGCCAGGCCCGGATTTTTTTCACCGGTAGCGGAAAGAATGGCGGCAAGAAGATAGATCTGCGTGATGTTTTGCCGGATCACCTGTACATGCAACATCTCTTTATTCATCACATCAAGCGAAACATAAGGGCCTGTGCCTTTCAGCAATTCATTTTCTTCACGCAGGTCAGAAGCCACTACATTCGAATTCCCATAAATTTTGCGGAGTGCCTGAGTCAGCTCCACGCCAATCTGGCCCGAAGCTCCGATGACAAGAATTTTTTCTCTGACCATTGAATAATGCCGTTTGGTTTGGCACACCAAAAGATGTGCAAACCTAATGAAAGTTTGCGGTTCGTAGTGTAATGGTAGCTGTGATAAATTGGAATTTTAAACAATCTTATCTTTGCGGCATGAAAAAATTTCTGAAAGAACTTTTCAGTAACCAGCAATATGACGAAAAAAATTTCTTCTTAATTGCAGGACCCTGCGTAGTCGAAAGCGAGGAGCTGATTATGGAAGTGGCAGATAAGGTTAAAGGAATCTGTAAAAACCTGGGTATCCCATATATTTTTAAGTCCTCCTATCGCAAAGCCAATCGGACCAGTTCATCTTCGTTTACTGGTATCGGTGATGAAGCCGCATTGAAGCTGGTAAAAAAAGTAGGCGAGAAATTTGGCTTACCAACCACATCAGATATTCATGCCCATGATGAGGCAGCGGTAGCTGCAAAATACGTGGATGTATTGCAGATTCCCGCCTTCCTGTGCAGACAAACAGACCTGTTGATCGCAGCTGCGGAAACGGGAAGAATCGTCAATGTGAAAAAAGGTCAGTTTCTTAGCGGACCTGCAATGAAATTCGCCGCCGAAAAAATCAGGAATGCGGGTAACGAGAAAATCATCCTGACAGAAAGAGGAACCACTTTCGGTTACCAGGATCTTGTTGTCGATTACCGAAATATTCCCTGGATGCAGGAGCACAACACGCCCGTTGTGATGGATTGCACGCATTCTCTCCAACAACCCAATCAGCCGGGCGGAGTAACAGGAGGCAATCCGCAACTCATTTCAACCATTGCCAAAGCAGCCGTTGCTACGGGGGCCGACGGATTATTTATTGAAACACATCCGAATCCCGGTATCGCACGAAGCGATGGAGCCAATATGCTTAAACTGGATTTGCTGGAAGGAATTTTGCAAAAGCTAATTAATATTAGAAAGGCAGTAGTAAACTAGTTGACAGTTAACAGTTGACAGTATAAAAGAGACGGTCAATAAGTATTTGTCAACTGTCAACTTCTTACAAATATTTCAACGGATTTCTCCTTGCCGAAATAATATACCGCTTCATGTTCAGCCAGAAGGCCAGCACAAAGTAAATGATAAGCGGGGAACCCATGGTCAGGAAAGAAATATATATAAACCAGGTTCTGATTCTCGAAGTTGCAATACCCAATCTGTCGCCAATGGCCGTGCAAACCCCAAAAGCCTGCCACTCGATAAATTGTTTAAACTTATCCATACTGCAAATTTAAAAAAAACAGTAAAAAACTGCAATGGTTTATGTTAATACCTTAACGCATTTTCGGTAAATTTACATTCCATTCACATGATATACCCCGAATTTTCTATATATCACTTTAAATTGGTTTAACATGGTTTTCGACCTCGACTTGATTAAAAAAATTTATAAGGCGTTGCCAGGCAAAATAGAAGCAGCAAGAAAGCTGAGTGGCAAACCTTTGACCCTTGCCGAAAAAATATTGTATGCTCATTTGTTTGAACCGGCTTCAAAAGCTTATTCGAGGGGAAAAGATTATGTGGATTTTGCACCTGACCGTGTGGCTATGCAGGATGCAACAGCTCAAATGGCTCTTTTGCAATTCATGACCTGCGGCAGGGATAAGGTTGCCGTTCCGTCGACTGTGCACTGCGATCACCTGATCCAGGCAAAAACAGGGGCTGCAGCGGATCTTGCAACGGCTCTGGATGTAAATAAAGAAGTATACGATTTTCTGGCTTCCATTTCCAACAAATACGGAATAGGTTTCTGGAAACCGGGCGCAGGCATCATTCACCAGGTTGTATTGGAAAATTATGCATTCCCAGGCGGAATGATGATCGGAACAGATTCACATACCCCTAATGCAGGTGGCCTGGGAATGATTGCGATTGGCGTTGGTGGAGCCGATGCGGTAGATGTAATGGCCGGGTTGCCCTGGGAGCTGAAAATGCCCAAACTCATTGGCGTTAAGCTCACCGGGAAAATGAGCGGCTGGACCTCAGCAAAAGATGTGATATTGAAAGTAGCAGGAATTCTTACTGTAAAAGGAGGAACCGGCGCCATAGTTGAATATTTTGGAGAAGGCGCCGACACCCTGAGTGCAACAGGAAAAGGAACGATTTGTAATATGGGTGCAGAAATCGGAGCAACCTGCTCCATTTTTGCTTATGATGAAAAAATGTCTGCCTATCTGAAAGCAACCGGCCGCGAAGAAGTGGCTGCACTGGCCGACAGCATCCGCGAACATCTGCGACCTGACGCTGAAGTATATGCGAATCCGAAAAATTATTATGACCAGTTGATCGAAATTAATCTCAGTGAATTAGAACCCCATGTCAATGGACCATTCACCCCGGATCTTGCCTGGCCAATTTCAAAATTCGCCGAAGCTGTAAAAACAAACCAATGGCCGGAAAAACTGGAAGTGGCATTGATCGGTTCCTGCACCAATTCTTCGTATGAAGATATCAGCCGTTCGGCTTCTGTTGCCAGGCAGGCCATCGACAAAAAGCTGAAGACAAAAGCCGAATTTACGATTACACCAGGCAGTGAGCAGGTGCGGTTTACGATAGAGAAAGACGGATTCCTGAACACTTTTGACAAAATTGGCGGCGTAGTATTAGCCAATGCCTGTGGGCCCTGTATCGGACAGTGGGCAAGGCATATCGACGATCCAAATAGAAAAAATTCCATCATCACTTCCTTCAACAGGAATTTTGCAAAAAGAAATGATGGCCTCGCTTCCACACATGCATTCGTTGCCTCTCCGGAAATTGTTACTGCCTTTGCAATCGCAGGCAACCTGACATTTAATCCATTAAAAGATAAACTCAAAAACGAAAAAGGGGAAGATGTGATGCTGGATGAACCCTACGGCATTGAACTGCCCCCGAAAGGATTTTCGGTTGATGATCCGGGTTATATTGCACCGGCCAAAGACGGCAGCAATGTCCAGGTAAAGGTAAAAACGGATTCCCAGCGCCTGCAACTGCTCGAACCCTTCAAAGCCTGGGAAGGTACAGATCTGAAGGGGTTAAAGCTGCTGATCAAGGCCAAAGGGAAATGTACAACAGACCATATTTCCATGGCTGGGCCCTGGCTGAAATTCCGCGGACACCTTGATAATATTTCCAACAACATGCTGATCGGAGCAGTGAATTTTTTCAATGACAAGACTGATCTTGTAAAAAATCAGATCACCGGACAATATGGCCCGGTGCCAGCCACGCAGAGAGCATACAAAGCAGCCGGTATAGGAACCATTGTTGTGGGTGATGAAAATTATGGGGAAGGGTCTTCCAGGGAACATGCTGCCATGGAACCCCGTCACCTCGGTGTTCGCGCTATTCTTGTCCGCTCTTTCGCGCGCATACATGAGACTAATCTGAAAAAGCAGGGTATGCTGGCTCTGACCTTCGCCAATAAGGAGGACTATGATAAAGTACAGGAAGACGATTTGATTGACATTCTGGGACTGACTTCTTTTGCTCCCGGTAAATCTTTGACTGTCGTGCTGCATCATAAAAATGGAAGTAAAGATGAAATGACAGTCAACCATACTTATAATGACCAGCAGATCGAATGGTTTAAGGCAGGCGGAGCGTTAAATGTGATCAGAAAGCAATCCGCCAGGTAAATCCCGGAGACCTTTTTGATTTTGCCCGGGCCCGGATTTCACAACAGCACAATCATGTATGGAAGGGCAGAAGAAAAAAATCAGATACTGTTTCTTGCGATAAGTATTATCCTTATCTTAAGACTGGTTTGTATCGGAGCGATGGGGATAATGCCCCAGGATGCGTATTATCATTTTTATGGCGAACATCTTGCTCTCTCTTACTTCGATCATCCACCCATGATCGCTTACCTGCTCAGGTTATTTACGACAATTTTTGGCAAGCATGTATTTGCCTTGAAACTGGCCGATTCAATCGTCAGTTTCCTGACACTTCTTGTCTTTTTTCGCCTCGCCAAATGTTTTCTTGGCATGAACCGGGCCTGGAATGCAGTCCTGATTTTTTTCTCCACGCTGATGCTGACCATTCTTTCTTTGATCTCTACTCCCGATGTTCCTTTGTTATTGTTCTGGACAATCTCTTTGTTGATGCTGTATCATGCAATATTCCTCGAGAGAAAAAAATATTGGATATGGTCGGGAATAGCTATGGGATTGAGCTTTGACAGCAAATACACGGGAGTTGCATTGTTAGGCGGCCTGACCCTGTTTCTCATCTTCTCAAAAAAATACCGCAGTCTTCTTTTCTCACGCTGGTTTTGTCTTTGTGTATTGTTGTTTTTAGTGACCATCTCTCCCGTTATCATTTGGAATGTTCAGAATCATTTTGCATCCTTCAGGTTCCAGTCAGCCGGGCGAATGCATTCGATGAACGGAATTCATTTCGATCTTACTGATTTTGCGGGATTGATTGGCCACCAGGCTGCCATTTTAATCCCGGTACTTTTCTTCTCTCTGTTTTATTTTCTTTTCAAATTTCTTAAAAAATCCCGCTGGAGGTTTTTCATTATTTCACAGAAGAATTTATTTCTCCTTTCTTTTTTTCTGCCTCTTTTTCTCGGATTCGTATTGCTTTCATTTATTTACTGGATCAAATTGAACTGGATCATGCCAGCCTATGTCAGTGGCATCATCTGGGTCAGTAGATACATCAGCAAAAAATGGATCAGGTACCAGGTTATCTTTTCCGCAGTTATTCATATTGCTTTGGCCATCGAATTGTTCTGGTATCCATTCAGGATAAATTCTGATGATACCTGGGTGGGATGGCCAGAGCTTGCAGAGCAGGTAAAATCAATAAAGAAAAGTTACCCCGATGCATTTATTTTTTCGGCTGATGATTACAAAACATCTGCAGTTCTCAATTTTTATGTAAACGAAATGGTGTATAGCCGGAATATTATCGGGAAAAATGCACTTCAATTCGATTTTATAGGATCCGACCTGAATGCATTGGCTGGCCGATCTGCGATTTTTATTAATTCTGTGAATGGCCTCACGGATGAAGAAAAAAATGATATGCAATCCGAACTGCAGGAATATTTCGATTCCATAAGTCCTCTACAGCCTATCCTCGTCATGAAGGGAGGAAACCCGGTGAGAAAATTTTCAGTATACCTGTGCCGGAATTACCATCCAAAAAAATAATAGAACCCCTAAACTGAAAAAGGAAATCTTTCCCAATCCTGGAAAAATCAAGGTATTTTTCATTCAATAATTATATTGATTCTCAATTAATTGGATACTGGCATCGGATTGGAGAATCATGTGCCTAATTCAAAAAGACAAACTGTGAAAAAGATCTCTACCCTTGTTCTGATCCTGATGATGACTCTCACCCTGTATAACGGTCAGGCACAAACGTATAATATCACAACCAATACCACATGGAATGCGGGTAATCCCGCTCCTTGTACCTCAAATTGTACATTCAACATTTCTGCTGGCATTACATTAACAAGTAATAAAGCGTTTACCTGTTCTACCTGTACATTCAATGGAGGTAATATATCAATTAAACAAAACCTGACTTGTCAGCCCTGCACTTTTAGCAGTGAT
>Ga0335080_10007414_pt1 | contig 11375 bp, 6 predicted proteins | sample Lox_Sample_34_FD_206720 | JGI IMG/M metagenome (GOLD analysis project Ga0335080, IMG submission 206720) | Soil microbial communities from Loxahatchee National Wildlife Refuge, Florida, United States - Lox_Sample_3.4 | ecosystem: Environmental > Terrestrial > Soil > Wetlands | place: USA: Florida...
AGACCGGGCACGCTATTGGGGAAGCCTAGTCAACCGCCAGAGTGCGGAGGCATTCGTTCTGGTGCGATCCACGCGATGATGCAGCGACTGATTGACATCGGCTTTGCGCTGGTGGTGCTGATTCTGCTGAGCCCGCTGTTTCTGGTGACGAGCGTCGCCATTGTACTGGGCTCGCGGGGCGGGCCGTTTTACGGGGGATGGCGGGCGGGCAAAGATGGCGCGCCTTTCCGGATGTGGAAATTCCGGACGATGGTGAGCGGGGCGGATCGCAGCGGGGCGATTGCGGCGCCGGGCGATCCCAGGATCACCCGGATCGGTAAATTTCTCCGCGCCACAAAGATCGATGAACTGCCGCAGTTTTTCAATCTCCTGGCAGGCGATCTGACGCTGGTGGGGCCCCGGCCGGAAGACCTGAACATCATTCAGCTTTTCACCCCCGAGCAAAAGGAGACGTTACGAGTCAAGCCCGGCATCACGGGCCCGGGGCAGATTTATTACACAACCGACCAGGCCGATTCCATTCCCCCGGGAGTTGCGGCAGACCAGTACTACATCGACCACCTGCTGGGCGAGAAGCTTCGGATCGATTTGGAATATCTCAAGCGACGGACAGTCTGGACGGACTGCGGGGTGGTGATGCAGACCATTTCCCTGATCGCGAGAGCCGTGGCCGGGACGGCGGAGCGGAAGCGGACAACCAGTGTGACGTTCCCGGAGCCTACCGTCGAAGGTGAATTACGCAAGGGCCTATAAAGGCAAGGCAGAAGGGAATTTCCGGGATCGATTCTCTTACATCAGCAACTCTGGCCCATCGCGTGGCGACGACAGTCGAGCACGCGGCAGCGAGAACTTGCTTGCCGGCAGCACGAAACCAACATGAGCGATTTGCGAAGTTTGTTCCGGGATTCCTCTCACTATCTGGCGGGACAGATAGCGGCTCTGGCCTTGGGGTTCATTTCGTTCCCGATTTTCACCCGGGCGCTCACGGTGGCCGACTACGGGATGCTATGCATCGCTTTTCAGGTAGCGGCAATGGCAACGGTGCTCTCGAAGATGGGGCTGCAGAATTCCATTCAGCGGTTCTATCAGGATCACGCCGCTTCGACCGAGCCGGGGGCACTGCAGCGGTTTTACTCGACGCTATTGTTCGGCGCAGGGTTGTGCGCGATGGCAGTGGCGGGGTTGTTCGGCGCGGGAGTGCTGCTGCTTCCGGATTCGCAGATGTCGCCGGTGCTGAAGCGGGTTTTGCTGGTGGGCGCGATTCTGATCTTCACGCGGGGAATGCATCCCATTGCGATGAACTTCCTGCGAGCGCAGCGGAGAACGGCAGCCTTCAACGCATTCGACGTAACCACGAAGGCGATCAGCATCGCTTTTGTCGTATTCCTGTTCTTCGCATGGAATCGCACGGTGAAGACGGTGTTGATCGGCACGGTGGCAGTGGAACTGACGGCGGTGCTGATTCTAATTTTCCGGTTACTGCCAGCGGGCGTAGTTTCGATCCGAGCTTTCGACCGGGGGCTATTCAAGGCCGCGCTGATCTTTGGGTTTCCTCTGGTGGGATACGAACTGGCAGGAGTGATTCTCGATTCCGGCGACCGCATTCTGGTGCAGCACTACATGGGGTTTCAGGCCGTGGGGTACTACTCCGCCGGATACAGCATGGCTAACTATGTGATTTTGTCGCTTATGTCTCCGGTGAATCTTGCCCTGTTTCCGATTTATATGAAGCTGTGGGCGAGCAAGGGACGGGAGGAGACGCAAGCGTTCCTGAGCCGAGCGCTGGACAACTTCGTGATGGTGGCGATGTGCGTGCTGGCGGCGGTGGCGGTAACGGCGCGAGACGGCATCATTATTCTTGGGTCACGAAAGTTGCAGGAAGCGGCTCCGCTGATCCCGGTGCTGGTGCTCGGGCTGGTGTTTTACGCACTGCACATTTTCTTCAATGCAGGCCTCATTATCCACAAGAAGACATACACCATGGCGAAGATCATTGTGTCTTCGGCGGGGCTGAATATCCTTCTGAACATATTGCTAATTCCCCGATTGGGGTTGCAGGGAGCGGCGGTTGCGACCCTGGTGAGCTACATGGTGTTTCTCGGGCTCATCGCATGGGCATCGCACGCGGTGTTACCGATTCGGGTGGACATACGAGCCAGCCTGCGGTACGTGGGCGCGGCAGTAGTCAGCGCGCTGATTGTTTCGCGCATCGAGTGTTCTCCGGAGATCTTGAATGTGGCGGTGAGGGGAAGTTTGAGCCTGGTGGTGTACGGAGCCACGCTGTGGCTTATCGATTCCCGTTTCCGGCAGCTGGTAGCAGCGGGGGTCCAATATGGGGCCGCGCCGTTCAGACGGGAGAGTCAGGAGCCTGAGCTGGCGGCAGCGGGAGCGATTGAAATCAGTTCGAAGAGCGTGTCATGACAAATACTCTGGAAGTCAAGCTGGAAAGCGAAATTCGCTACCAGAGAGAGCGGGCGATGCGGAGCGATGCGGTATCGCGCACGCCGAGTCACGTGGTCGAACGTTACCGCCAGCACCGGCTGCGGCGTTTTTTCAGCAAAGAGTTTGTTTTCTGGGCCCTGGGCAAGCTGGACGACAAGGTGGTGCTGGATTTCGGGTGTGGCGAAGGACACATGACTACGGAGATGGCTTTGCTGGGCGCACGCGTGACTGGGATCGATGTGTCTCCGGATCTGATTGAGATGGCGCAGCGGCGTGCGGAGCTGGATGAAGTGGAGGAGAGGGTCCGGTTCGCGGTTCAGGACGTTCTGGTGACGGCGCCGGGAATTGAAGCGTTCGACTTCGTCGTCTGCACCGACGTGCTCCATCACACCGACGTGGAGGCGGTGATCCCGATACTTCATCGTTGCCTGAAGCCGGGGGGAAAGCTCATTGCCCGGGAGCCAGTGAGCCTTTCCAAACATTTTCAGAAGGTTCGGGATTGCCTCCCGATCGACAAGGAAGCGTCTCCCGGAGACCGCCAGCTCAATACGAAGGATCTGGAGGAGATCTGCCGTTTGTTTTCGGATAGCGAGATTACGTATTTCAACCTCTGGGGCAGATTCTCCCGCTTCCTGGGAAACGCGAACCGAATCGATCGCGGACACGCGCTCACTAAGGCGGCGATGCTCACGCTGCTGGGAACGGATTGGCTGGTTGCGAGCGCGCTTCCTTACTTCCGGCGTTTTTATGGGGAGGTGGTAATCGTGGCGAGCAAGGCAGCCTGACGGGCATGAGCACGCCAGCCGCACTTCGCGCCGCGATCGATGCCGAGACGGTGGAGTTTCGGGTGGGCCGGCGAGAGAATGCCGGGGCATCCGGCGGATCGGCGAAGGCGCCGCTCCGGATATTCATGATGGATCTGTGGTGTTACACGCCGCAATACGATCGATACTTATGCGAGGCGCTGAAAGCAGAGAACATCGAGGTTACGCTGGGTTCTGTAAGCCCCTACCAGGATCCGCAATATTTTGTTCGAATCGGCTTGCGCAACGATCCCGGGCTGGTCGATGTGGTGCCCAAACTGCGGATTGGGAACGACAACCTGCGGCGGAGCCTGATGCTGGCGGAGTCGTCGATCAATATGACCGCTCTTCTGGCGCGGTTCGCGGTTTCCAAACCCGACATCGTTCACGTGCAATGGACTCCGCTGCTGAGAAAAATTCCCCTAGAGCTCTGGTTCCTGTGCCTGGTGAAGAAACTCAATATCAAGCTGGTGTACACAGTGCATAACGTGCTGCCGCACGACAGCGGAACGAGATACGCCTCCGGGTTCGGGCGGTTGTACAGGAAGATGGATGCGCTGATATGTCACAACCAGGAAGCGAGGAAGCGACTGATCGGGGAGTTCGGCGTGAATCCGGAGCGAGTGTGGGTGATTCCACACGGACCGCTGCTCCATGATGAGAAGCAACGATCGGCAAAGGAATGTAGAGCCTGGTTGTCGATTCCCGAGCATGTAACGACAGTGCTATGCCAGGGCTTTATCCGATCCTACAAGGGTCTTGATTTTCTGCTGGAAGGATGGCGAAGGGTCGACACGCGCGGGATGAAGGCGCAACTGATTATCGCGGGGACGGGCGAAGCGGAGCTGCAGAGAACCATTAAAGAACAAATCTCACGGCTGGGTATTGAGGAATCGGTTCGCCTCGATTTCAGATTTATTTCCGACGAAGAAGTATCGGCTTACTATGAAGCGGCGGATGTTGTGGTCTATCCGTACCGGGAGGTAACGACGAGCGGTGCGCTGATGACCGCACTGGCTTTCGGGAAGACGATCGTGGCCACGACGTTGCCGGCGTTTCGGGAAACCCTGCGTGACGGGGAAACCGCACTTCTGGTTGACTATGGAGACGTCGAGGGCCTGGCAAGCGCGCTTAGACGGTTGATTGAAAATCCCGAGGAGCGGCAGTGCCTGGCAGCAGCGGCATCTTCGACGCAGGCGGACGATTCCTGGAGACACATTGCCGCGGAGACGCGGACTTGCTACAACGCGGTCTTGGATGGGGTGAGGACAGGGGCCTTCAGCGCATGAGAGCCATCTCGCTTGCCTATCACGATGTAGTGGAAGGCGGTCCGCTGAGGGGTACGGGAGTGCGTCCGGGCATTGCGCTGTATACGGTGACACGAACGGCATTCCGGGAGCAGCTCACGGCGATCCGGAAAGAGAATGTGCTGATCGACGTGATCCGGAGATTTGACCGGTGGGACAACCGGTCACCCACATTTCTGACCTTCGACGATGGCGCTCAAAACGCATGCACGGCCGCGGAAGAACTGGAAGCGTTCGGCTGGCGCGGCCACTTCTTCATTACCTCGAACTGGATCGGAGGGACGGGGTTTCTGAACGCGCCGCAGATTCGTGCGTTGCACCGCCGTGGACATGTAATCGGAAGCCACTCCTGCTCGCACCCGGAGCGGATGTCCCGGCTCAGCGCGCAGGAACTGATTCGCGAGTGGAGCGACAGTTGTGCGGTGCTGGGGGAGATTCTGGGCGAAGCGGTGAAAGTCGGGTCCGTGCCTGACGGATATTACTCGAGAAAAGTGGGGCAAGCGGCGGCGGCGGCGGGCATCGAGGTATTGTTCACGTCGGAAGCTACGAGCTCGGCTACGGCCGTCGATGGCTGCCTGATACTGGGCCGCTACTTCATACGGCAAAACACTACGGCGGCGGGCGCAGCTGCCATTGCAGGGGGCTGGCGGTGGCCGCGGTGGCGCCAGTCTGTGCTTTGGCAGGGCAAGAAAGCGGTTAAAGCGATGACTGGCGAGTCTTACCTTACCGTGCGGCGATTTCTGATTTCCAAAGTGCTTCCGAAACCCCGAGCGGTGAGCGGAGTTTAGCAAGGAAGCGGCGACGAGCGTGGTCGACGGCGACGTGCCATCCTGCTGAAGACTGATGCAATCCCACGTTTAGGTTTCAGTTACCTCCCCCGAATATTATCCAGGACCGAGGAATCCCATGGCGTTTTTGCAGAGTGGAATACCCACAGACGGTGCAGGCCAGTTGATGGAGGTCGCGCACGGCCGGCGGAACGGTACCGGTGGCGACGCTGATCTGCGGGTTCATGAGCGTGTGACCGAGCAAGCAGAGGTTTCGCCCGATGCGGTTGCGCTTTCCGATGGGCTCGTGACCTTCACCTATCGTGAATTGGAGGAGCGGTCGAATCGCCTGGCGCATCGGCTGCGAGCGATCGGCGTGGGACCTGACGTGCTGGTAGCGGTCTGTGTGGAGCGGTCGCCGTGGATGGCGGTAGCGGGGCTGGCGGTGTTAAAGGCGGGAGGAGCTTATGTTGCCATTGACCCAATGTATCCAGTGGAGCGGATCGCCTGGATTTTGGGCGACGCGAAGCCGGCAGCGACGATCGCGACGGCCAAACAGTTGGCGCAGCTTCCGGCAACCGTGGATGCGATAGTGATCGATGAGGAGTCCGGAGAAGTCGGTAATGAGTCAGCGAGCGCACCCACCGACCTGGGGAGCCTGGAGAATCTGGCTTATGTCATTTACACCTCGGGTTCCACAGGGAAGCCTAAGGGCGTGCAGATTACGCACCAGAGTCTGCTGAACCTGATCGTCTGGCATCAGCAGGCGTTCCAGGTGACGGCTGCGGACCGCGCGAGCCAAGTGGCCAGCCCTGGATTTGATGCCGCGGTCTGGGAGGTCTGGCCCTACCTGGCGGCGGGGGCCAGCGTGCACTTTCCCGATGACTCCACGCGGGCGCAGGCGAACCTGCTGAGGGACTGGCTGGTGCAGGAGCGGGTGAGCCTGGCATTTGTTCCTACTCCGCTGGCGGAGAGGCTGATCTTCCTAACCTGGCCGGTGGCTACGGAGTTGCGAGTTCTGCTGACGGGCGCGGATACTCTGCATCACTATCCACCCGACAATCTGCCTTTTCTGCTGGTGAATAATTACGGCCCGACGGAATGCACGGTGGTAGCGACTTCGGGGCCAGTCTGCAGCGACAAGCGGAGTCATGGGTTGCCGTCGATCGGGCGACCCATTGCCGATACCGAGGTCTACATCCTGGATGAGAGCAGGAAGCCGGTGCCTGCCGGCACGGTGGGCGAGTTGTATGTTGGCGGCGCCGGAGTTGCCCGTGGATACCTGAACCAGCCAAGGCTGACGGAGGAACGGTTTGTTCCGAATCCATTCAATCAGGCGGACGGTGGGCGGATGTACAGGACCGGTGACCTTGCGAGTTTCCTGCCGGATGGGCGGATCGCATTTCTTGGAAGGCTGGACGACCAGGTCAAGATTCGGGGCTATCGCATTGAGTTGAACGAGATTGCGCGGCGATTGAACGAACATCCCGCGATTGACGAAAGCCTGATCACCACCCGGGAGGATGAAGGCGGAGACAAGAACCTGGTCGCCTATGTGGTGGCGGATAAGGCTACGCTGCCTTCGGCCGATGAGCTGAGAGATTTCGTGAGCCGGGAGCTTCCGGAGTACATGGTGCCGGCCATTTTCGTGGCCGTTGACGGTCTGCCCGTGGGAACGAATGGAAAAATCGACCGTGGCGCGCTGCCGGAGCCGAGCGAGGAAAACATGATCCGGGCGGGCAACTTTGCTCCGCCCCAGAGCCCCACCGAGGAACGCGTCGCGGAGATTTTGAGCCGGCTGCTGGGAGTGGAGAGAGTCGGGGTGAACGATAATTTCTTCCTGCTCGGCGGCAATTCACTTCTGGGGACGCAGGTCATCGCCCAGGTTCGCGACACGTTCGATGTGGAGTTGACGTTGCTGACTCTGTTCGATCACCCGACGGTGGCGGGCATCGCGCGAGAGGTGGAGCAACTGATCCTGACCAAGCTGGACGGGATGAGCGAAGAAGAAGTGCAGCGCCTGATGGCGCAGATCGACGAAAGTATTGAACAATGACGACAGTGCTTGACCGGGCGTATTCGAGAAGCAGCGGCGAGAGCGCGCTGAGCCTATACCATCTGCTCGATCCAGAGGTGTTGGCCAATCCGTATCCGCTGTTCCGCCGCTTGCGGACGGAAGCGCCGGTGCACTGGGACGCTTTTCTACACACCTGGGTGGTGACTGGCTATTCGGATGTGATCGAAGTGCTGCATACGTTCTCCGCCGACCGCACCCACACTCCAGAGAAGCTAAAAGCGATGGGTCTGGGGGAAATGAGCCCGATCGCGCAGCTGATGGTGAAGCAGATGCTGTTTATGGACCCGCCAGCGCATACGCGACTTCGAGCCCTGGCGTCGCATGCATTCAGTCCGGGACGGGTGGCGGTGTTGCGGAACCACATCCGGGAGATTGTCCATCAACTTCTGGATCGACTACAGGGACGGGGCGAGATGGACGTGATCGCGGAGCTGGCTGAACCTCTGCCCGCGATCGTCACGGCAGAGATGCTGGGTGTTCCAGTGAGTGACCGCGATCAGTTGAAGGCGTGGTCGGCGGATTTTGCGGAGATGCTGGGGAATTTTCAGCACAACCCGGAGCATGCTCCCCGCATGGCGCGCACGGTCAACGACATGACCGCATACTTCCGCGAGGCGATACGGCGCCAGCAGGATCATCCGCGCGAGGGGCTGGTTCATTCGCTGATGACCGCCGAGGTGGACGGCGATCGCCTGAGCGAAGAAGAAATTGTGGCCAACTGTATTGTCACGATGGTGGGCGGCCAGGAGACGACGACCAACCTGATCGGCAACGGCATTCTGACCCTGCTTCGCAACCGGCCAGAGATGGAGCGGCTGCAGGAAGACCTGACCCTGGTTCCTTCGGCGGTGGAAGAGATGCTGCGCTATGAAAGCCCGAGCCAGCATACCGGGCGACTGGCGCCGGAGGACAGGGAGTTGGGCGGAAAAGCGATCCGCAAGCGCCAGGCAGTGATGGCGGTCATGGCTGCGGCGAACCGTGATCCCGAGCGCTTCCCCGATCCCGATCGATTCGATATCGGGCGGAAAGACAATCGACACCTGGCATTCGGTTACGCGGCGCATTTCTGCTTCGGCGCGGCCCTGGCGCGGGTGGAAGGGCAAGAGGCGATCGATGCCATGATGCGCCGAATGCCGAATCTCGAACTCGAACCTGGCCCCCTCGTCTGGAGAAACAACCTGGGGTTGAGGGGTCTGACTTCACTGCGTATCCGCTTCTAAATCCCGATTTTCCCATGACCGCATTGAGAAACATCCCGCTGGTAGTAGCCCCGCATGCATTTCCGGTCTACGCGGCAATCGCGCCGGTTCCGGTGCAGGAGCCACTGAGACCGTGCCTGTTGCCCACAGAGCGCGAGTTCTACGGAGCGTACGAGTGGGCACTCAATCCCTATCCGACGGTGGCCAGCGTGGGGAAGTACCTGGGCGAGGAGTTGAAGCGACTGGAGCAAACGGACGAGGGCTGGCAGTTGCAGGAGCGGATGACGAATATTTTCATGCTGGCAAGCGCGATCGCGAACGAGGTTGACGATCACCTGATCGGCAGGCGATATGACCTCTCGAAGCTGGCGAGGGTCCCGCTTGGCGGGATCGCGGTACGAACGACAAACAAGGCCCAATCCTATGGCCGACGGGTCCGGGAGTGGCGCCTGCGACACCTCAGCGCATGGAACGATCGTTGGTTGACGGGGCTCGACGAATTCCTGCGCTTGTTTGTGGCTGAGGAGCCGGTGAGGCCCGATGATCTGCGGAAGGCGAAGCAGGGCCTGGAGACTTTGCTGGGAATCAAGTGGGATGCAGAGCTTGCAGCGCGGCGGCTGCGGAACCCGGCCTTTTTTCATGTGCGCGATTTGACGCATGTCGACGTGCTGAAGCTGGGAGAGAAATTTGTGGCGGCCTACGCGGACCGGGCCGAGGCGATCGTTCTGATCGGGTTGCGGACGGCGGGTTCATATTTCGGACCGCTGTTGCGGGCGTTCCTAAGAAATAAGGGATACGAACGGGTCGAGCTGATCAGCCTTCGGCCACGGACAGCGATGTCGTGGCGGGAGAAAGGCCAAGTCGCAGCCGCCGCCAAAGCAGGGAAGATGGCGGTGTTGCTGGATGAGCCTCCCTGCAGCGGAGGTAGCACAGCGGAGATCGCGAAGATGCTCGCCAAGGCGGGATTCGCCAAGAGCAAGATCGTAGGGTTGTTCCCGGTGCATTATCTGTTTCGCGATTGGAAGAAGGGCTGGGGCAAGCTGCTGGATTCAGGAATGCGAACCCTGACGGTTGAGCCCGGAGAATGGCACAAGGAGGGATTGCTACAGCCAGCGGCCGCGGAAGCAGTGCTGCGTGAGTACTTCCTGGGGCGCGGCTATATTTCGGCGAAGGTGGTGGAAGGCGAGAACGCGGAGCGATTTAACGCGCAGGTGCGCTACTGCTCAGACGAGAAGATGCACACCCGGCTCAAGCGGGTTTATGAAGTGCAATTGAAAAATGAAAGAGGCGAACCGGAAACCCGTTACGTATTCGCCAAGAGTGTGGGCTGGGGGTGGCTGGCGTACCGGGCTTTCCTGGCGGGGGAACGACTACAGAAGTTCGTACCGCCGATCCTGGGTTTGCGCAACGGCATGCTCTACAGCGAATGGGTTCCCCGGGATGTGCACGGTGACAGCGCGGCGACCCAAACTGACTGGGTGGAAACGATAGCGTCGTATGTGGCGACCCGGGTGCGTTTACTGAAGATGGAAGACGATCCGGCGCAGGACCTGGTCCGAGAAAATCTGCACAAGGGTTACGAAGAGCTGGCCGATCTTCTGGGGCGGGCTTATGGTTCGAGCCCGGCGTCGGCGTTCAAGCGTCCGCGGATACAGCACGAACTGACACGTCAGCGGTACCCGGCCCCGACCCTGGTCGACGGCAAGATGTGGCGTAGAGAATGGATTGAGACGGGCACGTCGCCGCTGAAGACGGACTTTGAACATCACGCGATGGGCAAGAGAAAACTTGAAATGACGGACCCGGCGTACGATCTGGCCGAAGGGATTCTGCATTTCAAGCTGAAGGAAGAGGAAGAGCGACGGCTGATCAGACGATACATCGAGGAAACGGGAGACAGCACGGTCGCGCAACGGCTCTTCATGAACAAACTGTTGGCCGGGGCGTGGGCGATGGTGAATGTGCGGCTCAATCTCAAGGACCCGCACCTCCGGCATCGCTACCAGGAATTCAACCAACAATACATCGAGGCATGGGAGTTTCTGACCACGCAAACGGTGCGCCGTTGTGGACAATTGTGCGAGCGTCCGCAAGAGCCGAGATGGAGTGCGCCGCTGATGGCGCTGGATGTTGACGGGGTTCTGGACCGCAACATCTTTTACAGCTTTCCGTGCACGAGCGCGGCGGGAATCCGGGCATTGTCGACATTCCATGCTCATGGAATCGGCGTGTCGTTGAACAGCGCCCGTTCACTCGAGGAAGTAAAGGAATACTGCCGCGTGTACGGGCTGGTGGGCGGGGTCGCCGAATACGGGAGCGCGTTCTGGGATGCGGTGAAGCAGAAGGAACAGGTACTGACCAACGCGGAAGCGCGCGCACAGTTGAAGCAACTGGCGAGCGTGCTGCGGCGTCTTCCGGGTATTTTCATCAATGACAGCTACCAGCACTCGATCCGAGCTTATACCTTCGAGCGGGAGCGGACCTCGCCGTTGCCGACCATGCAGATCGCCGATGTGATGGGCAGCCTGAAACTGGATCGGCTGAGATTTCATCAGACGCTGCTGGAACATGCGGGCGTGAGGTGCGAGGACTGTGCCGCGGTCGGCGACTCTGAGCCCGATCTCGATATGTTTCGGGTTGCCGGCCGTGCCTGCGCGCCGTCGCAGATCTGGTGTCGTGACAAGGCAGTCAGCCTGGGCTGCCAGATTGCCAGCCGCCCCTATCAATTGGGCTTGCTCGAGATTGCGCGGGGGATGGCTCATGCGGACGGGAAACGCTGT
>Ga0335080_10007415_pt1 | contig 11375 bp, 10 predicted proteins | sample Lox_Sample_34_FD_206720 | JGI IMG/M metagenome (GOLD analysis project Ga0335080, IMG submission 206720) | Soil microbial communities from Loxahatchee National Wildlife Refuge, Florida, United States - Lox_Sample_3.4 | ecosystem: Environmental > Terrestrial > Soil > Wetlands | place: USA...
TGATGTGCTCAAACGTCGCTGGGTCGACGTTCACACCGGCGACGTGCATGCCGCCCTTGTGGGCGAACGCGTTGCGACCGACGTACGGCTGGTCGGGATCCGGGGTGAAGTTGAGGATCTCGTCGAAGAAGTGCGCCGCCTGGGCGAGCGAGGCGAGTTGCTCCGCAGTAACGCATTCGTAGCCGAGCTTCAATTGCAGGTTTGGAATGATCGTGACCAGGTTCGCGTTACCGCAGCGCTCGCCGTAGCCGTTCATCGTCCCCTGGACGTGGACCGCTCCCTGCTCGACCGCGGCGAGCGTGCATGCCACGCCGCAGCCGGAATCGTCGTGACAGTGGATCCCGATTTTGGGACCCACCCGCCCGCCGCTCGGCGCGAGCGCCGCCATGACCTCGGCGATCGCCATCGCGACTGCATGCGGGAGCGTGCCGCCGTTGGTGTCGCAGCACGTGACGGTGTCGGCACCCGCCTCGGCCGCCGCGAGCACGCAGCGGAGCGCGTACGCCGGGTCGTCCGCGAACCCGTCGAAGAAATGCTCGGCGTCGTAGATCACGCGCTTTCCCTGACCGACCAGGAACGCAACCGAGTCCGAGATCATCCGCAGATTCTCGTCGCGATTGACCTTGACGACCTTCTCGAGGTGCAGGCCCCACGACTTGCCGACGATCGTGCACACCGGCGCCCCCGAGTCGGCGAGCACCCGCAGGCCCGGATCGGCGTCGGCGCGGGTGTCGCGCCGGCGGGTCATCCCGAACGCCGCAACCTGGGCGTGGCGGAAGGATTCTCCGGCGAGCAGGGCGAACAGCTCGAGCTCCTTGGGATTCGAGCTCGGGAACCCTGCCTCGACCACGTCGATCCCGAGCTCGTCCAGGCGGTGCGCGACCCGCAGCTTCTCCTGGGCGGACAGCGACATGCCCTCCCCCTGCATTCCGTCGCGGAGGGTGGTGTCGTAAAGCTCGATGTGAGTGGTCATTGGATTTGGTCGGCGGCGCCTGACGGCGGCGCCGTATGGATCTTGTCGGCGGCGCCTCAGCCGGCTGAGGTTCGGCTCGGCACCGGCACCTCGAGTACGTCGAGCCACTCGGCGTAACGCGGGTCGCGGCCGTGGAGCGCGTCGTCGAACACGCGCCCGATCTCGCGCGTCACGGGGCCGGGCTCTCCGGAGCCGATCCGGTGGTCGTCGATCTCACGCACCGGCACGAGCTCCGCCGCCGTACCGGTCAGGAACACTTCGTCGGCGAGATACAGCTCGGCGCGGGCGAGGTCGCGTTCGACGACCGTGTGGCCGAGGTCGCGGGCGATCTGGATGATCGACTTGCGGCTGATGCCGTCGAGGATGCCCGCGGTGTGCGGTGGCGTGACGATCTGGCCGTCGCGGATCGCGTAGATGTTCTCGCCCGATCCCTCGCACACGAACCCGTGATGGTCGAGCAGGATCGCCTCCTGGTAGCCGGCCTTCGACGCCTCGATCTTCGCCAGCACGCTGTTCAGGTACTGGCCGGACGCCTTGGCGTGCGGGATCAAGGCGTCGTGCGGGATCCGCCGCCAGCTCGAGACCTTCGCGCGTATTCCGTGGGTCTTGCCCTCCTCGCCGAGGTAGGCGCCCCAAGGCCACACGGCGATCGAGACCTCCACCGGCGCGTCGAGCGGGTACAGGCCCATCTGACCGTAGCCGCGAAACACGATCGGGCGGATGTAGCACTCGCGCAGCTCGTTGGCGGCGATCAGCTCGTGGGTGGCCGAGCGCAGCTCCGCGAGCGTGTACGGGATCGGCATGTAGTACAGCTCGGCCGACTTGAACAGGCGGTCGAGGTGGTCGTGGTGGCGGAAGATCGCCGTTCCCCTGGCGGTCTCGTACGCGCGGATTCCCTCGAACACCCCCGTCCCGTAGTGCAGGCCGTGCGTCAGTACGTGAACCTTCGCGTCCTCCCAGGCAACCATTTCACCGTTGTGCCAGATGAGGTCCGCTTGTTGCACGACTGACTCCTTATTCGAATTTATCGGCGGCGCCTGCGGCGGCGCCTTATAGGTGTTGGAGGACTGCCTGGGTGGCCTCTGATGTCGTTGCCGTGCCCCCCAGGTCGGGCGTGCGCAGCCCCGCGGCCACGGCTCGCTCGACGGCCGATTCTACCGCCGCCGCTTGGGCCTCCATGTCGAGTCCGTGGCGGAGCATCATCGCCGCCGACAGGAACATCGCCAGCGGGTTGGCCGCCCCGGTGCCCGCGATGTCGGGCGCGGAGCCGTGGACGGGCTCGAACACGCCCGGTTTTTGGTCGCCCAGCGATGCGCTGGGAAGCATCCCGATCGAACCCGTGAGCATCGCGGCCTCGTCGCTGAGGATGTCGCCGAACATGTTCTCGGTGAGGATCACCTCGAAGTGGCGCGGCGCCGCGATCAGCTTCATCGCCGCGTTGTCGACGAGGAGGTGCTCGAGTTCGATGTGCGGGAACTCCGTGGCGTGGATATCGCGTACGACCTCGCGCCACAGCCGGCTCGTCTCGAGCACGTTGGCCTTGTCAACGCTGGTCACGCGGGACTTCGCGATGTTGAACGCGACCCGCGCGATCCGTTCGATCTCCTCGCGCGTGTACACGCAGTCGTCCGACGCGCGGTCGGCGGTGCGGGTCTTCTCGCCGAAGTAGATGCCGCCGGTCAGCTCGCGGATCACGATCATGTCGGTCCGTTCGATCAACTCGCGCTTGAGCGGGCTCGCGTCGCAGAGGGCGGGGAGCGGCCTGACCGGTCGGAGATTCGCGAACAGACCGAGCCCCTTGCGGAGGCCGAGGAGGCCCTGCTCGGGGCGTGGCTTGTCGGGATCCGTCGTGTCCCATTTCGGGCCGCCGACCGCCGCGAGCAGGACCGCGTCCGCGTTCTTGCACGCGGCGAGCGTCTGGTCGGTGAGCGCGGTGCCGTGGGCGTCGATCGACGCGCCGCCGAACACGTGCTCGTCGTAGTCGAGCTCGACGCCGGCGGCGCTGAGCACGTCGAGGGTCGGTGCGGTGATCTCGGGACCGATGCCGTCACCGGGGAGAAGGACGACGCGTGGGGCCATGGTGCCGAGACGCTACCAATCGCTCGTCGCTAGGAACTTCCGCGGCCTCACCCTGTATTTCGCGCAATAGCTCCGCACTATGCAACGGCCCGGCCACATAAGCATGGACCGCATGCTTATGTGGCAGATGCGGTTGGCGCGCGGGGGATTTGGCACGTTGTACAGGTCGGTCGGAGGCCACCGGGCGCGTGTCGGCAGTGTGTCGCAGAGCTAGAGTCGCCGACCGCCACCGAGCGCGGACAACCCCGCCCCGCGCGCGAGCATCAGCGCCGTCACGATCAGGATCGGGAACGTGGTGGCGTGGTAGATCAGGTCGATCGGGGCGCCACCCCGGACGGTGAACGAAAGCCCAACGATGAACCCGAGGATGGCGAACACGGTCGCGCCGAGCGCGATGAGGCGTCCCCGGGCCGGCGAGCGCACGAACGCCCGCAGCCCGAGGACGAGCACCAGGCAGATGATCGCCTCCGCGACCCCCGCCCCGAACCCGGCGCTCGACGCGCCCGAACCCGGCCGCAGCACGCCCGCTATGTGCAGAACCCCGAACACCGCGAGCGTGGCCGCCTCGAGCGCCATCAGCCCCGCAATCCGTCGATCGCCGGCCGACAGCCGATTGCCCGGGCGGCCGGGCGCCGTCGTCGCGGTCATGACCGGGCCTCCGACGGGTCGATTGCGCCGCGCGCCTGGTCGCCGGCGGTATGCGCGGTCGCGTCGGCGCGGCCCATCCGCGAGGGCCACCAGTTCCGCCGACCGAGCAGGATCACCGTCGCAGGCACGAGCAGCGTGCGCACGAGGAACGTGTCCATCAGGATCCCCGCGGCGAGGCCGAGTCCGATCGCGCGGACCTGGCTGGCCTCGGCACCGGAGCTGGCGACCGTCAGCACGATGAACGTGCCACCGAGGATCAGCCCCGCCGAGGTCACGGTCGACCCGGTCCGGCCGACCGCGCGAACGACCGCCTCGCGCAGCGGCAACCGCCGCGCCTCCTCGCGGATGCGGGTCATCACGAGGATGTTGTAGTCCTCGCCCAGCGCGAACAGGAACACGAACATCAGGAACGGCAGGAAGAAGCTGATCCCGCTGTCGCCGCCGACGTCGATGAACACGAGCGTCGCCACGCCGAGCGCGGCCAGGTAGGACAGGAGCACGCTGAAGATCAGGTACAGCGGCGCGATCAGGCTCCGCAGGACGAGCGCGAGCAGCAACCCGATCGCGAAGATCGCGATCGGCACGATCAGCCGCAGGTCGCGGTTGGCGGTCGTGCTGATGTCATACGACGCAGCCGCCTCGCCGGCGACGCCGCTGCCCACCGCTCCGGAGCGGTTCGCGGCCTGCCCCACCACGTCGCGGATCGTCGGCGTGGCGTTCATCGCCGCCGTCGACTGCTGGGAGCCGGCGGCGAGGGCGGCGGCGAACTGGACGATCTTTCCGTCGGGCGAGATGTACTGGGACGAGGCGCGATAGGCGTTGTAGTCGGAGCGCGGCACGGTCAGCGAGGCCGGCTCTCGGACCGGCAGGCGGCCCGGAGGTCCGAGCTCGGCGTGCAGCTGGGCGTACCGGGCCGGCGTCAGCGTGGTGCCGTTCGCGTTGAGCGGACCCGAGAGGTCGGTGAACTGGCCCGAGGAGCGCAGCGACTCATAGGCGGTGACCAGCGCGGCCGGACTCGACGACACCGGGTCCGGGTACGAGAACACCAGGTTCGCCGGGTTGCTACTCGTCTGCGGGAAGTGCGCCGTGAGCGCGGTGTTGCCGGCGGCGGCGTCCGAGCCCGAGGGCGCGGTGGTCGCCCCTCCAAACCCGGACGAGTGGTATCCGAGCGCGACGGCCGCCAGAGCCAGGAACACCGCAAGCCCGACGCCGAGCGTCAGACCGGGCCGACGCACGAGGCGTGAGGCGATGCGCGCCCACAGGCCATCGCGTTGCGGCCCCGGCTCGATCTTCGACGGCCAGAACACGGCGCGGCCGAAGATCGCCAGCAGCGCCGGCAGCAGCGTCAGACCGAGCGCGAGCATGGTCGCCATCCCGATCGCCAGCGGCAGCCCGAGATCGTGATACAGCCCGAAGGTCGCGAGCAGCAGCGTGAGCAGCGCGAGGATCACCGTCCCCGCCGACGCCGTGATCGACTCGCCGACGCGGACGAGCGCACGGACGACGGCGTCACGACCGCTGTGGCCCTCGCGTATCTCCTCGCGCACGCGGAACACCAGGAACAGGCCGTAGTCCGTGCCGGCGCCGAGCAGCAGGACGATCAGCAGAACCTGGGTGATCGAGGAGATCTGGAGGCCGTGGGCGCCGAGCTCGCCGATCACCCGCAGCGAGATGAGCAGCGCGAGCCCGCTCGGCAGGAGCGTGACGACCGCCGCGAGCGGGGCCCGGAACACGAGCAGCAGCAGCACGATGATGAACAGGAACGAGAACATCTGCACCTGGTTGCCCGAACGATTCGAGCTCGCCTGGTTGGCGACCGCGGTGGCGATCTGGCCGGCGAGGTGGAGCTGCAGCCCGGCCGGAGCGCCCACGGTCGTGAACGTGTTCTCGACCGCGTCGACGATCGTCTTGTCGCTCCCGATGTCGTTGCGGGCCGCGTTCACGCGCACTCTGAGCTGCGCCGCCCCGCCGTCGGAGGACACCACGACTCCCTGGATCCCGAGCACGCCGTCCACGTTCCGAACGGCGGCTGCCTCCCGCCCGACCGCATCGAGGTCGGCCGGGGTCAGCCTGCCGGCGCGCGAGGCCACGACGATGATCTGGCTGGTCTTGCCGGCGCCGCCGCCGAGCAGCGGAGCGGCGAGGTTCGCGGCCTTGGTGCTGGGCGCGCTCGCGCGCAGGAACGCGCTGTTGTCGTTGTTGACCTCGCTCCCGAGGGAGGGGAACGCGCCGCTGACCACGATCGCCACCACGAGCCAGAACGCCACCACGAACCAGCGGAAGCGCACGACGCCTCGCGCCAGCGACCCGAAGGCGTTGTCGATCGAGAACCTGATCATGGGGTAATAGTCGGCACGGCGGCCGGATCTGTCGTCCCCCCTCCGGGGGACATCGGTGGTCGTCCTCAGGGGGATCCGCACCCGATCGCGCGTCAAGCCTTCGCTACGCGCTGACGGCTGACACGGCACGCTCGAGCGCCGGCGCGTCGTGCGTCCACCGCGCCGCCAGCCCCGCGACGATCACGGTCTCGCCGGCAGGCGCCGGGACCGAGCAGGCGATCTCCTGATGACGCGTGCGAATGGTCCCGTAGTGGTCGATCACGCAAGCGCCCTGCCCGTTGCGGAACCGCAGATCGCGAGCGGCGGCCAGCACCTGCTCGTGGCTGTCGCCTTCGTTGCGGTTATGCGCCGTCCTGAAGCTCGCCCAGTTCTCGAGCGTCTCGTTCGCCTGCTTCGGCGTCGCGTTCAGGTACTCGGTGATCAGGCCGGCGCGAGCGACCACGACGATCCGGCTGAGCGTCATCATCCTCCCAGACGACGCTCCCGGAGCGGAGCCTTCCCGGCTCCGGATCCTCCTCCAGGGGGACGATTCTCCACCCGCCCGCCGCTACCCTGAAATCGCGGTGAATGCAGCCAACTATTCCCGGGGGCCGGCCACCACCCGGCAATGGCTGCTCGACGGCGTGCTCGCGCTCGCTGCCGTTCGGCGGGACGGTCGCGCTGGAGGCACACGGGCTCGGAAGCTCGGGCAGCGTCGCCCACACGCTCGACCCGGTTGGCGTCGTGATCGCGGCGGGAACCTCGCTCCCGCTGATCGCGTGGCGACGCGCGCCGGTGGCGGTCTTCCTGATCGCGACCACCGCAAGCGCGATCCTGATGATCCGCGGGTATCCGGCAGGTCCGCCGATTGGCCCGACGATCGCGCTGTACCTGCTGGCGGCGAGCCGCGACGCCACCCGGCCGTGGACCCGCCTGACCACCGGGATCGTGGTGGGCATGTTCTGCGTCCATATCGCCTCGTTCGCGATCGGGCACGACAGGCTGCCGTTGATCCAGGTCCTGGTCGGCGGACTCGTGTGGGCGGTGGCGTGGTTCGCGGGCGAGCGCACGCGTCTGCGCCGACAGGCGATCCTCGAGCTCGAGCAGCGCGCGATCCAGGCCGAGCGGAACGCGATCCAGGACCGCCGTCTCGCACTGGCCGAAGAGCGCACGCGGATCGCGCGCGACCTGCACGACTCGGCGGCGCACGCGATCAACGTGATCGCGGTCCAGGCGGGGGCGGCGCGCCTGTGGCACGAGCAGGATCCTCAGCGGTCCCGGGCGGCGCTCGAGACGATCGAGGCGGTCGCGCACCGCACCGTCGCCGAGATCGACCAGATCGTCCATTCGCTACGCGAGGACGATCGCTCGACGGGCACGGTCGAGCCTCCCGCCGGGCTGGCCGCGCTCGGCTCGCTGCTCGCGCAACACCGTGCCGCCGATCGGACCGTTAGCGTCGACATCGTTGGTGTGCGCAGGCCGCTCGGTCCGGCCGTCGACCGCGCGGCCTACCGGATCCTCCAGGAGGCGCTCACGAACTGCGCTCGGCACGGCGCCGGCGGGGCAAGCGTCGAGCTCGCGTTCGGCGACGAGGATCTGAAGCTGACCGTGTCCAACTCCGTCACGGACGACGCGCCGGGCCGCGCCACCGGCGGCCATGGACTCGTGGGGATGCGCGAGCGCGCCACGCTCCTCGGTGGCGACGTGCAAGCCGGGCGCGACAATGGAGCCTTCCGCGTCCACGCCCGCCTGCCCTACGGTGAGAAGCCGTGACCACGGTCCTGATCGCCGACGACGATCACCTGATGCGCGCCGGCCTGGCCGCGGTGCTCGAGAGCGACGACGAGATCGAGGTGATCGGCCAGGCCTCGACCGGACGCGAGGCGATCGCGCTCACCCGGCGGCGCGAGCCCGACGTCGTGCTGATGGACGTGCAGATGCCCGACCTCGACGGGATCGCCGCTACGCGCGAGCTGACCGGCGCGGCGCCGGCCGCCCGCGTGCTGATCCTGACCACGTTCGAGGAGGACGACTACATCTTCGGAGGACTGCGGGCGGGCGCCTCGGGCTTCCTGCTCAAGCGCACGCCCGCCGAGGAGCTGATCCGGGCGGTGCACACGGTCGCGGCCGGCGAGTCGCTGCTGTCGCCGTCCGTGACCCGCCGCGTGATCGACCGGGTGGCCCACCAGCCTGGGCCTCAGCCGGGCGCGTCCAACGTCGAGTTGCTGACGCCTCGCGAGCGCGAGGTACTCGTTCTCGTGGCGAGCGGATTATCCAATGCCGAGATTGCCGCCGAGCTGATAATCGAGGAATCGACCGTCAAGACCCACGTGAAGCGAATCTTGATGAAGCTCGGCCTCCGCGACCGGGTTCAAGCCGTGATCTTCGCCTACGAGCACGGCGTCGCGCCATCACGCTGACCGCCCCCGTTGCCGGTGTCCGCCAATAGCCATCCTTTGCTGTCACTAACTCATCTGAGTTAACCATTTGACAACATTCTTGATTGTAGCTACGGTTCGGTAGGACTCGACCTTTAACTGCCGGGCGCACTCTCAAGGGCGGGAGTGCGCTGAGTCTTCAACAAGCTTGGCCGATCATTGGGGCGTTTTGCGGTGCCTAGCTGCTGCCTGAAAACGGCCCTTCGAGGGCCGGTTACGTGCGTCTGCCCAGAGGCGTCAGCCTGATGACGAGCCACGCCCGCGTACCAGCGGATGCTCGCGCACGCCCGCCCATCCGGGTTGCCGTGGCGGACGCGCGCCAGCTGATCGCGGAGGCGCTGGGGGCGCTCGTGGCCACGATGGAGGGTCTCGAACTCGTCGAGGTCTTCGACGGAACCGAGGCGCTGCCCGCGATCGTCGCCAGGCACCCGGACGTATTGCTCGTCGGCATCGGCACCGACCCGACCGAAGCCTTCGACCTGGTCCGTTCGCTCCGCGGTATCGCTCTCAACCTCGAGATCGTGCTCGTCGCGGACGTCCTCACTCCGGAGCTCGTGACGTTCGTGCTCGAGCATCACCTCAATGGGCTGCTCCTCACCGATACGCCGCCCGTCGATCTCGCGGCCTGCCTGGATCGAGTCGCGAGCGGTCACGCCGTGCTTCCTGCCAATTGGCACGCCGTCCTCGCCAACCGCCGCGATGATCCGATCGACTCTCTGAGCGAGCGGCAACTCGAGGTGCTCACCTTGGTCGCCGAGGGCTGTTCCTACGAGGAGATCGGGGCCCGGCTGTTCATCAGCGCAAACACCGTCAAGTTCCACCTGCGCTCGGTGTACATGCGCCTCGGGGTGCGCAATCGCATGGCGGCGGCACGGATGCTCACCGAGCACGGTGGCGGAGAGGCAACTCACTCCCCCCCGGCAATGACTTGACGGTCCCGCGTCGGGTACTGGCACGCTGGGCAGCCGCTCCCGCCGCCTCCGCGCGTCCCGCCCATCCCGAGCACCCCAGACTACCCGGAGGGGTGGACCGGGACCACACGCGAAGCTGTTGTACGGACCGAGCGAATCCGTAACGTCTTCGAGGACGCGTTAGGGGTGATTCGACAACACCGGGGGCAACCGACTTACCTAATTTCGATCAGCTTTTCGTGATACGAGGACAGGTATTACAGGAATCGGGGTCGGCCCGATAATTCGCTTTCCCCTGAAGGTCCGCCGTTCCTCTGAAGGTCCACCGGTGAAGGAGGCCCGCCCAAGGCGGGCCTCCTTTCACCTCCGAGCGGGCAACGCGCGGTGAAGCGACTGGGCTCAGGACGGCGACCGCGTCGCGGTCATGTTCAGCCGTACGTACTCGAGCACGAACGGCTCGCCGGCACGATCGAGCACGCGGTCGACGAACGGGCCGCGCAGTTCTGATGGGAGCGGGTCGAGGTGGCGGACGAGACACACGGTCTGGATGAACGAGCGCGGGTCCTCGGGCGTCACCGACTTCGGCTCGAGCCAGCACGAGACGCCGGTGAAACCGGCGCGCTCGAGGCGGGCCGCGGTCTCAGCGTCGGTCGCGTAGTTCCACGGTCGCTGCCAGTCGGAGAAGTACGGCGCGAACGGCGCCTCCGCCGCGATCGTGTCGGCGAGTGTGCGGAACGCGTCGATGTTGCCCCGCCCACCGCACTGGGCGACCAGCTGCCCGCCCGCCTCGAGCGTCCGGTGCAGCGCGGCGAACAGCGCGTCGTGGTCGTGGATCCAGTGGAATGTGGCATTCGAGAAGATCGCGTCGACGCGGTCGGGGAGCTCGAGTTCGACCAGGTCCTGGCACAGCACCATCGCCCGATCGCCCAACGCGGCCGCGGCGTGCGCGGCCATCGAGGGCGCTACATCGACCGCATATACGCGGCCGCGCGGAACCAGGTCGGCCAGCAGCGCGGTCACGCGTCCCGACCCGCAGCCGGCGTCGAGGACCACCTCGTCCCCGTCCAGGTCGAGGCGATCGAGTTGCTCTCGAGCCCACGCCAGCTGGGGATCGGATACGCGGTCATAAGCCGCCGCGTCCCAATCGCGCTCCGCAGAGGCACCCATGTCAGAGCGAGGTCGTGACGGGGCCAACGCGCTCGCGGTCGCGCTCGAACGCCGCGATTGCCTCGTCTCGGTCGAGCGTCAGCGCGATGTCGTCGAGGCCGTTGAGCAGCCGGTGCTTGACGTCGGGATCGATCTCGAAGCTGGCCGTCCCTCCCGGCCACCGCACCTCCTGTGCGGCAAGATCGACCTGCGCCTGGCCGGCATCCGCGATCGAGGCGCACTCGTCGGCGCTCAGCACAACCGGCAGCAGCCCGATCTTCGTGCAGTTCGAACGGAAGATGTCGGCGAAGCTCGGCGCGATGATCGCCTGAAAGCCGTAGTCCTCGAGCGCCCAGGGGGCGTGCTCGCGGCTCGAGCCACAACCGAAGTTGCGCCCCGCCACCAGGATCGGGTTGCTTGGGAGATCCCACCCCGCCTGCTTGGCCCAGTCGAAGAACAGGAACTCGCCGAACCCGGTGCGCTCGACGCGCTTGAGGAACTGCTTGGGGATGATCTGGTCGGTGTCGACGTCGTCGCGGTTCAGCACCGACACCGGTCCGGTGATCGTCTCGATCGCCCTCACCGTCCGTCCCCCTCCCATTCGCGGATGTCAACGAAGCGGCCCTCGATCGCGGCCGCGGCCGCCATCTGGGGCGAGACGAGGTGCGAGCGGGCACCGCGGCCCTGGCGCCCCTCGAAGTTCCGGTTCGAGGTCGACGCGACGCGCTCACCCGGCGCGGCGATGTCGGGGTTCATCCCCAGGCACATCGAGCATCCCGCTCCGCGCCAGTCGAACCCGGCGCGGGTGAACACCTCGTCGAGCCCCTCCTGCTCGGCCTGCGCCTTGACCTGCTGGGAGCCG
>Ga0335080_10007416_pt1 | contig 11375 bp, 8 predicted proteins | sample Lox_Sample_34_FD_206720 | JGI IMG/M metagenome (GOLD analysis project Ga0335080, IMG submission 206720) | Soil microbial communities from Loxahatchee National Wildlife Refuge, Florida, United States - Lox_Sample_3.4 | ecosystem: Environmental > Terrestrial > Soil > Wetlands | place: USA: Florida...
GTGCCGCCCACCAGTGAGGCGGTGCCCGCGCCGGTGGAAGGCGTCGTGGTGCCGGTGGTCGTGCTGCCATCCGGTGTAATGCTGTTGAAATTCCACTGGGCAATGACGCTCGTCTGCCCCGGCACAATGACCGTCAGCACTGCAAGTGCGCTGGTGACGGCGCCGCCGTTGTTCGTGACGATCACGGAATAATTCCCGGCATTTGTCGTTTGTGCGTTCGTGAGCGTATAAACATTGGTGTTGATCCCGATGCTGTTGGTGCCATTGAACCACCATTGATAACCGAGCGGCATCGCACCGCCGGCGCTCACGGTAAACGTTGCGCCAGCCCCGATGTTCACCGTCCGGCTTTGCGGTTGCGCGAGAATAACCGGCGGGAAATTGCTGACCGTCAGCACCGCCACCGAACTGGTCACGCTGCCGGCAATATTCGTAACGTAAACGGTGTAATTTCCGGCATTGGTGAACTGGACATTGGTTAGAATAAGCGTCGTTGCGTTCGCACCCGAAAGGTTCGTGCCGTTAACCCGCCATTGATAAGCCAGCGGAGCGCTGCCATCGGCGGTAACACTGAAAACGGCGTTGCTGCCGGTCGCTACCGTCTGGCTTTGGGGCGGAGTGGTGATGGAAGGCGCGTTGGTGACCGGAGAGTTGGTACCGGAAACGTAAATCAGGAAATCCTTGATCACAGCCATGTGCTGCATGTTGGCGGCATCCGAATCGCTGTATTGGACCGGCGGCACGTCGCTGAGCGGGGTGTAATTGGTGGACACAAATACCAATCCATTGGTGAGCGTATGCGACGGGAGGACGACCGGCGCCAGCGCATTGGTCAGCGAAAAACCTGGCAGGACGTAATCATAAGGCTTATTGCGCGGCCGGTTTGAATCAGCATCGCCGTTCAGGTCGGTGGGGATGGGGTAATCACTCAGGATGGTTTTGAAGGTGGTCACGCACGCCTCGCTGCGGCTGTCGGTGTTGAAATCGCCGCCGACGATGACCCAGGCCCCGGCGGGACAGTTGGTTCCTATCAGGTTGGTGACCGTCATGGCTTCATTGTTGCGCTGGCTGGCGTTGCCGCTGCCGTAGAGATGTACGCTGATGACGTAAAGATCATTGGTGCCGGGCAGGTCAATTCGGGCCCACGCAAAACCGCGGTCGCTGACCTCCGGGCTGGGCACCGTACCTGAGGCAACAATCGGCCAGCGGCTGACGATGCCGTTGGGAATGTTGTAACCCGGTTCGCAATAGAAACTGTAGTTGGTGCCGAAAGCTGTGTTTACCAGCGTCCGCAAATCGTTGGAGGCGGAGCTGGAATTGTATTGAAATTCCTGGATGGCGACGACGTCGGGCTTCAGTCCCTGGAAGATGTCAATACCGGCCGTCTCGTAGCTCTGGTAATTGCCGGAGGTGATGTTCGCCGACATCACGCGGAAGGTGAGATTACTTTGTGCGCCGGCACAAACCGTAAAAAACAAAGCGCCGGAAAACACGGCATTCCCGACGCATTGTAAAACCTGTGATTTGAACAACATGAACGACTTGTACAGTAGTTTTGCACATTGAGCCACAAACGCAAGCCGGCGTTTCACCCGGCGTGGTGCGGAAGGCTGGTTGCCACCCAACCCGCATACGGCCCTTTTTCGCACGGAACACCGGATTAATCCCGCGTTCCGCCGGTGGCCAGGCATCGATTGCGAACTGGACGCCTGCCGCGTTTCATTCTAATCTTCTCCCGTGGCCAATCCGTCAAAAAGTGCGGGTCAGACGTCCGCCAAAAGTCTGCCGTTTGAAGACGCCTTGAAGAAACTCGAGAGCGTTGTCGCGGCCATGGAGTCCGGCGACCTGCCGCTGGAAATGCTGCTGGCCCGGTACGAGGAAGGAACCCGGCTGGTGAAAATTTGCCAGGAAAAACTGGCCGAAGCGGAGTTGAAGATACAGCAGTTGGAAAAGAACGCGGCGGGAGAGATGAAACTGAAACCGTTTGAAACGGAGGAGGCCGAACGTTAAAACGTGGGACGTAACGCGTGAGTGGTGATTCGCGCATTACACGTCACGTTTCCGACAACTATGAGTCGTTATCTCGACATGGTGGATGGGCCGGCGCACGTAAAGAAACTCACACTGCCACAGCTGCAGGAACTGGCCGGGGAGATTCGGCAAGAATTAATTGCCGTTCTCGCCAGGAGCGGCGGGCATCTCGGCCCGAATCTTGGCGTGGTGGAACTGACCATCGCGCTCCATCGCGTTTTCAACACGCCCCGGGACAAGTTTGTCTGGGACGTGAGCCATCAGGTTTACGTCCACAAAATTCTCACCGACCGCAAGAATCGCTTCCGCACCATCCGGCAGACGGACGGTCTGAACGGCTTTGCGTTGCGCACGGAAAGCCCGCACGATTGCTACGGTGCCGGTCATGCGGGCACGGCGCTTTCTGCCGCGCTGGGCATGGCGGCGGCGCGTGATAAAAAAGGCACGGACGAAAACGTCGTCTGCATTTTTGGCGACGCGGCGCTGACGAACGGCATTTCGTTCGAGGCGCTCAACAACATCGGCCACACGACGAAACGGTTCATCAGCATCCTCAACGACAACGAGTGGAGCATCGCCAAAAACGTCGGCGCGATTTCCAACTATCTCAACAAGCTCATCACCAATCCGCGTTACAACAAGCTGGCTCGGGATTTTCAGAACTTCCTGAGCCGTTTTCCCAAAGGCCAGGTCGCTTTGAAACTCGCGCACAAGGCCGAGGGAGGGTTCAAAGGGGCCATCACTGACGTGGGGTTGCGGCAAACCGGCAGCCTGGTGGATACCGACGGGCGCGGTGGTTATGGCAGCCCGGTTTTCTTTGAGGAAATGGGTTTGCGTTATCTCGGCCCGATTAATGGACACGATTTGCCGCTGCTCATCAGCACGCTGGAATTCGCCAAAACGTGCGACCATCCGATTGTCATCCACATCCTCACCCAAAAAGGTAAAGGTTTCGAAGCTGCGCTGAAATCACCGGAAAAATTCCACGGCACCGGCCCCTATGACGTCCAGACCGGCGATTCACTGCCGGTCAAGGCGGGCACGCCGCCGAATTATCAGGATGTGATGGGCCAGACGATGGTGAAACTCTGCCAGAAAGACAACACCATCGTCGGCATTACCGCCGCCATGCCCAGCGGCACCGGCATGAAACACCTCGAAAAAGCCATGCCCGACCGTTACTACGACGTCGGTATCGCTGAGGAACATGCCGTCATTTTCGCCGCTGGCATGGCGACGATGGGCTTCCATCCGGTCGTGGCGATCTACTCCACGTTTTTGCAGCGCGCCTACGATTGCATTCATCATGACGTCTGTTTGCAGGATCTGCCGGTGATTTTCTGCATGGACCGCGCCGGCCTTTCGGCCAACGATGGCCCGACCCACCACGGCCTGTTCGACATTGCTTACCTGCGCTGCCTGCCGAACACCATCGCCATGGCGCCCAAGGACGAGGACGAACTGGCGGACATGATGTTCACCGCCACGCACCAGCGGCATCCCACGTTTATTCGTTATCCGCGCGGTACGGGGGAAGGCGTGCCGATTAAAGCGCAACCCTGCCTGCTTGATATCGGCAAGGCGGAGGTCATCCAGAACTTTTCCAACAATGGCAAACGCAAGGTCGCGCTGTTCGGCCTGGGCCCGATGAACACCATCGCCCGCCAGGCAGCCATCCAACTCGCGGCGGACGGCTTCGATTGTGCCGTCATCAACCCGCGCTTCACCAAGCCGCTGGACGCCGGGACGCACGAGTTTTTCGGCAAGGCGGCCGATGTGATTGTGACGCTGGAGGACCATGCGCTGATGGGCGGCTATGGATCGGCGGTGCTGGAACTGTTCAGCGAGAAGGCTGTGACGCCACCCATCGTGCGCATCGGCTGGCCCGATCAGTTCATTGAACACGCCACGACCCAGGACGAACTCCGCCAGAAATATGGCCTGACCGTCGAGAACACCGTCGCCAGGGTGAAGGCGCAGTTTGCGGAAGCCGCGCCCGTGGCGGCGAAGCTGATTGAAGTGGTCTAATAAATGTGTTGGACGAAATTCTTATGAAAAAATTTCCGGAAGCACGAGACTTAATTTGGGATGAAGTAATTAAGACAACATGGATGACAATCGATCATCACAAAAGTGCATTGGACTCTGAATTTGGGCGAGACTTCTGCAAGAAAAATTCAGAGGTATTATCGTCAGTTGTTCAAGCAACTATGACAGCGTGGGGAAATGCGCTCATCGCTGCTTCCATCCAAGATTCTCACAAATAACAATTACTTCTGTGGGGGCGAGTTGGTTTTCAAAAAAACCACGGCTGGCGGATAGCCCCGTGAAGCTGATTTTTCAATCCAATAAAAAGCATTTATCTGATTAGTTGCTAAACCGTCGCCCTGAAAGAAACGCATGCCCAAATTAAATTGAGCATAAGCTAAATCATTTGACGCTTGAAACGTTAACCAAGGAATTGGCTGCACAACAAATCCATTGGTGGTAATTCTTAACGGGGTTGTAGGTTTAGGCTTAAATGCAGCTACTAATTTTTGAGCATAATTGATTGAAGTCTTGTTGATTTCTTCAAGCACATCATTGCGTTCTTTAGAAACGGGAAATCCATTTAAGCGGGCCAGTTCGACCCACTTGTAAGCTTGAACAAGATTGGTTTGGAGCATTGTTTCCGGCTGATAGCCCATGAAATAGCTTTCCTTTTCTCGAAGTCCTAAAATATAAAAGTCAATTGCGACAATGTGTTGCGCTTCAGGCATTCCCTCATTTGCCAATTTCAATGAAACAAAATGGCTCACAGACTCATTTCGATCTGCTCCACTGCCGGTGAGAAATGCGCATGCTATCTGCTCTTGAGCAATCAACCCACCACTTGATGCCGCTTGCTGCATCCAGAAGAATCCTTTTATGAAATCTACAGGAACACCTTCACCATTGTAATAGATTTGTCCCAACCTGGTTTGTGCGACGACGTCACCAAATCGTGCCCGGTGTTCAAGACCGTTTATGTCTGCTCCGTTTGTTGGTGCTTTTAATAAAATTTGTCTTTCCCAATTTACTTCATCATCAGCTTTTGTTGGTATCGAATTGAGTGCCAGACCAGAAAGACAGACCACTGTTAGAAATAAGGGTCTCATCGCGGCAGAGTGATGTAGTTTAAGTGCAATTTCAAGCATTTGCCTGACAAGATTATTCATTTATGATTCAGTCATGACGGTCAAGCTGACAGCGGAGCAGGCCAAATTCATCCGTTCGAATGTTGCCGAGTTGCGCGAGAAAATCGCCGTCGGTATCGAACAAGTGAAGCGCGGCGAGGTGGTTGATGGCCGAACTGCTATTCGGAATCTACGCGGAAAATTGAGGTCGCGTCGAAATTAGAATCTACATCCTCCCTCATCCCGGCCTTCTCCCCAAGGAGAAGGAGAATCGTTCGCCGTCTCACCTGAAAACCCAGGACTGGATTTACCGGACGGTCATTCACAAAATCAGAAACGAGCCCCTTGGGGAAAAGGTCAGGATGAGAACGAGGGTTCTTCCAACCAATCAGTTTTCTTTCCTTGATTTTCACGGCTTCGAACCTGACCCTGACCGTGTTGAGGTTTTGAAAATCGTAAATCATCAATCGTAAATCTAAAATCCGAATATGGCTTATAAGGACGTGACGCCGCCTGCGGGCGGGAAAATTTCCATCCAGAACGGCAAACTCAACGTGCCGGACAATCCCATCCTCCCGTTCATCCGCGGCGACGGGACCGGTCCGGATATCTGGGCCGCCAGCGTGCGCGTGTTCGACGCGGCGGTGCAAAAAGCCTATGGCGGCAAGCGTAAGATTGCCTGGTTTGAAGTGTTTGCCGGTGAGGCGGCCAGGAACAAATTCGACAACTGGTTGCCGGATGATACGGTTGAGGCTTTCAAGGAATATCTTGTGGGCATCAAAGGCCCGCTCACCACGCCTGTCGGCGGCGGCATCCGCTCGCTCAACGTCGCCCTGCGCCAGATGCTCGACCTCTACGTCTGCTTGCGTCCGGTGCAATGGTTCGCCGGCGTGCCTTCGCCCGTGAAACACCCGGAAAAGGTAGACATGGTCATTTTCCGGGAGAATACCGAGGACATTTATGCGGGCATCGAATATGCCGCCGGCACGCCCGAAGCGCAAAAGGCCCTGGATTTTGTGGCGAAGGAATTTCCCAAGGATTTCAGAAAAATCCGGTTTGGCACGCAACCCGCCGCCGAGGAATTCTGGAAAGCCGTCGGGGCCAAAGATTTTCCGAGCGACGTGAAAGTCGGCATTGGCATCAAACCCGTAAGTTACAGCGGCAGCGTCCGGCTGATTCACAGCGCGATTGGCTACGCCATCAAGTTCAAGCGCAAGAGCGTGACAATCGTCCACAAAGGCAACATCATGAAATTCACCGAGGGCGCTTTCCGCGACTGGGGTTACGAGGTGGCGAAGAAATTTTTCGGCGCGGTGGAGATCGACGGAGGCCCCTGGTGCAAAATTCCCGAGGGCAAACCCGGTGCCGGACTGATCATCAAGGACAGCATCGCCGACATCACGCTTCAACAGGTGCTGACGCGCCCGACAGATTTCGACGTCATCGCCACACTGAACCTCAATGGCGATTACCTGAGCGACGCGCTGGCGGCGCAGGTGGGCGGCATCGGCATCGCGCCCGGCGGCAACATCAATTACATCACCGGCCACGCGATTTTTGAAGCCACGCACGGCACCGCGCCGAAATATGCGAACAAGGACGTCGTCAATCCCGGTTCGGTGGTGTTGAGCGGCGAAATGATGTTCCGTTACCTGGGCTGGGTCGAGGCTGCCGATTTGATTTTGAAAGGCTTGAACGGCGCGATCGGCAGCAAACGCGTCACTTACGACTTCGCCCGCCAGATGGAAGGCGCGACGGAAATCAAGTGCTCACAATTCGGCGATAACATTATCGCCAACATGTAATCCAGGCGGATGGAATCTCGTCTGCCGGAGTCTCACCCGGTGGAAAGCCAGGTCGCCCATTCCCTGCCGCCGGGGCTTTATGGTTCGATTGGAAATTACTGCGTCGAGACACGGACGAAACCTTGCCGGGATGGACTGAAAGTGGAAAGAGGGATCTGAATCGTTTTTACCGTTCCATCACCCGGCATGTTGGTGTAAGTCTGCCACGCACCCGACACCAGGTTGGTGCGGTAAAAAACCGAATGGGTGAACGTGGATTGTGACTGGAAGGAGAATTGGAAATTCGCGCCAACCAGCTGCGGATTGATCAGTTGTCCCGGGGAGGGTGTGAACTGTACCTGGTCCAGAAACCCCGCTTCGGTTGGATCATTGTCGCCGCGGGCGGAAACGCTCCAACGCAAGGTACGCTGCCCGTCCGGGATGTTGAACGGCCCATCCTGATGCCAGGGCGTGTTCCAATCAATGTCATCCGCGTAGTTGCCATCAATATCGAATTCGTAATCGAAACCGACGCCCGTGCTCTGGCTCGACCAATAAAATGTCAACGTTCCCGGGCCGGTAACCGTGACCGAGAGGGTGGAAGTTTGGTGGTTGGTGACCACACCGCTTTGCGCCGCAGATACTCCGTCATGGGCATGGGTGGTTTCCACGAACCAACTGGTGTCGCCGTCGGGAATCCACGTGAATCCAGTGGTGTTGAGCGCGGCATTGAAATCCTGACCGGTGGTGTCAGCAACGGTTGAGCCAGGATGGTTGTAAAGATAAGCGACTTCGCTGCCGAAAAGAACACCGGAAAAAAACTGAATTTCATCCATATCACCAACCAGGCCGTCGGCAAAGGTCGAGTTCATGCCGAGATACAGTGAAGGGGTCTGGGCAGTGCCCAATGGGCCGGTGGGGCCAAAGCCGGTCGCGTCCAGATTGCCATTGACGTAAATTTTCTTTTCTCCGGATTCGGCGTTCCGGGTCACAACCAGATGCACGTAAAGACCCGTGTTGATGGAGGTGACCGAGTGCAGCGTGTCCGGCGCGTCGCCGCCGGTGAAAAACGCGAGCTTGCTTCCTGTCAAAGCCATCGGGATCACCTGGTCCCAATTTGCTGAAACCAGGCCGGCGCCCAAATTGGCGGGGTCGTCGTCGTTGCCGGGATTATCCGAAGTCCTGACCCAGAGAGAAATCGAGAAGCTGTCGGCGAGCATGGCGACCAGATTGGTGGGGGGGCTTTGCCAGCCCGTGCCGGTGTAGCCCACCGCGTAAGATCCGCTGACGGCATCGTTGGTCATGTGGGGAGGATCCTCAAACCATCCGTAGCTGTTTATGTTGTTGCCGCGCCCCGAAAAATCATGGGCGAAGAGATTATTATCTTCGAAGGAGTAATGCGCGACGTTCGTGTGCCCGGCGCGGGCGAACGGTGCGGCAAAAAGACACGCGGCGAGCGAACCAAGGCCAATGCCATGCAGGAGGTTTAACAATAAGGTTTTCATAGCATTGGCGTTTACGATTGATTCACCGGCTTGTGATTTCTCTCCTTCGGGCCATTCTGACGATTCACACTCCCCGCAGTCGCCTGATTGCTAATAAAATTCATTTTATATTCTTATTAAGCTGAAATGGCAAGCAAAAATTCAGGTCCGCCCGGTTTCAACTTTTCAAAAACAACGCTTTGTGCGAACGGGAACGCAAGGCTTCCCGGTCCGGTCAGGTTGAACGACGAAATGATGCTGCGCTAACGGGCTGGACGAAAGCGGCGGACTTGATTTTGAAAGGCTTGAACGGCGCGATTGGCAGCAAGCGCATCACCTGTGACTTCGCGCGCCAGATGGAAGGCGCGACGCGGTTTGGTGACAACAACCTCGCACCGTTGTAGACTCTGACGGACTTGAATTAAAGGTCAGCCAACGGGCGGGCCATTGTGGTTCGCCCTTTGCATTTCAAATGATTTCATGCATTGGATTGTTGCCAGTTTGTTATCGGCATTGTTTCTCGGCGTTTATGAGCTTTGCACCAAACATGCCGTTCGCGGCAACGCCGTCGTGCCGGTCCTGTTTTTCAGTACCCTGAGCGGCGCGGCGGTGTGGATTGTTCTGTTGGTCGGGCAGGCGGTGTATCCGGGCACATTGCCGGCATCGTTGGTGACCGACCCGCTTACGCTGGTCCAGCACCTGCAACTGGTGCTTAAATCGTCGCTCGTCGCGGCTTCGTGGGTTTTTACCTATTTTGCCCTCAAACATCTGCCGCTGTCGCTGGGTTCGCCCATCCGCGCCACCAGCCCGTTGTTTACACTGTTCGGGGCGTTGTTGATTCTGGGCGAGCGCCCGACCGGGCTGGAAACGGTGGGCGTGTTGACGACTCTGGCGTCATTTGTCGGGCTGTCGGTGGTCGGCAGCCGCGAGGGGATACATTTCCATCGCGACAAATGGGTATGGTTTCTGGTCGCCGGGACGCTGCTTGGGGCGGTGAGCACGCTCTACGACAAGTACCTGCTGGGCCGGGCCCATTTCTCGGTGCCAACGGTGCAGGCGTGGTTCTCGGTTTACCTGCTGGTCATCTTCACGCCGTTCGCTATCGGCTGGCAACGGCGTTGGTGGTCGCGCAACGTGTTTCACTGGCGTTGGAGCATCCCCTTCATCGCCTTCTCGCTGTTGGTAGCCGACTACATTTATTTCAGCGCCTTGCGCAATCCGGAATCGCTCGTCTCGGTGGTGATGAGCCTGCGCCGCGGCAGCACGCTGGTGGGCTTTGCCGGCGGACTGCTGCTGTTCGGTGAAAAAAACGGACTGCAAAAACTTCCCGCCGTCATTGGCATTCTCGTGGGCATCGTGCTCACGGTGATGGGTTGACTTTCTCTTCAACTTGAGATTCGTCTTGTGACATTGTCTTGCAACTTTAAAATTAGGAAATGAGAGATGAATTCAATTCAGTAAAAACGCTGAAAGTGAGTTGTGGATTGTTGGCGGGAATTCTCGTGCCCAGTGCGGTTCATGCCTGTGCGTGCGGCTGCGGTGTTTTTGACGTGGGCACCAGTTCAATGTTTCCCAGCGGCCAGGGCGGAATGGCTTTCCTGCAATATGACTATCAGGATCAGGACCGCAATTGGAGCGGCAGTTCCCAGGCGTCCGCGGCCAACAATGACGACAAGGAAATCCGGACGGACTTCGTGACGGCCGGGCTTCAGTACATGTTCAGCTCCAGTTGGGGCGTGCAGGCGCAAGTGCCTTTTGCCTACCGTTATTTCAAGAAAGAGGATGCCGGCAAGACAGTGTCAACCAGTTGGGGCAGTCTCGGCGACATTCGAGTGGAGGGCCTTTATACTGGATTCATGGCGGACTTGTCTGCCGGTGTGACTTTCGGCGTCAAACTGCCGACCGGCAATGACAATTACAACCCGGCCATCGTTGATCGGGACACTCAAATCGGAACCGGGAGCACTGACATTCTTCTTGGCGGTTTTTATCGCGGCAATCTGACCAAAAATGACTGGTGGGACTGGTTTGCACAATTGCAACTGGATGTGCCGGTGTTGATTCAAGATGAATATCGTCCGGGCGTTGAGCTGGATGCGGCGGCAGGCATTGATTACAAGAAGCTCTCGATTGGTCGTGTGAGAATTTCGCCGGTGGCGCAAGTGATTTTTTCCGAACGGACCAGCGATAGCGGTGCCGCCGCCAGTTCCGACAACTCCGGCTACCAGCGCATCCTGCTGTCGCCAGGCGTCGAATTCCACATCCATCCGGTGAAATTGTATGCCGACGCTGAATTTCCCGTTTATCAAAACTTCACCGGCAATCAATTGGCCGCGCCGGTGCTGTTCAAGGTGAGCCTGAGCTTTATGTTTTGATTCTCATCCCAACATTAGCGTTTTCGTTCAGTGCGGATGCTGATGATGCAAAATGTGCGGCCGTTCCAAACCGTGCGCCAGCATCAGCTTCTCATCTGAGAGCAATTCCACCGTGCGCCCGTCGGCGACAATCTCGCCGCGATCCAGAATGATTGTCCGCCCGCACAGTTCCACCGCCAGTTCCAAATCATGCGTAGCGATTAGCTTCGTCGCCGGTAAGGTCCGCAGCATCGCCTTGAACTCGCGCCGGCCACGCGGGTCCAGGTCGCTCGTCGGCTCGTCCAGTACCAGCACCGCCGGTTCGCACGCCATCACCCCGGCCAGACAGGCGCGCCGCTTCTCGCCGTGGCTCAAATGATGCGTCCAGCGTTCCTCGAATCCAGCGAGACCGACTTGCGCCAAAGACAATTTCACTCGGTCGGCAATTTCGGATTCACTCAACCCAAGTTGTTGTGGGCCGAACGCCACATCCTCCGCCACCGTCGGGCAAAACAATTGGTCGTCCGGGTCTTGAAACACCAACCCTACCTGACGGCGGATTTTTAC
>Ga0335080_10007418_pt1 | contig 11374 bp, 7 predicted proteins | sample Lox_Sample_34_FD_206720 | JGI IMG/M metagenome (GOLD analysis project Ga0335080, IMG submission 206720) | Soil microbial communities from Loxahatchee National Wildlife Refuge, Florida, United States - Lox_Sample_3.4 | ecosystem: Environmental > Terrestrial > Soil > Wetlands | place: USA: Florida...
TGTAATCCTTCTTTTGCGCCTTGCAGACCGCCCTCCCGTAGTGGCCTTCCGCCGCGTTCATCTCCATCAATTTGGCGATCAGCGGCTGCGCCTTGTCCTCGCCGCCACCCACCATGGAAGGAGCGGTGCAGTCATATTCGATGAGGTCCTGAACCGCGTCGTAATTGTGGGGATCGAGTTGCACCGCGGTATCAAACTCTTTCTGAGTTTTGCGCGCCAGCGAGTAGGCGCTCAACATCGACGCGTGATCTGCCTTCGCGCCGTACGCTTCGCCCAGCCACTGGTGGTACAGCGAATTCTTCGAATCAGAGGCTACCGCTTTTTCCCCGCTATTCACGGCGTTGTCGTATTGTTTCAATTCCAGATAGGACTTGGTCAGCCATAAGTAGATTTCGCCGTTGTTGGGCGATTTCGAAGCCGCCCCTTGAAGCATTTCCACCGCCTTGGCGTATTCGCCCTTTTCGTACTCGGTTTTTGCGGCATCCAGGGCGGAGTCCTGGGCCATGAGCGCGGCGGCGCAATACAACCACGCGAGGGTAATGGCAAGCGTGCGCTTAGAGTTAGAGCCCGGCATCCTTCTCACTCTTAACGTTGGACCTGTCCAGGTTCACGACCTTCACGGCCAGGCCATCCTTGAAATCCACGTCGCCGGGCAGGGCCACAATGTCGTCGACTTGCAAGCCCCCGGTCACTTCGAAGTTCGTGGCGTCCGCGATGCCTACCGCGATTTCGCGTTTCTCGAGCTTTGATACGCCCACGCCTTCCTTCACCACAAACACGAATCGCTTGCCGCCTTCGGTTTGCACCGCGCCACGCGGCACGGTAACCACATTCAGCCGCTCCCGGGAATTGATCCTCACGTTGACGTTCGTGTTCGGCAGCAGCTCCAGATCTTTGTTCTCCACCGAACAAAAGAGCTCGCCGACGCTGCGCGATGCGCGCGCCACCACCTGCTTCGGAACATTTTCCGTCACCCCTTGCCACCAGCGGTTGGGCAAGGCATCCCAGGTAATCCGCACGGGCAGGCCCACTTCGAGCGAGCCCATTTCCGGCTCGTCAATGAAGGCGCGCACCCGCACGTTGTGCAAGTCCGCCATCTCCGCAAGCAGGTCGCCGACTTTCACGTAATCTCCGGATTTTACCGGCAACGAATAGAGCGTGCCATCGATCGCCGCGGTTATCCTGCCCTGGCGCACTTTTTCTTCGAGTGCCGCCACGTCGCTTTGCTCCTGCTGCACCGCCAATCCATACCGCGAAACGTCCAGGCCCACCTGGCGCGCAAACTCCTGCTTGGCCGCGCTCAGCTTGGCCACATCCGAATTCACCTTGGCCAATTCCAGATCGTTGGCCGCTAGTTCATCCTTGGTGGCTGCGCCTTCCTTGATCAGCCGCTCCAGCGCTTCGTGTTTCTGCTGCAATCGGTCGCGATCGGCTTGCGACTTCGCCAGGTCGCTGGAAATCCGCGCCGCTTCGTCGGCCCGGCCGCCGGCCTGCGCGGCCCGCAGGTCGTCTTGCGCGCGCAGCAGCTTGGCTTTCGCCGCCGCCAGCTGCGCCGCAACATCGTGCACATCCAGCTCGATCAGCAGTTGCCCTTTCTTGACGTTCTGTCCTTCCGCCGCGTGCACTTTCTGGACAAAGGTGTCCAGCTGGGCGCGCACCGTATACGGCGCAAGGGGCTCCACCTTTCCGTTGCTCGAGATCGACGACGTAATATTCTGCCGCACCGGTACGGTCGCCGCGATTTTCGCGACCGGCTGCCGTCCGCTGACGCGCACCAGAATGAACGCCACAATGCCCGCCAATACCAGCAACAGCAGCGTCCGATTTCTTAGTTTTCGATCCATGAGTTCCGCTAGTCGATCCATGAACGACCGCAAGAGGGCTGTGACAGCGTACCGCTACCGTGAGTTTGGCCGATACACCACGATTCGATTGGCTTGCTGGCCGATGTACTGAGGCGGTGCCCTGCTAACTTAAAGTCTATCAGGAGGTTAGTCGATTTTACACGCACTTCCTGCCGCGCCCTTCTTGGTCTCTTCGTCTTCGGATGCGCATCTTCACTCCCAGGGATGCAGCGCCCGGCTTGCGGCTCGCGTGATAGAATGCCGGGATGAACGAACCTGCCCACCCTCCGAACCTCATCCGACAGCCTGCGGCGGCGCAAAATGCGCCTCGCACAGGATTTATCCATCGCGTTTGTACTCAGTGCAACAACGTGTTTCGCGTGCCCGCCGATAAGTTTGATGCCAAGCAGTGCCCCAATTGTCACAAAGGGTAGCGGGCCCGCCGCCGCTTCAACACCGCACCGTGAAATATTCCGCCAGCACGCTGCGTATAGGCTTTAGCAGCCGGTTGCCTGCTGGTCATTCTGCTCCGTCGAGGCTTGCCCGATGATTGAAACGCGCGCGCTCTCAAAAGTGTTCCACGACAAGAAGCGCGGCGCGATCCGCGCTGTCGACAATGTCAGCTTCACCTGCAAGGCGGGGCAGATCTACGGACTGCTGGGCGCCAATGGCGCAGGCAAGACCACCACTCTGCGCATGCTCGCCACCATTCTCGAGCCTACCGACGGCACCGCCCTCGTTTGCGGACATGACATCGTCGATCAGCCGGAAGAAGTCCGCCGCCATGTGGGCTTTCTCTCCACCGCGACGGCGCTGTATCCCCGCCTGACCTCTCAGGAAATGGTGGAATATTTCGGCCGCCTCAATGGCTTGGATGAAGCTACGCTCCAGAAGCGCCGCGACGATATCTTCAATCGCCTGGACATGAATTCGTTCCGCGACCGGCGTTGCGACAAACTCTCCACAGGAATGAAGCAGAAGACCTCCATTGCGCGGACCCTCATTCACGATCCTCAGGTCATGATCTTCGACGAACCGACACTGGGCCTGGATATCATGACCGCGCGCACCATCATCGAATTCATCCGCGAGTGCCGCCAGCGCGGCAAAACCGTGATCTTCTCCACGCACGTCATGAGCGAAGTAGAAAAGCTCTGCGACGTCATCGGCATCATTCAGTCTGGGAAACTGCTGGCCGAAGGCTCGCTCGCCGTGCTCCGCGACCGCTACCACCAAAACGATCTGGAAGAGATTTTCGTCCAGGTCGTCAGCCCCTTTCAGACCACGGAGGCCTAATTCATGAATCTCACCGCCATTGGGGTCGTTTATCGCAAGGAATTGACCGAATGGCTGCGTGACCGGCGCACCCTGATCTCCACCGTGTTGGTGCCCCTGCTGGCATTTCCGATTCTGATGGTCGGCATCACCGCGCTGGCCACGGTCATGATTGGAAATGCGGAAAAGGAAGTACCGGAAGTCATGATCCTGGGAGGAGAAGATTCGCCCCAGTTGATCGACGAGCTAAAGAAAACCGATCAGCTCAAGGTGGTACCCTACGCCGACAACTGGAAGGACCAGATCTCCAACAAGGAGATTCGTGCAGCGGTTCAAATCCCAAAAGGATTTCAGGCCGCTCTGGCGGCGGGGCAGCCACCCACCGTCGACATTTACTACTACGAGGGCGAGCTGAAATCCACGTTCGGCAGGGACCATCTGAAGAAAGCGATCGAAGACTTCCGTGATTCCGTCGTCAAAAACCGCCTGGCGGCCAAAGATCTCCCCGCCAGCGTGTTGACGCCGTTCGAAATCAAGCAGGAAAACGTGGCGCCCCCGGAAAAAGTCAGTGGCGCGGGAGTCGGCGGCTTCATTGGCTACGCGGTGATTCTGCTCTGCCTGACCGGCGCCATGTACCCCGCCATCGATTTGACGGCTGGCGAAAAGGAACGCGGCACCATCGAGACGGTACTCTCCAGCCCCATTTCTCGTTTCGACCTGGTGGTTGGCAAATTCCTGCTGGTTTTCTCCGCTTCGCTGGTGTCTGCGATTCTCTCGGTCACATCCATGGGAACGTCGTTCGCTATTCTGGGACATACGCATCTGATGAATTCATCGGGCGGCCAGCAACTGAATCTCAACCTCGGACTGCTCTCGGTAGTCGCTGTATTTTTCATGGCCTTACCGCTGGCGTTCCTCTTTTCCGCGGTGTTGATGACCATTGCTTCCTTCGCAAAGACCTATAAAGAAGCGCAAAGCTATCTGACGCCACTCACGTTTCTGGTGGTGATTCCAGCGGTGGCGTCGATTATGCCCGGCGTGGAGCTCACGCCCAAACTCGCGCTCATCCCGGTGCTGAATACCAGCCTGGTTTGCAAAGAAATCATCACCGGCACCTACCATTGGGGATCCATTCTGCTGATCTTCTTTTCCACCTGTGTTTACGCGGCTGCCGCGTTGTTCCTGGCGGTGAAGATGTTCCAGCGGGAAGACGTGCTCTTCCGTTCCTGAGTTGATTGGCGGAGATTCACTCGGGAACGATTCCCAACCTCTATGCGTATCTTTTGATACATGCGCCGCGTCTTCCGCATTTTCGCAGTTCTGCTGCTTGCTCCACCGCTGATCGCCGCGGTGCTCGGGTGGTTTGTGGCGCCGTCCTTCCTGCATCCCATCCGCCGGCCGCTCACGCCCGACCTTGTCCAGCAAGCCGATGCGTCGTTTGCGCAGATCGGCGTGCATCGTGAAGCCTTCGACGTACGCACGCCGGACGGTGTTTGGCTGCGGGGTTGGAAAGTGCGTGCCAGCCAGCCCAACGGCTCCTGGATTCTGTTGTTTCACGGTGTCGCGGACAACCGCATGGGTATTTTAGAGCACGCTCTGATCCTGCTCCACGCCGGTTATAGCGTCACGATGATGGATGCGCGGCTCCATGGCGAAAGCGAAGGGCAAATAGCCACCTATGGTTGGCTGGAACGAAATGACACGTACGCAATTCTGAACGCGCTGATCGCCTCGGAACATCCCGCTCACATCTTTGCCCTGGGCGAATCCATGGGCGCGGGGATCGCGCTGCAGTCGGCCGCTGCCGATCCGCGCATCGAGGCCGTCGTAGCCGAATCGCCGTTCGCCAGCCTGCGCGAAGCCTCGTATGATTACGCCGGCCTGCAGGAGTATCCCCTCCTCGGCAAAACTTTGTTTGCCCCCGGCGCCTGGGTCATGCTGGCCCGAGGCCAGTCCCTCGCGGGATTTCCTGCTGCAGAAGTTTCCCCCGAGAGCGCTGCGGCCATCCGGCCGTTTCCCGTCCTGCTCATTTGCGATGGGGCAGACACGGTGCTTCCCTGCCGGCATGCGGAACGGATCTACCACGCGGCACGCGGGCCCAAATCACTTTGGGTGGTTCCCGGAGCATTTCATACCGGCGCCCTCGGCAACCAGCCCGCCGAATTCCGCCGGCGGGTTCTGGAGTTTTTCCGCGCTTACCGTGGGGACCGGTAAGTCAACGGAGCGCCTCGGTGTGAACTCCACCGGCATGCTGCGCCAGATCGATGCTCTGTGCCTGCCAATCGTCGCTTAACCGCCGAACCGTTTCGCGCATTCGTACCGCAAGCGAAGCTATGGTTTCCAGCCGGGAGCGCGCCTGCTCTGGCAGAGGCAGTTCTTGACGCTGCAGTTCCACGAGCAGCAATTCCGCGTTGCCCAGGATACCGGTCAGCGGATTGTTCAGCTCGTGCCGCAGAAGTTCACCGAAGTCTCTGTGGCCGCTGTAATTGTTTTCTTCTTCCTTCATGTTCTCCCGTCTCCCTGTTTCGGTTTTGTCACCGTGCCGCCGCGTGCCGGTCGAAATTCAGCATTTGGCGCACGGCCATCGTTAATTCCTCAACGCGAAACGGCTTTGCTAAATGCGGCAAGCCGTATTTCTGGAGAAATTCGTGCGTCGGGCTGGCGACAACATCACCGGTCACACATAAGAAGTGTTCGCGGGCCGGATTCCGGCGCTGCACCAGGTGCGAGTAGAACGTCGCCCCGTCCATGCCCGGCATTTGCAGATCGCAGATCGTCAAATCGTAGGCGCAACGCTGTACCGCATCCAAGGCGGTTCGTCCATCGGCCAGAACATCGACGTGCATGCCTTCGTCGCGAAGAACGTCGGCGATCAGATTGGCCACCGTCGGCTCATCTTCGACCACCAGAATTCGGCGCGGCGTTCGTTTGCCCGCAGGCGCGGCAGCAATCAGCTCTTGCTGGGCCGCCGCAGCCGGCCTATGACGGACAACACGACGGGGCTCGCCTGGCGCGACAGAATCCGGCCAGGCCGCGGGAAGATCCACGATAAATCGCGCTCCTCCTTCTGCAGGACAATCCACCGCGATACTTCCTCCGTGCTGCCGCACGATCATCGAAACAATCGCCAGGCCCAGTCCCGTGCCGATTCCCGGAGGTTTAGTGGTGAAGAAAGGATCGAAAATGCGTTCTCGCAGATCGCCGGGAACTCCGGGACCGTTGTCCCAAACCTCCAATCGGACACCCGTGCCGCCTTCCGCGGAGGTACGTACGCCAACGGTGTCGCCGACACCGCTGAGTTCTATGGCATGCTGCGCGTTCTGCAGAAGATTGATCAGCACCTGCTGGAGTTGTCCGTAGTCCCCTTCGATTTGCGGCAAGCGTTCAGCCGTATCGAGCCGGATCCGCAGCGCGCTTCCGTTCAGGCCGGAGCGGTGCAGCTCGATGGTGTGCTCCACCAATTCGTTCAGGGAAAGCAGCCGGCCCTCCGGCTGGTATGTGCGCGAGAGCGAGAGCAATTGCCGCAGAATGCCGGTGGCGCGCTCCGCCTGTTCCCGGATCTGCTGCATTTCTGTGCTCGCGGAGGTGCCGCCTTCGCGGGCGAGCAGGCGTTGTGTGTGACCGAGGATGGTGGTCAAGGGGTTGCTCAGGTCGTGCATGATGCCCGTTACGCGTTGCCCCAACGATGCCAGCTTCTCCGCCTGCATCATTTTCGATTCGAACGCCCGCAGCGCCGAGGTTTCCCGATAGATTTCCATGCGCCCCAGGCAGTTGCCACGATCGTCCCGGACGGGGCGCACCAAACGTTCAATTCTCTGCCGTACCGGTTTCTCCATCTCCAATTCCTGCCGCACGTCCAGATCGACCGCCTGACTCGCTTGCTGCCACGCCTGCCGAAAGGCCTCCGGATCGCTCGCATTCGGCGTGGCCGTTCCGGCGACCTCCTCGAGGGTTCGCAAATTCGATTCCGCGAGAGAAATGCCCAGGATCTGTTCGAATCGAGCGTTGCTGATCACAATATTTCCCGGCGAATCGAACACCGCCACGCCCGCATCCAGGCTGTCGAGGACTTGCAGAAAGAGGGTGTCAGACTTCGCGATTTCTCCAATCGCCGATGATCGCCCCGGTTTTTCCAGCCGGATCGCGCGGAATCCTTCCACGGAAAGCGGCACGCGCACCAGCTTCACAAGCGTTGCGGAGCTGAGTTCTGCCTCGATTTCCTCCGAACCGGCCGCAGAACAGGACGGCCCACCACCCTGTAATGCCCAGATCTCCATTCGTTCCCAGTCACGCGGCCGAAACAGCTCCGCAAAACGGAAATCGCTTCCTGGCGCGAACTCCACCGGCAGCGTTCCCAACAGCTCTCGCGACCCACCGGAGACCCCAACGACGCAAGCACGGTCGTCCACGAGAACCAGGGCGCCCTCGGTCGACTCCAGAAGCGCTCGCTGACTCTGCTGCTGATCGTGGTCGCGCCGCTCACGACATTCCCGTTCCAAAACCTCGGACGCAAATTGCCCGCGTAATTCCAGGCGCTCGAGCGCGCCAAGATTCGCTTTCAGCTTCGGAAGGCCCGCCAGAAGCACGCCGCCCGTGGCATCCCCCCAGCGCAGCGGAAGCGCAATGATCCGGGCGATTTCCTTCGCGAACACGAGTCCCTCGCCCTCTGAGCCGGCCGATTGGCCGGTGTCCAGAACTTGTTGCCAAAGAGCCCGGAGCGCTTCGCTGTTCACGCGGTGCGCCCATTCGGTATCGCCACTTTGCGCGCGAACATTGAGTTCCTCGGAAACAGAATGGTCCGCTTGCCTGGCGCACGGCTGCCGCCTCTCGGCAATCAACGCGAAGACCGCTCCCACCCCGCCGTTGGCGGCTCCGCGCGTGCAGCTCTCCGCCAACTGGGCCAGGATCATGCCGCCGCTTTGCTTTTCACTCATCCATCCGCGAACGCGCCACCACAGTTCCAGGTCCGCTTTTCGGGATTGTGCCAGCCGGCGTTCTTCCTCGAGTTCCAGCAGCGCGCTCAATTCGGCCGCGAGATTTTCCGCGTGCAGCCGGGGCAATGGCTCGTTCTTTCGGCGCGAACCCAGCAGGATCAGGCCGCGGAGAACGCTGCGCCTTACCACGGGAATCCACAGCACGCGATTCAGATCGATCACCGGCCCGAGAATCGGTCCCGCTTGCGGCCCGTCGATGGTGCACTCGAAACTCGCCCCGCCACTCATCAGTTCCACCGGCAACGGTGCGCATGCAGAAAAACGCGCCCACTCCGGTGGGCCGCTTCCCATCTCCCGCTCCCACACCTCGCCGCGAAAAACCGGTGACGCGCCGTCGTTTTCGCCCGTCAAGGGGTCCTCGAGCCACACCCCGATGCGCTCGGCCGCCGATTCACTGACCAGTAATTGGATTGCGGCGGGAATCCATTCCGCGGGACCACCCGCGGGCCGAACGATTCGCAACAGCGAGCGCTGGCCGGCTCGCGAACCTTCCGCGCCCCATCCCGACTTTGTGAGAAACCGCGTCAACACGCCTGGCCCCCTGCTGGCTGCTCACGACAATACAAAGCATTGCGTGCGCCAAAGGCGTGCTCACTTATGTGCTTGAAAACAGGGGACGATCCGGCTGAGGCGAATACCAAGTCGAGAATCCCAAAACTCGATTCCCGAAATAGAACCCATTCCCACGGAGCTTTAGTCTACCTGCGGTTCGCCTGCCTCGATCTGGTATTGCTTCAGCTTGCGGTACAACGTGGTCTTGCCGATATGCAGTACCCGCGCGGCAGCTTGCTTATCTCCGTTCGTTTGCCGCAATGTACTCAGAATCGCGCGCCGTTCCAGAACTTCCAGCGGAAGCATCTCATCCTTAGCCGGCGGCCGCGCATCGGTGTGATATTTCACACTGGTCGGCAGGTCCAGCGAACTGATTAGCGGACCGGAACCGAGCGCCACTGCTCGCTCCATGGCATTCTCCAGCTCTCGCACATTGCCGGGCCAGTCATAGGACATCAATTCCCGCATGGCGTCTTCGGTCAGCTCCCTCGGTGTGTCGCTCTCGCCCGCGAACTTCTCCAGGAAAGCAGCCACCAGCAAGGGAATATCGCTCTTGCGCTCGCGCAGCGGGGGCAGCTTGATCTGCACCACGTTTAACCGGAAATACAGGTCCTGGCGGAACGTTCCGTGCTTGATCGCATATTCCGGATCGCGATTGGTCGCCGCAACGATGCGGATATTGACGGGGCGGTGCTCGGTTGCGCCTACCGGCTTCACTTCCCGCTGCTGCAACACGCGAAGTAGCTTCACCTGCAACTCCAGCGACATCTCTCCAATCTCGTCCAGGAAAAGCGTTCCGCCGTTGGCCGCCTCCACCAGGCCCTGCCTCGACTGCATGGCGCCCGTAAATGCGCCTTTCGTATATCCGAACAGCTCGGCTTCCACGAGCGTGGCCACCAGCGCGGAGCAGTCCACCGGCACAAACGGTTTGTCCTTGCGCGAGCCCATGAAGTGGATGCTGCGCGCGACCAGTTCCTTCCCGGTGCCGCTCTCCCCCAGAATCAACACCGGATGGTCCCGCTGGCTCACCTTTTCGATGATTTTATAGACCCGCTCCATCCGCGCAGACATTCCGATCAGTCCGCCGAATCCGGGACGCGTGCGAACCTGCTCCCGCAAAAGTTGATTCTCCCGCTTTAGCTCCACGGCATGAGCCACATGCTCCAGCCGGGCGCGCAATTCCTCCACGCGAAATGGCTTCGTCACATAGTCGGCCGCTCCAATGCGCGTAGCTTCCACGGCCGAGTCGATGGTGCCATATTGCGTCAGCATCACCACCGCCACGTCGGGATGAAGCACCGTCACTTTCTTGAGCAGTTCCAATCCACTCGTGCCCGGTAATCGTAAATCCGTCAGCAGAATGTCCACGGAAATCACTTCCATCAACTCCAGTGCTTCCTCCGCCGTGCTCACTTCCGTGGGTTTCATGCCCGATTCCAGCCCCACCGCATGGCACAGGTCCCGGATGTGCGCATCGTCGTCCACAACCAGCAAATTCAGGGGAAGGTTCCCGCTCTTGGCCAGAGCGGTGCGAGCCACGCTCAGGTATTCGCCGCCCGGCACGGGCCCGTGGTGCGTCAACCGACCAGCCTGCGTATCTGCCATGTGAGTCCATCCTTATGACTGAACATTGAGGCGAAGCCAGGAGCGAGGCCCGAAGCGGAATGGGGGGGACAGTGCCATTAAGGGAAACTTGCCTGTTTCCCTTTTAATTCATATTGGTAATAGTGTCAAGTACGTAATTATGCGAAAGGGATATCTCTATAACATGTACCATATTGGAAACCTAATTGTGCGTTCTCGCCAACCTCAACAGGCCTTCCGCCTGCGACCCTGCCAAAACTACTCCGTTACCGAGATTCACCAGCCCGGCGAATCGGCCCCGTTCCGCATCCTGGTCCACGCGATTCCAACTACCTCCCTCATCCCGGGAGATATACAAGCCACCGGAACGCTCGGACACCAGCCAAAACGCGGGATCGGCAAGCCATGCCTCTATTCGCCCTGCTGGAACTCCGCTCCTTGCCGGCACCCAGGTGGAACCGCTGTCAGACGACAAGAACAGACCTGTAGTTGTTCCCAATGCCAACTTCAGTTGGCTGTCCGATGGTTTCTCAGCAATCCAAAGCGCTTGCGACGCGGGGACCGGTAGGTCCCTCCAGTAAGCCGTCTCTCCGCCGTTGGACGACAGGCCAAGCTTTCCGTCCTGAATGACGACGATTTGGCTCTCCGTTGTCGAGACCCACATCGCAGTCGCAGCCCTGGAAGACCGGAAGGCCGTGAGATGCCGGCAACCCCCGGATTCGCTGCAGCGCATCAAGCCTTGGCGGCTCGAAACGATCGTAGCGTTGTCCGAAAACGCGAGCGAGGCCCCGATCTGCAGCGCGACGGCCCGCCGGTTCGCGGTTTTTCCAGCGCTCGACGGCTTCGATCGCGCGATGGCCGGTTCGGCGCGTGGCTTCCATTCCCTCCACAAACCCGTTTTCTCGCTGTGCAGCCACAATTCTCCATCAGCCATTCGCAGCAGCCAGCCCCAAGGACTCCCATATGCTTCCTCGATCTGATCGGGGACCACCGAAGACTTGCCGGTCTTCGCTGCTGTCAGGGGAACCGCGTTCCAGTCCCGGCCTTGATCGCTGCTCTCCAGCAGTTCCCACCCATTCCGCTGCACCAAAATCAACAGCCGCTCGTTGCCTTGATAGCCAGCCA
>Ga0335080_10007419_pt1 | contig 11372 bp, 5 predicted proteins | sample Lox_Sample_34_FD_206720 | JGI IMG/M metagenome (GOLD analysis project Ga0335080, IMG submission 206720) | Soil microbial communities from Loxahatchee National Wildlife Refuge, Florida, United States - Lox_Sample_3.4 | ecosystem: Environmental > Terrestrial > Soil > Wetlands | place: USA: Florida...
CGGCGCCGCACGGTTTCATGGGCCTACTGGTGTTGCGGTGGACAGCGCGGGCAACCTCTATGTGGCGGACGAACAGAACGAAACGATCCGCAAAGTGACGCCGATCGGAACGAATTGGGTGGTGACGACGCTCGCTGGACTGGCGGGTAATCGTGGCAGCGCGGATGGGACGAATAGCGCCGCGCGCTTTTATTATCCTCACGGCGTGGCGGTGGACACGAACGGCAATGTCTACGTGGCGGACCCCGGCAACAGCACGATCAGGGAAGTGACGCCGATCGGAACGAATTGGGTGGTGACGACCTTGGCCGGACTGGCGGGCCATCTTGGCAGTGCCGATGGGACGAATACCGCCGCGCGGTTCAGTTGGCCCGTCAACGTAGCGGTGGACAGCGTGGGCAACCTCTATGTGTCGGACGAACTCAACGACACGATGCGGAAAGTGACGCCGGTTGGAACGAATTGGGTGGTGACGACCCTGGCCGGACTGGCGGGCTATATTGCCGAGATAGACGGGACGGGGAGCGCCGCGCGGTTTAATGGCCAAGTTGGCGTGGCCGTGGACAGCGCGGGCAATTTGTATGTGTCGGACTGGGGCAACTTCACGATCCGGGAAGGATTTCTCGCCAGCTCCGTGCCAGCGCCGATGTTGCAGCCGCCGAGCCTGAGCGCCGGCCAATTCGGTTTTGGGATCACCGGTCTTCCCGGCCTGGCGGTAAACATCGAGGCTTCGAGTGATCTGTCCATCTGGCAGGTCGTCGGCTCCTGTTGTCTCGGAGGCGGGACGAATTCCTTTGTCAACCCCAACCCAGCCTTGGGTGCCCAGTTCTACCGCGGGCACGTGCGCTGACAATCGTTTGCGATACCGGCCCGGCGAAGGTGACGAAGGACAAGCATTCAACTGAGAAACCAAATCCGAGCTAAAACGAGAAAGTAACTTTATGAAAGGGTCCAAAACCAAATGGTTTGCGGGTGTTTCGTTGACCACACGCGGCCATGTGCAAGCCACCTGAAGCAGAAAGGAAAAGTATGAAGAATCCAAACGAAAATACACAAATCCGAAAGTCCTGGCTCAACGACTTTGCGCTGGTGATGCCCGTGGCCGCCAGCCTGGCGGTGCTGGCCGCAACTGTCACCCATTCGCTCGCCCAAAGCGCAAGTTACGATCCGAACATCAAGCTAACCCTGTTTCGGGACGGCCCAGAGCTTAAAATCCACTGGCCCTCGCAGTCCGCTGGCAACGGCGGCACGGCGGTTTTTCCCTGGTTCGAGGTTCAGCGCAGCACGGATTTGAGCCATTGGCAACCGCTCGGCGAGCGCCAGCGTGGTTCCGCAGCACTGCCCGACCTGAGCCTCGGCCTTGGGCTTGGGACTGACCAACCCTGCGCTTTCTACCGCTTATTGGTTGTCGGGCAGCCCGCCACCGCCCCGCTGGGTTCCGGCGGCGCTGAAGTATTTGGCTACGGCGATGCCTTCACACAAGCGCTGCAAGGCATCGGCCAAATTTCACCGGATGAGTTCGCCGCGCGGTTTCCCGGCACGGCAAGTTATCTGGCCGGCATTACCTGGGATCCGACGACAGCCCAGTTCTGGGACCTGTTCAACGCCAATCCCGCCTACTGGCTCAACGCGCCAGAGCTCGCGATTTTCCAGCAGAATGGTTTTGTCGTGAGCGGACAGTTGGGGGGTGCCAGTTTCGCGGATGCTTTTTACAATCTGTATTACAGCGACCTGCCGGTGTTCATCTCCACCGACGCGTTGTTGGAGGCGTGGCATCGGAGCTACGATGCGATGCTGGAAGAAATCGAGGAAACCTACCTCTTTAACTCCGTCGGGACAATGCTCGACGGCATGGCGGCGCAAATCGCGGCGGCGGATGCCACGGTCGGCAACGGCGCGCTCCACGACAGTCTGCGCGACGCGGATTGGTTTCTCGCCGTCGCACGCTCGCTGCTCGCGGGCACCAACCAACCCCCGGTCGCTTCCGTGCTCGGGCAGGACGCGCGCGTGGCCGAAACCCTGGCGCAAATCAACGCTCAACAACTCATGGAGGTGGACGACTTCATGGGTTTCTGCCGGACGGTGGACTTCTCCCAGTTCAAAATTCGCGGGCATTATACGCATTCAGAACGTTTGGGTCGTTACTTCCAATGTGTGATGTGGCTGGGCCGAATTGACGTGCCGGTGGCCGGCGGACCGTTCGAGCGGTGTGCCGGCGACGCGCGGATGGCTTCACCACGCGAGCTCGGCACCGCTATTGTCTTCTGGCGCCTGCTGAACCAGTCCGGACAGTTCCAGACCTGGGCGGACATGGAGAAGATCACCTCGGTTTTTGTCGGGTGGACCGACTCGTTGAACTTTGGACAGCTTAACGGATTGCTGGCGGGCGCGGGCATCCAGACGCTGGCTGACGTGGCAGATGTCGCGACTCTGAGTCAAATACAGACCAACATTGAGAACGGCGGGCTGGGCGTGCAGAACATCCGCAGCGATTGGTTTGAATCGCCCCTGGGCGGGGCCGCACGCTACGCCCTGCCGCAGACCTTTACGGTCTTCGGCCAGAAGTTCGTGCCGGATAGTTGGGCTTTTTCGCAAACGGTCTATGACAGCATCCTGTGGGGGCAGAACGGCCAGACGAATAAAGTGATGCGGCGCGTGCCCGGTGCGCTCGACGCCGCGTTCGCCGTGCTCGGCAACGACCAGGTTGTGCCGGAGTTGGTTGAGCAAATGAAGGGCACGTTCTCGGATACCAGCCGCCCTCATGCGATGCAGTGGCGCGATGGCCTTCCGTATCAACACAATCTCGCTGCCACGCGCGCGGTGATGGACCAGCAGACGCCCGACGCCTGGGACAGCAATATCTACATGAGCTGGCTCGCCTGTCTGCGCGAACTCTCTGCTCCGACGACCGACGCGAAGTATCCTGAAGCGATGCGCACACGCGCCTGGGCGATGAAGACCCTCAACACGCAACTCGCCTCCTGGACGCAACTGCGGCACGACACGATTCTCTACGCCAAACAGTCCTACACCACCGGTGGCGGTCAATGTAGTTATCCGACGGGGTTTGTCGAACCCCGTGTGGAGTTCTGGAATCGGCTGAGCCAAACGGCCGCGCGCACGGCGGAACTCATCGCGGGTCTCCCTTACCAGGGCAGTTACACGTATTATGGCCCGCCGCCGCCGGTGATTGATCCTGTGACGGGCGAAGAAATAACAACTGGAGGTTTGGACACCAACACCGTCGCCTTGGCGACGATTCGCGATCGCCAGGTCGCCCACTTGCAACGCTTCGCGGACATTGCCGCCCGCCTGGGAGATTTGGCGGCCAAAGAACTGGCTCACGAGTGCTTCACTCCGGACGACCAGCAATTTGTCGGATCTCTGGTGGTTGAGTTCTGGAGCGGGGGAGGAGGAATGGGTTGTGGTGGTGGCGGCCCTCCAACCTACAGCGGCTGGTACCCGAAACTGTTCTATCGGACGATTTACTGGGATGTAACCTCGTTCGACTCCCTCTACGGCTCGGGAGCCAACGACGCCATCATCGCCGACGTGCATACGGATGTGCCGTGGGACGACATTGGTGACCCGGGAAGCGTCCTCCACGAAGGCATCGGAAACGTCAACCTGTTGTTGATCGCGGTGGACAATGGAGCGGATCACTTTATCTGCGCTGGACCAGTATTGAGCCACTACGAAATTGAAGTCATTGGCGGTCCGCGCCGGCTCCCGGACAATGAGTGGGAGGACATCCTCATCGGCACCTTCCCAGCCGACGTGGATCCCAGCCAAGTCGAAGGCCTCGCGCCACCCGTCTGGACAACGGGTTATTTGGTCCCTTAATCCGCTTAGTCACCTGAAAAGGGAAAGGCTATTATGAACATACGACACTTCAGAAACCTCGTCGTGAGCATCTGTCTTGGGTGGCTAGCCGCTTCGTTGGCCTCGGCGCAACCTTTCATCACTATTCAGCCAACCAATCGGTTCGTGAACGCATCAGCCGCCGTCACTTTTACGGTCACCGCCAGCGGGACAGGGCCGTTTGGTTACCAATGGCTGTTCGATGGGACGGCCATGAACGGCGCCAACAACAGTTCGCTGCCATTGTCCAACGTTCAGCCCGCCTCGTCGGGTTACTACTCGGTCATCGTTTCCAATGCCACCGGGTCCGTCACGAGCCAGGTGGCGGAACTCAAAGTATTTGTTGCCGCGCCGCACAACTTGAGTGGCATCCAGGTTGAACCCGGCGGCTCCGCAAGTTTGAGCTTCGCGGGCGAGACGACCGCGTCTTTCGCGCCGTATTACGACCTGTATCCACTGGAAACCTCGTCGAACCTGATGGATTGGGCGCCACTGGCCACGTTGCAACGCACGAACACGGCGCTGGACACTCTTCGCTTCCTCGATGCCGACGCGCCGCAGTTCAGTCAGCGCTTCTACCGCACGCCGACGAATGTCTTGGCGACACCGGACCCTCAGCCGACCGGGCCTTACCCCGTTGGAACCTTCTCGATGTTGCTAACTAACACGTACCGCACTAACGCAATGTTCATGGTCACCTTCTGGTATCCGGCAGTTGCTCAAGCCGGGGTCCTGCCGGCAAAATATGTGGAACCACAAGTTGCCGCCGGTGAATGGGATTACAATTTTACGAGCCGTGGGGGAGGGAACTTCATCAGCCAGGTTACGGCGTTTTTCTCACACTCGCTGTCAAACGCGCCGCTGGCCACGAATCTTTCCGTGTATCCGGTCGTGCTTTATGACCCGGCAGCGACTGGTCATCGTCGCGAAAACACGGACAAGACGGAAGATTTGGCCAGTTGGGGTTATGTCGTGGTTGGACTGGATACCAGCGACACGCAGGTCAGCGTGTTTCCTGATGGAACCGTGGTATACGCCCAAACAACGAGTTTGAACACCATGGCGCAATGGGACGCGGACATCGAAGGCCGGCTGCTGGACCTGCAGTGTGTGTTGGATGAACTGCAAACTTTGAACATCAGCGACCCGCGCCTGGGCGGGCGGTTGGATCTGGACAAAATTGGCGTGTTTGGATGGTCTCTGGGTGGAGCCACCGCGGCCCAGTTGTGTCTGCGCGACCCTCGCTGCAAAGCCGGCGCAGGCTTCGATGGATCCTTTTTCGAAACCAACGTGGTGACGCAGCCGCTGAGCGTTCCTTATCTGTTTTTTCGAGGCGGTGACGGCCCGGATCCGAGCTCAGGAGGGGGCACCCTGCTTGACGGTCGTCCCGATGATCGTTGGGAGTTTTACAATGAGCAGGTGACCAATGCGTATTGGGTGAAGCTGGTCTCGACCGTTCACCTCAGCTTTGGTGATGTGGACCTCATTCTTGATTCGGGGTCAATAGCGGCCGGTTGGGGCGTGCCCATGAGCGGCCAGTTCCTGCCTCCGGCCAGAGTCAGCCAGATCATACGGGCCTACCTGCTCTCCTTTTTCAACAAGTATTTGAAGGGCCAAGACGATCATTTGCTGGATGGTCCCTCGCCAGCCTACCCCGAGGTCATGCAATTCTTGAGTACGTCCAGCTTTCCAGTCCCGCCTGAATATCCATCGGCCGCGCTGGTGCAGGGCGGCGATGGCAATTTCTACGGCACAACAACCTATGGCGGCACGAATGGTTTGGGCACGGCGTTCCAGGTGACTCCCGCCGGGGCGTTGACGACGCTGGTTTCGTTCAACGGCACCAATGGCAGTTATCCGTATGCCGGACTGGTGCAAGGCAGCGATGGCAATTTCTACGGCACGACGTGCTACGGTGGCGCGGGTGACTTGGGCACCGTGTTCCAAATGACCCCCGCGGGGATGTTGACGACGCTGGTCTCATTTAGCGGTACCAATGGCAGCTATCCGTACGCCGGATTGGTGCAAGGCAGCGACGGCAATTTCTATGGCACAACCCTCGGCGGTGGCGCACGTGGCATTGGCACCATCTTTCAAATGACTCCTGCCGGGGCCTTAACGACGCTGGTCTCGTTCAACAACAGTGATGGCGCAGCCCCGTTGGCCGCCCTGGTGCAAGGCACCAATGGCAATTTCTACGGCACAACGTCTCAAGGTGGGAATCTCAGTGTCAACAGCGGGGCGGGTTATGGCACGGTGTTTGAAATGACCCCCGCGGGCGTACTGACGACACGGGTCGTGTTCAGCGGCAGCAATGGCGGAAGCCCCACGGCCGTGCTGGTGCAGGGCACCAATGGCAATTTCTACGGCACAACCGAATATGGCGGCGCCAGTGGCAAGGGTACGGTGTTTAAAATGACTCCCACCGGAGTGCTGACGACGCTGATCTCATTCAACCTTGCGAATGGCTGCAAATTGTCTGCCGGGCTGGTGCAAGGCAGCGATGGCAATTTGTACGGCACAACCGACGGCGGTGGCGCGGGCGGTGGTGGCACGGTGTTCAAGATGAACCCCGCTGGTGTGCTGTCGACACTGATCTCGTTCAATGGCGCAAATGGTAACAGTCCACAGGCTCCGTTGGTGCAAGGCACCGACGGCAATTTCTGTGGCACGACAGAATATGGCGGTGCGAATGGCCTGGGCACGGTGTTTCAAGTGACGACCAACGGGACACTGACAACGCTGGTCTCGTTCTAAGGCGCCAATGGCCCCAGCGCTTCGTTTTTGTAGGCCCGATTGGACCTGACCGGGGAAATCATCGCCCGGTTTGCGCGGGGCGGATCATCAAATCGTCCACCGCCACAGCCAAATCCACCAGGTATTCATCCCCTTTGGGATGTTGCGTCAATGCAACGAGAATATAATGCCGGCCCGGCCCGGTGATGATGGCGGTGTCATGCAACCAGTTTTCCCACGAACCCGATTTGCGAAGAATCTGCACGTCGCGCCCGGTCAGTCCCTTGACGAATTTCATGTCGTCGTGCGGAATGTCCGGCGACGCGAAAATTTCGAGCATAGTCTTTGAAGCGGCGGGCGAGACGAGTTTTCCTTGTTCTAGCAACAGATAGAACCGCAACAACTGGCGCACGGTCGCCGCGTGAGAATTGTCGCCCACGGGCGAGCCGATGCGTTCGGTATCCACGCCGTAATGTTTGCCGACCCAGATGCCGCCGCCGTGGTTTGCGTCGTAAAAATGATACGAGTCGAGCACTTGCCGGATTTGTTTCAGACCCAGTTCCCGGGAATATTTTGCCGCCATTTCATTGCTGGAAACCTTGATCATCATACCCAGTTCGTGCCGCGTCACGGCGTCCAGGTTCGTGGCCGCCGCCGGATGTAATTGAAAGTACGCGAGCAAAATGCCGATTTTGGGGACGCTCGCGCCATACATCTCGTGGTCGGGATGAACCATCGCCAGCCGCAACGTCCGCAAATCAAGCACTCCGACGTCCGTCTGTTCCGGCGCCATGCCGTATTTGGCGCGCACCGTCGCATCAATGTTTTCAAGCTGCGCTTGCAGCGCGAGGTCCACCGGCGAGTTGTAGTCGAGAAGGTAGTTTTGAAATTTGGAATTCATTGTGGGCACATCCGTCGCACAACCGGCTGCCAGAAAAACGATTGTTGCGAGCAAAGAAATGTTGGCAAACCGATTCAAACCGGTTGATTAAACCCGACTGCTCGTGTAACGCAAGCGCGAACAGGCGGATGAACAGATCGAGCGGCTGACCATCCGGCAAATCCCATGCTTGAACATTCAAGGGGCGGATAAAAATTCCTCCCTCTCCGCCAACGGAGTTGGGGGAGAGGGTCGGGGTGAGGTGGCGCGTGGAACTAAACTTGAATTTTACGCCGCCCTCATCCTGGCCTTGTCCCCGGGGGAAGGATTCCGATCTTCATTTGGACGCCCATTGCCCCAACCGGTTCTTTGGGATTTTGGCCGACTCGGGATAGACGAGATAAACCGTGTTGCGAGAAGCAGCCCAGGCGTTGATCACGTTCTGGCGTTTGTAAACGTGCCGCACACTCTCCACCTTGAGATTCGTTGCCGGGTCGTTGATCACCACGTCGCCATCTTTGGTGAAGCCGATGCATACCGTGAGGTGGCCGACGCCCGGGTCGTGGCGCCCGGGTTTGAGCAGTTCCCACGGCGCCGAAATGATGACGGGAATTCCGGCGGCAACCCAGGTCTCCAGTTCGGAAATATCATTGAACCGCGTGACGTAAGCGCGCATGCCCTTGAAGCTGCCCGCGAAAGCGGTGTTGAACGGCCAGTTCCCCGTGCCGTCCATCTGCCGGTCATAAACCCCACGGGCGACCTCCGGCACGTCCAGGTCCATTTCCGGACGGTGTGACACCTCCGCCCAGCGCGACAACACCATGGACAACGACGTCGGACTGCACCAACCCTGCTCCTCCGGATAGGAATGTTGCGAGCGCTCCGGCGTCGAAATGATCTTCCCCCAGGCGTGGCGGTTGGGACGCGGAAGCGCGGGTGTGACGTTCGTGTTGCAGAACGAAAGACCGAGGAATTTCAGTGCGGGCATCTCCTGGTTCGTGCCGCCCAGCGTCACCCTCACCTGGATGGCGTCGGCGAGGTGCGTCAGAACCAGCGTGTCGGTGTGCATCTCGCCGTCGGCGTCCCGCTGCCGACCGGCGCTGCGTCGCGGATAATTTCCGTTGTCCGGCGACCACACACCCCACGAATAAAATTTCGTTGCCTGGCCCGAAGAAACGGCGCTGGCTTCCACGGTCAAAAATGTCCCGGTCGGTGCGGCGGCATTCCACGATGCCACCAGTTCATTCCAATCAATCGGCGACCGGACCACGGGCGAGAGCAAAACGGTCGCGCCGGTCTTATTTGTTGACCTGGCGAAATTTGCGAAGTCGTCCAATCCGAGAAACCGGCTGAAGCCGTCGTGGCCGGCCGGAGCGCTCCGCGCGTTGGGGGACACGGCCCCGACGCAGAGACAGGCCGCCACCGCCTGCACCACGCAGGTCTTCGTGATAAAATTGCGACTCCACGACCGTAATTTCGACGGCGACATGGGCGGAGTTATCCTCATATCAGTCCGATGACGCAAGTTTCATTTGCAGTTTTGCATAAAATCCATTTCGTTCCGGCGGGTTTTGAAGTTCAAGTCCCCTCACCACGGCCATAGAATTTGTTTTTGACCCGACCACCCTCATCCGCCCTTCGGGCACCTTCTCCCGCTCCCGCGGGCGAAAGACAATCTCCCCGCTTTGGCGGGGAGAGGGAGAAAAAAAGCGGCAGTTCCCGGTCACGTCCCAGTCCGGATACACGGTCAAAAACCGATTTACATTTATTTCCAATACGTTCATCGTGTCATCCGTACATGAAGTTGGCCCTGGTTTTTCTGTTGCTGTTTTTTCAAACTGCCGGCTTTCGCGCCGCCACGGTCGCGGAAATCACCCGGTTGGTCGGCGACGGTCATTGGCAGCAGGCGCAGCAGGAAACCACCGAAGCACTGGTGCAGCCGGGCTTGAGCTTCCAGGCGCAGCAGGATTTGCTTTTTCAAAGCGACCGGATGACGCGGATGCGCCTGGATTTTGACAAGACGCGGGCACAGGTTCTTCAAGAGGCGCAGGCCATCGCACCGGCGATTACCGAAGCGCAGTTTGCCGACTGGGAAAGCGCCGGCGCAGTGGAATTCCTGGACGTTGACGGGACACGCTGGTATTACCACAACGCAGCGGCGAATTTGTTTCGCGTCAACCCCGAAGCCAGGGCGCTCAAGGCCAAATTGCATCCGGAGACCGCGGACCAATCACTCTACCGCCTGGCAGACGTTCAAAGTGTCATCGCGAATTATGACAAAACCGGTGAACGGCTCAATTCAGCGCGGACCTGGCGAGTGACTTACTCGTTGAGTGTCAAACCCGGCATGGTTCCGGCGGGCGAAATCATCCGCGCCTGGCTGCCGATTCCGCATGCCGGCGGCCGCCAGAAGGACTTCCGGCTCATCTCCGCCGACCCGCTGCGCTACGTCTTGTCCGACACGAACGACGCGCTCGCGTCCGTGTATCTGGAAAAACCGGCGGCCGGCAGCGGACCGACGGAATTCAAAATTGTCTTTGAATACACGAGCGACGCCTTCTATCAGCCGGTTGATCCTTCGCGCGTGCAGTCGGTTGACGTGAAAGATGCCGCGCTCGCGCCTTTTATGGGCGAAGCGCCGCCGCAAATCGTTTTTTCGGAACAAATCAAAAATCTTTCCCGCGAAATCGTCGGCGACGAAACGAATTCGTATTTGAAGGCGCGGAAACTTTTTGCGTGGGTTTACCAGCACATTCCGTGGACAACTGCGCGGGAATACTCCACGATTGAGTGCCTGCCGCAGTATGCGCTGGCCTGCGGCCACGGCGATTGCGGCATCAAAACGATGACGTTTATGACGCTCTGCCGGTTCAACGGCATCCCCGCGCGCTGGGAATCCGGCTGGACCACCGACCCGGTTAAAGACATGCACGACTGGTGCGAAATTTACCTCGCGCCCTATGGCTGGGTGCCGGCGGATGTGACTTACGGTCCGACGGACAGTGGCGATGAGCACGAGAAATGGTTTTACCTCGGCGGCATCGACGCCGGCCGGCTGGTGGTCAACACCGATTATGCCCAGCCGCTGTATCCGATGAAAACCTCCTTCCGTTCCGAGATTGTGGATTTCCAGCGCGGTGAAGTCGAATGGCGCGGCGGGAACCTCTATTTCAACCAATGGAACTGGAATTTTAAGGTGGATGAAATTCCGTCCAATCACGAAAACGTTTCAGCGAAATCCACCTCCGAATAAATCATGTCCACCAGCAAACCTCGTATCCGCAGCGAAAAAATCCGGCTGGAACTGCAACATACCTTCACGATTGCCGGCGGTTCAGCTGCCTTCAAAGAAAACGTCCTCGTATTTTACGAACGCGACGGACTTACCGGCGTGGGCGAGGCCTCGCACGTTACGGTCAAGGAGCAGACGGCGGAGCGCACCCTGCACGCGGTGGACCAGCTCATTCCGCTTTACGAAACGATAAACCCGTTCGCGTTTGCCGATTTGCCGGAACAGGCACGCCGGATTGCCGCTGCCACTCCGCCGGCTCGCGCCGCCATCGAGATGGCGCTCATGGATTGGGTCGGCCAAAAATTGAATCTGCCGCTGTACCGGCTTTTTGGGTTGAACGCCGACCGCGCGCCGGTCACTTCGTTCACCATCGGACTGGACACGCCCGAAATGATGCAACAAAAAACCAGGGAAGCCGGGCCTTATCCCGTCCTCAAAGTGAAATTGGGACGTCCGGACGACCTGGAACTCATCAAGGCGTTGCGGGCAGTGACAGACAAACCCATTCGCGTGGACGCCAATGAAGGCTGGCCGGACAAGGAAACCGCGATTAAAAAAATCGAATGGCTCGAAAAACAAAACGTTGAATTCATCGAGCAGCCA
>Ga0335080_10007420_pt1 | contig 11372 bp, 7 predicted proteins | sample Lox_Sample_34_FD_206720 | JGI IMG/M metagenome (GOLD analysis project Ga0335080, IMG submission 206720) | Soil microbial communities from Loxahatchee National Wildlife Refuge, Florida, United States - Lox_Sample_3.4 | ecosystem: Environmental > Terrestrial > Soil > Wetlands | place: USA: Florida...
AGGAATCGTTCATCGCGACATCAAGCCGGCAAATCTCTTTGTGACCGCACGGGGCCAGGCGAAGATCATGGATTTCGGCCTGGTGAAACACTTGCCCCTTGCCACCTCCGACGGCCCCACGATTTCGCAGGATCACCTCACCAGCCCAGGCGCTACTCTGGGCACGGTCGCTTACATGTCACCCGAGCAGGCGCGCGGAAAAGAACTGGATGCGCGCACCGATCTCTTCTCGTTTGGCGTGGTTCTCTACGAGATGACTACCGGAACATTGCCTTTCCGCGGCGCCACCAGCGCGGAATTTTTCGACGGCATTCTCAACCACAATCCGGAGCCGGCATCCCGCTCGCGAGTGGGAGTTCCTGCCGACCTGGAACGGGTCCTCGAGAAGGCCATGGAGAAAGATCGCGATGTGCGGTATCAGCATGCCTCTGAAATCCGCAGCGATCTGAAACGGCTCAAGCGGGATCGAGATTCGGGCCAGACCGCGATGCGGATGGCGCCGGCGAAGCGCGGGTTGAATGCCGCAGCATGGCTTGTCGGCGGCGTTTTCGTGGCATTAGTTCTCTTGGGCGGCTTTTGGGCATGGCATTCGCGGACGGCGAAATCCTCAGCCGCTCCGACAACTCCGGTCTCGACCGCCGAGAGCACCGGCCGCATGCACACGCTTGCGGTTCTGCCATTCCGCGAGATCTCCGGGCAGGATGTGGACAAATCCTGGGGCATCGGGATGACCGATGCCATCATCACGCGCCTGACCTCGTTGCAGAATCTGGCGGTGCGCCCGACCAGTTCGGTCTTGCGTTATGCCAGCGCACCCGCCGACCCGGTACAGGTGGCCCAGGACCTGGGGGTCGAGTCGGTACTGGACGGAACTTACCAGCGCACACCCGGCATTGTTCGGGTCTCTGTGCAATTGATCAACCGTGACGATCGCGCCACGCGCTGGGCGCAGAAGTACGACCTCCGCGCCGCCGATATGCTCCGGTTCCAGGACGAAGTGGCAGAGAAGGTGGTCGACGGCTTGCGAGTGCAGGTGAGCGGCCAGGAACAGGCTCTCATGTCGACAGCCACCTCATCGTCGCCGGAAGCCTACAACCTGTATCTGCAGGCGCGTTTCTATCAGAACGATTACTCCATGCGCTCCAGCGTGGAGAGCCTGCATCGCGGGCAGCAGCTTGCACAGCAAGCCATCGAGAAGGACCCTTCATTTTTTGAGGCCCATGTCCTGCTGGCCTACCTGTACTGCATCGAGAGCGCGAATTTCGATGTAAACAGCCGGGCAAACCTTGAACGCGGCGAGCGCGAGGCCCGCCGGGCGACGCAGTTGAGCCCGGACGCCCCCGATGGACTGGTGGTTCTGGGGATGGCGCTGACGGAGGGAGGACACAATCTCGAAGCTCTGCCGGTGCTTCGCCGCGCCACCCAACTGGCGCCGAACTCCGAGGTCGCGTGGGACATGCTCGGCTACCTCTGCCATTACGCAGGCTTGCTCGAGGCCGGAGAACAGGCCTACCGGCGCAGCGTCGAGTTGAATCCCACCACCGTGCGCATCTACTGGATGCATGCCCGCATGCTGCTGTTCCAAGGCCGACCGGAGGAGGCGGAGCGGGAACTGAAGCAGGCTTTGGTCACTCATCCCGACCAGTTCAAAGGCTTGGCTTACCTGGGCGAATTTCTCTACTACGGAAACAAACTGGATGAAGCCGAGCGCGTCTTCAGTCGCGCCCAGGAGTTGGCCAAGAACACCGGTGACGATGCCGCTGCGACCTTGTCCGCATTTCTCTATGCTTCACGCGGCCAGCGGGAAAAGATTGACCCTACAATCTTTGCCTACAAGACCGATGAGGTTATTGATGGCGACCTTGCCTATTGGGTTGCGGGCATTCATGCTCTTCTCAACGAGAAGCCTCAATCGTTGGTCTGGCTGCGTCGCGCGATCGAGATCGGAAATCACAACTATCCCTGGTTCCAGCGGGACAGGAATTTCGAAAATATGAGGAAGGACTCTGATTATCAGCGCCTGATGGCCATCGTGGAATCACGCTGGAAGGAATACCAGCGCGTTTACAACGAGAATTGATCTGTGAAGGATGTAGGGACGGGCGTCTCGCCCTTCTTTCTTGTCAGAATCCTGGCCTCAGGTGCTGGTTTGTCCAAGAGCCCGAAACAACGGATCCCCTCTTTTGACCTCTTTCCACCGCTCGACTAGCCTGTAACTTCCCCATGCCTGAGCCCGCAATTTCTGTTCGCGCCCTGCGCAAGAACTACGGCGCGGTGGAAGCAGTGCGGGGAATCGATTTTGAAATCCAGGCGGGTGAGGTTTTCGGACTGCTCGGTCCGAACGGCGCTGGCAAGACCACAACAGTCGAAATTCTGGAAGGCCTGCGCCCTCGCAGCGGCGGCGAAGTTGCCGTTCTGGGTTTTGACCCCGAAAAGCAGACTCTGCGGCTCAAGGATCGCATCGGCGTCTGCCTGCAGGCCACAAATCTGCCGGAGAAAATTCGTGTGTGCGAGGCCCTGCAGGTTTTCTCGTCCTTCTACACGCGCGAGGTGAATGGCGACGATCTCCTGCGCCGCTTGCAACTCGAAGAGAAGCGCGACGCCTTTTACGGCACCCTCTCCGGGGGGCAGAAACAGCGGCTGGCCTTGGCTTTGGCCCTGGTCAACGACCCCGCGCTTCTGTTTCTCGACGAGCCGACCACCGGCCTGGATGCCCAGGTGCGCGCTGAAATTCATGGGCTGCTCGAACAGATGAAGGGCGAAAAGCGCACCGTGCTGCTGACCACGCACTACATCGAAGAAGCGGAGCGCCTTTGCGACCGCGTGGCCATCATGGACCAGGGCCGCATCATCGCCCTCGACACGCCGCGACGGCTGCAGCGCCAGAGCCGCGCCGCCTCAACCATCGTTGTGACCTGCAGCCAGGCCATCCCCCGCGACCACCCTCGATGGGCTGAGGCTCTCGAAGCGACACTCGATGATTCCGGCTGCATGCTGACCGTCGTCTCCCTGCGTCCCGCTACGACGCTGGTCGAGCTGATCAAGTGGATCGACGCCAACGGGCTCGAACTGCAGGATGTTCATCTCAAGCAGCCATCGCTGGAAGACATTTTCATCGAGCTCACCGGAAGGCGGCTGCGGGAATGAAAAGCTATGTGGCGCTGATCAGCCTCGATCTTCGCCTCGCCCTGCGGCAGAAATCCGTCCTGTTCTTCAATTACATGTTTCCTCTCGGCTTCTTCATCGCTTTTGCGCAGATCATGCACGGCGACCGCGGCGGCTCGATGACCTACATCCTGACCATGGTGACCATCATCGGCGTGCTGAGCAATGGCTTGCTGGGCGCGGGCGTGCGAGCGGTGCAGGAGCGGGAGACGAATATCCTTCGCCGCTACAAAGTGACGCCCATTACGCCGGCGCCGCTGCTAATCGCTTCAACGATTGTGGGATGGATTCTCTTCATGCCTTTTGTCGTGCTGCTGTTCATGCTGGCCCACCTGGCGTACGGCATGCCCTGGCCTCCGAATTGGATTTCAATTTTCTGCTTTTTGACCCTGGGTATTCTCGCCTTCCGTGCCATCGGCATGATCCTGGCGGCGGTAGTGAACTCCATGCAGGAGAGCCAGATTCTGGTTCAGCTCCTCTACCTGCCAATGATGCTCTTGAGCGGAGCGACATTTCCGGTATCGATTTTTCCCGCCTGGCTGCTGGTCATCACGCAGTTCCTGCCCGCAACCTACCTGGTTTCAGGAATGCAGGGCATGATGCTGCACCAGGAAGGCATCGCGGAAAATGCCCAGGCGTCATTCGCTCTGCTGCTCACCATCGTTTTGGGCTTGTTTATTTCCTACAAGCTTTTCCGTTGGGAAAAAGAGGAGAAGATCCGCACCTCCGCCAAACTATGGATTGGCGCGGTACTGCTGCCGTTCATCCTCCTGGGCGCCTGGCAGGCTCATACCCGCCAGAACGTCGAGAAGACCAAGGTTCTAGCGCGGGAAATGGCTCGCCGAGGAACGTTCCTGATTCGCGGCGCGAGGATTTTCATCGGGGACGGGAAGGTAATCGATTCCGGCGCAGTGCTCATCCATGACGGAAAAATTGCTGGAGTCTACGACGGCCCCGGACCAGGCCCCGAAACCGTGCACGCGGAAGCCATCGAAGCCGCCGGCAAGACAGTGCTGCCAGGGCTGATCGATGTGCACGTTCATCTGTCCGCGTCCGGCGGATGGCCCCCCAGCATGAATGACGGCGCCATGCAGCGCGAGCTGGCGGCATACTTGTACAGCGGCGTCACTGCGGTGAGAAGCCTCGGGGATCCAACCGACGCCGTGTTGAAACTCCGCTCGGTAGTCAACCGGGGCGAGAAGCTGGGTGCTGAGCTGTTCACCTGCGGGCCTGTGTTTACGGCGCAAGGCGGGCACGGAACCGAATATTTCCGGCAACTGCCGGCCAATGTTCGCGATCGCGCGGCGCAACAGCTTGTGCAGATTCCGGTTTCGCCCGAAGAGGCTCGCCGCCAGGTGGACGAGCTCAAGCATGCCGGAGTTGATTGCATCAAGGCGGTGCTTGAATCCGGGGGCGGCGGAGCAACTTTCAATCGCCTTGACACCTCGATTCTGCAGGCAATCTCTCAGCAGGCACGCGCGCGGGGACTGCCGCTGGCAGTCCATACCGGCGACGTCCGTGATGTGACCGACGCGCTCGCTGCGCGTGCAGATTCGATCGAGCATGGGTCCTTCCGCGAGGCCATTCCCGAAGCGCTTTTTGCGCAGATGCTTCGCGAAAATACGTTCTACGATCCCACGCTGGCGGCGGCAGACGGTCTCGCGGATTTCATCGCAGGGAAAACGGATCTCTTGAAACGGTCGCTGGTGCAGCAGGTGGGACCGGCAGAGCTTCTGCAGAGGACGGAACACGCGCTCGCGTCTTCGCAAAGCGCTGAAGCGCGCGCTGCATTGAAGCAGAGTCCTCTCAGTCTACCCGTCGGCTTCGACAATCTGCGCCGCGCCTATCGCGATGGGGTGACACTTGTCACTGGCAGTGATGCGGGAAACTTTCTGGTGGTTCACGGCCCTACCGTGCAGCGTGAGCTGGAGCTGTGGGTGCAAGCAGGCATTCCCCCGGCGGTCGGCCTCGAAGCCGCGACCTACAATCCTGCCCGCCTGCTCCACGCGGATAGCCGCATTGGTTCGATCCGCGAAGGCAACGATGCCGATCTGCTTGTAGTCGACGGCAATCCCTTGCAGGATATTGGAGCGCTGGAGAACGTGTCCGCGGTCTTCTTCAAAGGCGAACATGTGGATCGCGCTGATTTATTCGACCAGGAGTAAACGGCGGCCGCTTGGTGCGGTGCTAGACTGCTGCAGATGAGGGTTCTCGGCGTCGATTGCGGCACGGAGTACACGGGTTATGGAGTGGTGGAGCTCTGTCCCGACCACTCGTTGCAGTGCCTGGACTGCGGCGCGATTAAACTTTCTCAGCGCGAGCCCATGGCCGTGCGCCTGGCGCGCATCTATGAAAGTCTGGGAGCCATCATTCAGGAGCATCGGCCCAACCAGGTTGCCATCGAAGATGTTTTCTATGCGGTGAACGCGAAATCCGCGCTCAAGCTGGGACAGGTGCGGGGCGTAGCCATGCTGGCGGCCTCGTCTGCAGGACTGGAGGTTGCCGAGTACGCGCCGCTCTCCATCAAGTGCGCCGTGGTGGGCTACGGCAGGGCGGAGAAGCGCCAGATTCAGCACATGGTGGCGCAATTGTTGCGTTTGGCGGAAATGCCCGAACCCCCGGATGCGGCCGACGCTCTGGCGATTGCCATCTGTCATCTGCATACCGCGGCCACGCTGGAGCGGCAATGCGCCACCGGGAGCTGAATCAGTTCCCGCGCAGCCGTCAATTTTTGGCATAATTTCTTCTACATGTTCCAGGACCCACGGCGAGCGTTTCCTCTTTGTTCCCGAGCCACGCTGTCGATTCTCTTCTCTATTTTGGCCATCTGCTCCTGGGGGCCGATGGCCCAGGCAGCTTCGGCTGCAACCATTACCATGACGTTCGACTTTCCCGGCTCCGAGCCCGAGCACTTTGTGACTTCAGTGAACGCCGACGGTCGAGCAACTTACGACTCCAACGGGCGGCTAACGCCGCAATCGGAGTCCGGAGAACCCTTTCATCTGGAATTTGCAATGTCGAAGGCCACTTGTGAACGCATGTTCGCACTGGCCAAGAAAGCCCGCTATTTTGAAGGCGATCTCGATTCCAAGGCCGCCAATATAGCTTTTACCGGGCGCAAGACGCTGATTTACGAAGACGGACCAAAAAAGAATCAGGCCACTTACAATTATTCTCCGCTTCCAGCGGTGCAGGAGCTGACCTCGATGTTTCAGGATCTCTCCGCCACGTTGGAATTCGGCCGGCGCCTGGATTACTACCACCACTATCAGAAGCTGGCCCTGGACGAAGAATTGCGCAGTATGGAGTCCATGCAGCACAACAAGAACCTGGTGGAGTTATCCGCGGTGGCGCCCATTCTGCAAACTATCGCTCACGATTCCACGGTCATGAACGTGAGCCGCGCCCGCGCCTTGCGCCTGCTGGCGCAGGCCAATGGCACAGCACAAAGCAAATTTTGAGGTGATGTCAGCGTGAGCGGAGTTTGATCTTCGCACCTGCGAAGATCAAACCCAGTCGAAGGATCCCTACTCGCCTGATCCGGACATTCCTCCTGGAACCTGCTGTTTCAACGCCTGCAAATCGATCCCAAGCTGCTCGGCCTTCTTGTAAAGGTGGCTGCGTTCCAGTCCTAGAGCCCGCGCCGCATTCGTGACGTGATAGTTGTGGCGCTTGAGTTCCGCCATCACCACTTCGCGCTCGAAGGCCTGCACGCGCTCAGAGAGCGTTCCCCCTCCCACCGAAACGGCCGGACTACCATCGGATGTCTGCGGCAAAGCCGAACGCACGGTAGCCAGGTCGACCTCATCTTTCACGGCGAGCAGCATCAACCGCTCCACTACATTCCGCAATTCCCGCACATTGCCCGGCCAGGAATAAGCCTGCAGCGCCCGTATCGCGTCCTGCGTGAAAGGAGTCGCCTTCCAATTGTTCTGCGCCCGCAGCTGGGCTGCGAAGTGATCGATCAGCGCCGGAATATCATCGCGCCGCTCCCGCAATGGAGCAAGCACAAGAGGAAACACGTAGATGCGATGAAACAGGTCCTGGCGAAACTTGCCCTCGCGAACCAGCCCTTCCAGATTGCGATGAGTGGCGACCACCACGCGCACATCCACCGCAATCGGCTTTTCTCCTCCAATACGTTCCACCTCGCCTTCTTCGAGCACGCGCAGCAGCTTGGCCTGCATCGGCAGAGGCATGTCGCCGATCTCGTCGAGAAAAATCGTGCCCCCGTCCGCCTGCTCGAACTTTCCGGCATGGCGGCCGGCGGCTCCGGTGAACGAGCCCTTTTCGTGGCCGAAAAGCTCGGACTCAATCAGCTCCGCCGGCACTGCCGCGCAGTTCAGGGTCACAAAGGGACGCCCTGCTCGCGCGCTGCGCTCGTGCAGCGTGCGCGCCACCAGTTCCTTGCCGGTCCCGGTCTCCCCCAGGATGCAGACGCGGGTTTCGCTTGCCGCCACGCGCTCGATCTGCGCCATGATTTTAGTCATGGCATCGCCGGTCCAGATGATTTCGTGTTTGCCCAGCCGTTGTTTGAGCTGGCGGTTTTCCGATTCCAGTCGTTGCAGCCGGAGGGCATTTTCGACTGTAAGCAGCAGCTTTTCGGTCGAGACCGGCTTTTCCAGAAAATCCAGCGCCCCCAGCCGCGTGGCGCGCACCGCCATTTCGATGTGCGCCTGCCCGGACATCATCACTACCGGCGTTGATACTCCCTGTGATTTCAGCTCCTCAAGCAGCGCCAGCCCATCCTTCCCCGGCATGACAACGTCGGAGAAGATCAGATCGAACTTTTGTTCCCGCGCAGCCTCTAGTGCTTTACTGGCGTTGTCGCAAACCGTGGCTTCATGCCCGGCCAGCCGGAAGGCGCGCGACAGCGAGGCCAGGGTGCTGGCCTCGTCATCCACGATCAGCAGCTTAGCTTTTTGCGGCACCGGATGCTCCCGAGAGTATTTCGTTGGACATCGCTTCTGAATTTCCCGCTTGACCCCTTGTCCCGCGCGGCAATTCGATGATGAACGTGGTTCCGGCGCCCCGCTGACTGCGCACGCTGATCTTGCCGCCGTGATCGCTCACCACCGACTGCGCAATGGCCAACCCGAGACCCGTCCCGTGCGATTTCGTAGTGTAGTACGGGGTAAAGAGGCGCGCGCATTCCTCGCTGCTCAGGCCTGCGCCCGTATCACTGACTTCAATGAAGGCGCGCGAATCATCCTGGCGGGTGCGTAGGATGAGGCTTCCACCCTGGGGCATGGCATCGATGGCGTTCAGAATCATGTTGGACAGCACTCGATGCAGCAATTCAGGGTCGGCGGCGGCAATAACCGGTTCTCCTGCCAACTCCAACTCACAGGCAATGGCATGGGCCGCTGCGTTCATCTGCGCCTGGTGGAGCTGCGCCGCGTCCCGGACCAGGTCGTTCAAATTCAGCGGCTGAAGACGCGGCTGCGGCATGCGCGAGAAATCGCTGAAGCGCGAAATGATCTGCTTCAGGTTGGCGATCTCTGCCAGCAACGTGGATGAGCTCTCCTGAAAGATCTCCTCGAACTGCTCCGGGCTCTGCTCCCGCGCCCGCACCAGATTTTCTACCGTGAGCTGAAGCGGGAAAAGTGGATTCTTGAGTTCGTGCGCCAGCCGCCGCGCCAGCTCTCGCCAGGCCGCCACGCGCTCGCTCTGCACCAGCCTTTCCCTCTGCTCCAGCAGTTCGTGGGTCATGCGGTTGAATGAGTCAGCCAATTCGCCAATCTCATCGGGCGAGGTTACGGGTACGTATGCATTCCAGTTTCCGGCGGTAACTTCGCGCACCGCCTCCGCCACCTGCACCACCGGACGCGTCACTCGCACCGCCGCCCATCCACTGAAGAAGATGGCGAGCAGCATTCCTGCAATTCCGGCCAGAAGCGCGGCCGAGCCGATTTGCCGCCGTAGCTCGAGGTACGGACGCTGCGAATTTGCCACCAGCAAAATCGCCAGCAGTTCTCCCTTTTGTCCGTTGAGAGGAATGGCATGAACACTTTCATCATCCGCGTCTGTCTGCGTCCAATGGACCACTGCGCCGGCCTCCTGGCGCGATTGTTTGACCTGATCGATCAGCGGAACCAGCGCATCGGCTGACATCGCCTTGCCCGAGGGATCGATCAGGTTTTGCGGGGATACCGGGGCTGCCAGATTCTCATACAGCAGCGCGCGGGTTCCTGCGGGAAGCTCCATCGTGGCAAGAAATTCGCGGTCGAGGCGTACCCCGCCGATTATGTACAGAGGGCGATCCCCGATCTGGACCGCGCGAATCGCATCCAGGCCCAGCGCCGCGCCTTCCTGCAGCTCCTCCTGCCGCAGGAATGCATTCCTGGGCAGGGGCGCAGCAGGGAGGACGTTTTCCTTGTACCCCAGTTTCGCGGGCCACTGAGCCGAAGAAATAATCACGCCTTGGTCATCGATGAACTCCAAAAAGTCCAGGCGCTGGCTATCTGCGACGGACTTCGCCTCGTTTAAATACGCTCCCGAGTCTGAGATCCCGTGATTGAGACTGAGGGCCATGCGGGTTGTGCTCTCTGCGTTACTGATGGCCTCGACATGACGCGCCACTTCCTCACCTCTTCGCTCGAACTCGCGATGAAATTCTCCGAGCAGAGCCGCGGTGCGTTCGTCGTTGGCGCGCTCGAAGGCGCGCCGCGTCAGTGCAAAAGAAATCCAGGTGACTGTCCCGACCGAGAATGAAACGGCCAGCGCCAACAGCACAAAGATTCTTCGCCGGAAGGTCACGGCTTCTCCGTTATCAGCCAGGCATCGGCGGGATCCCAGACGCCATCTTCTGCTGCGTTCCAATGCTTGAGGTTCGCGCCGACGCAGTAGTGAGCCCGCAGATGAAGCAGCGGGATCACGCGCTGCGACTGCAACAGCGCACTCTCGGCCGCGTACAGATCCTGGGCGGAATCGCTATCCACTCTGGGCAGCGCCAGGCCGAACTGGGCGGCGAACGCCGAGAGGCTTGTACGCGCATCCAGCGAGGGCAACCGCATGCGCGCCAGTCGTAAGTCGGCGGCGCCGGAATTGCCAGGCTGGATGTTGAGTCCTGTATCGCGCGCGTTCAGCGCAATCCGCTCGGCAATCAATCGCAACAGAGGATCGGCAGCATCGTAGCTCAGAGACCACGGCGCGGCCTGGCGCAACCCGGTGCGCAACTGCCGGGCGCGATCCAGGTCCACGGAGGATGAAAACACAAACCCGTAGCCTGTCATCCAATCGGGAAGCAACCCTGCCGTGGGCTCACTTTCGCCGTGCAGAAATACCCGGTTCAGAGCGTCCCGGTCCAGGCTGAGGTTCAGAGCCTGGCGAAGGCGGCCGTCCTCCGGCGATTGTTCGCGATTGAACACCAGCGCCACTAACTCGACAGGAAGGGAATTCGTCACCCGTCGGCCCTCTGCCGCCGCCTGCCGCGCCTGTTCCGGCGCAACTTCGATTACGTCCAGTTTTGCCAGGTCAAGCGCGATCATTTGCTCGCGCGGCCCCTGATTTAGTTCAATTTCAATCGCATTCAAAAAAGGCCGGCCTCGCCAATAATCTTCCCGCGCCGTAAGCACAATCTTCTTGCCCGGTTCCCACTGCGCCAGTGCGAACGGTCCGGTACCACGAATTCTCCCGGTCCCGCGTTTGGCGATGCTGTTGCGCGGCAGGGCAAGTTCTGCCGGCAAGCCTGGAGCCGCCGAGTCGCGCACGATAAGGATCGCGTCTCCTGTAGCGGAAACCGTCCAGTTGGCATTGGCAGCGCGCAGTGAGGCAGCTACGGCTTCCGCGGTCACTGGCGTTCCATCATCAAAGGTCACTCCTGGACGCAGGTTAAATCGCCAGCGCTGCTGGCCCGGTTCAGGTTCCCAGGCGATTGCCACCGCAGGCTGCGGCATGCCGCGCGCATCCAATTCCACTAATGTGTCGAAGAGCAGACGGGACAGCTCTTGCGTTCCCGCCGGGTGAGCGGGGTCGGCCGGATCGAGGGACAGCGGAGCCGCACTCATCGCCGTCCGCAAGGTTCCTCCATAATGCGGACGCGTAGCCGCTGCCGCCACCTGGGCCAGAACCATGCTACTGGCCACAATTAAAGCTAAGCCGGAACGCCTCATAATCTCCACTCTGCGGATTGCGCGAAACCGCCACCGCGGTGTTGCCGTTGCTTTCTGTCCACAATGCCGTGATCGCGCCGCTGAATTCAACCG
>Ga0335080_10007428_pt1 | contig 11366 bp, 8 predicted proteins | sample Lox_Sample_34_FD_206720 | JGI IMG/M metagenome (GOLD analysis project Ga0335080, IMG submission 206720) | Soil microbial communities from Loxahatchee National Wildlife Refuge, Florida, United States - Lox_Sample_3.4 | ecosystem: Environmental > Terrestrial > Soil > Wetlands | place: USA: Florida...
AGGCCGCCGCCCTGACGGTTGATGCCCTTGTTGTTGGTGAGCTCGCCGCCGTGGCGCACCTGGGTGCGGATCTCGCTGCCATGCACCTCGCGCACGTCGAGCACGATGCGGCCGTCATCCAGCAGCAGCACGTCGCCCGCGCGCACGTCGCGCGGAAGCTCGGGGTAGTCCAGCCCGACGCGCTCCTGGTTGCCCATCGCGCAATCGGCATCCAGCACGAAGCGCATGCCTTTGTCGAGCTTGACGCCGCCCTTGTCGAACTTGCCGATGCGGATCTTCGGCCCCTGCAGATCGACCATCACGCCGACCGTGCGGCCGAGCTCGCGCGACACTTCCCGCAGCACCTCGGTCCGGTGGACGTGGTCCTCGCGACGGCCGTGGGAGAAGTTCATGCGCACCACGTCGACGCCGGCGGCGATCATGCGCTTCAGCACCTCGCGCTCGCTGCTGGCCGGGCCCAGGGTGGCTACGATTTTCGTGCTTCGCTGCATGGTTCAGCCAGCTTTGCCGGAGCCACGCTGCTCCAGGATCTCCACTGCCGGCAGCTTCTTGCCCTCCAGAAACTCGAGAAACGCACCGCCCGCCGTGGACACATAGCCGATCTTGTCCGTGACACCGAACTTGGCGAGAGCGGCGATCGTCTCTCCTCCTCCGGCCAGCGAAAACGCGCCGGAAGACGCCACGGCCTGCGCAACTACGCGGGTACCTGCGGCGAACTGATCATGCTCGAACACGCCCACAGGCCCGTTCCAGACGATCGTGCCCGCCTGCTTCAACATGCCGCTCAAGGCCGCCGCCGTTTTCGGGCCGATATCGAGGATCAGGTCGTCGGCCGCGATCTGGTTCACGTCTTTCGTGGTTGCGACCGCACTAGCCGATAGCTCCTTCGCAACTACAACATCGACCGGCAGCGGAACAGCTCCACCCTTCGCCCGGATCTCCGCCATGACTTTGTTGGCCTCTGAGACCAGGTCGGGCTCCGCGAGAGACTTGCCGATGTTCATGCCGGCGGCGAGCATGAACGTGTTGGCGATGCCGCCGCCCACGATCAATTGATCGACCTTGCGCGCGAGCTCCGCGAGGATCGTCAGCTTGGTCGACACCTTCGCCCCGCCCACGATGGCGACGAGCGGGCGCCTGGGCTGCTGCAGCGCCTTGCCGAGCGCATCCAGTTCTGCCCACAACAGCGGGCCTGCACACGCAACCGGGGCGTACTTCGCGATCCCATGCGTGCTGGCCTCCGCGCGATGGGCGGTGGCGAACGCGTCATTCACGTACACATCGCACAGCGCCGCCATCTTGCGCGCCAGCGCATCGTCGTTCTTTTTCTCCCCCGGGTTGATACGACAGTTCTCGAGCAGCACGGCAGTTCCGGGCTCCGTCGTCACGCCGCCGAGCCAGTCGCGCTTGAGCGGCACCTCGGCGCCGAGCAGCTCGGACAGCCGGCGCGCAACGGGCGCAAGGGAATCCTTCGGGTCGAACTGACCTTCGGTCGGGCGGCCCAGGTGCGAAACGAGCAGGACACGCGCGCCTTTGGACAACGCGTGGCGGATCCCAGGTAGCGACGCGCGAATGCGAGTGTCGTCGCTGATCGCACCTTGCTGCAGGGGAACGTTGAAGTCCTCGCGGATCAGCACGCGCTTACCCGCGAGGTCGAGGTCGGTCATCTTGAGGATCGACATAGGAAGATCTTGCGTCGCGACGGGTGCCGAGTCTCGATCCTCCTCTCACTTGGCGTTTACCAGCGCGACGGTGGTGTCCAGCATCCGGTTCGAGAATCCCCACTCGTTGTCGTACCACGACGAAACCTTGACCAGCGTGCCTTCCGACACTTTGGTCAGCGTCGCGTCGAAGATGCTCGAATGCGGATCGTGGTTGAAGTCCATCGAGACCAGCGGATCGTTGTTGTAAGCAAGGATGCCTTTCAGGTCCCCCTGCGACGCAGCCTTGAGCACACCGTTCACCTCGTCCACCGTGGTCGCACGTTTCGCGACGAAGCTCAGATCGACCAGCGACACGTTGATGGTCGGCACGCGGATGGCATAGCCGTCCAGCTTGCCTGCCAGCTCCGGCAGCACCAGACCCACTGCCGCCGCCGCCCCGGTCTTGGTCGGGATCTGGGATTGAGTCGCCGAACGCGCCCGCCGCAGATCTTCGTGATAGACGTCGATCAATACCTGATCGTTGGTGTAGGCATGAATGGTAGTCATCAACCCGCACACCACGCCGATCTTGTCGTGCAGCGGCTTGACCAGCGGCGCCAGGCAATTGGTGGTGCAGGAGGCATTGGAGACGACGGTGTGGCTGCTCTTCAGCACGTTGTGGTTCACGCCGTACACCACGGTGGCGTCGACGTCCTTGCCGCCCGGCGCCGAGATGATGACCTTCTTGGCCCCGGCCTTTACGTGCGCGGAAGCCTTCTCCTTGCTGGTGAACAGCCCGGTGCACTCCAGCACCACATCCACGCCGAGGTCCTTCCACGGCAGCTGCGCCGGGTCGCGCTGCGCCAGCACCTTGACGCGATCGCCGTTGACGACCATGGCGTCGCCCTCGACCGCGACCGTACCCTTGAACTTGCCGTGCACCGTGTCGTAGCGCGTGAGATGTGCGTTGGTCTGCGGGCTGCCGAGGTCGTTCAGCGCCACGATCTGGATGTCCCGGTTGCGCCCGGATTCGTACAGCGCGCGCAGGATGTTGCGGCCGATGCGGCCATAGCCATTGATGGCAACGCGAATGCTCATGGGAACTGCTCCGGAAAAAGTTGAGGAAGGCGAGGGCGCAAGGGGCAATTTTACTCCAGCCGGAGGTGCCGGGCGCTGCATTGCGAAATCGCGACCTCTCTCGTATAGTGCGCCTCAAGCCCGCGCTGCAACGGCGCGAGACGATACTTAGAATCAACTACCTCTGGAGGCACTCATGAAACGATTGCTCGTCGCAACTGCGCTCGGCGCGGTCGGCCTGGCTTCGTCCGCTCCCCTCTATGCCGGCGGCGAAGTGGAAGTCCTGCACTGGTGGACCTCGGGCGGCGAAGCGAAATCCGTGGCCGAGCTCAAGAAGGAGCTCGAGGCCAAGGGCGACACCTGGAAAGATTTCGCGGTGGCCGGCGGCGGCGGCGAGACGGCCATGACCGTGCTCAAGTCGCGCGTGGTTTCCGGTCAGCCCCCCACGGCAGCCCAGGTGAAAGGCCCCCAGATCCAGGACTGGGCCGCCGAGGGCGTGCTGGCCAACCTGGACAGCACCGCCCAGGCCGGCAAATGGGACAGCCTGCTGCCGCCGGTGGTCAGCAATGTCATGAAGTACAAGGGGCACTACGTCGCCGTTCCGGTGAACGTTCACCGCGTGAACTGGCTGTGGGCCAATCCCGAGGTATTCAAGAAAGCCGGCGCCAAGATTCCCACCAACTGGGACGAGTTCATGGTCGCAGCGGACAAGATCCAGAAGGCCGGCTTCATCGCGCTGGCCCACGGCGGGCAGCCGTGGCAGGACGCGACCCTGTTCGAGTCGGTCGCGCTGGGCGTAGGCGGCGCCGAGTGGTACCGCAAGGCGTTCGTGGACCTTGACCCGAAGGCGCTGAACAGCCCGACGATGGAGAAAGCTTTCACGACCCTGCGCGCGGTGCAGAAATACATCGACAAGGACGCCGCCAACCGCGACTGGAATCTCGCCACCGCGATGGTGATCAACGGCAAGGCCGGGATGCAGATCATGGGTGACTGGGCCAAAGGCGAGTTCACGGCGGCGGGCAAGGTCGCGGGGCGGGATTACATCTGCGCGCCGGCTCCCGGCACGAAGGGCGCATTCACCTTCAACATCGACAGCTTCATCATGTTCCAGCAGAAGGACGCCAGCAAGCAGCAGGCGCAAAGGGACTTGGCCTCGGCCATCATGGACGTGCACTTCCAGGAGGTGTTCAACCTGAACAAGGGCTCGATCCCGGTGCGCATGGGCATGAACCTCGACAAGTTCGATCAGTGCGCGAAGGATTCGGCAGCCGAGTTCACCGCCTCATCGAAGAGCGGTGCGCTGGTCCCGAGCTTCGCGCATGAAATGGCCATGCCGCCCGCTCCCAAGGGGGCCATGTTCGACGTCATCACGGCATTCATGAACACGCCCAGCATGACGCCGAAGCAGGCAGCGGAAAAGATGGGCGCCGCCAGCGGCAAGAAAGTCTGACGTTAACGCCGGCGCCGGCGTAGTCCGCCGGCGCCCGGTGTCACGCAGTAGCACGACGGGGAGGCGTGTGAATCAACCGGCGGGCGGCGCCAGCCCGGCGCTCACGCGGGCGCGCAGAGGCATCGCGGACTATGTGGAGACCGCGCTGCCGAAGATCGTCCTCGGCCCGACCCTCCTCTGCGCGCTGATCTTCGTCTACGGCTTCATCGCGTGGACCGCCTGGCTGTCCTTCACCGAGTCGCGCATCCTGCCGCGCTACGATTTTGCCGGCCTGGTGCAGTACATCGCGCTGTTTGCCAACGACCGCTGGTGGACAGCGGTCAAGAACCTCGGCATCTTCGCCGGTCTGTTCATCGGGTTTTGCCTCGTAACCGGTCTCGTGCTGGCCATCCTGCTGGATCAGCGTATCCGAGCGGAGGGCTTCCTGCGCGCCATCTACCTGTATCCGATGGCGCTCTCGTTCATCGTCACGGGCACCGCATGGCGCTGGATCCTGAATCCCGGGCTCGGCCTGGAGCACCTGGTGCGGCAGCTCGGCTTCGAGCACTTCACCTTCGACTGGATCGTGACGCCGGGGATGTCGATCTACGCCGTCGTGATCGCAGGCGTATGGCAATCCACCGGCTTCGTCATGGCGCTGTTCCTGGCCGGGCTGCGCGGCATCGACGATGCGATCATCAAAGCCGCGCAGGTGGACGGCGCCGGGCCGGTTCGCATCTACGGCAGCATCGTCATTCCGTCGCTGCGGCCGGTATTCTTCAGCTCGCTCATCATCCTCGGGCACATCGCCATCAAGAGCTTCGACCTGGTGATGGCGCTCACCGGCGGCGGGCCCGGCTTCTCGTCCGATCTGCCGGCGACCTTCATGTATACCTTCGCCTTCAACCGCAACCAGATCGGGCTGGGCGCGGCGAGCGCGATGATGATGCTGATGACCGTGGTCGCGATCATCGTGCCGATGATCTACTCGGAGACCCGCAGGCAGCGCCATGGGTGAGCCCTATCGGACGCAGACGGCCGGCTCGCACCTCATCGGGCGCGCGGTCATCTACACGCTGCTCGTCCTGTTCGCGCTGTACTACCTCATGCCGCTGTTCGTGATGCTCACCACGTCGCTCAAAACCCTGGACGACATCCGCACCGGCAATTTGCTCGCGCTGCCGGTCCAGCTGAGCTTCGACGCCTGGACGAAGGCCTGGGACAGCGCATGCACTGGCGTCTACTGCGGCGGGCTCAAAGGCAACTTTCTCAACTCGGTGAGCTTCGTGGTGCCGGCGGTGATCATCTCCACGCTGATCGGGGCGTTCAACGGCTACGTGCTCACCATGTGGCGCTTCAAAGGCAGCGATCTGCTGTTCACCGCGCTCCTGATCGGCTGCTTCATCCCGTTTCAGGTGGTGCTGCTGCCGATGGCGCAGACCCTGGGATGGCTCGGGATCGCGAACTCGACCGCCGGCCTCGTCTTCGTGCACGTCGTGTACGGCCTGGCCTTCACCACGCTGTTCTTCCGCAACTTCTACGTGACCGTTCCGGTTGAGCTCACCAAGGCCGCGCGCATCGACGGCGCCGGCTTCTTCACCATCTTCTGGCGCATCATTCTGCCGCTGTCGCCGCCCATCATCGTGGTGTGCGTGATCTGGCAGTTCACGCAGATCTGGAACGACTTCCTGTTCGGGGTGGTGTTCTCCTCCGGCCAGCGGCAGCCCATCACGGTGGCGTTGAACAACCTCGTGAACACCACGACTGGCGTCAAGGAGTACAACGTCGACATGGCGGCGGCGATCATCGCCGGCCTGCCTACGCTGCTCGTCTACGTGCTCGCCGGCAAGTATTTCGTGCGCGGCCTCACAGCCGGCGCTGTCAAAGGCTGAGGAGACCGCATGGGCTCGCTCTCGATTCGCAACGTGGTCAAGCGCTATGGCCCCGTGCAGGTCCTGAAGGGCATCAACATCGAAGTGTCCGATGGTGAATTCCTGATCCTGGTGGGTCCCTCGGGCTGCGGCAAGTCGACTCTCCTCAATATGATCGCCGGCCTCGACACCATCACCGGCGGCGAGATCGCCATCGGCGGGCGCATCGTCAACGACCTGTCGCCCAAGGACCGGGACATCGCCATGGTGTTTCAGTCGTACGCGCTGTATCCGACTATGTCAGTGCGCGACAACATCTGCTTCGGACTGAAGATCCGCAAGGTGCCGAAGGACAAGCAGGACGAGATCGTGGCCCGCGTCGCCAAGACGCTGCAGATGGAGCATCTGCTCGAGCGCATGCCGTCGCAGTTGTCGGGCGGGCAGAGGCAGCGTGTCGCGATGGGGCGGGCGCTGGCGCGCGATCCAATGCTGTTCCTGTTCGACGAGCCGCTGTCCAATCTGGACGCCAAGCTGCGCGTGGAGATGCGCACCGAGATCAAGCTGCTGCACGAGCGCCTCAAGGCGACGATTGTGTACGTCACGCACGATCAGATCGAGGCCATGACGCTGGGCGATCGCATCGCGGTGATGAAGGAAGGCGAAGTCCGCCAGCTCGGGAGCCCGCAGGAGGTGTACGACAACCCGGCCGATTTATTCGTGGCGAGCTTCATCGGTTCGCCGTCGATGAACTTCATCCGCTGCCCGGTGGTGGCCGACAACGGGGCGGTAGGTGTGGAGTTGCAGGAAGGCGCCGAGCGCTTCGTCTTCCGCGCCCCGGAACCGCTGCGCGAGGGACTGCGCCGCTCGCTCGGCAAAGAAGTGATCATGGGCATCCGCCCGGAGCAGATCACGGATCGCTCACCGTGGAGCGGCGAGAATCCGCACGTCGTGTCTCGCTCGGCCAAGATCGAAGTCGTGCAGCCCACGGGCCCCGACACGCTGGCGCTCATCCACCTGAACGGGACACCCGTGACCTGCCGCGTGCACCCCGAGGCAGCACCGCATCCGGGTGAGAGCATGAGCCTGATGTTCGACCTGTCGAAGCTCGTGTTCTTCGATCCGGCGAGCGAAAAGCGGATTACCTAGCTGGTTGCAAAACCCGTTTCCAGGGCCGAGGCAAGTCCGCGCAGGGCGGGGTTGTCCGCGAGGATGATCCAGACCGGAACCTGCGCCATGTAGTGCGAAAAGCGCCCTTTCTGCTCGAAGCGCGGGCGGAACGGCGAATTCAGAAAATAGTCTCCCAGACGCGGCACGATACCGCCGCCGATGTACACGCCGCCGCGCGCGCCCAGCGTCACCACCAGGTTGCCCGCAGCGGTTCCGAGCACGCCGCAAAACATCCGCAGCGCCTCGGCGCAGTGGGGATCGGCCGCGCTCAATCCCGCCTCAGTCACCTGCTCGGGCTTGAAGGGCTTCGCCGCAACTCCATCCAGGGCACACAGCGCTTCGTAAGTCGCTACCAGCCCGGGACCGCTCGCCAGCCGCTCGGTGGACACGTGTCCCAAGCGGCCGCGCAACACATGCAGGACGCCGTCCTCGCGCTCATCCATGGGGCTGAACGCGGTGTGGCCGCCCTCGCCCCGGATGGGTACCCAGTTTCCCTGACAGGGGATCAGCCCCGAGACGCCCAGGCCGGTTCCTGCACCGATCAATGCCAGCGGCGCACCTTCCACGCTGCTGCCGCCACCGACGCTGCGCAGCTCGTCGGGCCGCAACAGCGGCAGCGACAACGCCAGAGCGGTGAAATCATTGATCACCAGCAGCCGCTTCAACTCGAGCGCGCGGCGCGTCTGCTCGATCGAGAAGACCCACGGGCTGTTGGTGAGCTTGACGACATCGCCTGTGACCGCAGTAGCGACGTCAACCGCCGCTTCGCTCACCGCGCTTACCCCAACCCGGGATAGATAGTGGCGCGCAGCCTGTTCGAGCCCGGGGAAGTCCGCGCACAGCAGGCTTTCTTCCTGCTGCGGCCGGTTGGAGCTTGCCGGCAACAACGCGAAACGGACGTTGGTCCCGCCGATATCGGCGACCAGTCGCACGCCGCTGGATTGCGGACTGGCGGCCACGTCCTACGCGCCGAGTACCCGCTTGGCCGCCGCTACCACGTGTTCCGGCGTGAAGCCGAAATAGTTGAACACGTCCGCGCCCGGCGCCGACTCGCCAAAGCGGTCGATGCCGACCACAGCACCTTCGAGCCCAACGTACTTGCGCCAGAAGTCGCTGACACCCGCCTCGACGGCGACGCGTTTGACGCCGGGCGTGAGCACCGAATCACGGTAGCTCTGTTCCTGCCGGTCGAAGCGCGTCGTGGACGGCATCGACACGACCCGAGTGCCGATACTCTCTTCCTGCAGGCGTTTCTGGGCTTGCATCGCCAGCCCCACTTCCGAGCCGGTCGCGATCAGGATCACTCGAGGCGCGCTGCCCGTGGCTTCGGACAGCACGTAGCCGCCGCGCTCGATGAGCGCAATCTGCGCCGCGCTGCGCGCCTGAAACGGCAGGTTCTGGCGCGACAGCAGCAGCGATGTTGGACCATCGCGATGCTCGACCGCCGCGAGCCAGGCGACCATGGTCTCGCACGTGTCGCACGGGCGCCAGACTTCCATGTTCGGAATGTAGCGCAGGGTGGCCGGCTGCTCGATGGGCTGATGCGTCGGACCGTCCTCGCCCAGGCCGATGGAGTCGTGGGTGTAGACGAAGATGCTGCCGGCCCGCATGAGCGCTGCAATGCGCAGTGCGTTGCGCGCATAGTCGGAGAAAGTCAGGAACGTCCCGCCGAACGGGATCAGCCCGCCGTGCGCCGCGAGCCCATTCAGAATGGCTGACATGCCGAACTCGCGCACGCCGTAGAACAGGTAGTTTCCGCCGCCGCCCCCGCGCGTCAGCGGCCTGGCGCCGGACCATAGCGTCAGATTGGAAGGTGCCAGATCGGCCGAGCCTCCGATCAACTCGGGAAGATTCGGCGCCAGCCCCTCGATGGCGTTCTGCGAGGCCTTGCGCGTAGCGATGCTCTCGCCTTTTTGATTGACCGCAGCCAGCATCGCCTCGCGCTGCGCCCGCCATCCGTTCGGCAGCTCGCCGGCCATGCGCCGCTGAAACTCCGCGGCAGCTTGCGGATGCTGCGCGGCATAGCTCGCGAACTTGGCCTGCCAGGTTGCTTCCAGCTCCCGGCCGCGCGCCCGCGCATCCCACGCGGCGTAGATGTCCGCGGGAATCACGAACGGCGGATACTTCCAGCCGAGGCACTCGCGTGCCGCCGCCACTTCTTTCTCGCCCAGCGCAGCGCCGTGCGCGGCGCCTGTGTTTTCCTTGTTCGGCGCGCCCTTGCCGATGATGGTCTTGCAGCAGACCAGCGACGGCCGGTCGGTCACCGCCTGCGCCGCGCGCAGCGCGCGTTCGACTGCCTCGAAATCGTGACCGTCGACCGCGCGCACCACGTGCCAGCCGTAGGCCTCGAAACGCTTCGGGGTGTCGTCGGTGAACCAGTGCTCCATGGTCGACTTCTCGGAGTCGATCGAGATGTGATTGTCGTCGTAGATCGCGAGGAGCTTGCCCAGGCCGAGCGTGCCGGCGAGACTCGCCGCTTCGTGGGAAATCCCCTCCATCATGCAGCCGTCACCCATGAAGACGTAGGTGCGGTGGTCGACGATGTCGAAACCCGGCCGATTGAAGTCGGCGGCCAGCACGCGCTCGGCGATGGCCATGCCCACCGCGTTCGCGAAACCCTGCCCGAGCGGACCCGTGGTGGTTTCAATGCCCGGCGTCAGCCCGCGCTCCGGGTGACCGGGCGTCTTGGAGTGCAGCTGGCGGAAGCGCTCGATCTCCTGCATCGGCAGGTCGAATCCAGTCAGATGCAGCAGCGCGTATTGCAGCATCGAGCCGTGGCCGTTCGACAGCACGAAGCGATCGCGGTTGGCCCACGACGGATTCTGCGGGTTGAAGCGCAGGTGATGATTCCACACCACTTCGGCGATGTCGGCCATCCCCATCGGCATCCCGGGGTGGCCCGAATTCGCCTTCTGCACAGCGTCCATGGCCAGCGCCCGCAGCGCGTTGGCCAGCTCTTGTCGGGTTGCCATGTATCGATAGACCCTATCTCATAATGGTTGGTGCCATCAGTCCCGCCGTGGGAGCTTGATGCCGAGCTGCTTCAACTTGCGGTACAGGTGCGTGCGCTCCAGGCCGACGCGCTCGGCGACCCGGCTCATGTTTCCCGATTCGCGGCTGATGTGGTAGTCGAAATACACGCGCTCGAATGCATCGCGCGCCTGCCGCAGCGCCAAGTCGAGCGGCAGGGTACCGAGCGCGCGCCCGAGCGGTGCGTCCTGGCGCGACACGGCGTTGTTCACTTCGGCCGCACCGATCTCGCTGGTCAAGGCGAGCAGCGCCGTTGACTTCACCACGTTCTCCAGCTCGGCCAGATTGCCAGGCCAGTCGTACACGCGCAGGGCGTTCAAGGCGCCGGTGGTGAACTGCCGCGGCGGCAACTCCTTGTTCTCCACGCAGCGCTCTATGATCAGTTTCGCCAGCTCCGGAATGTCTTCCGGGTGCTCGCGCAGGCTTGGCACTCTGATCTGGATCGGCGCAATCGCAGCAAACAGACGCGGGTCGAAACTGCTCTCGGCCACCATGCGCGCCAGGGGCTTGGACGTCGAGCAGATGAGGCGCGTGTGGTAGCGCTCGAGCTTGGCGGTCTGGCCGAGCAGACTGCGCTGCTGTTCGGCTGTGAGCTCGCTGACGGCATGCAAAAACAGGCTGCCCTCGGCAGCCTGACCGACGAGGTTGTTGGCCGGGTCCTCGAGCACCGCAAAGCTTTCCGGCTCGACCCACGGCGTATTCGCTACGTGCAGAAACCGGGCGCACAGCGTCTTGCCGCAGCCCGGCTCCCCGGTGAGAAGCACCGGCGTCTTGAGGTTTCGAATCATCTCCAAGCGCTGGCGCAGCTCAGCGATGACCGGCGCCTTGCCCAGGAAAGCCATGTCGAGGGCCGATTTCGACGCCGGCGTCGGCGCCTGCAGCGCCTGCCCTACCGTCGAGAGCAGCTTTTGCAGCGCGATGGGCTTCTCCAGGAAACCGTAGGCGCCGATGCGCGTGGCCTCGACGGCGGTGTCGATGGTGCCGTGCCCGGACATCATCACCACTGGCATGGTCAGCTGGCCGCCGGTCGCCCACTCCTTGAGCAGCGAGATGCCGTCGGTGTCCGGCATCCAGATATCGAGCAGCACGAGGTCGGGACGCGCGCGGTTGCGGATCTGGCGCGCTTCTCCGGCGTTCTCGGCGAGC
>Ga0335080_10007429_pt1 | contig 11366 bp, 12 predicted proteins | sample Lox_Sample_34_FD_206720 | JGI IMG/M metagenome (GOLD analysis project Ga0335080, IMG submission 206720) | Soil microbial communities from Loxahatchee National Wildlife Refuge, Florida, United States - Lox_Sample_3.4 | ecosystem: Environmental > Terrestrial > Soil > Wetlands | place: USA...
CTACCGGGCACCGCTCCGGGGGCTCTATATGTGCGGCGCCGGCACCCATCCCGGCGGCGGAGTGTCGGGGCTGCCGGGGCACAACGCGGCACGCGAGATCCTGCGCGACCTCAGGCGCGCGACCTGAAAAGTTACTTGCCGGTGTAGAACTGCGGCCAGCGCTCCTTCACGTACGGACTGTCGTCCTTGTACATGTGGCACGCGTTCAGCTGGTACGGCTTGCGCACGGGCTTGCCCGCATTATGCTTTTCGCGCGCGCGGCCGGTCGCCTGGAACGCGGTAGTACCGAGCGGCCCGAGCAGCTCGACGAGGTGCGTGCAGCCCTTGATGCCTCCCAGCAGCTCGAGCGTCTTTTTGCGCCAGCCCGTGCCTATGGTCACGCCCTTGAGCGCCTTGAAGTTCGGCGTGATGTCGCCGCACAGCGCATACGGTCCGCCGTCGGTCGCCGCTTCAGCGGCGTGGATCTTCATGTCGAGATCGATCGTGAGACGCAGCCACATGTCGTGCACCGGCTCGCCGGGCTGGCGCGGCCGGCCGGTGTCGCGCGCGGTCGTGGCGTAGGTCTTGGTGTCGACGAGGTGTCCCTCGATGTCCCACAAGCCGTCTTCGCGCTCGTAGCCGCGGCAGTCGATCGTTCGGTTGTGCATGAGCCGGCGCTTGGCCGGCGGAGATAACGGCATGGTGCGGGCTCCTGTTACGAAGGCTGCGCGTCAGCCGGCGGCTGCGGGGCGGCGGCCCTGCGCCTCGCGAGCTTCTTCAGCACGGCGAGTTTCCTGGCGCGCGTGTAGTCGATCCAGTTGGCGATTTCGTCGAGCGTGCGCGCGCAGCCGCGGCAGAGGCCGCTCGCTTCATCCATCACGCAGACGTTGACGCATGGCGAGGGAACTTCATCGTCGGTCATGCGGGCTTGCTTTTCACGGCAAGTGCGCGCGCGGCGCGCGATAGCGTGGGGCGATCGAGCACGCCGCAGATGAAGGCGCCGGCCGCCATCAGCTTGCCCATGTCGACGCCGGTTTCCAGACCCATCCCATCCAGCATGTAGAGCACGTCTTCGCTCGCGACGTTGCCGGTCGCGCCTTTCGCGTAGGGGCAGCCGCCGAGGCCCGCAACCGAGCTGTCGAAGGTCGCGACCCCGCACTCGAGCGCGGCGAGTGTATTGGCGAGCGCCTGCCCGTAAGTATCGTGGAAGTGACCGGCGAGCTTCTCGACCGGAATGTGCCTGGCGACGTCTTCCATCACCGCGCGCGTCTTGCCCGGTGTGCCGGTACCTATGGTGTCGGCGATCGTGATCTCGTAACAGCCCATCGCGTAGAGCTCGCGCGCGACCCGCGTGACCTGCGCCGGCTTCACGTCGCCCTCGTACGGACAGCCAAGGCAAACCGAAATGTCGCCACGCACCTTGATACCGTGCGCAAGCGCCTCGGCGCACACTTCCGAGAAGCGCGCGAGTCCTTCATCGATCGTGCAGTTGGTATTGCGCTTCGAAAACGCTTCGGTCGCCGCGCCGAACACGACGACTTCGTCGCAGCCCGCGGCGAGCGCGGCGTCGAGCCCCTTGCGGTTCGGCACCAGCACGGGGTAGCTCACGCCCGGCTTGCGGCGGATGCCGGCCATCACCTGCGCGTTGTCGGCCATCTGCGGCACCCACTTCGGCGACACGAACGCGGTGGCCTCGACCACCGACAGGCCGGCGTCGGTCAGGCGGTCGATCAATTCGATCTTGGCGGCGGCGGGCACATTGACGGCTTCGTTCTGCAGGCCATCGCGCGGTCCAACCTCGACCATCTTCACTTTGCGGGGCAGCGCCATGCTTTATTTTAGCGCGCCCACCAGATTGGAGTAGTCGTCCGTCCACACTCGCGCGCCGGGCTGCGGCGTCGCGCTCTTCCAGCCCTCTTGAGACGCAAGCGGCGCGAGCGTACGCGCGTCGCGCGCCATGGCGACCCAGTGCGATTCCATGTGCGCGAAGCGCGGTCCCGAAGGCAGCGCGAAATGCGGGCCCGGCACCATCGCCGCCACGCCGGCATCGGCGGCGAGATTCGCGAGCACCGGCGCGAGGTTCAGGTACTGGTTGGTAATGTGGAAAATAATGGCGCCGCCCGGCGCGAGCTTGTGCAGGTACAGCGCGAGCGCCTCGCGCGTGATCATGTGCACCGGGATCGAGTCGGAACTGAAGGTATCGACGACGATCAGGTCGTAGGCGCCGTCCGCCGCGCTCTTGAGCGAGAGCCTGCCGTCGCCCACGATGATCTGCGCGTCCGGCGCGCATTCCGCGAGAAAACTGAACCAGCGCGTGTCGCGCGCGAGGCGCACGACCACCGGGTCGATCTCGTAGAACGTGAACTGGCGTCCGGGCTCGCGGTAGCACGCGACAGTGCCGGTTCCCATGCCGACCGCCGCGATGCGCTTGAGCTTGCCGCCGGCGCCGAGCGCGGAGATCAACTGGCCGAGCGGGCTGTCGCGGTGATAGTAGGTCGTGGGCTCGAGCCGCTGCGCGGGATCGAGGAACTGCGCGCCGTGCACGGTGATGCCATGCATCAGGATGTGGAACTCGCCGGCCGGGTCCCTGAGCACGGTGTTGACGCCGAAAAAGCTGCGCTCGCGCGCGAGCACCTGCTCGGGATTGTGCAAGTACGGGCTCGCCAGCAGCACCACCGCGACGCCGAGTCCGAAGCGCAGCGGCCGCGCGCGGAACAGATAAAGCGCGATGCCGATGATTTCGATGTAGATGACGATCGCGATCGGGCCGTGCGCAATCGGATGGAAGTGCAATGCGACCGCGGCTGCATAGGCGCCTGCAAGCGCGAGTGGCCACAGTACATCGCCGATACGCGCCGCGGTGCCTTGGTCGTGCGCCGCGGGGCGCAGCATGCACGCGAGCGCGATCGCGAGCGGGTATTCGAGGATCGTGTTGAAAATGAGCGGCGCGAGCACGTTGAAGAGCCCGCCCAGCCCGCCGCCCACGGCGAGCCAGATGTAGAACTCGGTGAGGTGCGCGGCTGCAGGGCGCCGGCGCGCGAGCTCGCCGTGGCACATCAGCGCTGTCACGGTGAAAGTGACGAGATGCAGCACGAAGACCGCAAGGTAGTTGTTGAGTATCCACACCAGCGCCAGCGCCAGCACGAGCAGCGGCTGCGACTTCATCGCCCATTCGAGCCTGAATGCGGGCTTGCGCGCGAACGCGTTGATGAAAGTCAGCACGTACAGCGTGAGCGGCACGAGCCACAGCAGCGGCACGGCAGCGATCTCGGCGGTGATGTGCTGGGTGACGCCAAGCAGCAGGCTCGCGGGCGCAAACGAGAGCAGCGTCCACAGCGCTCGTTGCCGCCAGCTGACGCCACCCAGCGTGGATTGCGCGGCGGCCGGCGCAGGCTCGGCGCGGAACCGCCACGCGTTGGCGGCGCTCACCAGGATCAAAGCCGCGAGCAGCACGTATCCGTACGTCCACAGCACGCTTTGCTGCGCGAGGCCGGCGAGCGGCTCGAGCAGCACCGGGTAGGCGAGCAGCGCGATGAGACAGCCCAGATTGCTCGCGCTATAGAGGAAGTAGGGATCGACCGCGGCGTCGTGGCGCGTATACGAGAACCACTTTTGCAGCAGCGGCGCGGTCGCGCTGATCGCGAATATCGGCAGGCCAAGTCCGCCCGCCAGCGCGTGCAGAAGCGACAGCACGGGCACGCCAGCGGCCTGCGGCGCCCAGCTGTCGTCGAGCCGCGCCGGCAGCGCCGCGATGACGACCGCGATCAGCGCAAGATGCAGAAAAACCTGCGGCGCGAACCGCAGCCTGGCGGTGAGCAGATGCGCGTAGAGATAGCCCGCGAGCAGCATGACCTGGAAAAACAGCATGACCGTGGTCCACACGGCCGGCGTTCCGCCAAACCACGGCAGCACCATCTTCGCGTACAGGGGCTGCATCCAGAACAGCAGCAGCGCGCTCAGCAGCAGCGTCGCCGCGTAGAGCAGCGGCAGCCGGCGCGTGCCGCTGAACGCGAGCGCGCCAGCAATCCGGTTGCAAAGCGCGTCGAATGAGGTCAAGCGTGAAAGCGGCGCGGCGCGAGGCCGGCCGCGGGGGACATTGCGCCGGCGCTCAAACCGGCTTCTTGCCGCGGGGTTTTCGCGACGCCGGCTCGATCCACGCCGCCTTGCGCTTCTCGAGGAAAGCGCTCAGGCCTTCCTGCGCCTCGGGCGTCGCGCGGATCTCGGCGATCGTGCTCGCCGTGTCTTCGACCACCGCCGCGTCAATCGCAGCGTGCGCAACCCGTGCGACCTGCCGCTTTGCCGCGATCACGGCCTGCGGTCCGCCGCAGTACAGGTCGGCGAGCACATTGCCGATCCGGGGCTTGAGGTCCGCAAGCTCGACAATGTCGTGCAGGAGCCCGATGCGGTAGGCCTCGGCCGAGTCGAATTCCTCGCCGCTCATGAAATAGCGGCGCGCGTGGCGCTCGCCGATCGCGGCGACCACGTAGGGGCTGATCATCGCCGGAATGATGCCGAGCCGCACCTCCGACAGCCGGAACGTCGCGTCGCGCGCGCCGATCGCGATGTCGCATGCGGCAACCAGCCCGACGCCGCCGCCGCGCACGGCGCCTTGCACGCACGCGATGGTCGGCTTCTGCAGCGTGTAGAGCGTGTGGAACATCTGCGCCGAGGCGAGCGCGGCCTTGCGGTTCTGCTCCCTGGTGAATTTCGCGCTCTTCTTCATGTGCTCGATGTCGGCGCCGGCGCAGAAATTCTTGCCCTGGCCGATCAGCACCACCGCACGCACCCTGGAATTGGCTTCGAGCTTCTTCAGCGCGGTAATGAGCTGCGCGCCCATCTCCGGGTCGAACGCGTTGTGCACTTCGGGGCGGTTCAGCGCGACCGTCGCGTTGCCGTCCTTGTCGACCTGCATCAGCACTTTCTGCGCCATCGTGGCTCCCGCTTTCCTCGTGTCGAGGCGCGATTATAGCGTGCAGGCCGGCTACATCCTGAATACGCCGAAGGTGGTCTTTTCGATCGGCGCGTTGAGGGCGGCGGAGAGGCCGAGGGTCAGGACCTTGCGGGTATCGAGCGGGTCGATGACGCCGTCGTCCCACAGCCGCGCGGTTGCGTAATAGGCGCTCGACTGCTGTGCATACTGCTCGAGGATCGGCTTCTTGAATGCGCGCTCGTCTTCCTCGCTCCACGACTTGCCGCTTTTTTCGAGCGCCTCGCGCCTGACCTGAGCAAGCACATTGGCGGCCTGCTCGCCGCCCATCACGGAGATGCGCGCGTTCGGCCACATCCACACGAAGCGCGGGTCGTAGGCGCGTCCGCACATGCCGTAGTTACCGGCGCCGAAGCTGCCGCCGACAATGACGGTCAACTTCGGCACGCGCGAGCAGGCGACCGCGGTCACCATCTTGGCGCCGTCCTTGGCGATGCCGCCCGCCTCGTACTTCTTGCCGACCATGAAGCCGGTGATGTTCTGCAGGAACACGAGCGGGATGGTGCGCTGGCTGCAGAGCTCGACGAAGTGCGTGCCCTTCAGCGCCGACTCGGAAAACAGGATGCCGTTGTTGGCGACGATGCCGACCGGATGGCCGGCGATGTGCGCAAACGCCGTAACGAGGGTTGCGCCGTAGCGGGCCTTGAACTCGTCAAACTCCGAGCCGTCGACGATGCGCGCGACGATCTCGCGCACGTCGAACTGCTGGCGCGGATTGACGGGGATCACGCCGTACATCCCGACGGGGTCGAGCGCAGGCTCGCGCGGCTCGCGCATGTCGAGCGCCGGCTCTTTCACGCGGTTCAGATGGCCGACCGCCCGGCGGGCGATTTTCAGCGCGTGCGCGTCGTCGTTCGCGAGATGATCGGCAACACCGGAGGTTTTAGTGTGCACGTCGCCGCCGCCGAGCTCCTCGGCGGTGACGACTTCGCCGGTCGCGGCCTTCACGAGCGGCGGGCCGGCGAGAAAGATCGTGCCCTGGTTTTTCACGATCACGGTCTCGTCCGACATCGCCGGCACGTAGGCACCGCCCGCGGTGCACGAGCCCATGACAACCGCGATCTGGGCGATGCCCGCCGCCGACATGTTGGCCTGATTGTAGAAAATGCGGCCGAAGTGGTCGCGGTCGGGAAACACCTCGTCCTGCGAGGGCAGGTGCGCGCCGCCCGAATCGACGAGGTAGATGCAGGGCAGACGGTTTGCCTGCGCGATCTCCTGCGCACGCAAGTGCTTTTTCACCGTCAGCGGAAAATAAGTGCCGCCCTTGACGGTCGCATCGTTTGCAATCACCACGCACTCGCGGCCCATCACGCGGCCGATGCCGGTCACGATGCCTGCTGCCGGCACCTGGCTGTCGTACATCTCCCATGCTGCGAGCGGCGAAAGCTCGAGCCAGGGCGAATCGGCATCGAGCAGCTGCTTGATGCGATCGCGCACCAGCAGCTTGCCGCGCGACGTGTGCCGCTCGCGCGCGGCGGGCTCGCCGCCTTCGCGCACGCGCGCGAGCTTCCGGTTGAGCTCGTCAACCTGCGCGCGCATCTGCGCCGCCGCGGCTTGGTAATCCGCGCTTTCCACCTTCAGCCTGGAGCGAAATGCGGTCATGTCAATCGACCTTGACCGGCGTGATCTCGATGCGCATCGGTTGCGGCTTGGCGCTGCCGGGTGCGCGTATCGGTTTCACTGCCCTCAACGTCGCGATCATTTCCTTGACGACATTGCGCTGCGAGCGCACCTCCTCGTAGAGCTGGTCGAAGCTCCTGCCGGCGTGGCGCGCAGCATCCATCGTAAGCACGATGGACTCGGTGTTCCAGTCGCCGCGGTAGCCGTAGTCCGCGTGCGTGTAGCCGAGCTGCGAGAAATAGTAGAAGGAGTGCAGAAAAAGCCGCCGCACATGGGTCGGGTCCTCATCCGCGTCATCGCTCGAGCCGTACGGCACATGGAACACCGCGGTCGCGCCCGGTCTGGCGACGCGGTGCAGCTCCTGCATGAACGCCAGGGGATCGTGCAGGTGCTCGAGCACGTGGCGACCCAAGAACTCGTCGATGGAATCGGCCGCGAACGGCAAGCGCTTGCGGCGGCAGTTGTCGAGGTCCGCCACCATGTCGACGCCGGCGAGCTTCTTCGCATCGACATTGATCCAGCCGGCGCGTATGTCGGTGCCGCAGCCGAGATTGAGGCGCTGCGGCCCGGGTTGCGCCGGGACGTAATTGCCGGTGCCCAACAGGTTGCGCAGGAAGGAGCCGGGCATCGAGGATTATCCTTTAAGCTCGGCGAGCTCGCGGCTGTACGCATCGAGCGCCGCCCCGTCGAAGCACGCGAAGATGATTTTCTCGATCTGTGGATGCTTGGCCGCGAAGCCAGAGGTCTCATGCACCGCGATCTTGACCGCCTGCTCGAGCGGATAGCCGTAGACGCCGCAGCTGATCGCCGGGAACGCAATGGTCTTCAGCTTGTGCTCCAGCGCGAGCTTGAGGCTCGAGCGGTAGCACGCTGCGAGCAGATCGGGTTCGCCGCGCTTGCCGCCGTTCCACACCGGGCCCACGGTGTGGATCACGTGCGTTGCCTTGAGCTTGTAGCCCCGGGTGATTTTCGCGTCGCCGGTGCGGCAGCCGCCCAGCGTGCGGCACTCGGCAAGCAATTCGGGCCCGGCCGCGCGATGGATCGCGCCGTCGACGCCGCCGCCCCCCAGCAGCGACGTGTTCGCGGCGTTCACGATCGCGTCGACGTCGAGCATGACGATGTTGACCTGCCGCGCTTCGAGCCTGCCGGGCATCGCGGGCCCGTGCTACATCCGCTCGATGGCAAGCGCGGTTGCTTCGCCGCCGCCGATGCACAGGCTCGCGACCCCGCGCTTCAAGCCGTACTTCTCGAGCGCCGCCAGCAGCGTGACGACGATACGCGCGCCGCTCGCGCCGATCGGATGGCCGAGCGCGCAGGCGCCGCCGTGCACGTTGACCTTGTCGTGCGGAAGACCGAGTTCGTGCATCGCCGCCATCGTCACCACCGCGAAAGCCTCGTTGACCTCGAACAAGTCGACGTCCTTGACGCTCCAGCCGGTTTTCTCAAACAGTTTCTTCATTGCACCGACGGGTGCTGTCGTGAACCAGTTGGGCTCCTGTGAATGCGTGGCGTGCGCGACAATCCTGGCAAGCGGCTTGAGCTTGCGCTTCTCCGCCTCGGATTGCCGCATCAGTACCAGCGCCGCCGCGCCGTCGGAGATCGAGCTCGAGTTGGCCGGCGTCACCGTGCCGTCCTTCCTGAACGCGGGCTTGAGCTGCGGGATCTTGTCGAGATTTGCCTTGAGCGGCTGCTCATCCTTGATCACGGTCGTTTCAGTCTTGCCACCTGCCACCTTCACCGGAACGATTTCCTGCGCGAACGAACCATTGTTGATCGCCTCCTGTGCGCGCTTGAGCGAGGTGATCGCGTAGCGATCCTGCGCTTCGCGCGAGAACTGGTACTTCGCCGCGGTTTCCTCGGCGAACGTGCCCATGAGGCGTCCGCGGTCGTAAGCGTCCTCGAGACCGTCGATGAACATGTGGTCCTTAACCTCGGCATGGCCGAGGCGGAGACCGGCGCGCGCCTTCGGCAGCAGGTATGGCGCATTGGTCATGCTTTCCATGCCGCCCGCGACCATCACGCGGTTGGTGCCCGCGAGCAGAAGGTCGTTGGCGAGCATCGCCGCTTTCATGCCCGAGCCGCACATCTTGTTGATGGTGGTGCAACCCACGCCGAGCGGCAGCCCCGCGCCGAGAGCGGCCTGGCGCGCAGGCGCCTGACCCTGTCCCGCCGAGAGCACGTTGCCCATGATCACCTCCTCGACGTCGTCGGCCTTGAGCCCCGCGCGCTCGACGGCGGCCCTGATCGCCGCTGATCCGAGTTCCGGCGCGGAAACGCTCTTGAAATCGCCCTGGAACCCGCCCATCGGGGTGCGCGCGCTGCCTACAATCACAACCGGATCGTTCGTCATATTCGCATCCTCATTTCGTGTCTTCGAATAACTCGCGGCCAATCAGCATGCGGCGGATTTCGGAAGTGCCTGCGCCGATTTCATAAAGCTTGGCATCGCGCAGCAGGCGCCCCGCCGGGTAATCATTGGTATAGCCGGCGCCGCCCAGGCACTGGATCGCCTCGAGCGCCATCCACGTCGCCTTTTCCGCGGCGTAGAGGATCACGCCTGCCGCATCCTTGCGCGTAATCCTGCCATCGTCGCACGCGCGCCCGACCGCGTACGCGTACGACTTGCATGCATTCATCGTGGTGTACATATCAGCGAGCTTGCCCTGCATCAGCTGGAACTCGCCGATCGGCTGGCCGAACTGCTTGCGCTCGTGCACGTAAGGAAGCACGAGATCCATGCAAGCCTGCATTATTCCGAGAGGTCCCGCGGCCAGCACCGCGCGCTCGTAGTCGAGCCCGCTCATCAGCACTTCGATGCCCTTGCCTGGCGCGCCCAGCACGTTGTCCGCCGGCACCTCGCAATCCGTGAACACGAGCTCGCAGGTATTGGAGCCGCGCATGCCGAGCTTGTCGAGCTTCTGCGCGGTCGAGAAGCCCTTGTATCCTTTCTCGACGATGAAAGCGGTGATGCCGCGCGCCCCGGCATTGGCGTCGGTCTTCGCGTAAACGACGAGCGTGTTGGCATCGGGCCCGTTCGTGATCCACATCTTGGTGCCGTTCAGCACGTAGCGATCGCCCTTGCGGTCGGCGCGCAGCTTCATGCTCACCACGTCGGAGCCCGCGCCGGGCTCGCTCATCGCAAGCGCGCCGACATGCTCGCCGGAAATCAGCTTCGGCAGGTAGCGCTTCTTGTGCTCCGCGCTGCCGTTGCGCTGGATCTGGTTCACGCACAGGTTGGAGTGCGCGCCATAGGAAAGGCCGACCGCGGCCGAGGCGCGGCTGATCTCCTCCATCGCCACCATGTGCGCGAGATAGCCGAGGTGGGTGCCGCCGTATTCCTCTTCGGCGGTGATGCCGAGCACGCCGAGCTTGCCGAGGCTTTTCCAAAGGTCGGAGGGAAACTCGTTGCTGCGGTCGATCTCGGCGGCGCGCGGCGCGATTTCCCTGCGTGCGAAGCCGGCGACGGAATCGCGCAGGATGTCGATGGTTTCGCCGAGCCCGAAATCGAGGAGCGGAGTCTGCATGCAATGCCTATCGTTCACCCTTGCCGTGCATCGTCATCAGCGTCTGCAGCAGCGACGCGCACAGAGTCTCGGCACCGGATTTCAGCGCGAAGACGTCAGCGCGCGCGACCACCAGCGTGCGCCCGGCGCGCAGCACTTCTCCGCGCGCGACGAGCGACTCGCCGACCGCCGGCGCGACCAGGTTCATTTTGTATTCTATGGTGAGCACGCCCGCGTCGTGCGGCATCAGGGTATAGGCGGCATAACCGGCGGCGGTGTCGCCGATGGTGCCGACAATGCCGGCATGGATGTAGCCGTCCTGCTGGGTGAGCTCGGGCCTGCACGGCAGGCGGATCTCGCATTGCCCGGGGCCCAGCCCTGCCAACTCGGCACCGATCCAGGCCATCAGTTTCTGGCGCCGGAAACTGTCCTTGACTCGCGCCGCGTAGTCCGGGTCGACAGGGGATAAACTGTTTGTTTTCAATGTTTATTAATGATACGTTTACGTAAGCGTAAGCCAAGAAACAGGCGGCGTAGTGCCGGCGCTACGGCCGGCCGCTATCATGCGGCTGCGGTCTGCTTGCCGGAACCCGGGTCGGCGGCCAGCAGCTTGCGGCACTGGTTCTCGAAGAATGCGATCTCATTGAGCATCACCTCGATGTCCTCGCGCTGCTGCATGAGCAGGGCGCGGCGTTTTTCGAGCTTGGCGAGGAATTCCTGCAGCTGGCGCTGTTCGTCGTGGGAGAGATCGTAGAGATCGAACAGCTCGCGGATTTCCGCCAGGCTGAAGCCGAGGCGCTTGCCGCGCTGCACCAGCTTCAGGCGCACGCGGTCCCGATTGCTGAACAGCCGGTTCATGCCGTCGCGGCGCGGACTCAGCAAGCCTTCGTCCTCGTAGTGCCGGATGGTGCGCGTGGTCACGCCGAACTCCTTGGCGAGGTCCGTGATGGTGTAGGTAGTGGCCATTGTGCAAGGCAATATATTTGTGTAATATCAATCGTAAATGTCATTACCTTTACGTAAACGTAATCCGGATGGCCGGTAAAGTCAAGCCCCCGGTGAACGGCGCTCTCGATTTCCCGCACGCCGAGCCGCCCGCGCCTGCTGCATTGCGCGAGGTGGCGAGCGGCGTTTACTGGCTGCGCATGCCGCTGCCGTTCGCGCTCGAGCACATCAACCTGTGGCTGCTCGCCGACGGTGCCGGCTGGGTCATAGTCGATTGCGGATTCGGCACGGATGACACGCGCGCGCTGTGGCGCCGGATCTTTGCAGAGCAG
>Ga0335080_10007430_pt1 | contig 11364 bp, 10 predicted proteins | sample Lox_Sample_34_FD_206720 | JGI IMG/M metagenome (GOLD analysis project Ga0335080, IMG submission 206720) | Soil microbial communities from Loxahatchee National Wildlife Refuge, Florida, United States - Lox_Sample_3.4 | ecosystem: Environmental > Terrestrial > Soil > Wetlands | place: USA...
GGCGATCCGCTTCCTGAGGTTGAGCAGGGCGGCCTCGAGCAGGCGCGCGTCCACCCGGACGTGTCCCGCAGCGGCCTGGGTCCGGGCCGCGGCGGCCGGCTTGGCGGGCGCGGGTCCGGGTTCGGGTTCGGGTTCTGTTTCCGCGGGGCGGGCGACGGGCTCGGGCACGATGACGGTCTGTCCGTCCTCCGGCGGGATGGCCGCGAACTGCACCGTCTCCGGCTCGCCGGTCCCGGGCTCGCCGTCCTCGGGCGGCGCGGAATCACCCGCCGGCTCGGCGTCGTCGGCCGGGATGGCCGCGAACTGCACCGTCGCCGGCTCGCCGTCCTCGGGCGCGCCGGTCCCGGTGTCCTCGGGCGCGCTGCTCTCGGGCACGCTGCTCTCGGGCACGGGGGCCGTGGAGTCAGCGGCCGCGGAATCGTCGGCCGCGGGGCTATTTACCGCGGGAACGTCTACCGCGGGGGGCGCGAGGCCGGCCGCGGTCTGGTTGTGGCCCGTATTCTCATCCCTTGCGACAACGCCATTGTTTCGATCAGGATCACCAATGTTATCCGCTTTGTCCGATTTAATCTGCTGAGACGAGAATTCCGCCTGCGACTTTTGTGATGGTTTTCGCCCGGGCGCCCGGGAGGGCGGCTCCTCCCCCGGCGGCCGCGACGGCGGGGACGAATCCGGCGATTGCGGCGTGCCATCATCGCGGGAGGATGCCTCTGGGTGACCCGGCGCGGCCATCACGTGATCGTCGTCCCCATTAAGCCCCTGACCCTCACCATCGTCGGTGATCCCACTGGCCACAAAGGTCTCGGCAGGGTGGCTGAATCCGGCCGCGGCGACATGGCCCGCGCCAGGCTCGCCCTGTCGGCCGGCGGCAGTCGCCGACGACGCTGCCACGCCCTGACCTTCCATCGCTCTAACGTCCTCTCAAAAACCCGGCAGTACCCCTGACAGGCTGGTCAGCGGCATCCTTAGGTCTCGTGGGTGGGGCGGGGGTCCGCCAGCTCGATCGCCTTGGCACGCGGATTTTATCCCGTCCGTCAGGCGGTTACATGGCGCATGAGTTCCGTGATCTCCGCCGCGACGCTCACCACGTTGCCCACCACGACGATCGCGGGCGGCCGGACCCCCTCCTCTGCTATCCGGCTTTCCACTTGTTCCAGTGTTGAGTTAATTGTGCGCTGCGTCGGCAGAGTACCGTCTGCGATTACCGAAACGGGAGTATCCGGACTGCGTCCGTATCGCAACAGTTCACTCGTTACCGCGCCAATCCGCTCCACCGCCATCAGCAGCACCAGCGTTCCGGAACTGCCGCCGAGCAGTTCCCAGTTCACCGTGGACCGCTCGTCGCCAGGCGCGACGTGCACCGACACGACGTGGAATTCCTGCGCGACGCCGCGGTGGGTCACCGGCACCCAGGCGCTGGCCGGCACGCCCACCGCGCTGGTGACCCCGGGCACGACGGTGACCGGGACCCCGGCCTGGAGGCAAGCCAGCACCTCCTCGGCGCCCCGGCCGAACACGAACGGGTCACCGCCCTTGAGCCGGGCCACGAACCGGCCGGCCCGGGCGTGGCTGACCAGCGCGGCGTTGATGTGCTCCTGGGCCATGGCCCGGCCGTACGGGATCTTGCCCGCGTCGATGATCTCCACGTCGTCGCGCAGTTCGTCCAGCAGCGAGCGGGGTGCCAGCCGGTCGGTGAGCACCACGTCGGCCTCGGCGAGCAGCTGCCGCCCGCGCACCGTGATCAGCCCGGGATCGCCGGGCCCGCCGCCGATGATGGCGACCCCGCTGGGATGGCTGCGACCGTGTCTGGCGCTGAGCTGGCCTGATTGCAGCCCGGCGGCCACGGCGTCGCGGATCGCCGCGCTGTGCCGCGGGTCGCCGCTGAGCACCCCGATCCGGACGTCGCCGACCCGGCCCGAGGCTGGCGTCCAGGCGGCTGACGCCGCGGCGTCGTCGGCGCGGACGTACCAGGTGCGCTGGTGCTCAGCGGCAGCAGCTACCGCCGCATTCACCGCCGGGTCGTCCGTGCAGGCGCAGACCAGCCAGGCCCCGGAGCAGTCGCCGGGCTGGTAGCCCCGCGCCGCCCAGCGGATCCGGCCGGCCGCGGCCAGGTCCTCCAGCGAGGCGGCGACCTTCGGCGACACCAGCAGCACCTCGGCGCCGGCGTCAAGCAGCGCGGGGACCCGCCGGGAGGCGACCGCTCCCCCGCCGACGACGACGACGCGGCGGCCCTCCAGGCGGAGCCCCAGCAGGTACGGGTCCATGGTTTCCCCGGTTAGTTCTTCTCCGCCACGCCCGCGGAGTCGAAGGTGGCGACGTCACGCAGCGCTCGCGCCGCGCTCTGCACCAGCGGCAGCGCCAGCACGGCGCCGGTGCCCTCGCCGAGCCGCAGCCCCAGGTCCACCAGCGGGCGCAGCCCCAGGTAGCTAAGCGTAACCGCGTGCCCGGGCTCGGCACTGAGGTGACCCGCGAAGCAGGCCGCGATGGCGTCGGGGGCCAGGGCCACCGCGGCCAGCGCGGCGGCGCCGGCGATGACCCCGTCCAGGATCACCGGTACCCGCAGCGCGGCGGCGCCGAGGATGAACCCGGCCAGGGCGGCGTGCTCGAAGCCGCCGAACGCCGCCAGGACGCCGACCGGATCGGCCGGGTCGGGCTTATGACGGTCCAGGCCGCGGCAGACGACGTCGATCTTCCTCGCGTAGGTGGCCGCGTCGATCCCGGTGCCGCGGCCGGTGGCGTCCGCGGGGTCGGCGCCGGTGAAGGCGCTGATCAGCGCGGCGGACGCGGTGGTGTTGGCGATGCCCATATCCCCGGTGACCAGGCACCGGTGGCCCGCCGCGACCAGGTCGCGGGCGACCTGATGGCCGGTCACCAGAGCCGTCATAGCCTGGTCGCGGGTCATCGCGGGACCTTCGGTGAAGTCCGCGGTGCCGCGGGCGACCTTGCGGGGCAGCAGGCCACCCGCGGGCTCAAGGTCGGCGGCGACCCCGACGTCGATCACGGTGACCTCGGCGCCGGCCTGCGCGGCGAACGCGTTGACCACCGCCCCGCCGGCCAGGAAGTTGGCCACCATCTGGGCGGTCACCTCCTGCGGCCACGGGGTGACCCCCTGAGCGTGCACGCCGTGGTCGGCCGCGAACACCGCGACGCAGGCCGGCTCGGGCAGCGGCGGCGGGCAGTGGCCGGCCAGCCCGGCCAGCCGGACCGACACCTCCTCGAGCGCGCCGAGCGAGCCGCGCGGCTTGGTCATCCGGTCCTGCCGCTCCCGCGCGGTCGCCATCGCCTCGGCGTCCGGCGGCGTAATCGCGGCGAGCACGTCGGCGAGCGGGTTCACTGGTTCCTCCCGTGGGCGTGGACGTCGTCGTGAGGGTGGTCGTGCGGGTGCTGGGGCGCCCCGACGCGGTGCTCGAACCCGGGCATCGCGATCCGGTACACGCAGACGTCGCAGTTCATCCTGATGTCCCCGGACAGCGCTTCCCGGTACCGCTCGCAGACCAGGGCGGCGATCTCGTCGCAGTCGCCGAGCACGTCGGCGCAGCTGATGTCGAGCTCCGGATGCGCGGCGGCGTAGGCGGCGACCTGTTCGGCCACCCGGTCCGGCAGCACGCCGGGGAACAGGAAGTACCTGGCCACCACGATGCGCCGCGCCCCGAGCAGGCGGCACCGTTCCAGGCCCTCGGTCACGCCGGGCCGGGCCAGCGAGACGAAGGCGGTCTCGGCCAGCGGGTAGTCCCGGCCCTCCCACAGCAGCCGCGCGGTCTTGACCACGTCCGCGTTGGCGTCCGGGTCGGTGGAGCCGCGGCCGACGACGAGGACGGCGGGCGAGGTGTCGCCGGCGACGGCGGCGATGCGCGCCGCGAGCAGGTCGATCAGCGCCGGGTGCGGGCCGAGGGGCCGGCCGTAGCTGAAGCTCACGCCGGGACGGCGGGCCTGCTCGCGGGCCAGCGCGGCGGGGATGTCCCCCTTGGCGTGCCCGGCGGCGGACAGCATCAGCGGCACCGCGACCAGGCGGGCGGGCGAGGTGCGGGTGAGAAGGCCTACGGCGTCCCGCAGCGGCGGCGGGGACAGCTCGATGAAACCGCCCGCCACCCGCGTGCCGTCGGCGGCGGCCAGCTTGCCGACCCGCGCGGTCAGCGCGGCGAAGGCGTCGACCCCAGCCTGGTCGGTGGTGCCGTGCGCGGCGAGCAGGAGCGGAGGGGCGGTCATGAGGCTTCCTTCGCGGATTTCCTGGCTATCCGCAGCAGGGCGTTGAACGCCGCGACCGCCACCGCGGACCCGCCCTTCTCCGAGATGTTGCTCAACGCCGGCAGGCCGCTGGCCCGCAGGCTGTCCTTGGCCTCCGCCGCGCCGACGAACCCGACCGGGACGCCGATGACCAGGGCGGGCTCGACCTGCCGGCTGATGATCTCGGTCAGGGCGGTCGGCGCGCAGCCCACCAGCCAGACCGCGCCGGGCCCGGCCTCGCCGTGCGCCAGCCGGACCGCGGCCGCGCTGAGCGTGAGGTTCGCGGTGCGCGCCAGCCGGGCGCACAGCGAGTCGCCGATCTTGCAGATGACCGGGTACCCGGTGATTCCGGCGGCGACCATGGCCACGTCCGCGACCACCGGCGCGTCGCGGCGCAGCGCCGCCACCCCCGCGGCCAGCGCCATCTCGTCGCAGACCAGGTCGGTGACGTAGTCGAAGTCGGCGGTGGCGTGGATGATCCGCTCGGTCACCGCCCGGGTCAGCGGGGGCAGCGTGCTCAGGTCGATCCTGGACCGCATGATCCGGTACGACTCTGCTTCTATCGGGTGGGGCTCGATAGGGTGCACCTCGGTCATAGCACCATCTCTATCGCGTCGGCCGGACAAACTTCGATGCACTCGCCGCATTGCGTGCAAAGCTCGCCGAGCACGATCAGGGTTCCGCCGCGCGGCCGGATCGCGTGCTGGGGACACGTCAGCAGGCACACACCGCAGCCTCGGCATTCCCTGGTGACGACGACGCTCATCAGCCGGCCCACGTGTAGTCGCGGGGCGTCACCATGCGCCCGGCCCGGACTCGGGTGCGGGACGAGCCGACGACGACCAGGGTGTGCATGTCCGCGACCGCCGGGTCGAACTCGGCCAGCGTGCTGAGCGACGCGGACTGCCCGGGCCGGCTGGCGTCCCGGACCCAGCCGACCGGCGTGCCCGGCGGCCGGTGCGCGGCCAGCAGCTCGAGCGCCCGGCGCAGCTGCCAGTCCCGTTTCCGGCTGGCCGGGTTGTAGAAGCAGGTCACCAGGTCCCCCTGTGCCGCGGCGGTGACCCGCCGCTCGATCACCGGCCAGGCCGTGTGCAGGTCGGACAGCGAGATCATGACGTGGTCGTGGCCGAGCGGCGCGCCGAGCACCGCGGCGCTGGCCAGCGCCGCCGTCACCCCGGGCACCACGGTCACGTCGATCTCGTCACCGGCCAGCTCCAGCGCCGGGCTGCCCATCGCGTAGACGCCCGCGTCGCCGGACCCGATCAGCGCCACCGCCCGCCCGGCCCGGGCCTGCGCCACCGCCTCGGCGGCCCGCTGCTGCTCCGCGCCCAGGCCGCTGGCCAGCACCGTCGTCCCCGGCCGCAGCAGGCCGGCGACCTGCTCCAGGTAGGCGTCGAGCCCGGCGACCACGGCGGCGCGGCGCAGCTCGGCTACCGCGCGGGGCGTCATCAGGTCCCGGGCGCCCGGCCCGATTCCGATCACCGCCAGCCGGCCCCGCGGCCGGACCCGGGACACCGCGACCGTGGCGTGCGCGCTGGCCCGCTTGGCGGCCAGCAGCACCGACCCCGGTTCGATCAGCGCCGCCGCCTCGGCCACGCTTGGCGTCCCGGCCGCGCGCCGCACCACCTCGCTCGGGTTGGGCACCGGTACCGCGGCGAGCCGGCTGCCCGGGAAGGTGACCACCGGCCAGCCGCGTCCGGCGGCCGCGGCCAGCAAGCCGGGCTCGTCCGCCTTCAGATCCGCGGTGCCGAGATGCCGAACGGACCTGGGTGATACGCCCAGCTCACGCAGCGTGTCGTCGATGAGCTGGCCGATCTCGTCCGCGGCAGCGCCCTTGCTCGCGCCCACGCCGACACGCAGCGACGGAGGGCGGTACACCACGGCCCGTTCGGTCCTGTCGATCTTCTGGTCGGTCACCACGACGGCGGGGACGCCTGGTTCCGGGCGGCCTGTGCGCACGACGTTGGGCGGCAGCGGGGGGAGGGGCCATTCGGCGTCGGTGCTGAGCGTGACCCGGTCGCCGGACAGGATGGCGCTGCCCACCGCGGCCAGGTCGCTGCCCGGCTCGATGGTGAAGCCCAGGTCGGCGCCGAACTCGTCGAGCCCCGCGCTCCCGGCGGCGTCGCTGGCGGTGGTGACGACGGCTTCGGCGCCCAGGGTGGCGGCGACCCGGCGGGCCAGGTCGTTGCCGCCGCGCTGGTGCGCGCCGAGCACCGGGACCGCGTAGCGCAGCGCCTCGTCGACGCAGACCACGGCGGGATCGTCGTGCTTGCCGGCCAGCAGCGGGGCGATCAGCCGGACCGTCGCGCCGACGGCGAGGAAGCTCACGACGGCGTCGCACTCTTTGAACGCCCTGGGCAGTGCCTCGGCCGCGGGACCGTGGTAGCGGCGGGCGCCCGGCCAGGCTCTTTCGAGTCGTTCCGCGGCGGCGTGGCCCGCCCTGGTCACGCTGACCAGGCCGATCACCGCTGGCCCCAGAGAACGAAGACGGGGTTCTGGGCGGCCAGGCGGAGCTGGCCGCCGGGCAGCGGGGCGAGCCGGGACGCCTGGAGCTGGACGCCGTCGGCCCGGTAGCCCTGCCCGGCGAGCAGGGCCGCGGTCTCGCCGACCCGTGCGACCGCGGCCAGCGTGACCACGACCGTCCGCGGGCTCGCGAGCCGGATCGCGGCGGCCAGGACGGTGTGGTCGCCGCCGCCGGCGAAGACAGCGTCGGCGGGCGGCAGGCCGGGCAGCGCCTCGGGGGCGCGGCCCTGGTGGACCCGCAGGCAGACGTGGTGACGTTCGGCGTTGCGGCGGATCTTGTCGCACTGGGCGGGGTCCGACTCGACCGCGATCACGTAAGCGCCGAACCGCGCGCACTCCACCGCCACCGAACCCGACCCCGCGCCCACGTCCCAGATCGTCCGGCCCGGGGCCGGGCCGAGCCGGGCCAGCACGAGCGCGCGGACCTCGGGCTTGGTGATCATCGAGTCGCGGTGCTCGAACGCGTCCTCGGGCAGGGCCCAGCCGTCCGGGGCGCCCGGGTGGCCGGCCAGCCAGCGCGGCGGGCCCGGTGTGTCGTCCTGGTCGAGGCTGATGAGGATGTTGGGGTCGGCGAGGCCGGTTTCTCCGGACAGGACGCAGACTTTCTCCTCGGGGGTGCCGAGGAGCTCGACCACGTAGACGCGCTTTCCGGCCGCGAAAAGCTCCCGGGCCAGCGCGGACGCGGTGCCCGGCGCGGTCAGGATGGCGGTCTTGGGATGGGCGAGCGCGGCGGCGAGGGCCCGGTGCGGATCCCGGCCGTGGGCCGAGACGACCAGGGCGTCGTCCCAGTCCAGGCCGATCCTCGCGAAGGCCTCCGCGACCGAGGAGACGGCCGGGATGACTCGCGGCGTGATCCCGCGGGCACGCAGCGCGCGGACGATGCCGAAGAAGCCCGGGTCGCCGGAGGCGAGTACCACGGTGGGAGTTGTGGTCTGGCTAAGGGTATCGAGGGCCTCGTCGAGGTGCTTGAGCTCGATGAGTTCCTTGCCGTCCGGGACCAGCCGCAGGTGCCGAGGCGCGCCGACGACGGCGCGGGCGGCGGCGAGGGCGGCGGCGGCCTCGGGGGCGAACGGGCGGCCGTCGCAGCCGATGACGGTGACCTGGGGATTCACGCTCTGCTCGGTCATGCCGCGGTTGTTCATGCCGAGGCCTCGGCGATCTTGGCCTGGCCGGTGAAGTCGACCATGATGACGCGGATCCGCGGGGGCTGCGTTTGCGGGCCGGCTGCCTCGGCGCTGAACCGGCTCAGCACGCGGGCGGCGCGGGCGCACAGCTCGCGGCCCGCCTCGGGGAGCAAGCCGGCCTGGTCCCAGAGTTCGGCCGCGTGCCGGGCGGTGTTGGCCGTGCCGACGCTGTCGGCCAGGTCTTCGGGGCCGCCGACGGCTCTCGTGATGTCTTCCAGCAGGGCCAGGTCCACCTTGGACCGGGTGTAGTGGGTCATCAGCACGCCCGCGGCCAGCTTGGTGAGCTTGCCCGCCATGCCCGCGAAGATGACGCGGCTGAGGTGGTGCTCGACCGCTTTGCGCAATGCCGCGCCGGTGAAGTCGCCCACCTCCACGAAGCACACCTCGGGCAGTTCCGGCAGCAGCTTCATGGCGCCCTTCTCGGTGCGGCCGCCGGTGCACAGCACCACCGTGTCCTCGCGCTGGGCGGCCAGCACCGAGATCGCCTGCTCCACGCTGGCCCGCCAGGACGCGGTGGAGAACGGCCGCACGATGCCGGTGGTGCCGAGGATCGAGATCCCGCCGATGATACCGAGCCTGGCGTTGGTGGTCTTGCGGGCCATCCGCTCGCCGTCCGGGACCGAGATGATGACCGTGACGCCCTTCGTGCCCAGTTCGACGGCCTCGCCCACGGCCTGGGTGATCATGGCGCGGGGCACCGGGTTGATGGCGGGGCCGCCCAGCTCGAGGCCGAGGCCCGGCTTGGTGACCACCCCCACGCCCACGCCGCCGTCCAGCTCGAGGCCCGGCTCGTCACGCCAGCGCACGGTGGCGGTCAGCCGCGCGCCGTGGGTCACGTCGGGGTCGTCGCCGGCGTCCTTGACCACGACGGCCTCGGCTTCCTGGCCTGGTATGAGGGTGCATTCGCCCACCTCGAAGCGGACCCTTCGGCCGTCCGGCAGGCCGACCTCCACGGTGTCCTGCATCTCGCCGGTGTCCAGCGCGGTGGCGGCCGCCTTGGCCGCGGCGGATGCGCAGGTCCCGGTGGTCCAGCCGGTGCGCAGCGCCTGCTTCCGCACCTTCGCCGTCCGGGGCAGGTCGGGCTCGCGCAGTTCGGGATCGCCGGTCACGAGCGGTCCCGTTCCCGGAGCTGCCGCCTGGCCTGGGGTTCGGCCTTCCGGTACCCGTGGAAGTGGCCGGGATGGTACAGGTGCGAGCGGCTGCCCGTTGTCGCCAGGGCCGGGCCGACCAGCACCAGCGTGTGCTTCCAGAGCTTGCGTTCCTTGATGGCGGCGGCCAGGTTGTCCAGGGCGGTGTGAATGATCAGCTCGTCCGGCCAGGTCACCTGGTGGGCGACCACGCACGGGGTGTCGTTGGGGTAGCCGCCTGCCAGGAGTTCCTCCTGCAGCTGGCCGGACCGGGCGGCCGACAGGAACAGCGCCATCGTGGTGCCATGCCGGGCGAACTCCCGTACCTGCTCTCCCGGGGGCATCGGCGTCTTGCCGCCGCCCAGCCGGGTCAGGATCACCGACTGGGCGACCTCCGGGATGGTCAGCTCGCGTTCGATCCGGGCGGCCACCGCCGTGAAGCTGGACACCCCGGGCACGATCTCGGTGTCCAGGGCGAGTTCGCGGCACCGCTCGAGCTGCTCCTGGACGGCGCCCCAGAGCGACGGGTCGCCGGAGTGGACCCGGGCGACGGCCAGCTTGTCCCGCGCCGCGCGCTGGTAGTAGGGCAGCACGCCCTCCATCGGCAGCTGCGCCGAATCGACGATCTCCGCGTCCGCGCGGGCATGGGCCAGGACACGCTGGTCGACCAGGCTCGACGCCCAGATGACGATGTCGGCGGTGGCGATGGCGCGCGCGCCGCGCTCGGTCAGCAGGTCCGGCGCGCCCGGCCCCGCCCCCACGAACACCACGCGTCCCACTGAGCGGCTGTCGTCACGGGCGAGGGTCGCTTGCGCTTCACGGGAGCCCGCAGCCAGGCCGCGGCCGATACCCGCGGCCCGGTGAGCCGGGACGATCAGCGTGGACAAATACGGAATATCCGGAATGTCCGCTTTGGAGGACGCGGGGAATCCAGCAGAAAGTGACTCTCTGCCGGATCTATCCGGTAGAGAGTCAGTTTCATCGAATTCGAGGGCGGGCGCGGGGGGGAGGAGATGCGCGGGCTGGGCAGGGTGCGGAGGCGGGGTGAGCAGGACCTCGGCCGCGGGGGCGATGAGCTCGCCTTCCAGGCCCAGGCGCGCGCCGATGACGGCGGCGTCCAGGCGGCCGGCCGCCTGGAGGCGGTCGGCTAGGACGGCGGGCGCCGGGCTGGCGGCGGCGCCGACCTTGTAGCCGACGACGCTGCCGCCGCGGGCCAGCGCCTGGTCCAGGGCGCCGACTCCCCCGTTGAGCGGGACGAGCGTGACCGGTTCGGTGCCCTCGGCCAGCGATAGGCCGGCCCGGGAGGCCAGGTCCTGCATGGCGGTGATGCCCGCCACCGTCTCCACCGTCACCTCGGGGACGAGTTCGCGGACGGTCTGGGCCAGGTAGCTGAAGGTCGAGTAGAGGTTCGGGTCGCCGAGGGTGCCGAACGCGACCGTGGCGGCACCCGCGGCGAACTCCTCCGCCACGGCGGCCGCGGCCGCCTGCCAGGCCGCGGCCCGCCGCGGGGTTACGCCGCCGGTCTCGTTCAGCGCGAACTCCAGCCGCCGGACCCGGTCCGCGGCGACGTAGGCGCGGATGATGGTCTCCGCTCGTCCGGGCTCCGCGCCGGCGGCCAGCACGGGGGCCAGCACGGGGACCAGCACCACGTCGGCCTCGCGGAGCACCCGGACGGCCTTGACCGTGACCAGTTCCGGGTCGCCGGGCCCGACGCCGACCCCGATCAGCCGGCTCATGGGGCGGGCACCTTGGCGCAGGCGGCGGTGAACCTGGCCGCCGTGGCCGGGTGGCCGACCCAGTGGGTGTGCAGGTAGGAGGCGATGACCGAGCCGGCGACGTGGCCTTCGACGGTGCCGGGACCGAACTCCCAGGCGGGCTGCTCCCCGGCCGCGGGGACGGCCGCGGTGCGGTGGAACTCGTGACCGCGCAGCACGTCACCCGCCCGGGCCAGCACCGAATCCGTCGCGGCCACCGCCTGCCGGTAGCCGAGGGTCAGCCCGGGCGTCATCGCGGCCCGCACGTCCAGGACCCCGCACATGGGCAGGTCGTCCAGCGTCCGGGCCAGGTAGAGCAGGCCCGCGCACTCGGCGGCGACCGGCGCGCCCCGGGCGGCCAGCGCCGCGACCTGCTCGCGCAGCCGCTCGTTGGCGGACAGGCCGGCCGCGTGCACCTCGGGGAAGCCGCCGCCGAGGATGAGCCCGGCCGTCTGGCCGGGCAGGTCCTCGTCGCGCAGCGGGTCGAACAGGGCCACCCGGGCGCCGGCCGCCTCGAGCAGTTCGGCCTGCTCGGTGTAGCCGAACGTGAAG
>Ga0335080_10007431_pt1 | contig 11364 bp, 9 predicted proteins | sample Lox_Sample_34_FD_206720 | JGI IMG/M metagenome (GOLD analysis project Ga0335080, IMG submission 206720) | Soil microbial communities from Loxahatchee National Wildlife Refuge, Florida, United States - Lox_Sample_3.4 | ecosystem: Environmental > Terrestrial > Soil > Wetlands | place: USA: Florida...
TGAAGAATCGCAAGCGAAACAGTATGTTTGTGAGCTTCACGCCCGCGGTTAGCTCTCGGGCCCTCAAGGCTATGCGGCAAGAGACGCGGCGGCGAGGCTTCCGCAATCGGTCCGACCTGAGCTTGGAGGACATCTCCAGGCTGTATAACCCCGTTCTGCGGGGATGGTTGGAGTACTACGGGCGATTCTGCCCGTCGGCGATGTATCCGGTTCTGCGCCACTTCAACAAGACGCTTGTGGGGTGGGCAAGGCGGAAGTACAGGCGGCTTCGGTGGCATAAGACTCGAGCTGGCCAATTCGTGGAGAAGATCGCGGAGAGACAGCCACGTCTTTTCGCTCACTGGGCGCGAGGAATGGTGGGCAGCTTTGCTTGATGGGAGCCGTATGAGCGGAGACGTTCACGTACGGTTCTGAGAGGGGCTGGGGGTGCGATTCCCCCGGCCTACTCGCTCCGCCATTCGTCTCCGCTCGCCCACCCGAGGACGCAAGCGCATACGGTCAAGCGCCACGAGAAGCTTCACCCGCTTCCCGGCCTCCGCGCGAGCTCGGGCCTCACCTTTGGCGAACGCGCCCGGCGGCCTGCGACCTCTCGTCTGGGCACGGTGGTGGGGCCGTTCCTGCACGTCTTGTCGCCGATGGTGTCCGCCACGTTTCCTCAACGGACGAACTGTCGGGGGCGTTGGGCATTGACCAGGGACCGGGCGTCTTGACCGGCCAGGCCACACTGCGGGCAGTAGTAGTGGGTCCGCTCGAAGCCTCTCCACACGCCGGCCGAAGATGCAATGTTGCGAGGGAAGTCTCGCGGGTGGACGCTTGCAAGAGCCCAGCTGAGAGACAGCCTGGGTGGCAGCCGCGACCGCCTTGCACTGGACCACGCCAGACCGGGCGCAGGCGCGAGACCTGTCCAGCGCGGCGGCGAGAAGACTGCCGTCATTGCGGGACAGCCCCTGGTGTAATGTCCGAATGCGACGTCGTTGTGGACGGTTAGGAAGAAGGGTCGTCATGCCACCGATCGCGGCGCGCGCAATTGCGCATTGCGCATGGGTAAGGAGGCCAGATCTGACGGGAATAGCCGGGCGGGCCACAGCTTCGAACATGGCCAAGATGTACAGCTACCCGGTCACAAGGTCCGTCACGGTGAATCGAGGACCTCTCGTACCCGCGCCAGGAGTGTAGACTGGGTGAACGGCTTTGGCAGGAAGTCGATCCCCGCGTCGAGCACCGCGCGCTGGACGATGGCATCCCGAGTGTAGCCCGACACGTAGAGCACGCGCAGCCCAGGATGACGAGGCCGCAGCCTGTCCGCGACCGCGCGCCCGTCGAGCCCCGGCATGACGATGTCGGTGAGGAGCAGATGCAGGGGTCCATGTCCATTGGCCCCAAGTTCGAGCGCTTCTTGCGCACCCCCGGCGGCGAGCACCCGGTAGCCTCCGGCCCGAAGTGAACGAATCACGACCTCGCGCACCTGTGGATCATCCTCCACGACGAGGACCGTCTCCGTCCCCTGCGTCGGCCTGACTGGAGCGGGAGGAACCGCCGCAACCGGAAAGTCCAAGATCCGCGGGAAGAACAGGTCGAACGTCGTGCCTTCCCCCGGTGTGCTCTCAACCAGGATGTAGCCTTCGCTCTGCTTTACGATGCCGTAGACGGTCGCGAGCCCGAGCCCCGTTCCCTTGCCGACGGGCTTGGTCGTGAAGAAGGGTTCGAAGACGTGCGCCAGCACCTCGGGCGACATTCCTTGCCCTGAGTCGCGAATGGAGAGTCGCGCGTAGGAACCTTTGCGCATCCATGGACGCGAGGCAGTCAGCGCCTCATCGACATCGACATTGGTGGTCTCGATGCTGAGCTTCCCGCCGCGCGGCATTGCGTCGCGTGCGTTCACGGCGAGGTTCAGGACGACCTGCTCGACCTGTCCAGGGTCGCAGCGCACAGGCCAGAGAGCCGGCTGCAACTTCGTGCTGAGTTCGACATCCTCGCCCAGCACGCGCCGCAGGAGCTTCTCGCTGCTGCGCATGAGGACGTTCAGGTCGAGGGGCACCGGGTCGATGACCTGCCGGCGCGCGAACGCCAGCAACTGTCGGGTGAGGTCCCGCGCACGCTCTCCTGCGGCTCCCACCTCCTCCACGATCTCGGGCTCAGGCGCTAGGCCCTGCCGGAGGTCATGCTTCAGCGCCTCGACACCGGCCAGGATGACGGTGACCAGGTTGTTGAAGTCGTGTGCAACGCCGCCCGCCAGCCGCCCCACGCTTTCCATCTTCTGGGCCTGATAGAACTGCTCCTCCATGCGGCGCTGCTCGGTCACATCGCGGCCGTTCACCACAATCCCCAGGACGGCTGGATCAGCCAGAAGATTCCTGCCTTCGGATTCAACCAGATGCCACGAGCCATTCTTGTGCCGAGACCGCATGGTAATGCGGGCGGACGCACGAGGCCGAGGAAGGACGGTTGCCATGGCGTTGGCGAGGATGGGGTGGTCGTCCGGGTGGACAAAGTCATACCATGAGCGCCCCACCGCTTCTTCCGCCGTCCAGCCGAGCACCTCGGTCGCGCTGGGGCTCCAGAACGTGATGCGCCCGTCCGCACTGAGGATGAAGATGACGTCGGTCGATTTCTCGATGAGCGCACGAAAACGCTTCTCACTGTGTCGCAGCGCCTGTTCGGCTCGCGTGAGCTCCGTCACATCGCGTGCGATGAACACCGAGCCGATCCGCTTCCCGGCAAGTTCGAGCTGTGCGCCCGAGCAAGATACGTTCACGGCAGAGCCGTCTTTCCGGAAGAACACGTCCTCGTACCTGCGCATCGCTTCGCTGCCGCTGGAGATTCCCCGGCTCGTGCACTCACTCGATGAGTAGGGTCGGCCGTCAGGGTGGTGGTGGTGAATCGCGTCGTGAAGGATGCGGCCTGTCAGCTCCTGGCTGGTGAACCCGAAGACCCGCTCTGCTTCGCGATTCAAGAACGTGACGCGGCCCTCCTCGTCGGTGACGAAGATCGACTCCCCTGCGTTCTCTGTGACACTCTTGTTGAAGTCGCGTTCGTAGCGGAGCGCCTCCTCAGCCCGCTTCCGCTCGGTGATATCCACTCCATAGGCGAAGATGCCGGAGACCGCGCCGTCTGGTTCATGCAAGGGCAAGTAGACGAGGTCAAGAAAGGTATCCTCTGGACTCCCGTCAGGGCCTCTGTTGAGCATCACGTGGGCGTTACTGTCCGCGAATGGTTCACCGGTCTGGAGCACCCGGTCAAGTATCTGCGGGTAAACCGTACCGGCGACCTCCGGCAAGGCTTGGAGTAGCCTCTTGCCGATGATGTCGCGGCGGCCAACGAGCTGAAGGTACTTCTCGTTGACAAGTTCGAATACGTGCTCGGGGCCACGCAGCACGCACATGAACGCGGGCGCTCGCTGGACGATCTCGGCCAGCCGCTGCTCACTGGCGCGTAGCGCCCGCTCCGACTGTTTGCGATCCGTGATGTCGCGTGCGATTGCCCAGACACCCGCCGGATTGCTGGCGAAACCTCTCCTTGCGAACGCCCGCACAGAAACCGCTATGAGCACGCCGTCCTTTCGGACGTACTCTTTCTCGAACTCATCGGAGTAGCCGCGCTCCAGCACCTGCTCGCGTAGAATGGCTTCGGTCATGGCGCGCCATCGCGCCGGGGTGAGCTGGTGGTAGGTGAGCTTCAGCAGCTCCTGGCGAGTGTAGCCGAGCATCCGCAGGGCGGCGGGGTTCGCTTCTGTAAGACGTCCTTCGAGGTCACTTGCCAGGATGGCGTCCGCGCTCGACTCGAAGAGGCTCCTGTACCGCTCCTCGCTGTCCTTGATTGTCTGCTGGTCCTTGAGGTGACGGAGTGACCCCTCTGCGAGGTCGGCAATGAAGCGGGCGAGTGCCTTGTCGTACTCGATGATGCGCGCGATCGAGCGGGGGCTGAAGACTGGCACACGGTCAAGCGCGGCCAGGTATGCCTGCTCGTCGTACCCGAATTGTCGCGCCTGCCCAACGAAGAACTCGCGGTCCGGCGACTCTCCCTCGTAGAAGAACTGCCCGAGGAACAGCGTGGCAAGGTGCTCCCCTGCGACGACAATCGGAATTCCGATGTCTCGCAGGCCGTTCTCACACTTGTACTCGTGGGCTCCCTCCTCTGACGGTGACTGTGAGATGCGGGCCTGGATGGAGCTGTCGCTCTTCCTGCACCGTTCCAGTGATTGCGGATGGACACGATGGAACCGGGCGCAGATGTCTTGCCACCCGCATCCGACGAGTACAGAACCGTCGCCGTCAACGATTCCGATGGGCATCCCGTTCGTGGTGAAGTTCGCCTCCACGAGTCTCTGGACGACCGACATGTCGAGGAGCTGCGCTAGTCGCATTCAACCGCCTTCGCTTTCGAATCTGAGCCGGGGCAGCGCCATCGGCAGAACGCCCCCAGGTTACCACCTGTCACGGCGCCCCCGTCGTTGCCTTGGGGGAGCGCTGGAGACCTGATCGCTGCCGTTGCGACGCGCTGCGCAAAGGATGGCTGCGACCGACGCGCCCATGGCCCTACTCGACGCACTTCCACGCGTTCCCGCTTGACTCACTTGCCCCAGGCGCGGCCGGTGCGGGCAGCGGCCGGTTCAGGCTCGGGGAGAGCGCGGCAGGTGGGAGGAGAGGGGAGAAGAACCCCTGCCTCTGCTCTCCGGGCAGAAGCCAGCGTAGCCGAGAGCCGAGGGGTGAGACAATTCGGGACGGGATTCCGCCGGAAACGTCGACGACGACTGCGCAAAGGACTATCGGGTGACGCCGCGACCGCGTGCAGGAGGAAGGTCAGCCGCCGATCCACTACAAATCGTGCGCGCGGGTGACAGGCTGGCAGTGGTCTTGGGACGATTCATGTCGTTCCCGGGGCTGAGCGTTGCCACGTATCGCCGCGGTGGTTTGCCGTGCTCGTAGCAGGTGACCTCTGCCTGCGAACGAGCTCCCTTGGCGTCGTGCCGCTCGTCGCGAGGAGTTCGAGTCACGGGCCACCTTGCGCGGTCAGAAGGACGGGTCGTCGCGCGCTCCCGCGTCACCGGGCGGGCGGCTATCGAACTCGACCGCCGCGGCGGGGCCCAGGCGCAGGCTGGCGGTGCTCGATGAAGTGCTTCTCGGGCGCATTCCAGCCAGGGCTTGCTCCCGCTCCGCGAGATCCTGCGCGAGCTGGTGCACCTCGATCTCACCGGTGCCCGTCACGGGGCACTCGAACTGCTCCGTTCAGATCGAAGTTCGTCTGTGACGGTGTCGCCACGCCCTCGGAGGTATCGACTCGCTGGCCTCCCGCGGGCGTTGGAGACGAGCGACCTTCGCCGAGTCCTGCATTCGGTGTGTCGCGATCCAGGGCGGCCTGCGCGAGTACGCGATCCTCATGGTGTTCGCCACATACGGCCTACGGGTCAGCGACGTCGCCGCCCTGCACCTCGACAACTTCCATTGGCGCGAGGGCTCGATCGTGGTCCAGGTCGAAAAGACCGGACGCCCTATCGTCTTGCCACTGACCGATCTCGTCGGCGATGCGCTCGCCGATCACCTTCACGCTCAGGTATCTGAACAGCTCGTAGAACCACGCCTTCCGGGACGACGTCATCGGCTCGGGCACGGCCAGCGCGCCAGACCAGAGCTGCTTGTCGGCGACGCCGATGTTGGCACTTGCGCCCGGACGGATGCTCGCAGTCGGGGTTCGTGCTCGAGGGTCAGGTCCAGAAGAGGCCGGGGTGCAGTGCCGGAACGGGGACGCGCGCAGGCAACGCGGGCTCTCGACCACTGGCAGGGGCGGCGGCGCCTCGCTGCTCAGGCCTGCTGCAGCGGCACGCAGCTCTCTGTGAGCAGTGGCTGATTGAACCTGGCCGGCTGTGTCTCTTCCTGTGGAGATCACGCAGCGTCTCCGGCCAATGGATGTCCGTCCCGGCCGCTCTTCGTGGATCTCCCGGCAGGCATGGTCTGTCCGGGCCGCGCCTGTGACAACCCGAACAGCTGGGCAGCGTTCCCGCCCAGAATCTGGGCCAGACCCGCGGGCGGCAACCCCATTCCCCTGACGATTTCGACATGCTCCCTGGGGCTGTACGGCACCGCTGGATAGTCGGTTCCGAACAGAACCCTGTCTGTGCCGAACAGATCAAGGCAATGGCGAATGCCCGCCGCAGAGAACCCCATGGTGTCGGCATAGAGGTTGGTCCGGAGATACTCGCTCGGGCGGCGCTTGCAGAGGGCGGCCTGGCCCTCAGGCAGACCCTCATAGCCCAGTCGGTGCCCGAAATCGAGCCGCCCCAGGACGTTGGGCAGGGCCCCGCCCATGTGCGGCAGCAAGATCTTGAGCCCCGGATACCGGTCGAAGACGCCCGAGTAGATCATGCGCGTGACGGTCATGGTCGTATCGAAGGGGCGCCCCACGATCTCCTCGAGTTTGTAGGTCTTCATCCGGTGCCGTCCGATGGGGATGAGCGGCGGGTGGAGGAAGATCGTGGTCTGTCGGTCCTGGGCGAACTCCCACAGCGGGTCGGCCCTGCGAGAATCGAGGAAGTGCCCTTTCCAACTGGTGCCGATGCTGATTCCCTTGGCTCCGTTCGCGAGGCAGCGCTCGCATTCGCGAACGCTGCGGGGATCGAATGGGTGGACCATGGCCAGGTACGCGAGCTTGTCCGGATGCCTGGCGACGATCGCCGCACTGGCGTCGTTGAGTCGTTTCGCCACCTCGAGCACAGGAAGGTGCAGGGTTTGGCTGAACAGCTCCAGAAGCATCGAGAAGCTCAGGACGCTTTGCTCGACCCCGGCGCTGTCCTGGGCCGCGATCTGCCGATCGACGTCCATCGCCTCCGTGTAGAGCAGCGTCGTGACGCCTTTCACCTTGACGGTCCAGTACGTTTCGCATTCGTGCAAGCTGGCGAGCAGACCGAGCATCTTCTTCGCGGCGGAGCTGAACCGAGGCGAGAGGGCCCCGGGCATCATGCAGTGGCGGTGGACGTCGATGATCCGAGAATCGGAGGCTCTCGTGGTCATGTGGCTCCTTGTATCTGCGTTTTGAAATCGATGAGGCGGCTCCTATCCGAGTCGGGATCGGAAGCGAACGGTCGCGAGTGCCAGGGTCATGGCGCCGTACAGCGCGAGTGCCACGATCTGCACCCATGCGTCCTGTAGGCCCGTGCCACGGAGGAGGACTCCGCGCACGAGCTCGGCAAAGAACCGGAGTGGATTGAGCCATGTCGCCGCTTGCAGCCACCGCGGCATGGCACGGATGGGGGTCATGATTCCCGAGAGCAGGGCCGCGGGGAGGATGAACAGGAAGCCACCCAGGAAACTCTGCTGCTGGTTCGAGGAGACGGTGGAGATGAGCAGTCCGACACCGAGCGTCGTGCACAGGTAGAGAAGGGTACCAAGCGCCAGCACGATCAACGGTCCACGCACCGGTACAGCGAAGATCCAGGTCATGGCGGTGAGCGCCAGTAACACGTCGAAGAGCCCGATGACGATAAAGGGGGTCATCTTCCCGGCCAGGAGCACGAAGGGCTTCACCGGGGTAACCAGCACTTGCTCCATGGTTCCCATCTCGCGTTCGCGCGAGAGCCCCATGGCCGATACGATGGTGGTCACCACGACGAGGAGGATGGCCAGGATCCCGGGGACCATGTAGACCGCTGTCTTGAGGCTTTGGTTGAAGAGGACCCGCGGAATGACCTCCACCTCCCCCCGACTCGCGCGACCCTCTCGCGCCAGCCGTGCGCGGGCGAGCTTCGGCGCGACCTCCTCGAAATAGCGCATTGCCGCGCTCCCGGCGGTGCCGGAGCGCACCGGGTCGGAGCCGTCGACCACGACCTGCGCCTTGGCCGTTCGCTCCCCGGCCAGATCGGCACTGAACCCCTTGGGGACGATCACGGCTACGGCAGCCTCCTCGGCGTCCATCAGGCGATCGGCCTCGAAGGCGCTCCCGGCGCTCCTGACCCGGAGCAGCGTTCCATCGGCGAGCAGGCGGCGGAGGTGGTCGCGGCTGGCCGGTGACTGGTCGAGGTCTGCCGTCACCGTCCGGACGCGGTCCACGTCGAAGTCTACCGCGAACCCGTAGAGCAGAGTTTGGAGGAGCGGTGTCACGATGAGCAAAAACATGATCCGCCGATCGCGGAGCGTCTGGAGTGCCTCCTTTCGGACCACCGCGAGATACTGGATGCGGGCCAAATGGCTTCCCCCCGCACGCGCGAGCGTCATGCGACCCTCCGCTGGAAGAGTGCCGTAGCGAGGCCGAGGATGGCGCTCGCGAACAGGGTGAGTGCCAAGAGGTCCGGCCAGAGGAGGGCGAGCCCGCTGCCCTTGAGCTGAATACCGCGCAGCGCGTGCACGAGATAGCGCGCCGGGATCACCGTCGAGACCACCTGGAGTACGCCCGGCATGTTCTCGACGGGGAAGAGCATCCCGGACAGGAGCAACGACGGCATGAGGGAGGAGAGGACAGCCGCCTGCGTTGCGACGAGCTGGTTTTTGGCGACCACCGAGACGAACAGTCCCTGTCCCAGCATGCAAATGAGGAAGAAGAACCCGAAGACGAAGAGCAATCCCAGGTCGCCGCGAATGGGGACGTCGAAGGCAGTCGCTCCGACCGCCAAGACGAGGAGGAGCTGCAGTAGCCCCAGCACCAGGTAGGGCAGGAGCTTGCCGAGGATGATCTCGAAGCGACCCACCGGGGAGGCGAACAGCTGCTCCATCGAGCCGCGCTCCCACTCCCCCGACACCGTCAGCGCCGTGAGCAGCACCGCTCCGATGGCCATGAGCAAGGCCGTCAGGGCGGGGACCAGGAAGACGATGGAGCGGGCCGCTGGGTTGTAGCGCGTCCACAGGTGCATCTCGAGCGGTAGCGAAGCGGCTAGTCCCGCCCGCGAGGCGTGTCGCAGGCTCTCCGTTCGCGCGATCGCTCCGGCCTTCTGCAGAATCTGGTTGGCGCTGGTAGCGTCGGAACCCTCGATGAGCAGCTCCGCCTTGGCAGGGTGGCCGCGAGCCAGGTCGCGGGCGTAGCCGGGTCGCACCAGGAGCGCCGCCTGGGCCTCGCCGCGAAGGAGCCATCGTTCCGCGTCCTCAGGACCCGAACGCAGCACGACCTCGAATTCGTTTGAACGGCAGAAGGCGTTGACCAAGGCGCGCGAGTCGGGGCTGCGGTCGGCGTCGGAGATCGCCAGCGGAATCTCATCGAGATCGAACGACACGCCATACCCGAAGATGAGCAGGAGCACCGGCGGCATCACGAGGGCGAGATAGAGGGTGCGGGGATCGCGCCGGATATGGAGCGTTTCCTTCCCGGCCATCGCTCCCACCCGGACGAGAAACCGGCGCTGCCGCTCCATCATGGTGTCGCCTCCGCGGATGCGGCCGCCGGCCGCGATGCCACGGCCAGAAAGACGTCCTCCAGCGTGGCCTCTCCGTCCCTCACCTCCACGTCGGCCGCACCGGCGCTGCTCAGCGTGCTCGCCACGGAGACGGGGTCCCAGGCGTCCCGCGCGGTGCGCACGTGCAATCCTGCTCCGAAGGGCTCGACCGCGATCACGTCCGGCTTATCGCGAAGTGCCCTGGCTGCGGCGAGTAGCCCCCGCCCGCGTGCCACCATCATCCGTCCCGGCACCCACGTCTTTTTGAGCGATGCGGGGGTGCCGAGCGCGACGAGACTGCCTTCTGCCATGAGGCCGATGCGGTGGCAGTACTCTGCCTCGTCGAGGTGGTGAGTGGTCACGAAGATGGTGGTCTTTTCGCGGGACAGCCGGCAGATGAGGTGCCAGAAGTCGCGTCGCGAGACAGGGTCCACTCCGGCGGTGGGCTCGTCGAGGAAGAGGATGTTCGGCCGATGCAGGATGGCGCATCCCAGGGCCACACGCTGGCGAATGCCGCCGGGCAAGGACCCGGTCATCGTGCGCTCGAGGCCACCGAGGTGGGTGAGGGCGACGACCTCCCCCGCCCGTGCCTCGAGCATGCGTCCGGACAGCCCGTAAGCGCCACCGAAGAAGAGGAGGTTCTCCCGGACGGGCAAGTCGAGATAGAGGGAGAACTTCTGGGACATGTAGCCGATGGAGCGCTTCACCTGGTCAGGCGCCGCCCCGACGTCGTGGCCGGCCACCTGGGCCGAGCCGGAGCTGGGCGAGATTAGTCCGGTGAGCATGTGGATAGTGGTCGACTTACCGGCGCCGTTGGCCCCCAGGTAGCCGAAGATCTCTCCGCGGGGCACCTCGAAGCTCACGTCGTCCACGGCCGTGAACGACCCGAAGCGGCGCGTGAGATGCGAGGCGAGGATCGCCCGATCGGTCATGGCGTCGCACCGTCCCCTGCCGCAGTCTCTTTTCTGATGCGGGCCAAGAACACGTTCTCGAAGGTGGGGAGGACCCTTTGCAGCTCGGCTCCGAGCGGCGCCAGTGCTGATGCCACGTGGGCGCTGGCATTTCTCTTCACCTCGATGCGCAGCCTGGATCCTGCCGGAGAGGTGGCCTGGACCTCGGGGTGCAGTGCCAGCGCTGCTTCAACGGAGCCGCGTTCGCCGCCGACGACGTCACAGACCTCGTCCTCGAAGTCACTGAGCAGCGCCTGCGGGCGACCCTCGAGCAGCAGGCGACCACCGTAGATGAGCCCGACCCGGCCGCACCGCTCCGCCTCGTCCATGTAAGGCGTGGACACGAGCACCGTCATTCCCTCCTCCACGAACTCGTGAAGGAGAGCCCAGAGCTCTCGACGGGAGACCGGGTCAACCCCGTTGGTCGGTTCGTCGAGGATGAGGACCCGCGGCTCGTGCAAGAGCGCGCAGGCGAGCGCCAGTTTCTTGTACATGCCGCCGGAAAGCGCGTCGGCGCGCCGGCTGGTGAAGCGATCGAGGCGCGTGATGGCCAAGAGCCGCTTGGCTCGTGCCTCGAAGATACGGCGAGGGAGGACGTAGAGGCGAGCAAAGAAGCGGAGGTTCTCGCCTACGGTGAGGTCGCGGTAGAGACTGTACTGCTGCGGCATCACCCCGAGCAATTCGCGCACCCCGTCGTCAACGCGTGGATCGCGGCCGAGGACCTGCACCTTTCCATCGTCCGGCACGAGAAGCCCGGCGAGCGAGCGGATCGCGGTGGTCTTCCCGGCGCCGTCGGGACCGACGAGGCCGTAGAGCTCGCCCGGTGCCACCGAGAGGGAAAGGCCCCTCAACGCCCGGCTTTCGCCGAACCGCCTGGTGAGCCCGTGCGCTGCGAGCGCTGGCTTTGCATCAGGACCGGTCTGGGCGGGAAGAGTGGTCACGTCAGTGCTCGGCGCCGGTGAGTTGAACCTGCACGGGCATCCCTGGCCGGAGTCTGGCCTCGCGGTTTTGGATGCGGACCTCGATGGCATAGACGAGCCGGTCGCGATCGGTGCGCGTCTG
>Ga0335080_10007432_pt1 | contig 11363 bp, 9 predicted proteins | sample Lox_Sample_34_FD_206720 | JGI IMG/M metagenome (GOLD analysis project Ga0335080, IMG submission 206720) | Soil microbial communities from Loxahatchee National Wildlife Refuge, Florida, United States - Lox_Sample_3.4 | ecosystem: Environmental > Terrestrial > Soil > Wetlands | place: USA: Florida...
CGGGCGCTCAAGACCGCGAGCACGCGAGCCGCCCCACTTCTCACGAGCGGTGCCAGCGCGCCCGGCAATTGCAATACCGCGTTGACATGGCCGCCCAGCAGACTCGGGACCACCTGGGCGGCGCCGAAGGGCACGTCGGTCACCTCCACGCCCGCGGCCTTGAACAGCGCGATGGAGGAAAAATGCGTGTGACTGCCCGCGCCTGAATTGCCGACCGTCATCTTGCCGGGATTCGCTTTCGAATAGGTGATGAATTCGCGCAGGTCCTTCCACGGCGCATCCGCTTTCACCGCCAGCAGCGGGGTCTCGACCTGCACCTGGGCGACCGGCGTAAATGCCTTGTAATCGAGTGCGAGGGTCCCCGAATGATGGGTGGTCGAAATCGAGTTCGAATTCCACACGACATGGTGCCCGTCCGCGCTTTGCGACGCAGTGTACTTGTAGCCGATCGCGCCGCCGCCACCCGGTCGATTCACCACCAGCACATTGACGCCCAGTTGGCGGCCCATGCCCTCGGCGAGCACGCGCGCCGTGACATCCGCCGACGAGCCCGCCGGGAACAGCACCGTCATCTCGATCGGTTTGCCGCCGGGAAAGGCGTCCTGCGCACTGGCGCTTCCCGCGAGCAGCAGCCACACGGCCAGCGTCCAGGCCTGCCCGGGCATTCGCGTCGACCGCGCTGCACGCATGGATGTTTTCCGTCGAACTGATGCGGACGCGCGCTGCCGCGCGGCCATTGTTATTGATGCACTTTGACCACGACCTTGATCGCGTCCTCGATGCGGTCACGCGCGTATTTGATCGCGGTCGGCACTTCGGCGAGCGGGAAGGTATGGGTATGGATCAATTTGGCATCAAAACGCTTCTGTGCCATGAAGGCGGCTGCGCGGTGGGTCGCGCTCCTGCCCTCGCCGCGAATGCCAAAGACGTAGATGTTGTTGCGCACGAGGTAGGCGACGTCCACCGGTACCGGCTCGTGCGGGAATGCGGCAAGGCAGATGCGCCCGCCGCGGTTGAGCATTTGCGCGGCCTCGTTGACCGCGTTGGGCGCACCCGAGCACTCGAGCACGTAGTGTGCGCCCTTGCCGTGGGTGATCCGCTTGACCGCCTCGACGGCGTTCTCCTTGCGCACGTTGACGACATGGTCGGCGCCGAGCTTTGTGCCGATGGCAAGTCGGTTGTCGCGGGTGCCGGTCAGGATGACGGGCTGCGCGCCGAGTGCCTTCGCGACGCCGACGCCCATCAGGCCGATCGGGCCCGGGCCCATCACGACCACCGTCTGGCCCGCGATCAGGCCGCCCATCACGTCCAGCCCGTACATCGCAGTGCCGGCGGTCACCACGAGCGTCGCCTCCTCGTCGCTCATCTCGCTGGGCACGTGCACCATGGTATTGACGTTGTTGACCGCGTACTCGGCAAAACCGCCATCGGTGGTAAAACCGTTCGCACGATGGCCCTTGTTGCGGTCGCCGTAGTTCATACCGTAATTGAGGCACGCGGTATACATGCCTTCGCGGCAGCGCTCGCAGCGCCCGCAGCCGGCGTGGATTTCGACGGCGACGCGGTCGCCGACGTCGAATTCGTCGACACCGGGGCCGAGCTTGACCACGGTGCCCATATATTCGTGGCCCGGGGTGAAATTCTTGTTGAAGGGTTCGCCGCCCTGGATCAGCGCGGGCGGGCCGCTGTGGATGATTTCGAGGTCGGTCGCGCATACCGCGATCGCGTCGATGCGCACCAGCACCTCGGCTGGGCCCGGCTGCGGCACGGGTTTTTCGACCAGCGTCAGTTCATCGGGATTGCCCAGCACCCACGCCTTCATTTTCGCAGGCACCGTCATGGATTTCGGCAGGCTCGTGTTCGCCATACGCAGACCTCTGCTCGCCACTGGAGTGCGGCCGCTTCCCTGCCGCGGGGGGACATTCTAGCACGCGACTGCGCGCGCGAAGCTCGTCAGCGGTGGTGTATTGCGCGATGGCCGATGTCGCGCCGCATCTGCATGCCGTCGAAGTGGATTTTTTCAGCGACCTCGTAGGCGCGGCGCTGCGCCGTCTTCACGTTATGCCCGAGCGCGGTCACGCATAGTACGCGCCCGCCGTTCGTGACGACGTCCTTGCCGTTCAGGGCGGTGCCGGAGTGGAACACGTGGTAATCGTCGCCACCCGGTGGCAGACCCGAGATCCTGTCGCCTTTGCGCGGCGCGTCCGGATAACCGCCCGCCGCAATCACCACGCCGAGCGCGGCACGCGTGTCCCACTGCGCCTCGGCTTGATTCAGCGTGCCGTCCAGTGCATGGTCAACGAGCGGCGCGAGGTCGCTTTTCAGGCGCAGGATGATGGGCTGCGTCTCGGGATCGCCCATGCGGCAGTTGAATTCCAGCACCCTGACCTGGCCGTCCCTGGAGATCATCAGACCCGCATAGAGGAAGCCCACGAACGGGTTGCCTTCCCGCTCCATGCCGGCGACGGTCGGTTGAATGACCTCGCGCATGACCCGCGCGTGTATGGCGGGACTCACCACCGGCGCCGGTGAATAGGCGCCCATGCCGCCGGTATTGGGCCCTTGATCGCCGTCTCGCAAGCGCTTGTGATCCTGGCTGGTGGCGAGCGGCAGCGCGTGCTTGCCGTCGACCATCACGATGAAGCTCGCCTCCTCGCCGTCGAGGAAATCCTCAACGACGACGCGTGCGCCGGCGGCGCCCATGCGGTTTGCGACCAGCATCATGTCGATCGCGTCATGCGCCTGCCCGAGATCCGCGGCAACCACCACGCCCTTGCCCGCGGCAAGCCCGTCGGCCTTGACCACGATCGGCGCGCTGCGTGCATCGACGTAGCGATGCGCCGCCTGCGCATCGGTAAAGGTCTGATAGGCGGCCGTCGGAATGCGGTGGCGCTGCATGAAGCTCTTGGCGAAATCCTTCGAGCTTTCCAGTTGCGCCGCGCGCTGGGTCGGCCCGAAAATCCTGAGTCCCGCGGCCTTGAATGCGTCGACGATGCCGGCGGCCAGCGGCGCCTCCGGCCCCACCACGGTCAGCGTGATCTGTTCCTTGAGCGCGAAGTCAACCAGCCGCCGGTGATCCGCGAGATCGACGTTGACCAGCCCGTCTTCGAGTGCGGTGCCGGCGTTGCCTGGTGCCACGTAAACCTTGGAGACGCGCGGCGATTGCGCGAGCTTCCACGCAATTGCATGCTCGCGGCCGCCCGAGCCAATCACGAGCAACTTCATCTCAATGCCTGAAGTGGCGGTGGGCGGTGAACACCATTGCGATGCCGCGCTCGTCGGCCGCCGCGATCACTTCCTCGTCGCGCAGGCTGCCGCCGGGCTGGATTACCGCCACTGCGCCCGCATCGGCGACGGCGTCGAGTCCGTCGCGAAACGGGAAAAACGCATCGGACGCGGCGACCGATCCGGCAAGCGCCAGGCCGGCCTGCTGAGCCTTCAGCCCTGCGATGCGCGCCGAATCGACGCGGCTCATCTGGCCCGCCCCCACGCCCAGCGTCTGGCCGTTGCGCGCGAATACGATTGCGTTTGATTTCACGTACTTGGCGACGCGCCAGGCGAACAGCAAATCGCCTTGCTGCTGCACTGTTGGCTTCACCTTCGTCACGGTCTTCAATCCGGCCGCACTCAAATTGAACGCGTCGGGCGTCTGCACCAGCAGGCCACCGCCGACGCGCTTGAAGTCGAGCACATTGCCGCCTGGAGCGAGCGGCACCTCGAGTACGCGCACATTTTCCTTCTTCGCGAGCACTGCGCGCGCCGCCGCTGCTACCCTTGGTGCGATCAGGACTTCGACGAATTGCTCCGCGACCGCCTGCGCGGTCGCGCCATCGAGCTCGCGATTGAAAGCGATGATGCCGCCGAAAGCCGATGTGGGATCGGTCGCAAAGGCAAGGCGATAGGCCTCGAGCGTGCTTGCGGCCATTGCGACACCGCACGGATTCGCGTGCTTGATGATGACGCAGGCCGGCTGCTCGCCGAAGGTTTTCACGCATTCCCACGCCGCATCCGCATCGGCGATGTTGTTGTAGGACAGCTCTTTGCCCTGCAGCTGCGCGTAGCGCGCAAGGCTGCCCGGCGCAGGCTCGAGATCGCGGTAAAACGCCGCGCTCTGATGCGGGTTTTCGCCGTAGCGCAGGCTCTGCGCGAGCGCGAAGCTCAAATTGAGCTGCTGCGGATACGCGCTGCGCGTGCCGTCGGTGCCCAGCGCCGTCAGATAGTTGCTGATCGCACCGTCATAGGCGGCGGTATGCGAAAAGGCCTTTTGCGCGAGTCTGAAACGCGTCGTGGCGCCGATCGCGCCGTTGGCCGAGCGCATTTCGTCCAATATCGCGCCGTAATCGGCGGGATCGGTGACGATCGCGACGTGGGCGTAATTCTTGGCCGCGCTGCGTACGAGCGTCGGGCCCCCGATGTCGATGTTCTCGATCGCGTCTTGCAGCGTGCAATCGGGCCGCGCTATGGTCCGGCCGAAGGGATACAGATTGACGACCACGAGGTCGATGGTCGGGATGCCTGCCTTGGCGATCGCATTCATATGCTCGGGCATATCGCGCCGGGCCAGAATGCCGCCGTGAATCTTCGGATGCAGCGTCTTGACGCGGCCGTCCAGCATTTCAGGGAAACCGGTGTGATCCGACACCTCGGTGACCTTGACGCCGGCATCCCGCAAACGCTTGGCGGTGCCGCCGGTGGAGAGGATTGTGGCGCCGAAAGCGGCCAAGCCGCGCGCGAAGTCGACGAGCCCGCTCTTGTCGGACACGCTCAACAGCGCGGTCTTGATGACGGTCATGCGCAGCCGGATCGGGGATGCAACGGCGCGGGCAGCGGGGCTTCCATCCGCGCTTGCCGCGGCGTGGCCCTAACCCTTGATGCCGTGCACTCTCATTTTCTTGCGCAGCGTATTGCGGTTGATGCCCAGCACCTGCGCCGCGTGCGACTGGTTGCCCTGCAATTTGTGCAGCACCGTCTCCAGCAGCGGCTTTTCGACGCAGTTGATGACCATGTCATAGACGCCGCGCGCTTTTTCGCCGTCGAGGTCCTTGAAATAGCCGTCGATCGCCCGCCGCACGAAGCGGGCCATTTCGCTTTCGTTCATCATCATGCTGCGAGTTCCTCGCCATAGGAGAGCCGCTCGCTGCGGCCCGCCAGTTCCCCAAAAAATCCGTCGACCGCGGCCAGTTGCTCGGCGCAGGTCTCGAGCCGGTTCATCGCGTGCCGGAAAGCCGCCGAGCCGGCGAGCCCCTTGGTGTACCACGAGATGTGCTTGCGTGCGACGCGCACGCCGGTGTGCTCCCCGTAGAACGCGTAGAGATCGTGCAGGTGCCCGACCAGCACCCGGTGAATTTCCTCGACGCGCGGCGGCGGCAGATGCGTGCCAGTGCCGAGATAGTGCTCGATTTCGCGAAAGATCCACGGCCGCCCCTGCGCGGCGCGCCCGATCATGATCGCATCGGCGCGGGTGTAGTTGAGCACCTGCCGCGCTTTTTCCGGCGTGCCGATGTCGCCGTTCGCGATCACGGGTATGGCAACCGCCGATTTGACCGCCGCAATCGTGTCGTATTCGGCCTCCCCGGTGAACCCGCATGCGCGAGTGCGGCCGTGCACGGCAAGCGCCTGCACGCCCGCGTCTTCGGCAATGCGGGCGACCCGCACGGCATTGCGGTTGCCGCGATCCCAGCCGGTGCGGATCTTGAGCGTGACCGGCACCTTGACCGCCTTGATCACCGCCTCGACGATGCGCTTGACCAGCGGCTCGTCCTTGAGCAGCGCCGAGCCCGCCATGACGTTGCACACCTTCTTGGCCGGGCAGCCCATGTTGATGTCGATGATCTGGGCGCCCTGATCGACGTTGTAGCGTGCGGCGTCCGCCATCATGTCCGGGTCGGCGCCAGCGATCTGCACCGAGATCGGGTCGACCTCGCCCGCGTGATTGGCGCGCCGGCGCGTCTTCTCGGAGCCCCACAGCAGCGAATTGCTGGCGACCATCTCGGAGACCGCCATGCCGGCGCCCATCAGCTTGCACAGCTGGCGGAACGGCCGGTCGGTGACGCCCGCCATGGGCGCGACCACCAGATTGTTCTTCAGCGGATACGGGCCGATTTGCATCACGCGCGCTTCAGGGAATTATTTTTTGCGGGAAAGGGCGTCATTGTAATCTGGTCGCCGCGCCAAAAGAAGGTGTTGGCGAAAAAATTTTTGCGCGTCAGCCGCGCGCTCCGAACAGCATGCGCCGCACCAGGAAATTTTTCGCGGGCGCGAACCCGCCAAGCGCGGCGAATCCTGCGCCGCGCATGCGGTCGAGCAGCGGGATGTCGTTGGAAAACAACCGGATCAGAGAATCAGTGAACAAAATGGTCGCGGTTCGATCGAAACGGCGTTGCGAGAAATAATTTTTCACGAACGCGCTCGCACCGGGATCGCCTGCGCTGCGCGTCACCACCGCCCGTGCGAGTTCCCATGCATCGCGCAATCCGAGATTGAGGCCCTGTCCCGCAACCGGATGCAAAGTTTGTGCCGCATTGCCGATCAGCAGGGTGCGTGGCGCTACCGGCCGTGTTGCGTACTTGAGAACAAGCGGAAACACGCGGCGCGCCCCTAGCAGGCGGAAGCGGCCAAGGGCCGTGCCGGCCGCCGCGTGCAGCTGCGTGCAGAACTCTTCTTGCGGCAGGGCCGCGAGCTCCTGTGCGCGGGATGGCGCCACGGTCCATACCAGCGACCAGCCGCGCTCGACCGGCAATAATGCAAGAGGGCCGGCGGATGTAAAGCGCTCAAACGCACGACATTGGTGCGGCGCATCGCTAGCCACATCACAAACGAGCGCGGTCTGTCGGTATTCGTGCGTCCTTACGTGGGCAATCTTGAGGTGTGAGCCGCCATCAGCGATCACGGCCAAGCGCGCGCGAAATTGGTCCGCTCCACTGTTGCTTTCAACCGCGAGCGTTACACCGTCCGCGTCGCCACTCACGGCTTGCGCAGTGCTTCCTACCATGACGCTAACATCGCTCGAGCGCAGCGCGACAGTGAGTGCACGCTGCAGCACGCCATAATTGATCGTGTAGCCCAGAGCCGGCACTGAGGCTTCCTTGGCGCTGAGCTCAACGCGGCCGAAGCCGCGCTGCTGCGACACTGAAATGTGCTCGATAGGTGTCACGGGAGACAGCGCGCCCCATACACCGAGCCGCTCGAGAATCAGCCGGCTGCCGTGCGACAGGGCAAGCGTGCGCCCGTCATCGTCGGCGGTTGCCGCCCGCCGCTCGAGCAGCACGACGCGCTGCCTGCCGGTGCGCAGTCCCAGCGCGAGCGCGGTACCCACCGGACCTCCGCCGGCGATGACGATGTCGAAGGTGTCAGCCACGCATTAAAGCTTCGATGTCGGCAACCGACTTGGGCGCCGCCTGCGTCAGCACTTCGGCGCCGGTAGGCGTTACGAGCACGTCGTCCTCGATACGGATGCCCAAATTAGCGTAGCGCGCGGGCACGCCGTCCCCGGCGCGTATATAGCAGCCCGGCTCCACCGTGAGCACCATGCCGGGCTGGAGCGGCCGCCATTGGGCGTCGCGCTTGTATTCGCCCGCATCGTGCACGTCGAGGCCAAGCCAGTGCCCGGTGCGATGCATGTAGAACTTCTTGTAGGCGCCGGATTCGATCACCTGATCGACGCTGCCTTGGCACAATCCGCAATCGATGAAGCCCTGCGCCAGCACCCGCACCGCCGCATCGTGTGGCGCGATCCAGTTGGCCCCGGGCTTGACCGCGGCGATTGCGGCAGCCTGCGCAGACAGCACCATTTGATAGAAATCGCGCTGCAAAGCGCTGAATTTGCCGTTGACCGGGAAAGTGCGCGTGATGTCCGAGGCGTAGCCGTCGAGCTCGCAGCCGGCATCCACCAGCAGCAAGTCGCCGTCCTTGAGTGCCGCGTCATTGCTGACGTAGTGCAGCACGCAGGCGTTGGCGCCGCCAGCCACGATCGGCGTGTACGCCGGCGCCTGCGCGCCGCGCCGGCGGAATTCGTGCAACAGCTCGGCCTCGATTTCATATTCGGCGCGGCCGGGACGCGCCGCACGCATTGCGCGCTTGTGAGCTTCGGTGGAAATCTGCGCCGCGCGCCGCATCGTCGCCTGCTCGTGGGCGTCCTTGACAAGGCGCATCTCATCGAGCAGCGCGCGGACGTCCAGCAGGGCGCCCGGCGCAGTGATGCCGCTGCGCGCCTGCGCGCGCACCGCGTTGAGCCATTCGATCATGCGCCCGTCCCAGTGCGAGTCGGCTCCGAGGTGGCAGTAGGCTTGGGGCTGGTCGGCCAGCAGCTTGGGCGCCATGGTGTCCAGCTCTTCGATCGGGTACGCTTCGTCGAATCCGAAGGCGGCGCGGGCCTGCTCGGGGCCCAAGCGCGCACCATCCCACATCTCCCGCTCGGCATCCTTCGCGCGGCAAAACAGTATCGCCCGCGGCACCTGCCCGGCGGTCAGCATCATCACCGCTTCCGGTTCGACGAAGCCGCTCAGATAGTAGAAATAGCTGTCGTAGCGGTACGGGTAGTGCGAATCGCGATTGCGCGCGCGCTCCGGCGCGGTGGGGATAATCGCGACGCCGCGCTGCATGAGCCGCGCAAGCCGCGCGCGCCGCTCGGCGTAGACCGTGGGAACCACGGTCAGCAGTTCCGGTGCTGACATCCGCAAATTATAAACCCTGCCCTGCGGCGAGTTCGCGCCTCAGCGCGCGCAACCTCTCGGGCGTGCCGACGTCCATCCAGCGTCCGCTAAAATGCTCGCCGCTCACGCGCTTGCGCGCGATCTGCTCGCGCAGCAATGGCGCGAGCGCGGCCTTGCTGCCGTGCTCGACCGCCGTAAAAAATTCCGGGCGATAGGCCGCGATTCCGCTATAGGTGAGCAGCGCTCCGTGCAGAGCGACCAGGGACCCGTTCAACGCAAAATCTCCCTGCGGATGATGTGCAGGATTGTCGACCAGAACCAGGTGCGCGGGCGGTGCTGGCGGCGCGAGCTGCGCGACCGATTGCGCAAGCAGCGCGTAATCGTAATCGCTGTAGACATCCGCATTCACGGCGGCAAACGGCGCGTCGCCCAGCAAGGGCAGCGCGTTGGCGATGCCACCCGCCGCTTCCAGCGCCTCACGCTCCGGCGAGTAGACGATCTCGACACCGAAGCGCGCGCCGTCGCCGAGCGCGGCCTCGATCGCGGCGCCGAGATGCGCGTAATTGACCACAATGCGGGTGCAACCGGCCGCTGCGAGCTTCTCGATGTGCCAGGCGATGAGCGGCTTGCCGCCGGCTTCGAGCAGCGGCTTGGGTACCGTATCGGTCAGCGGGCGCATGCGCTCGCCGCGCCCCGCCGCAAGTATGATCGCGTTCAAAACGTGTAGCCGGCGCGCGCCGGCGCCTTGCCTTCGATCTCGTCGAGCAGCGCCGCGAGCGGCGCCAGTGCAGCGTAGCGCATGGCGACTGCGCGCGCATAGCCGATGAAACGCGGGGTGTCCTCGAGATAGCCGCGCTTGCCGTCGCGATAGTGCAGGCGCGCGAAGATGCCAAGCACCTTCAAATGGCGCTGCAGTCCCATCCATTCGAAGTCGCGATAGAAGTCGCTGAAGTCGCCGGGCACCGGCAGGCCGGCGCGGCGCGCCTTTTCCCAGTAGCGCACGGTCCAGTCCAGAACGCGCTCTTCATCCCAGCTGACGAACGCGTCGCGGAACAGCGAAACGACGTCGTAGGAGATGGGGCCATACACCGCGTCCTGGAAATCGAGCACGCCCGGATTGGGCTCGCACACCATCAGATTGCGGGGCATGTAGTCGCGATGCACGTAGACCGCTGGCTGCGCAAGCGCACGCTTGAGGATCAACGCGAACACTGAGTCGAGCTCTTGCCGCCCCGGCCCGTCAAGCCGGTAGCCGAGATGGCGCTGCACATACCATTCGGGAAACAGCGCGAGCTCACGCGCGAGCAGCGCCTCATCGTAAGGAGGCAGCTCGCCGGGTTTGCTCGCGAGCTGCCAGCGCAGCAGCGCGTCCAGCGCGTCGCGAAACAGGCTGTCCGCGCTGTCCGCGTTCAGTGCCTCCAGGTAGCTGGTCGTGCCGAGGTCGGTGAGCAGCAGGAACCCCCGCTCGAGATCCTGGGCGATCACGCTTGGCACGTGCACGCCGGCTTGCGCCATCAGCGCGGCGGCGCGCACGAAGGGCTTGCAGTCCTCGTGCGCGGGCGGCGCGTCCATCGCGATGTAGGACCTCCCCGCCGTGCGCACCCGGAAGTAGCTGCGGAAGCTCGCGTCGGCGGATGCCGCCTCCAGCGCAAGCGGCCGCGCGTTCAGCTGCGCTTCGATCCAGGGCAGAAGTTCGCGCCGAGGCTCCACGCGTTGCATTGCCTATTTCGGGAAATTGTGCGATTTTATCACCGCCCTCCCATCCTACTGATAATGAAAGCGTTCCACGCCACTCCGATCGCATTGCTGCTAGCCAGCGCCGGCAGCTGCGCGGTCGCGGCGGACGATGGCGCGCTGGGCCTCAAACCGGACTCCGGCGGCGTGCAATTGAAATTGCAGCCATCGTTCCTGCGCATTCAGCCGGGCAGCAAGGATGTGCTGCCGGTATTTGTCGACGCCGACAGTATCCAGGGCCACCAGGACCGGGAGATCGAGGCCGAAGGCGACGTGCGCCTGCGACGACGCGGCCAGGCGGTGTTCGCGGACTGGCTGCGCTACGACAAGCCCGAGGATGAAATTCAGGCGCAGGGCAACGTGCTGCTCCAGAAAGGCCCCGATGTCATCACAGGCACGGGTTTGAAATACAAGCTGGATACCGAGCGCGGCACATTTGACAAGCCGAAGTACGAGATTCAGGTAGGGGCAACGCGTGGCCGCGGCGAAGCCGATCAGATCGTGTTCGAGGGACAAAGCAAGTATCGCATGCTCGGCGGGAGCTACACGGCCTGCGGCGTCGGCGATGACGACTGGTACTTACGCGCCAAGGATTTCGAAATCGACAAGGTGCGCCAAGTCGGCACTGTACGCGGAGCAAGTGTCGAATTTCTTGGTTACCCGATCTTATACACGCCGTACGCGAGCTTTTCGCTCGACCGCGAGCGCAAGTCGGGTTTTTTGTCGCCCACGTTCGGCAATACCGGCAATTCGGGCTACGAATTCTCGATACCTTATTACTGGAACATCGCGCCGAACCGCGACGCCACCTTCACGCCGCGCGTGATGTCCAAGCGCGGCGAGATGCTCACCACCGAATTCCGCTACCTTGAACCGAAATATTCAGGCATTTTCAGCTACGAGGTTCTACCCCAAGACCGTGTGAAGGGCGACGCCGACCGCTACAACCTGAATCTGCAGCACAGCCAAAACTTGGGC
>Ga0335080_10007435_pt1 | contig 11360 bp, 9 predicted proteins | sample Lox_Sample_34_FD_206720 | JGI IMG/M metagenome (GOLD analysis project Ga0335080, IMG submission 206720) | Soil microbial communities from Loxahatchee National Wildlife Refuge, Florida, United States - Lox_Sample_3.4 | ecosystem: Environmental > Terrestrial > Soil > Wetlands | place: USA: Florida...
ATAGGCGTCGCCGGCAACGCGCTGAGCTTCAGCTATTGAAGACCCTGGGATCGAAGATCCCCACTCACGATTGACGCGCATCTATGACTGATTTGAAAGTGACCGACCGCCGCTGGTGGGTGAAGGGCGAGCAGGATGCGCCCTCGCCGGAGGAGCCGCGGCTCAAGCCGACGTACATCGAAGAGCTCGAGGCGAGGCTCGCGGCGAAAGACGCCGAGCTGCAGCAGGTTCTCGCCAAATATCGCGGCGCCGCGGACGAGTTCGAGCAGGCGCGCGTGCGGCTGCGCAAAGAAGTGACGAAGGACGTCGAGCGCAGCCGCCGGCAGACGCTCGTATCGTTCCTCGAGGTGCTCGACAATCTCGATCGCGCGCTCGCGGCGGCGTCCGATCGCCCCGACGATCCGCTGGTCCAGGGCGTCTCGCTCGTCCGCCAGCAATTTCTCGCCACGCTCGACGGCCTCGGCGTCGTCCGGCTCGATCCCCTGGGCGCGCCGTTCGATCCGACGAAGCACGAGGCGGTCGCGAGCGTGCCGGTCAGCGACCGAACGCCCGCCGGCCACGTCGCGGGCGTGGTGCGGCCGGGCTATCTCGTCGGCGACGAGGTGCTGCGGCCCGCGATGGTCGCGGTCGCGCAATAGACATTGGAGATCCATCCGCCAATACGATCGCCAATCCCCCAATCACCGATAGCAATCGCCAATCTCCAATCGTCAATCGCCAATGACGTCGTAGTAGAGGTATTTCTTCGTCGCCCCCTTGTCGAGCTGGTCGTGCAGATCGAGATGGTCGGTGTCGCGGCCGCCGATGAGCTCGCCCATGTGAATCGCAAATCCCTCCAGGTCCTGCAAGGGATTGCCGAGATCGATGTCGATGTCCGCGCAGAACGGCGGACCGCTCACGTTGGGCGTGGCCACGACCATCTGCATCGACGGCTTCCCTTCCTGCCGGAAGCTCCAGAGCGAGTAGTCCGATCGATGGCCCCAGCCGCGGTTTTCGATCGCGGCGAGCAGCTTCTGATGCATTGACGAGGTCGGCGCGCCTTCCGCGTAAAACGGCCGATCGTCATCGTCGGCCAGGTCCTGCAGCCGCGCGAACAGCTCCGGCTGCACCCGCGCATAGGCGCGCTCGGTGCCGCAGAAAAAGATGCTGTCGACCAGCGCGATGAGCGGATCGCCGGGCGCCGGCGCGGTGCGCAGCTTCGCCATGAGATTGAGCAGACACGCCTTGCGGTTGGCACGGGGATCGTCGTCCTCGAGCCAGTCCGGGATCGCGAGGCCGTCGATCTGACTCTCGGGAGTCCTGATGATGCGGAGGATCTGATCGTCGAAGTCCGCAAGCTCGGCGGTCAGCTCGATGCCGCGCGGGTCCGGCGTGACATCGACGTTGACGACGGTGGCGTCGCTGTCTTCGTCGATGTGAAACGCGAACTTCTTCGTCGGCACGATGAGATCGCCGATCGCGAGCCGGAACCAGTAGTAGCCCGACGGCAGCGCGTCCTTGTCCATGCCGGACGCGACGAGCAGGCCGTTGTCCTCTTCAAGGCGCAAATTGAAGACGCCCGCGTTCCAGCCGCGCAGCTCCCGGACGCGGTTCATCCGATAGAGCGTCGCGGCATTGACGCCGTCGAACTCGAGCGTCAGGCTCCGCGGAAACGCGTCGACTTCGTTGTTGAACACGAGCCCCTCGTCGGGCGTCAGGTCGTCGACGGGCCAGATCTTGCCGTTCTTGCGCAGGCGGATTGAAAAACCCTCGTTCATGGTGTCTGGTGCTCCTCGTGTGCGATCCCAACGCCGGTCAGGCCCGGCTTCGCCAATCGGGGCCAGGCCCCGACTCACTTCAACGTGAACGCCGGGAACGCCGCGGGCCGCACGGAGCGCTGGCGGTCGGCGAATGTCTCGACGACGTTCACGGTCGCGGGCGCGGCGTCGGCTGGTGACGAAGCGAGGTCATACATCATCACAAGCGCGTGGCCTTCGTAAATGAAAAGCGGACGCGCGTCCAGAATCGCGAGCGTCTGCTCTCCGGCGAAGCGCTTCCTGACGGCGTCGACCTCCCAGTCCTCGACAAGCAGATAGGGATGCGCGCCATGGTCGGCAAGCCACGCGACGCTGCGATCGAGCTGGTCGGGCGGCAGCACCGAGTAGTTGAGCGTCATGCGGCCGCCGTAGTACCGCAGGCTCCCGCTGTGCTGCATGGAGTAGATGACGCTCGAAGGATCCGTCATCGACCGCGCGAGCTTGGCGACCGACACGTACCGGCGCTCGTCCTGCCACAGCCCGAACACCTGCTCGCCCGCCGCCGCGACCTTGAAGTCGCGCGCGCCAACCACCAGCACGGCCGCCGCGACCGCAAGCGTCAGCACCGGCCGGCGCAGAGACGCGATCGACATCACCACGGCGCCGAGGCCGATCAGCACGATGGGCAGCCCCGTGATGAGAAAACGGAGGTACCACCACGCTTCGAACACGAGGAACGCGAAGTACTGTCCGACAAGCGCGAGCAGGAACAAGCCGATGGCGATGAACACGGCGCGATCGCCGACGTTGGGCCAGAAGCGCTTCAACGGCACGACGAGCGGCACGAGTCCGACGAACACGATCGGCGTGTGCGCGTACGCGAGCCAGTGCGTGTAGTTGCGCGCGTTCCTGGCGATATTTCCGAGCGTGAACCACCCGCCGAGCGTGCCGTATCCCGAGACGAACGGCGATCCATAGAGGTACGCGTTGATCGCCGCGACGGCGGCGATCCCCGCGCCCGCACACGCGGCGTACACGCACGCGCGGCCGATCCACGCCCGCCACGCGCCGGTGCGCCACGCGCGGAGGAGGTACCACAGGCCGAGCGGACCGGCCTCGAACACGAGATTCGGACGAATCAGAATCGCGACGGCCGACGCCACGCCCGCCGCCGCCGCGCTCGATGACGATTCACCGAGCACGAAGTACAGCGCCACGTTCCATGCGGCCGCGACGGGGATGTCGGTCATCGGCGACACGATCATGAACAGCACGATCGGGCTCGTCGCGACGAGCCACGCCGCCACGAGCCCGGCGCGCGGCGCGCCGAGCCGGCGGCCGATCCCGAGCGTCGCGATCACGAGCGCGGCGCCGCTCAGCGGGACGACCCAGAACATCGCCTCCTGCCCGCCGATCGATTTCGCCGCGGCGAGCAGCAGCGGCAGGCCCGGAGAGTACGACGGCACGATGGACGCCGCGTCCGCGCCCGCGCCGGGTCGATAGCCGAGCGGCGTGAACGTCAGGAGCGCGTCCTTCCACGGCGCGCTCGCGGCCCAGGGCTCCGGAATCTTGAGCCGCCCGGTCATCCACCCGTCGGCTTGGGACACATAGCCGTAGGAATCCGATCCGCCCGCGGCCGTCGTCGCGAACGCGATCCCGAGGGCGCCGAGCGCGACGGCGAGCACGGCCGCGATCGCGCGATCGTCGACGAGATCGATCGCCGCGAGCCACGCGCGGACGTGCTCCCGCGTGCCCTTGGCGGCCAGAAACACGGCCACCGCGACCGCGGCGCCCAACGCGGGCCGCCACGGGTCGTGCGAGGCAATCGTGTGATGAAACACGGCGACGTCGACGCGGCCGATCGCGGCGACCCACAGCGCCACGCCGCCGAGCACCACCGCCACAGCAAACGACGCGCCGCGCAGGATGCTCATGGATGCGGGACAGCCCGGCGCAGAGCCGGCGACGATCGCTGGCGCGGAGACGTGCGGTGCGCGTTACTGCTCGCCCGGATCCTCGAGGTAGGTGTATCCGTGGAGGCCGTCCTCGTAGAAGCGCAGCAGGCGGCCGGACTCCTCGAAGTCGATGCGCCCGTCGCGCACGGCGACTTCAACCGACTCGCGGAGCTTGCGGAGCAGCATGTCGGCGTCGAACTCGACGTAGTCGAGCACTTCCTTGACGGTGTCGCCCTTGATGACCGACTCGAGCATGACGTTGCCCGACTGGTCGAGGCTCACGTGCACGGCGTGCGTGTCGCCGAAGAGATTGTGCAGGTCGCCGAGGATCTCCTGGTACGCGCCGACGAGGAACACGCCGAGGTAGTACGCGTCGCCGCTGAACGGATGCAGCGAGATCGTGCGCTTCACGTCGCGGCGATCGATGAACTGATCGATCTTGCCGTCCGAGTCGCACGTGATGTCGCCGAGCACCGCCTGCCGCGTCGGCGGCTCGTTGAGCCGATGGATGGGCATGACCGGGAAGAGCTGCTTGATCGCCCACGAGTCGGGGATCGATTGGAACAGCGAGAAGTTGCAGAAATAGGTGTCGGCGAGCGTGTCGTCGAGGCCCGCGAGATCCTCCGGCACTTCGTCCATCTGCTGCACGAGCTTGCGCAGCTTGCCGCAGATCGCCCAGTACAGCGTCTCGGCGAGGCAGCGCTGTCCGAGCGGCAGGTAGCCGCCGTTGAACAGGTTGAGCGCCATGTCGAGCGCCTGCTGCGCGTCGTGGTAGCTCTCGAGCGCGTTGCGCGCGGTGAGACCCTGATACGTCTCCTTGAGATCGACGAGCGGCTGCTCGAGCTCGTCCCCGTGCCCGTTCTGCGGGATCTCGTCCTCGCCGAAGCCGGCGACCCCGAGCACGTTGAACACGAGGACGCTGTGGTACGCGACGATCGCGCGCCCGCTCTCCGACACGATCGTCGGATGCTTCACGCCCGCGTCGTCGCACACCGTCTGGATGTGGTACACGACGTCGTTCGCGTACTCCTCGAGCGTGTAGTTCACGCTCGATTCGAAGTTCGTCTGCGATCCGTCGTAGTCGACGCCGAGTCCGCCGCCGACGTCGAGGTACTCGAGGCCGGCGCCGTCCTTCACGAGCTCGGCGTACACGCGCGCGGCCTCGTTCAGCGCGCCTTTGACGATGCGGATGTTGGGAATCTGGCTGCCGAGATGGAAGTGCAGGAGCTTGAAGCAGTCCTGCATGCCGTACGACTTCAGCTCCTCGAGGCCCTGGCGCACTTCGGCGACGGTCAGGCCGAACTTCGATCGGTACCCGCCCGACGACTGCCAGCGCCCGCCGCCGCGCGACGCGAGCTTGACGCGCATCCCGATCTGCGGGCGCACGCCGACCTTTCGCGAGTACTCGAGGATCAAGCCGAGCTCGGTGTACTTCTCGACGACCGGGATGATGCGGCGGCCCATCTTGTGGGCCAGCATCGCCATCTCGATGAACTCCGCGTCCTTGAAGCCGTTGCAGATGATCGGCGTGTCGCCGGTCGTCATCGCGACGACCGCGAGCAGCTCGGGCTTGGAGCCCGCCTCGAGGCCAAAATCGTACGGCCGGCCGAAGTCGAGCACTTCCTCGACGACCTGCCGCTGCTGGTTGACCTTGATGGGATAGACGCAGAAGTACTTGCCGTCGTACTGGTGCTGCGCGATCGCCGACGAGAACGCGGAGTGAATGTCGGCGAGCCGCTGCCGCAGGATGTCGCGGAAGCGAATCAGAATCGGCAGGCCGATGCCGCGCAGCTGCAGGTGATCGACGAGCTGCTTGAGATCGATCCAGCGCTCGGGGTCGCGCGTCGCGTGCACGCGCACGTGACCGTTCGGCCCGATGGAAAAATAGCCTTTGCCCCAGCGTTCGATTTCGTAGAGTTCGGTGGCATCGGTGACGGTCCAGGGATCGCCCTGCCGCCACGTGCGCGTGACACGGCTCGTCGTGCTCACAGACCGCTAATCATAAAAGAGATCCCGCCCCGCAAGCGCGTTTTTTCCTCACCGGCGGGCGGTCGAGGCCTGCCGCGCGTGCAGGATGATCACATGGCTGTGCGTGACGTCGGAGGTGTTGATCTGGATGCCGTTCGACATCAGATCGACGCCATGCATCGTGCCCAGATCGCCATAATCGGCCGATTCCACCTGGTAATCGAGGTCCGTGCGGAGCGCCCGCGGCCGCACGAGCGTGCTCGACGCGGCGTCCGGCGTGTCGAACGCCATGACGACGGCGTCGCCCGTCGCCGCCGACACGTGCTCGACGACGTCCCAGCCCGACCACGGCGCGTCGGGCAGGTCGATTTGCTGGGCCGACAGCACCATCGAGTCCGACCCGAGCAGAATGGGCCGGATGTACTTGTAGAGCGAGATTTGCTGCCCGAGCGTCGCGCGCGTCCCCTCGTCCATGTCGCCCGTGAGCGCGCTCAAGCCGAACGCGCCGGGCATCCGGCTGCGCATCGTCGTCGCCACGTCGAACGTCGGATCGGCGGTCATCGGCTCGTCTTCCGACTGGATGGCGAACGTCAGCAGGTACGGCGCCGGGAAGATGTCGAGCAGGCCCTCGAGGTTGTGACGAACGCGTGACGACGGCGACGTCCGATCGCTCACCCACGTCACGTCGGTGTAGGCCAGCATGTCGAGCGAGAGCCGGTTCGCGCCGCTCGCGCAATCCTCGATTTCGAGGTCCGGGTAACGCTGGCGCAGCGTGTCGCGCACCATCTGCACGCCCTTCATGTGCAGGAAGTTGCCGTCCTCGAGGCCGTGGCCGTGCGTCGTGCGGTTGCAGTTGACCCAGAAGTTGTTGTCCCACTTCAGATAGTCGGGATGCACCGCGTCGATGAGCGCCTCGAGCCGGCCCGTGATCCAGTCGCGCGCCGGCGGGTACGCGAAGCACACCTGACCGTCGACGCCCGAGGTGTTCGCGGCCGACGGGTCGTAGCGGCCGTTCTCGGTCGCGAGAAAACTCTCCTGCGGGCCGCCCGGCTGTTTGATCGTGCTGCGCGCGACCCGCTCGGGCTCGACCCAGATCCCGAACCGCATGCCGATCTCGTGCGCGTGATCGGACAGCGCCGACAGTCCGTCCGGAAACCGATCCATGTCGACGACATACGTGCCGTACGCCTGCGAGAAGTCGTTCTGATCGGTCGGATCGATGCCGGTCCACCATCCGGCGTCGACGACGAACTGCTCGACGCCCATCGACGCGGCCAGATCCATCTCCGCGAGGAGCGACGGCTCGTCGATGAACGTGCCGAACGAGTACCACGTGTTGTAGGAGACGTGCGCGCTGTACGGTCGCCCGTGCCGCAGCGACCGATCGATGAAGCCGTGCAGCGACATCGACACGGCCGGCATCGCCGCCGTCGTGAAACCGAACACGGCGTGAGGCGTCTCGAGCGTGCCGTTGACGCCGAGCGTGGTGTTGAACGCGGGCAGACCGAGGCGCGCGTCGATCGAGTCGCCGTGCCGTTGCAGCCGCAGCCGCCAGCTGCCGCTCCACAGGATGGCGCCGAAGAACTGATGGTCGTCGCCGGGGCCGATCCCGAACCACGGCACGAACTGCGTCGACGATCGCGTGTCCGATCCGATCTGGAGCACCTGGCCGTCGTCGAACACGCCGCCCTGGCGCGTGAACGGTCCGCCGGCTTCGTCGGGCGTCGTGACGCCCGTCACCCAGCGCACGGTGCTCGCCGGCACCATCAGATCGAAGTTGTTCAGGTCGTTGAGGATCACCGAGCGATTGCCGGCGTGATACGTCGTCCACGACTCGATGACGGCGCTCTGCGGATAGCACGCGTACGAGCGCGTGATGTCGAGCTGCTGCGCGGCAATCGTGTAGTGCAGGTCGAGCCGCACGCCGCCCCACCATTCGGTCGTCGTCGCGTTGACGAACGACATGCCCTGCGCGCCAAACGAGAGCTGCACGCCGCCGACGGTGGTCGACCCGTCGGGCGCGTCGCTCGAGTGCCAGTCCTGGCCGCTCACCGGATCGACAAGACCCTTGGCCGCCATCCCGGCGGATGTGGCGCCAATCGAGTATCGAATGGCTGGATTCCCGATCGTCCACGCCTGGCCGCCGTCGTTGGTGATGAAGGCGTCATTGATCTGAAGGACGGGTTCGTCGCCGTGCAGCAGCCCGGCAGGGATGAGCGCGACGCCGGCGATGGCCAATGCCAGTGAAAAGGGAAGCCTCATCCGGGTCCAACCGCGCTGCAAGAGTTAGACCGTATCCAACGACGATGGTTGAACCGGCAGGTGCTGAAATTGTCGGAAGACGAGAGCTTTATGTAATTGAATCGTAAGGACTTATCGCACCTACCGGCCTCGAGCTTGATGGGACCTTAGGCCGAGCGGTCCGGAACCTGCGCCCGGGGCTGTCACCTTTCGGACACAAACCGTGTCAGTCGTCACATCTTCGTCCCAACGCCGTTGACAGTGGCCAAACACGGCTCTGATAGTGGCGGCATGCGCATTTCGATGCGGCTCGCGCTCGCGGTGTTCCTCGCCGCCATCCTCGCGACCGGATTTTCCACGGTGCTGGCCGGCCAGGCCGTCCGGGCCAGCGGCGGCGAGCCGGTGCTGTGGCGGCTGGCGGTCCTCAACGGCGCCTTCTGGTTCGGGTGGGCGCTGCTCGCGCTGCCCCTGTTCCTGCTCGCGGCGTGGCTCCGGCTCGATCGATCGCTGCGAGTGGCCGTGCCGATCTACATCGTCGCGCTGGTTGCCGCCGCGGGCGTGCACCTGGCGATTCAAACGACCGCACAAGTGGCGCTGCTCGGCAACGCGCTCACCGAGGCGCCTGCGGACATGACGGCCTTCGATTGGCTCGCCGAATGGCGGCGCGTGTATCCGATCGAGCTCACGCAGCTGCTCGACTGGGAGCTGGTCACCGGCGCGGGCATCCTGGGACTGATCCACGCGGTCTTCTATTACCGCGAGTCGCAGCAGCGCGCGCTGCGCGAGGCGCAGCTCGAGACGCGGCTGATCGAGTCGCAGCTGCAGACGCTGCAGCACCAACTGCATCCGCATTTTCTCTTCAACACGCTGCACGCGATCTCGACGCTGATGCACCGCGATCTGTCCGCTGCCGAACGCATGCTCGTGCAGCTCGCCGATTTGCTTCGCATGACGCTCGATTCGGCGACGCGGCCGGAAATTCGTCTGTCGGAAGAGATCGAATTCCTCGAAAAATACGTCCAAATCGAACAAGTGCGGCTGGGGGATCGTCTGACCACACTGTTCGATATCGAGACGGACGTGCTCGATGCGGCCGTGCCGACGCTGATTCTGCAGCCGTTGGTCGAGAACGCCATCGTGCACGGCATCGCGCCGCTTGGCGTGCCCGGCCGCATCACCGTGTCCGCGAAGCGCGAGCACGACATGCTGGTCATGACGGTGGACGATACGGGACCTGGTCCATCCGAGCGCGCCATGGCTGCCCTCTTCACGGGCATCGGCCTGTCGAACACACGAACCCGACTGTCGTACCAGTTTGGGGCGCACTATCGCTTCGAGCTCAAACGCAAGCCGGGCGGGTTCGCGGTGCTCATCGCGCTGCCGCACCGGCGCGACGCGGCGGTGGCCGTGACGGCCGACGTCGCCTGAGGACGTGTCCCATGACCGTGTTACCGCGCAAGATCCGCGCGCTCATCGTCGACGATGAGCCGCTGGCCCGCGAGCGGATGCGCTCGCTGCTCGGCGTCGAGGCCGACGTCGACGTCGTCGGCGAGGCCAGCAACGGCCTCGAGGCCGTCGATGCGATTCTCGATCGCTCGCCCGATCTCGTGTTTCTCGACATCCGCATGCCGAAGCTCGACGGCTTCGAGGTGATTGAAACCGTCGGCGCCGAGCGCATGCCGGCGGTCGTGTTCGTCACCGCGTACGATCAGCACGCGCTCCGCGCGTTCGAGGTGCAGGCGCTCGACTACCTGCTGAAGCCGTTCGACGGCGAGCGGCTGCAGGGCGCGCTCCGCCGCGTGCGCCGGCAGATGCAGAACGTCGAGACCGGCGATCTCGGCCAGAAGCTGCTCGCGCTCGTGCGGGATCTGAAAGGCGATCGCACCGCGCGGACCGAGCGGCTCGTCGTCAAGTCCGGCGGCCGGTTGTTCTTTCTGCGGACCGATGAGATCGACTGGATCGAGGCCGCGGGCAACTACGTGCGGCTGCACGTCGGCGCCGACGGGCACCTGCTGCGCGAGACGATGACGGCGATCGAATCGCGGCTGAACGCCGAAACGTTCTTCCGCATCCATCGATCGCACATCGTCAACATCGAGCGGATCAAAGAGCTTCAGCCGTGGTTCAACGGCGAGTACGTCGTCATCCTGCGAAACGGCACGAAGCTGACGCTCAGCCGCGGCTATCGCGAGCGGCTGCAGGATCGATTGGGGAAGCCGCTCTAGCGATCGCCGCCGGAGATCGGCCTCGAGCGCTTCAAGGGCTATTTCTTCGGCATCTTGAAGATCGAGTCGTCGATCTTCGGATTCACCTCGAACGTGTCGACCGCGATCTGTCCGAGGACGACGCCGCTCGACAGCGTGCGCATCATGAACGGCATCTTGACGCCGTTCACGTCGCGATAGTCGGAGAGATCGTTTTCAATCTGGCCGAACGCGCTGTCGCCGACGATCCGCGTCTCGAGATTGGTCTGCGCGTCGATGTAGAGATTCTGCACCCGCTTGTTCTTGCCCGTGAGCTTCAGGTGGTACACCTGCCGGCCGTTGAGCATCTCGGTGCCGACCATCTCGAGCTCAGAGCCGTTCGCCTTGTAGTTCACGAGCGGGCTGTCGAACTCCGATTGCATCTTGATGTCCTCGGCCTGAGGGCCGGTGACGACCGTCGGATCGGACGATCCGCTGAGGGGATTCACGCTCCACGCCGTCGTGCCGTCGAACGCGTTGACGACGGTCTGGCCGGCGACGGCGATTTCCTGCCGCAGCAGGTTCGGCCGCTTGCCGTAGACGGTGATCGTCCCCGTCATGCCTTGAAACGTGACGTGCGCCGTCTGTTTCATGCTCTGCACGGCTTGCAGCTTGTCGGTGCCGCCTCGCGCCTGCAGGTTCTTCGCGACGATGTCGTCGATCGACTGCGCGGTGAGCTGCACGCCGGCCACCAGCACCGCGCACGCCAGCAACGAAAGGGCCCGGCGGGTCATACACACCTCCACGCCACGGGTAATGCAAGAACGACGCCCTGCCGTCCAGTCCAGGCAAACGGGCGGATTGACGCCAGAATCGGCCGCTGCCGGCCGTTTCTGCACACAACTGTAATCGAAAGGGGAATCGACGGACGCTTAGGGCGTCGGCCGGTGCGGGCCGCCGACCGAGGCCAACGCGGCCTGCGCCTGGTCGTCGAGCGCGTCGATCGGGATGATCGCGTGGAGGCGATGCTCGGCGGCTGGACAGGCGGGACCGCGCGCGTCGATGGTGGCCACGACGGCGCCGTCGTACGTTTCATAGACGCCAACGAGGCAACCGCACTCCAGAACGCGCCCGGACAAGCCGCGCAGCAAACGCATATGCATAGAGACTTCCGTGCCCTGAAGAAAGTTTAACGGCTGCCGCAGTAAATTTTCATCGGCGGCGGGACATGATCACTAATGATCACTACTGATCACTTCTGTCCTGTTGGAGGCATC
>Ga0335080_10007436_pt1 | contig 11359 bp, 8 predicted proteins | sample Lox_Sample_34_FD_206720 | JGI IMG/M metagenome (GOLD analysis project Ga0335080, IMG submission 206720) | Soil microbial communities from Loxahatchee National Wildlife Refuge, Florida, United States - Lox_Sample_3.4 | ecosystem: Environmental > Terrestrial > Soil > Wetlands | place: USA: Florida...
GTACTACACACAGATATGTGTAAGCCGGCTCATTGGCCCTCCCAGGCAAGCAAGAGTATGATTGGATTCGGCCACGGAACACCGGGAGATTGCACCTTTTGTCTTCGTCCCCGCCCCTGCGAATTGAAGCGCTGGTCAAGCGGTTCGGGCAAGTGACCGCCGTCGACGGCATCACGCTCGACCTCCACCCCGGCGAATGCCTTGGACTGCTGGGACCAAACGGCGCGGGCAAGAGCACGCTGATCCGCAGCATTGTGGGCCGCGTCATTCCCGATGCAGGCACGGTCTCGGTCTTCGGCGCTGCCGCCGATTCCGCGGGCGCTCGCACCGCCCTGGGATGGGTGCCTCAGGAACTGGCACTCTATCCGAGACTCACGTGCCGGGAGAACCTGGAATCGTTCGGTCGGTACCACGGCCTCGCCGGTCGCGCGCTCGAGCAAGCGGTCGCCTGGTGCCTCGACTGGGCCGCGCTTCTGGACCGCGCCAAAGAACTGGTGAAGAATCTCTCGGGAGGGATGAAGCGGCGCCTGAACATGGCCGCCGGAATGATCCACCAGCCTGAGCTCGTCCTGATGGATGAGCCTACCGTCGGGGTGGACCCGCAGTCTCGCAATCGCATTTTTGAAATGATCGAGAAACTGCACGCCGAAGGGATGTCAATCATCTACACCACGCACTATATGGAAGAAGCCGAGCGGCTGTGCGACCGCATCGCCATTGTGGATCACGGACGCATCATCGCGCTGGGCGCCAAGGACGAGCTGGTCCAGAGCGCATTCGCCTCGCGTAGCGAGGTTCAGGCGCGTTTTGGAAGCTCGGGTGACCACGTGGGTGAATGGGTGGAGCGGCGCGGAGGCCGCTACGCGGATGGCGTGGCGCAGTTCACCCTTGAACATCCCACTGAAATTGCCGGCTTGCTGGATGACGCCGCCCATTCCGGCCTGGAACTGGTCGACGTCTCCCTGCGAAAGCCTAATCTCGAATCGGTGTTCCTGCACTTGACGGGAAGGGAGTTGCGCGATTGATCGTTGCCATTATCCGCACCGCCATGGTTTCCCTGCGCCGTGATCGTGGCGCACTGGCGCTGAGTTTCATCCTGCCCGTGGTCTTTTTCAGCATTTTTGCCGTCATCTTCGGCGGCCGCCGCGACCGCACGCCGAAAATATCTGTCATCGTGGTGGATGAAGACCATACCCGCGCATCTCGGCTGCTGGTGAAAGGCCTCGAGAAGGAGGGCTCTCTCGTCCTCCACACCAGGCCGGAGCCGAGGAAAGGCGTGCAACAACCGGAGTACACGGCGGCAAGCGCAGAGGCGGCGGTGAAGGCAGGAGCCGCACCTGTCGCGCTCATTGTTCCGCATGGCTTCGGCGAGAATCCCATTTCATTCGGAGGCGCCGGGACAGCTCCGTCCATCCAGTTGCTGAAAGACAGCAGCGATATGGTGGCGTCGCAGATGATCGCGGGCCTGCTTCAGAAGGTGGCCATGACTTCCATGCCGGACGTCATGGCGGAGATCGGATCGAAGTACATGGATCGCTACGCGGGCGGGTTCACACCGGAGCAACGCAAGCGGATCGATTCGGGCCTTGACCACCTTCGCCGTGAGGGGGGTCAAAGCGACGGAACGGCCTCAGCCGGTGGGGAACAAAACGCCGGGCCCATTTCTGTCACAACGCGAGACGTCGTCGGGGAAAACAAGAACAATCCCATGGTTTCTTTTTATGCGGCGGCCATCGGCGTGATGTTCCTGTTGTTTACGGCGAGCGGCGCGGCCGGTTCGCTGTTGGATGAGGCGGAAAGCGGCACTCTCGACCGCGTCCTCAGTTCACGGGTGACCATGACCACGCTGCTGGCAGGCAAACTGGCGTTCAGTACACTGCTGGCCTTCTCCCAACTCGTGCAGATGTTTCTCTGGGCCTGGACTGTCTTCAAACTCGACTTCCTCCCTCATATCCCCGGCTTTGTGGTGATGGGAGTGTCGACGGCCTTTGCCGTGGGTGCGTTCGGGATGCTGCTGGCCAGCGTATGCCGCACGCGTGCACAACTTGGCGCGCTCTCGACGCTGGTGATTCTGATCATGTCCTCAATCGGGGGCAGCATGTTTCCACGCTTCCTCATGCCCGAAGCCGTGCAGAAGGCCGGGTTGTTGACCATCAACGCCTGGGCCATTGACGGATTCACGAAAGTGTTTTGGCGCGACGAGCCGGTCTCACACCTCTGGCCGCAAGTCCTGGTGCTCCTGGTTGTCGGCGTTGTGCTATTTGCCATCGCGCGAAAGCTCGCGCGACGCTGGGAATACGCTTGAGTCCGTTGCGCCGTTCATTGTTCCGGAGGCGCTCCGAAGTATTTCTCGTTCAGCTCAGCCCGGACGTCTCCGGTGACGGACTTGAGCGTAGTTTCCAGTTTCCGCTTGGCAACTTCGCGCACGATTTCTTCCCTGACTCGCTGCCGCGGCTGCGTCCATTTCTCCTCAACTTTATAGATAACAAAGCTATAAGTCTCTTTCTCTACTTTGCTTATTTCCCCTGGTCTTAGAGAGAAAAGATCGTCACTTACTTCAGGAGTTAACCCAGTTCTTCGCCGGTTTCCCACCTCAGTCGCCGGCGGTATCCCATCAAAACCAAGTGCTTTGTATGCCTCGTGTTGGAGTTCATCAAGATCCTCACCCTTTGCTGCCCGTTCACGGATATCAGTAGCAATCTGAAGCGCCTTCTTCTCAAATTCCTGCCTATCAGCGGCCGCAAAGTTATTTCTAGGCAACACGATTCGGCGCAGCTTTGCCTCTTCAAATTGCAGGATATGCTCATGATAATACTGGTCGATTTCCTCCTCGGAAACTGCACTCGACTCTTTCTCCATACTGCGGCGGTACATGTCAGCCAGCGTTCGCACGCGCAACCATTCCATGGTCTCCAGAAACTGAGACGAGGTATCGATCCCGAGTTTCTTGGCAGCGCTATCGAGCGCCAGCAGGTCCGTGTAAGTTTTGGCGAGACTGTGCTTGACGGCCGTGGCGCCCTGCCCCGGCGCCACAATCTTCATCAGGTCATCAAACTGTTGCCGCTTAACCACCACAGTGCAGTCTTCGGCGCCGACAGAAAACGCCGTCTGTGAAGGCGGGCAAATACCGTGGACCGTAAGAACAGCGTCGCCCGGAGCCACGGCGGACTCAACGGAATTCTTCATCGCCGCCGTTGCAGCAACAGCCGCGGGATGCGAGTTGTCTTCAGGCGGATGGGTGGTCTGGGCGAGACCGCATCCAACCAGCGCCGCGATCATGAGTATTCGGACCATGCTCATATTTCCCCCTTTTGAGGTTATCTTCGTCTTAGTAAATACGCACTCTAACTTGGTGACTAACAGAAGGAATTAGCCTGCCAGATCTTTCCTTATACCGGACCACATAGCATTTAGTGGGAAAGAAATTATCTTATGGTCCCCGATGAAAAACGTCAAGGGATACCCTCAAATATCACGAACCTTTTTCTTGACAACGCTCCATTCAAACGGGCATGATCTATCGAAACGGGTGATAGGAGACCTTTCGATTAATAGATTTCACGTTCCGCTGTCGGGCGAATCTGTCTATTCTTTTCGCGCCAATATAACCCGAAGGTTTCCGATTAGAATTCACGGATTATTCATATTACCGATGTGAATAATCCCATTTGGGGTACGCGGGGAGTAGTGTCTTTCTGCGTACCAAGAGAAGCGGGGCAGTGTGGCTGAAAGCATGCCGATCCAGGATCGCCCTGGCGCTTGGGTCGGCTTGGGGAGTGGCTCCGGGTTTCTGAGCCAAGTTCAAGTTCTTATTGACCGCGCTGGCTGGGCAAACGCCAGTTCCAGCGCATGTGGAGACAACTCATGAACGAAAGGATGAGGAACTCAATGCATCGACGCAGCAAACGCTCAGTAGTTCAATTCGCGTTGTGTCTTGGTGTGGGCACGACGCAGCTTCTGTTCACCTGCACAACCGCAGCCGTGGCCCAGACCGATCCCGGTCCCCGGCCCGTCGGCAATCAGACCGCAGTGTTTGCCGGCCCCAAATCGGGCGGCATCGCACTTCTCCCCACACCGGTGGTCAACACGCGCCAGCCTGCCGATGCTAACGGCAATGAGGGCGCCGGTAGGGTGATTGCTAACAATGCAGCTGCCAATGCCGCGGGCAAATTCTGGGGCAATTCGGGCGCGGTTTTCGGGCAACTGGTTACGGTCAACGGCGCCACCGATCCGGGCACGAGCAATCCCACACTTACCGGCCTGGGTCCGGGCTTTAACGGAGTTAGCTGTCTCATGTGCCACTCGCAGCCCACCATCGGCGGCAGTAGTCCGGGCCCCGGGACGCCGGGATTCACCCAAAATCCTGAACTCATCGCAGCCACGTTGAATGGCGCGAGCAATCCAGAGGATCTTTCGTTGTTTATCACGCAGAACGGCCCGGTCCGGGAAGCTCGCTTCATTCTCAATGAGAACGATCCGCACAAATTGACTCTGGACGGCGGGGTGCATCAATTGTTCAGCATCCAGAATCGGACGGATGCCCCAGGGGGGTGTGTGCTGGCACAGCCGGATATCTCCACCCAATTCGCTAACAAAAATGTGAGCTTCCGAATACCAACTCCCACCTTCGGGCTGGGTCTGGTAGAGAACGTCGCGGATGCCGACCTGGTAAACAACGCCGCGCTCGAACACGGCATAAACTCGGGCGTCAAGAACGCGGTGCTCAACCGAAACGGAAATGATGGCACAGTAACCCGCTTCGGCTGGAAGGCGCAGAACAAATCTCTGCTCCTGTTCTCCGGGGAAGCCTCGAATGTCGAGATGGGAATGACCAACGAGATTTTTCAGAATGAGAGAACGACGGGAACGAATTGCACCACCAATCCCCTTCCGGAAGATCAGACGCGACTGACATTTCCAGCCGGGGACACCCCGGGGGATGTTGACTCCTTCGTCTCGTCCGCCATCGAGAACTTCGCGGTGTTTATGCGCTTCAACGGTGCCCCGGGCCAATGCGATTTCGCCAGCGGCGTCGACGGAACCGGCGCTGCCGTTTGCAATCCTCTGGGCGCATCCGCACAAGCCGGGCTCACGGTCTTCAACACTATTGGCTGCAATGCATGCCATACCCAAAGCTTCACCACCCAGCCGTCAATTGTCCAAGGCCTGAACAACAGAACCTTCCAGCCTTTCTCGGACTTTGGTCTGCACCACATGGGTGCGACGCTGGCCGATGGCGTCACGCAAGGTATCGCCGGCCCGGACCAGTTCCGCACCGCGCCTCTGTGGGGCCTGGGTCAGCGTCTGTTCTTCCTGCATGATGGCCGAACCACCGATCTCGTGCAGGCGATTCAGGCTCACTCCAGCCCCCCGCTGGTATGCTTCGCCACTGCCGACACGCAGGCCTTCACCGTCACGTTTCCGCTGAACGGGAATTCCACCGCATCCTTCCTTCCTGCCGCGGCCACGGCGTCCTGCGGCTCCGAAGCCAATGCGGTAATCGCCAGTTTCAACCATTTAGGCGCCACCGACAAACAGAACCTGCTGAACTTCCTGCGCTCGCTCTAGCGGGTTCGTTCACGACCTGGCCCGGGCTTCCACGGAGGCTCGGGCCGCTTCGCTTCCGTCAGTCAGGACCCGGCGCCTGCGAAAGCGGGGCGGGCGCCGGGCACCCCCGGCCAACGCTCTCGTCGGCATGGCCCCATTCGAATCGAAACGTGTAATAATCCACACATGCGAGAAATACCCTGGAGCACAATTGCGCTCGGCTCGCTGTTGCTCATCTCGGTCTGCTCAAATGGAGGACAGGAAGTGCAATCTCCGCAACCTGAAAAGTCGAAGCCGCCTGTCAAAATGGAGCAGCGCGGACGCATCCTTGGAATCGGCGGCGTGTTCTTCAAATCCGCTAATCGTGATCAGATGCGCGAATGGTATTCGAAGCATCTTGGACTCGCTGACAAAGGCCAAGGCGCGATGCTTCCCTGGCGCGAACATGACGACCCGCAAAAGGAGCACGTTACGGTTTGGACTATTTTTCCCGCCTCCACTAACTATCTCGACCCCAGCCACGCCTCGTTCATGGTCAACTACATCGTGGACGATCTGGATGCTTTGCTCGACCGCTTAAAACAAGAGGGAGTAAAGATTGACGACAAACGAATGGATGAATCCTACGGTCGCTTTGCCTGGATCTATGACCTGGATGGGAATAAGATTGAGCTCTGGCAGCCGTCCGCAAAGCCCTAAGGGCTTCCACTGATTGACTGAATCCGATCGTCCCATCAACTGCAATCATTACCTGCGCATACGATGCAGAGGTGCTCACGGTCACCGTGGCGTCTGGCCAGGGCTAACCACGGTGCCGCTCGTTGGCGCAGTGATTTGAAGGGCGGGCTTCGCCAGTAGTACCGTCGCTAACATGGCAAGAGTAAGTCACACTGTTGCGCGCCAGGTAACCCGAGTTGCAAGCTTCAACGTTTGGTTGCTCATATGGATTGCTTATCAATGAGGCATTTTTACGGCAGACCGTAAAATGGTGGTTGTAAGTTCGATCGCGAATTCAACAATACAATGACCGTTGACGGAATGTGGGTCATCTCGTCTGGGTCCAGTTCACTCGGGCCGGCGAAGCTCAAAGACTTTACGCCTGCCGAGTGAATTAGCCCGGGGAACGACAGCCCAGTTGAGTTGTTAAGTTGGCTTGTCAGCGGAACGATTGCGTCGCTATCTTGTCCGAAGACGGTGGGCCAACTCTGGGCCGTCAAGAGCATACCCAACGGATTCGAGCGGCGTTTGTTGGCCGCTTTTCGACGTAAGGCTATTCAGGACTGGTGCTTTGGATTGCTCCAGATTCCGGAAGCGCCAAGACCTGCTTCGGCGGCTGCTTCTTCTTTCGTGTTTTTCGACATGGCCACTGGCCTTCTCGGCCGGTGCCATCAGCATGGGCCACAAACTCTCGCCTGCGCCGTTTGAACGTAGCCGCAAGCGGCAGACGCGCAGCCGAGCCGTGTGGATAGGAGCGGCAGTTTCACGCCCGAGCAGTGAGCGACGGTTGCGTGCCCGAGCCGTGCGGGTAGCAGATGGGATAGACCAACAGACGAAAGGAGTTTGTTGGGATGAGCCCACTACGCAAACGAATGATGGAAGAGTTGCAACTGCGCAACCTTTCCCCGATTACGGCTGACACCTACATCCGCGCCGTCGAGCGGTTCGCCAGGTATTTTGATCAGTCTCCCGCTCGATTGGGATCAGAGCATGTTCGGCAGTATCTACTGCATCTGCTCCAAGAGAAGAATGTAGTCGCTAATACGCTGCTGGTCAATCGCTCTGCATTGAGATTTCTCTACGGGGTGATCCTCAAGCAGAAGTGGTTCGATGAGGAGATCCCCCGACCCAAGCGCCGGCCCACGCTGCCGGGCATCTTGAGCGCCGAGGAAGTCACGCGGATTCTCGATCACACCCATAACCTGAAGCACTGGACCATCCTGGCGACCTTCTACGCCACCGCCTTACGCGCGAACGAACTGAAGCACTTGAAGGTCAGCGACATCGACAGCCAGCGCATGGTGCTGCATGTGCGCCACGGCAAAGGCGGCATTCCGCGGGACATCGCGCTGTCGCCGGTTTTGCTGGAACGATTGCGCGTCTACTTTCGCTGGCGCAGGCCAAGCGACTGGCTGTTCCCCTCTAAACGGCATCCGGATCAGCCGCTCGATGATTCCTCGATTCGTGTGTTGTGCCGCACAGCGGGGAGACGGGCCGGCCTGCCACGTCTGGTTCATCCGCACCTGTTCCGACACGCATGCGCCACTCACATGCTCGATGCTGGCGCCGACCCCCGCACCATTCAGATTCTGCTGGGGCATTCCGATATTCGGACCACCGCGCGCTATCTCCGTGTGTCGCTCCAGCGACTGCAGGCCATTCGCAGTCCGTTCGACGCGCTCCAACTGAAACCCATCGACTACTCCGAGGATGACGGCCGACGGCGGTGATGCAACATCGGCTGGAAGTCGCCGATGTTTTTCGCCAACACCAACAGGAGTTCCTGGCGCGATGGGGCCATACTCTCTCGTCCCACCAGCGCAAGGCGTTCCGGGACATCTGCGCATGCCGAACCGCCGCTTTGGGCACACGCCTCCAACAGTGTGATCACTGTTCCCACCAAGACCTCGTTTTCAACTCCTGCCGCCATCGCGCTTGCCCCAAGTGCCAGTCCCGGGCGCGAGATCAATGGCTGGCCACAACCGCTCAGGAGCTACTGCCGGTGCCCTACTCCCATGTCACTTTCACGTTGCCGCACCAGCTTTCCCTGTTGGCCCTCCAGAATCCACGCCGGGTGTATAACATCTTGTTCCAGGCGGTTTCGGAAACCTTGCTCACTCTGGCCGCCGACCCGCGCCGCATCGGAGCCCAGATCGGCTTCCTGGCGGTGCTGCACACCTGGGACCAACAGATCCGTCCGCATCCTCACCTGCACTGCCTGGTTCCCGCCGGTGGGATCGCCCCGGATCGTTCCCGTTGGATCCGCACCCCTCGCCCGCGATTCTTTCTGCCCGGGAAAGTCCTCGCCAAGATGTTTCGGGGCAAGTTCCTGGCTTTGCTCAGCCGCGCCTATCGCAGAAATAAACTCCGCCTCTGCGGCACGCTCACGGCTTGGAAGCGGCCGAGCGCCTTCGATCGACTCTGCCGACAACTCAAGCGAGTGAACTGGGTGGTCGATGCCAAGCCCCCCTTCGGTAACCCCGAGCATGTCCTCAAGTACCTGGCTCGTTATACGCACCGGGTGGCCATCTCCAACGGCCGGCTGCTGGAGATGCACGACGGTCAAGTGACCTTCCGCTGGAGAGACTCAGCCAACGGGAACCAGCAAAAGCTCATGACCCTCGACGCCATCGAGTTCATGCGCCGTTTCCTGCTTCACATCCTGCCGCCGGGCTTCGTCAAGATACGCCATTTTGGCTTCCTGGCAAACCGTAACCGGTGTTCTGCACTCCTGCTCTCCCGCAAGCTGTTGGATGCGCCAACGCCTCCCCATCCGTTAACCCATCAACAGCAAAAGGCCGTGCAACCCAGGTGCCCCGTTTGTGGCATCGGAACTCTCTGTGTACTCGGATGGATTCCCGCCGGAGCCGTCCTCGATGCGCCCATGTCCCTCCCCGTTTTGGTGGATTCATCCTGACTCTAGAAATGCACTACCCACGTCGCAGTAAGTATCCACGGCCGCCCAGTCCACGCTCTGCCGAGCGCTGCTCGGAGTGTGTCCGCACTTCGATTCGGTTCCTTTGGGAACCCCTTTTTGGCTCTCTCGCCAAGCCTGAAAATAACCATCGGGGCGTACTCGGCTCACCCATCCCCCTCTTCAGGCCTCCCTCCGGTCACTGGAAAAATCGATCAATCCCCATATATTAAGGTCCGGCTACGTTCAAACGTCGTTATCGGGAATACCCGGGCGATCCAAAGTTCGTTTTCACCCGGCACACTATCTCGCCCGGGTACTCCCGATCAACGCTAAGGGTTTCACGAGACTGACGATCGCCATCAAGCGCATCCCTTTTCCGCGGCTTTCCGCGGCGCGAACGAAAACTGCAGATGATTCTGAGTCGCGAAGAAGTGAAAGCCGTATTGGAAGCGCCACGTTCACCGCGCGCTGCTGGCCGTGCTGTACGGCGGCGGAGTACGCATCGCTGCGGCACGCTTTCGCTATGCACCTGCTGGAGGCCGGAATGAACACTGGGAAAAGATCAGAAATTCGCAGGCTTGCTGCGGCTTGCTCGTATCGCGGCCACCGTTTCACTGAGCAGGAATTAGGATTGCTAGTGTTTGAGTTACAATGCTGAATTTTGTTGTAAGGCATTGTACCTTACCGCTGCGGAATTCTTGACAATTCGCGCGGACCCCGTCATCGTCATGGCATGACCCTCCAAGGAAAGACAGCGCTGATAACGGGAGGCTCGCGCGGGATCGGGCGGGCGATCGCCTGGCGGCTGGCCAGGGACGGAGCAGCAGCCGGGATCAATTACCGGGAGCGCGCTGGCGACGCGGAATCGCTGGCCGCGGACATCCGCAACGCGGGTGGCCGCGTACTGCCCGTGTGTGCCGACGTGGGCGATGCTCGCGCCGTGCGCGCCATGATCGAAAGACTCGAGGCTGAATTGGGCGCCATCGACATCCTCGTAAACAACGCCGGCGCTTTTCGAGGCGGCGATTTGGCGGACTTCGACTATTCCCAAATGGAAGGCATGCGCCGGACGAATGTAGATGGCCTGGTCAACGTCACGCGCGCCGTGACCCCGGGAATGCGGGCGCGCGGCTTTGGGCGCATCGTCAACCTGACGTCCATCGCCGCGCACGGGACCGCGATGGCCGGCACCACGTTTTACGCCGCCACCAAAGCCGCCGTCTCCGTACTCACGCGCCGCTTCGCCATGGACCTCGGCCCGCACGGCATCACCGTCAACGCCGTGGCGCCGGGTTTCATCGCCACCGAAATGGCGGCGCAAGAACGCACATCCGCGGAGGTCGCTTCGCTCTCTGAACAGTTCGCCGCCAAAGCCATGGTGCGCCGCGTGGGAACGCCTGACGACATCGCGCACGCCGTGGCGTTTCTCGTCTCACCCCAGTCCGGCTTCATCACCGGCCAGGTCCTCACCATCGATGGCGGGCGCATGGACTACATTGGGCATCCCTGATCCGGCCGGACACAGGCCGCGAAAATACGGACATCGCGTGCAATGCTCACCTTCGTGCAACCGGAACTCGAGCGTTTCCTGGGCCTCGCGGAACTCGCGCACCAGCTCTTCCGGATTATCGAGTAACGTTCGCTCCAGCGCGACGGGCCAGGCTACTCCCGGACGCAAAAAGTAGAGAAACCCTTTCGCGGGAGCCCGGCCCGTGATTCGCTCGAGTGCCAGCGCGTACAAGCGTAACTGCGGCGCATAGAACCGTGCGCGGGCGGCGGCATCACGGTTCTTCATATCGTCGGTCTTGTAATCCACTAGCACCAGCTCGCCGTTCTCTTCAAACCACAGATCAATCTGCCCGCGCAGCACGATGCCCTCGATCGCCATCACGAAATCAAATTCGCGCTCGATTCGTGTTGCCCGCGCCGCACGCCTGCCGAGGTCACTCTCATGGAATGCCTCCACCAGCTTGTGCGCTTCCGCCGTCGCCTGCTCCACCGGCTGCCCGGCCAGCAGCGCGTGGACTTGGAGCCCGAACTGGCTGGCATCCACTTCATCGCCGGGATCATCGTCTTCCGCGATGTCGAGCTTGCGCGGAGAATTTCCGCGCCACCCGAGGTATCGCTCCAGGTAATAGCGGCGCGGGCAATGGGCGAACAGCGCCACCGAGGTAACGT
>Ga0335080_10007437_pt1 | contig 11359 bp, 7 predicted proteins | sample Lox_Sample_34_FD_206720 | JGI IMG/M metagenome (GOLD analysis project Ga0335080, IMG submission 206720) | Soil microbial communities from Loxahatchee National Wildlife Refuge, Florida, United States - Lox_Sample_3.4 | ecosystem: Environmental > Terrestrial > Soil > Wetlands | place: USA: Florida...
GGTAGTCTGGTTCAAACTGCCGCTGGTGTGTGCAGTGTTCCTGGCATCGCCGTGGTGTGCTTTATCAACTGTGGTCGGGCGGTGTGTTCGGCTATTTCGATGTATTTCGGTACGGGCTCACGTTTTCTCTTGAGTGTGGGAAGAGGGCGCGACGTGACTCCGGGCATCACGGTGACCGACTATTTCGATAAATTCGTCAACGTCACGCTCGATAAACCCGATCAGGAATCGCGCCGGCTCTTCAACTCGCAGCTGCTCGACCGGCTGCGCCCTGCCCGGAGTGGAATCCGCGGGCGCGGTGCTGCTGCGGCCTTCTTTCAAGAGCCATGGGAATCCGGCTGATCGCCGGTCGCGATTTCACTCCCGCGGATACCGCCAGGGCGCCCGGAGTCGTGATCATCGATGAAGCACAACGCGCCGCTGTTGGCCTCGTGGCGACGCCATCGGGCGCCGCCTGCGCCATGGCCACCCTGGGGGCCTGTGCCCTGCTGCTGGCGGCTATCGGTATTTACAGCGTGCTGTCGTACGTGGTTACCGAGCGGCGGGCCGAGATCGGCGTGCGGATGGCGGTCGGCGCGAGCCCGTCGGAGGTGGCGCGGCTGATTTTGAGCGACGGGCTGCGGCCGGTGCTGGTGGGCCTGGCGGCGGGGCTGTTGATCGCCGCGGGTGTCCGCGACGTTTTGGCCGCGGTTGTGTTCGGGCTCGCGGATTTCGATTCCACGGCCTACGCCGCTGCCGCGCTTTGCCTGGTTACAGCCGCGGCGGCGGCGTGTCTCTTGCCTGCCTTGCGGGCAGCCCGAGAGGATCCGGCACGGGTGCTGCGGTCCACCAGGCGGACTGGGTCAGGCGGCTACCGTCTCTTGCGTGCCGGCGCCCTCGCGGTGGTACAAGCCGCTACCTTCAGGCCCTCGATCTTGGCTGTTTCGGTTTCCATCGTGAGCATGAAGGGGCTCGATGTGAAGGCCGTCGGAACGCCCTGCCACTGGAATTCGGCGTGCGCCTGGGGCTTACCCGTGAGCGGCTTGTCGAGCTTCAATGTGATCTCGGCGGGCTCTTCCTGCCCGATCGCTACTGTCAGTTCCTTTGGATGGCACGCGGGTTTTGCCGATACGAGCGCGCCTTTCAACTGCGGCACGTTCGCATCCTTCAATTGCGATTCGAAATACTGCTCGCCATTGGATTCCGACAGCGCTGCCTTGATCTTCATCCACAGCGCCAATTGCGGATTGCTCTTTTCGAATTGCAATTCCTTGTCATGCGCGATGTCCGCGGCCGACGCGATTTTGAAGCCCGCCGGCGGCAGCGCGGAGGCGGCTGCCATTTCCTTGAGGCTTTTCAAGCCCTCAGGGTCCACGCCATGATACTTGTTGTAAGTCTTTTCGAGATAGGGATCGACCGTCTCACGCTGCCACTTAGGATCGACGAGACCTTTCGCCGGATCGACGACGGCCGCCCGGGCCAGTTCGTAGATCGCAGGTGATGCTTTATCAGGTTGAGTTTTGAAGAGGCAGAGCTGAGCAACGCCGAGATACCACGCCGCCTGCGCGCTGTCGGGATAGTCGCGCAGGGCCTTGGTTAAGGACGATTCGGCGGCCGGGCAGTCGTTCTTCTTGATGGCCTGCGTGCCGGGCTGGATCGCCATATACACGAGTGCGCCGCGGGCGGCGGTCTGCGCCTGCGTGCGAGCTTGATTCCAAGCCTCCGCGGTAATGTTGTCCGGCTTCTTGTCGTAGGTGAGCAACAGGTGCGCAGCCTTATCGGCAGTGGCTACTTCAGCCGGGGTCGGCTCCGGCACTTGCTGAATGGCCACCACCGTCTTGAATAGGAACGTCACGACGTTGCCCGGGTTGCCGAGGGTCGCATCGACATCTTTGGCGAGAAGTTCGGCGGCCGCATCGACCGTCTTGGCCGGCTGATTGAGGCCGGCATAGGTATGGACATACAGAAGCTGCCGGTCGTCAGCATAGTCGGACTGCGGAAACTTCTGCTTCCACGCGTCGAGGTCGGTGAGCGTTTTGGCGAAATTTGATGCTCCGAGATCGTCCGCGGCGGCTTTGTACAGGTCGTACTCACCTGGTTTGTATTGTTTGTCCGCCGCGATCAGAGCGCCGGCGGCGAGAAGACACACGAAGAGCTTAGATAACATAAACACCTCGCTGGCTAATAGTGGGGCAGGATGTCATCCTGCTCGCCGGTTGTTATCCGCGCACGGGCCGATTACCAATCGGCCCGCAGGCTCCCAGCCTGCCCTACTTCGGAATTACTTCAAATGAAACTTCGTCCACCCACACGCGGCCTCGGCCGATGGTCGTGACGCCGAAGTTGATGAATGTGGCGTCAGCGTCGATCACGCCGGAGATTTCGCATCGGGTCCAGTCCGACGACCGCACCGGGCGATCGCTCATATCGTCGACAAATCCGCGTCTGGCGTTGGGCCGGTCGACGTACAGCCACATCTGCGCGTGGTCCTCCGATTTGACCGAGTCCAGCCGCAACGAAGCGCGCAGCCGAATCGCCTTGCCGCGATACGCCGCGGCGGGAAAGCTTTGCATCAGGGTTCCGGATTGATTGGGCGCCTTATCCGGCGCCAGCACAATGGCGCAACCGATGTGGCTCTTGCAGCCTGTCCGCTGTAGTTGCGCGACGCCATCGGCGTCTTTGGGCAACGCGGGCACAAACCACGACGGCGGCGCCTTACCGGCGACACCTTGCTCGAAATTCAGATTCTGCGGTCCGGCAAGCGACTCCTCCCATCCGGCGATGCGAGCCCGCGCTGGTAACGCTACCTCGGGTTGATCACCATAGTCCGCAGCCACGCGGACGTAAGCCGCACGTGCTTCCTTGCGCCGGCCGGTCTTCTCCAGGCATTGGGCCATCTGAAACAGCGCGCGCGCCGACACGGTCTTGGGCGCCCCCGGCTGCACTAAAATCGAGCGGTATTGTTCCAGCGCGCCAGTAACATCACCAAGGACGACTTCGCGATGAATTGCGGACTCCAGTTGCGTCTCCAGGTCCGCTTGAGGTTGCGCCGCTGTCCCTATCACCAATCCGAGCGTAACCAGCCATTGCCAACTTGCCGTACGGCGAGTGTCACGTTTGCGTAAGATTTTAGCCATCGAAACGGTACCCCAGGCCGCGGAGGTTGCGCAGGTAGCACGGATTGGCGGGATCGGGTTCGATCTTTTTCCGCAGGTTGGCGATATGGTTATCCACGACGCGGTCGGACGCATAGGTGTCCGGCCCCCAGACAACTTCGATCAGCCGCTCGCGGCTCAGCACTCGGCCGCGCGCGCGGACGAACAACGACATCAGCTTGAACTCGATCGGCGTCATTTCCACGGCCTTGCCGCCGCGCCGGACTTCCCCGCGGAGGAAATCGACCTCGACGTCGCCGAACGTGTAGGAATCGGGTCCAATGCCGTCCGAAGCGCGGCGCAGCAGCGCCTTGATCCGTGCACGCAGTTCGCGGGCTCCGAACGGTTTAGTAACGTAATCGTCGGCGCCGATCTCCAGGCCCATCACTTTCTCGGCTTCCTGCGCCTTGGCGGTGAGCATCAGGATGGGCGTTCGCAATCCGGCGCGGCGGAGTTCGCGACATACCTCGAGGCCATCTTTGCCGGGCAGCATCAGGTCGAGGAGGATCAGGTCGAACGCCGTTTCGCGCGCGCGGCGTGACGCCGTGATGCCATCGCGTGCGACCTCGACGTCGTAGCCCTCCATCTTGAGGTCGTCCTCGAGGCCGAGCGCGATCCCGGGTTCGTCTTCCACCACGAGGATGCGCGTCATACGCGCCCCATCGCCGGAAGCAGCATGGTGAAGGTGCTTCCCTTCCCCGGTTCACTTGCCACCCGGATCTCACCTCGATGTGCGGCCACTATGTGCCGCACCATGGCCAGGCCGACACCCGACCCTTTCACATTGCCGGTCGCGGCGGCAGTGCCGCGTACAAACTTGCGGAAAATGGCCTTGCGCTCGGAGTCGGCGATCCCGGGGCCGTGATCGCGCACCCGGATGGCGACGTAGCCGGCTTCTTCGCCCCACTCCACCCAAACGGTCGGGAAATCGGGCGAGTATTTGATGGCGTTGTCCACCAGGTTGCGCAGCGCCACCGAGATCGCCTCAGGATCGCCTTCGATGCGGCAGCCCGATGCGCCGTTCAACTCGATGTGGCGGCCCGCGCTCGCAATTTGCGGCTCGAATTCGGAGACCACGCGTTCCACAAGCGAGGCCGCGTCCAATTCTTCGAACCGGTATTGCCGCGCGCCCGCCTCCATCCGGCCAAAATTCAGCAATGCTTCCACCAGCCGCTGCAATCGCGAGGCTTCCTTCACCAGCGTCTCGTAATACACCTGGCGGCGCTCCTCTGACGGCGCGCGTCCCATCGCCAGGATTTCGGACAGGTGGCGGATGGAAGTAAGCGGCGAGCGGAACTCGTGCGACACCGCCGAGACAAAATCGGACTGCATGCGTCCCACCTCGGATTCGCGGCGGATGGCACGGGCGATGAAGTAGGTTCCAACGATCAGGAAGAGGACCATAACGGCCAGGACGAGCATCAGGAATCGCTGTCGCGCGAGGAGGCCGGCCGCACTGGGAGCTTCGGCGGTGGCGACGTAGAGAGTCCACGGAAGCTGGTTTTCGCCCGCTGCGCGAACAGCCGCATGCTGGCGAGCAAGCTTTTCGCCGGCCAGAAACCGCCCTTCGGAGTCGAGCGCGGCATAGTGCACGTCCTCGCCCGAAAAGACCCGCTTCAGGATCGCCTCAGGACGAGCGATCAGCACCGCGCGGGCGCCTGGTGCGCCACGCCATAGGAGGAAAAACGGGCGTCCCGCGATCCACACGGTTTCCTGGCCGCGTGCTCCCGGGTCGCGCAGGCTCTCCTGCCAGGCGCGAGCCGCCGCGTCGGAGAGCGCGATGGCGTCCTCGGGCGGCTGATCGTGGCCGAGTTGCGACCAGTAGAAACGGAACTGGCCGCGCGTGAGACGCCAGCGCCCAGCCAGAAGATCGGCGCGCAGGCTGTCCGCCGCGGCAGGCGCCGGCGCAAGCGACCAGGATTCGAAGCGCCCCACGAGGTCCGCAGGCGCACGGGCCACAAGCACCCCGGATATGGACGCCAGCCGCTGATAAGCAGCGAGCGCCTGCTGGGCCTGCCCAGTTCGCCGATACACGCGCGCCAATCGCACCAGGGCGCCCGCGCGGACCGCAGCGTCCTTGGAATCGGCCAGCCGCTGATACCATTCCAGAGCCTTGCCCGGCTGTGCTTGGAGATACTCAAAACCCTCGGCCTCGGCGAATGTTTCGGGCCGGGCTTCCGGTTCGGGAGCAATGTAGGGATAGTAGAGGAGCGCGCCGGCGGGGTACGCGGTCAGAGCGTTTTCGCCGACGCGGAGGAGCAACCCGTTGTCAGGATCCTTTTCGGGGGATTGCGCAGCTAGCCGTTCACCGGTTTCGGCGAGCGCCCCGCGGAGGTTGGCAACAATGCGGTCCGCGTCCTGTTCCAGACGTTCCTGGGCGCGCTGCGCCTCGACCAGTCGCTCCTGCGCCAGCAACTTCCAGCCGAACCATCCCAGCGCGGAAACCGAGACGAGGGTGAGCGAGAACAGAATCAGCAGCAGGGCCGCGGGCGGCTTGAGCCACTCGCTCAGTGGCTTCATGACAACCTGATTGTATCTGGCGGACGAACGGATTGGCTCCGTTCTGTGTCAGGTTTGTGTCAGGCGGGGATTTCCAAACCGGCCTTCGGCCGGTGCGGGATGTGGGCGTCTCGCGCAGGTCTGGGGACCTGCCCCACAAGATCACCCTACCAGCACAGTCGGCGCACCCAGGACGATGACGCCTCCGTGCACCGTCATGTCGCCCATGCGCGCCTGGGGCATCCCGCACGTCAGGACCTTGAAAGACCCCATCGCGATCATGTCCGGCGGGCCGACGCAGATCAACATATCGGTGACTCGCGCCGCGGGCAGGCCGCAGATCAATACCGTAGGCGCACCCGTGCAGATCGGACCTCCCACGTGCGGGACCAGCACGGTCACCATGGGGCACACATGCGGGTCCGTAATGCGAGCGGCTGGCATCATATCAGGCCTCCTTTGCTTTCTCCCATAGCTGGATGCGGTTGGCTACATCCATCGCCTGGTCGATGTACGTCCGATATTTCTCGGGCGCCTTCTCCGGCTGGGTCACTACAGCCGAGATCATTACGGCTCCGGCGACAAACTTGGCGGATTGGAAGGGCGGCGCAGGGACCTCCGGGGCGGTGGGCGGCGCGATGCTGCCGCCGCTCATGAACGCCGCGAATCCTGCGACTCCGGCGGCGGTCTCGAGCGGAGCTTGTTCCGCCGCATCTTTGGCGGCGCGGCGGAGCTCGTCACTCGGTTGGCTGAGCCATTTCTCCGTAGCGGCCAGGGAAGCTTGCACTCCGGGTGTGGGTTCCGGTCCTGAGGCTTTCCGCGCGCACATCCACGCCCACCACACTCCTTCACGCGGCGGCAATGCATGCGCCAGGAATTTCACGGTGTCAATGTACTGCTGCGCCGAGACCATCTGGTTTACGAACTCCCGGCCCGAGACGCCCTCGCGATATTTCGCGCGAGCCTCGTCCGCGAGCCCCGCGGCCTCGATAATTCGAGCGATATCGGCTGATGTCAGCGGCATATCAACCGATCATGATAATGCCGCCCGACAACTGCAGCATGGCCGTACCCTGCACTGTCGTCATCGGGGCTGTCATCTGGCACATGACCTGGCCTTTAATTTGGATCATCAGGCCATTGAGCGTAATGCCCGTCTGGTCGATCTTGATGCTGTTCTGGCCCACCTTCATCTCAATGTACTGCATGGCTTCTTCCGTCCGGCCGCCCAGGTCGAGCTTCAGCGAGTCGTTTCCCATCTTGATGGCTTCGGTGCGGTTGCCCATTTTGATGGTGAGATCCTCGTTGCCCATCTCGAGGGTTTCGGTTCGATTACCATTCTTGACGGTTATGGTTTCGTTGTTCCACACGGTCTCAGTGCGGCTGCCGTCCTCACGATTATCGCCCTTGCCCACGTAGACCGTCTGGTTGTTCTCGACAACGATGTTTTGATCCTTCTCGGCGTGGACGTAAAACTCTTCCGAACCCTTTTTGTCTTCGAAACGAATTTCGTTGAAGTTGTCGGGCGTTCCCTTGAGAGTACTGCGGCTCTTTACACCGCTCTGGCTCTTGTTATCCGGCAGTTTGTATGGCGGCATGTTGTCGGCATTGTAGACGCTGCCTACGATGATCGGGTGATCGACATCGCCCTCTTCGAAATCCACCAGCACCTCGTGTCCGATGCGCGGAATGTGAATGCCGCCCCATTGTTTGCCGGCCCAGAAACTCGCGACCCGCATCCAACAGGAGCTGTCTACGTCGTTTTTGCCTTCGCGGTCCCAGCGGAACTGTACTTTCACGCGACCGTACTTGTCGGTGTAGATTTCCTCGCCTGGGGGCCCGACCACGATCGCGGTCTGCACCCCGCGGATAGACGGCGGCGGAGTGGTGCGTTCCGGGCGGTACGGCAGCGCAAACGGAATGCAGGTGAACTGGTTCTTGTATTCGTACGCGTCCTGGTCGGAGGAGCCGCCTTCGCCTCCGATACGCAGTGGCTGCTGCGCCTGGTGCTCGACGCTTACGAGGACATATTTGCCATCGGAATTGAAATGCTCCTTCATGGTGAAGGTGTGGCCGGCCATAAAGGCGGTGTGCACACCCTTGCACTCGATGAGCAGGGCCCTGGCGGCTTCCTCCTGCATGCGCAGGTCGGCCGTGGGAGGGGCCTCTTCGAAGATCCAACCCAGGTGATCGGCCTGGTCGCCGCCACCCTTATTAATGCCGTCGTAAATACGCGAGTAAGTTCCGGGGAATTCGTAGATTTCGAAACCATCGGCGCCGCCGGCCTTCAAATTATGGCTAACGGTTCCGACCTGAACTTTATCGACAATCGACTTAGTGGCGTCGAGGTGCTTTCCGGGCAATTGGAAGTGCTCGTCCCAGGTAGTTACTTTTCCCGTGGAGATCTTCTGGCTCTTGCGCCAGCCGAAGACGCGGTTTTCTTCGAGTTCGGTGGGGTTGAAGGTCTCTTCGTATTTGACCGTCGGCAGATAGGGGACGTCGGGGTGCGATTGCGGCGTGTTGGCCAGGACCATCTTGTGGCTGCCGTCGCTGTGTTTGAAGAAGTAGTAGATGCCCTCGTCCTCCATCAGGCGGGAGGCAAACTCGAAGTCTGTTTCCTGGTACTGCACGCGGTATTCGTGCGGATGGAAGGTCCCCTGGAGTTCATAAGAGACGTCCAGCCCTTCCAGAACTTTCTTCAACACGTCGGGCGTGCTCTTCTGCTGGAAGATGCGACTGTTGCGTTTCCGCGTTAAGAACCAGAACTGCGGTACAAGCTCGAGCCGGTAGTGTTGGAACCAGAAATCACGGCCCCCGGCGGCCACGCGATGCACGATCCCATTGAAGTATCGTGTTCCGATCTCGCGCTGAAGCTTAATGGTGACTTTCTGGCCGAGGAGCTGGTCGAACGTAACCTCGTCGTCGGGGTCGCCCACCACGTGCAGTTCGAAGTGGAAGAGTTCGTTCAGCGCTTCGCGGGCGCGGAAGCTCTTGACCAGCAGCTTGTCCTTGCCCAGGGGGGTAGTAAGTTGGATGGGCCGATCTTCTTGAGTCCAAGTCCATTCCATAAGTTTGCTCTCTCTGAAGTAATCTTTTGTGGGGCTGGATGTTATCCTGCGCGCCGGTGGTTAGCCGGCGTAGGGCGCGGCGGCGGGTTGCCAACCCGCCGGCAGGTTACCAACCTGCCCCACATCGCCGTTAGTTATATACAAACTCGCCGTTGGAACCGATGCTCACGTGGATATTACCGAGCTTCTGCCGTTCGGCCATCCGGGCCAGAATCTGGCGCGAGACTTCCGGCAGCAGCGTGTTGGTCAGAATGTTATCCACGTTGCGGGCGCCGCTCTCCACTTCGGTGCAGCGCTTAGCGACTTCATCCACCAGCTGATCGTCGTGAGTCAACGAGATCTTATGGGTCTCGTTGAGGCGGCGTTGGATTTTGCCGAGCTTCAGCCGGACAATCTGCTTGAGGGCCTCGTCGCGAATCGGGAAATAAGGAATGATCACGAGGCGCCCAAGGAATGCAGGTTTAAAAATCTTGTTCAGCTCGGGCTTCAGGGCTTTGACCAAGCCCTCCGGACCCGGCATGGTCTCGGGATCGCCCGTCAGTTTCATTAACGTATCCGTGCCGGCATTGGATGTCAGAATGATGATGGTGTTTTTGAAATCGATCTCGCGGCCTTCGCCATCCTCCATCATTCCCTTGTCGAAGACCTGGTAGAAGAGTTCGAGCACGTCCGGATGGGCCTTCTCGACCTCGTCCAGCAAGACGACGGAGTACGGCTTGCGGCGGACGGCCTCAGTAAGCACGCCGCCCTCGCCGTAACCGACGTATCCGGGAGGCGAGCCCTTCAGGGTGGAAACTGTGTGCGCTTCCTGGAACTCCGACATATTGAGCACAATCAGGTTGCGCTCGCCGCCATACATCAGGTCGGCCAGGGTAAGGGCGGTCTCGGTCTTACCCACACCGCTGGGTCCAACCAGCAGAAATACGCCAATTGGTTTGCTGGGATCTTCCAGGTTAGCTTTGGATGTGCGGAGCCGCTCGCTGATGCCGTGAAGAGCGTGATCCTGGCCGATGACGCGTTTGCCGAGGTGGGATTCCAGCGAGAGCGCGGTCTCGACTTCGTCCTTGAGCATTTTTCCGATGGGGATGCCGGTCCAGGCGGAAACCACGTCCCCGACGATCTGAGCATCGACGCAGACGCTGATCAGCGGGGATTCGCCCTGAAGATTATCGAGGTCGCTATTGAGGCCGGCAAGTTCGCCGCGCAGAGCGTCGGGGTCGAGCGGCTTTTCGGGAGCCGTAGCCGTGCCTCCCGCAGCGGCGGTGGCCGTGGCAGCGCCGGCAGCGGACGCCTGCTCGACCACGCCTTCCAGTTTGCCGCGGACCTCGCGGATGCGGTTGACCAGGTCGCGCTCCTTCTCCCAGCGCGCCGTCAATTCAGTGAGCTTGGCTTCGGCGGCTTCCTTCTCTTTGGAGATGGCCTGAACTCGCTCAGCGTGGTCGGCGCCGACCGCGGATTCGCGCCCGAGGACGCGAAGCTGCACGGTGCAGTCGTCGATTTCGCGGCGCAGATCTTCGATGGCGGGCGGTGTGGCGTTTTGTCCGAGCGAAAGCCGCGCGCAGGCGGTGTCGAGCACACTGACGGCTTTGTCGGGAAGCTGGCGGTCGGGCAGGTATCGGTGCGACAGTTTCACCGCCGCCGCCAAGCCTTCATCCAGAATGCGCACGTTGTGGTGTTTCTCGAGGAAAGGCGCGACAGAGCGCATCATCACCTGGCACTTGGTCTCGTTCGGCTCTTCAACCTTGACCACCTGGAACCGCCGGGCGAGCGCCGGGTCTTTCTCGAAGTACTTCTTATATTCCGACCACGTGGTGGCCGCGATGGTGCGCAGCTCGCCGCGAGCGAGTGCGGGCTTCAGCAGGTTGGCAGCGTCGCCCTGACCTGCCTGCCCGCCGGCGCCGATCATGGTGTGCGCTTCGTCGATGAACAGAATGATTGGGGTCGGCGAGGACTTCACTTCTTCGATCAGGCCCTTCAGCCGGTTTTCGAATTCGCCCTTGATTCCGGCGCCGGCCTGCAGCAACGCAAGGTCGAGAGTCCTGACTGTAACGTTACGCAGCACGGGCGGAACGTCGCCCTCGACGATGCGCCGCGCGAATCCCTCGACGACGGCCGTTTTTCCGACGCCCGCCTCACCGGTCAGGATCGGGTTGTTCTGACGACGCCGGGTGAGGATGTCGACAATCTGGCGGATCTCGAAGTCGCGGCCGAGGACGGGGTCGATCTTGCCTTTCTTAGCGTTCTCGGTAAGGTTGACGGTATATTGATCGAGGTTGGGTGTCTTGCCGCCGACTTTGGGAGCCGCGCTGGTGGGCGCGCCGGCTGCAGCTGCGGGGGCAGCGTCGGCCGAAAACTCGAGCGAATCCTCCATGATCGCGGGCAACTGCTTGCGGAGGTTGTCGGGTTCGATCTTCTGGAGTTCCTTGCTGATGTCGCGCGCGATGCGAGAGAGCTCTTCATCGGAGAGAAGCGCGAGGATGAAAAAGCCGGAGCGGACCTGACCCGCGCCGTATTCGAGCGAGCCGATGGTCCACGCTTCGGTAAGCGCGCGGAAGAGAGATGGGCTGAACGCCGGGGTGCGAGCGTTGCCGGTTTTGATCTTGTCCAGGCTGCGACCGAGTTCCTGCGCGAGCCGGGATTTGTCGACTCCGAATTGCT